>Ga0209382_10004445_pt1 | contig 18760 bp, 34 predicted proteins | sample SoiMetdeltSBSDD5_FD_187599 | JGI IMG/M metagenome (GOLD analysis project Ga0209382, IMG submission 187599) | Bulk soil microbial communities from a Populus tree surrounding site in Tennessee, USA - Soil MetaG P. deltoides SBSDD5 (SPAdes) (version 2) | ecosystem: Environmental > Terrestrial >...
CCCCTTTTGGGCCTACTGCGCTGCTGTCCGATGGCCTTGGAGGGAAGCTTGATCGCATCGCAGGCGTATGTATAATCAGACCAACCCCGCGACGCTCTGACACCGAACGCGGGGAGGAGCTCATTTAACCAGCTTGTGTTTCATTACCCAAATCTGAAAAGTAAGGAGACAGCACCATGACCGACTCAATTTCTCTGACCAGAGCAAATTTGACCATGGCAAACAGTATCGAAATCACAGTCCCAGCAAACGAAGACGCCGACGATTGCCTGACGGATGCGGCCGAGACCTATATTGCCACGCACCTGGAGCTCAAGGGATGGGACCTGAGCCCGCGTTGGACGGTGGACGAAACCCGCGAGACGGTAACACTGACGGTGCCCGCCTGGTCGTTGAAATCGCTCGACGTAACCGAGCACACGATTCGCGCCCTCAAGACCTCATTACCCAAATCTGAAAAGTAAGGAGACAGCACCATGACCGACTCAATTTCTCTGACCAGAGCAAACCTCGAAGCGTTAGACCTTTCGTATCCGGACGACCTAGTCAGCGCTGAGCTTCACCTTGGCGCCAATCCGGCCTGCTCACGTCACCTCGACGGACGCGGACTAGCGTGTGTGTTGTATTTGCGCACCCCAACCGGGATCCGCGGCTCAAACGCCCACCCGGGTTACGTGATCGAATTGACCGAGGCGCAGTTGCTTGAACTCGGTGCCACGGAGGACGATATTTTTCTGGCGGCCGATGCGCGTTTGGCCGATTGTCTCCTCGAGGGCGACGACGAGCCGTGTTGCGCTGAGTGTGCGAGCGCTGTCGGAGGCGACGTCGCCGAGGCTCCTAAGCCGTACGGGATCTGCCAGTCATGCGTCACGATGATCCGCGAATCGTGGGACAGAGTCCAGTTCGACCCGCTCGAAGTGGTGTCATGAAAACACACCAAAAAGGACGATTAGATCAACCCCGCGAAGCGGGTTGGGTTTACGCCGAGCCGTTGCGTGTAGGCGATGAAAAACCTTCGCTCTGACATCCTTGCCGCGCAACTATTCGACGCTGCTGCGAACGCAAAGACAGGCGAAGAAGCATTGCAGGTCTGTCAGGATCTCATCGCAATCGAAAATGAATATCAGCTAGTTCCCCGCCCTTGGCGGGACTTCGAGGAGGTGATAGCACGCAAAATTGGAACGTGTTCCGTCTGCAAACAGCCGTGGGCAATCGGTGATCGCCTCTGGTGGCGACGCGGAGAAAAGACCGCACGGCATTACGTCTGCTCCAGGGAGAAATGAAAAATGACCCAAAACTCTGACAATCCCGAAGCCCTCGCACTTCGGCTTCGTTCACACATTGATGCTCTTGATCGTATGAGCCGCGAGCACAGTCATGCTGTCTTGAGGGTCGTGCTCCAATACCTCGCCGACTACATCAAAAAGCAAGACGATCGGCAAATGCGTTCGGTCCTGATTGCGAGCATGCTGGCGGTACTCGTCGATGCCTGTTGGGAACGAGAGATTGACGTCATCGTGCGGCGTGCTGCAGAGGCGGAAAAGGGGATCCGATGACCGGCCCCGGCCTCTACTCTGCGGTCGATCGCAACGCGCAATTCGCTCGTTGTAACGGCATGCTGCAAGTCTGGCTTGGCCTCAAGGACTGCCGTGTCATGCAGGTAACGAGCACGGGGGCGAAAGAGTGGCGCGTGGAGCTTTGGGAACGCACGAAAATCGCGAGCAGTGCTAAGGGGGTTTCATTTCTCGATGCGTTGGCGAATGCGTTGCAGGGGCTGCAGTGATTTCCCGTCGTGACATGCAACGCGCGGCGCTTGTCGTGCGAACGCTGCCGCCCAATCTGAACCTGCAACTGGCATTCGCCGTCTATTTCAGCGGCGAAACGGGTTACGAACCCGCCTACTTCGCTTCCCTCTGCAAGCAAAAAACCCCCGGCCGCACTCTGACATCCGGCCGGGGGCGAAATGCGTCCCAAAAACGCTCGAGTAAATCTAAGTAGCTGAAATCATTCGGTCAAGAAAATACTTGCCCAAATCGGTTTGAGAGGAGTAACAGTGGTGCACTCTGACATGCTGTCCCATTTTCGCACAGGCCGGCCCCACGATGCCCGCTAAGAGCAAAGCGGCTCTGGAGCGTAAGCGTGCATGGCGTAAGGACTACGACGCGGCACGCACCGACGACCGGCGCGGCAAGGGGGTAAAAGCCCGGGCTCGCAAGTGGCTCAAAGGCAAACATCGCCAGCGGATGATCGTCGCCATCGACGGCGAGGGCTGGGGGCGCAAGCCGCACCGCTACACGATGCTGACGTGGAGCAATCAGACCGGGCATCGCGGGGATACGCTGTCGAACGACGACGGGCTTTCGACCGGTGACTGCCTGCGCTTTCTGCACGACACGCTGCCCGGGAACGCGCTCTGTTTCATGTTCGCCTACGGCTACGATCTCACGAAAATCTTGGCCGATCTCGACAACCAAACACTGTGGCTCTTGGAGCATCCCGCGGCGTTGCCCAAAACCAAATCGGGCGCGCAGTCGTGGGTCAAATGGGGCGGCTGGGCGTTCCGAAAGCAGGGCACCTGTTTTTCGTTCGGCTTACTCGCCAAGAAAGCCGACCGAACTTTCGTCAAGCGCTGGGTCACGATTTGGGATGCCTTCAAGTTTTTTGGTACGAGTTTCGTCAAGGCCGTCGGCCCGAAGGGTTGGAACGTCGCGACGAAAAAAGAGCTTGCATTACTCACGCCGATGAAGGCATCGCGTAGCAAGTTTAAGGCGCGCGACGCGAAGAAAATCCAAAGCTACAACGAGCTCGAATGCCGGCTGCTCTGCCGATTGATGGGCAAGCTACTCGATTCCTTCAAAGAATCGAAGCTCGTCGTCAAGAGCTACTACGGTCCCGGCTCCGTCGCGGCGGCGATGCTGCAAACGATGGTGCCGAAACGCTACTTCAAGGTGCTCAAGCGTCAGTATTTGCGGCAGCCGGAAGACTTCCGCCACGCGGTGATGAGCGCATTTTTTGGCGGCCGCTTCGAGACGCGGGTGATCGGGGAATTCGACAAGCTCTACGAGTGGGACATTAATAGTGCATACCCCGCGGCGATCGCCGAGCTGCCGTGCTTGCTGCACGGAAGCTGGAAGCGTGTTCGATTGGGTATTAGACCGAAACACCTGTGCTTGGTTCGTTACAAGCTTTACAAGCATGAAAGAGATGAGACGCCAGCCCCGTGGGGCCCTTTTCCATTTCGACACAACGACGGCTCGATCTCTTTTCCAATCGAGTCGGGCGGTGGCTGGGTTTGGGGCGAGGAGTTTTACGCCGCTTACGATACCGGTCTTTGGCCGAACCTCGATGCCGATGACGCATGGGAGTACGTTCCGTCATGCAAACACAGAACCCCATTCGCCTCGACCCGCAAGTGGTACGACAAGCGCATCGACGTCGGCAAGGACACCGGTCCCGGTCTCGCCATCAAGCTCGGGATTAATTCGCTTTACGGCAAGATGGCGCAGTCTGTCGGTTCTGCCCCGTTCAATAGTTGGATCTACGCCGGGCTCATCACCGCGCATTGCCGCGCGCAAATTCTCCGAGCCATCGCGCTGCACCGCGACCCGCGGAACCTCCTGAGCATCGCGACGGACGGCATTCTCACGCACGAAAAGCTTTTCGTTCCGACCAAAGCGTTGGGTGAATGGGGAGGCGGCAAAACCGAGGGCAGGGTTTGGATCGTGCGCCCCGGCGTGCTCATCGGCTCGCATTCCAAAACGAAGGCACGCGGCATCGGCAGCGATGTCCTCAAAGGCCTGCGCGGTGCCATCGACAAGCAGTGGAAAAAAACCCATGACCTCGCCGGCTGGGTCAAGGCACCAAAGCTCACCCGCTTCATCGGCATGAAACAGGGCATTCGCTTTTATGATGGCGGGTGGCGCCGCGGCGAGGATTACGGCGAGTGGATCGAACGGCCGCAGCTACTCTCATTCGAACCGATGCCCAAACGCGAGGGATTCGAGCCCGGCTCCAAATCAGATTTGAAAGTGCGGCGCCTGCCGCAGACGGAAGTGAGCGCGCCGTATGACAAGACGATCGAAAGCCCGGACGCCAAGACGATCCAAATCGCCCGACAAGAAGCCGAAGACCAGCCGGACCTCGAGGACACGTGAAAAACCTCATCGACCTCGACGCGCACCGAAGGCACATGCAAAGCCGGCAACGAAGGCCCTCGCCGATCGCCTTGCCGTCCACGCCCGCAGATTCGGGGAAATTGGATCTGCCGAAGATCTCGGAATTACTGAACGCAGCTTACGTCTCTGGCTATCGCGACGGGCAATACCGGCTCCTCAAATCGCTCGCGTCCGCGCTCTTGTCGAGCTCCAAAAGATCCCCAAGAAAGAACGCGCGAAAGAACGGCGAGAACGCGAAGCCAAGGAGCGGGCCCTGCGCCGCCGACGCCGCGCGCAAAAACGCACCCGCACCAAAACCTGGCCGGAGATCCAAAAACGTCTCGACGAGTACTACGAAAAGTACGAAGGTGGAGCTCCGCCAACCCGTAACATGCGCCTACTCGCCGAAGCCGGCGGAGTCAGCGTCGAAACTGTGTGGCGAGAGTACTACTCGCCGGAAGTAGCGAGGGCAGCATGAGCGAAGCGATTGAAATGGTGACCTGCCCGCGATGCGGCAAACGCGGTGCGCCCCATGGCTTCATCCAACACTTTCGGCTATGCGGGACGATTCCCAAGGATAACATCGCCAAGGTCGCTTCGAACATCTCGCACAATGAGAAAAAAGCTCTGACGAAACTTGCGGTGCAAAACGAACTGAGCGTCAGCGCGATGATCCGAAAGCTCGTGCGCGCGGCACTGAAAGCGGAGGGATTGCTATGATTACTGCTTTTTTGGTACTTTTGATTTTCTATTTTGGGGTCTTCGTCGGTGCATTTTTCAGTCGGGCAATGCACAAGGGGTATTTTAAATGACCCTCCAAAAGCGAATTATCAAATATCTGCTCCGGCACCGCGAGGGAGTGAGCGGGCCGCAAATCAGCGCGTGGGTTTCGTCGGTAAGAAAACCGGAGCCCTCGACGATTTACGATCTGGAAAGAGTCCTCACCGAGCTCCGTGACAACGGGGTCATCGTGTGCACACAGGGCCTTTGGTGGCTCAGGAGATAACCGACAACAATGGCAAACAGGAATGGTAAGCAAATGACGCAATCAACATCCGAAAAACCGAAGTACTCAGCGGACGGGGTATTGCACCAAGCCCCGGCGGGGTATCGAAAGCAGTCCCAAGATCCAATCGGAACTTGGGACGGCGAGGAGCCCATCCACTGCATTCCGCGCGGCGTGAAGCTCTTCGACAGTAACCTCGACAAGAGCAAGCCGAGCATTTTGATCGTCGTCGAATTGCTCGATGCTACCGGCATTGAGGCCAAAGATGAGGACAGCCGGGCTCTCATCGCCGCGCGCGGCAATAAGGGCGATGTCGTCGGCATTTGGTACAAGCCCGGCATGAAGCCCATCGCCAATCTGGCCGACGCCAAGGTGTGGATGGCTCCGGCAGGCGAACGCAATATCGGTAAGCCCTCGCCGATGAAGATCTTCGACGTCCAGAGCCCGGGGCCGAATAAAAAACTCTTGGTGATCTCCGACGATCGGAAGGAGAGCGCCGGGCAAAACACGCCGTTCGCCGGCCCGCGCAGGGTCACGAGCGCCGATCTCGACGACGACGATAGCGCGCCGTTCTGAAAACTACCGCGAGCGGTCCACCCCCTCCTGCTCGCGTAGAGCCGTGTGGTCCCGTGCGGCTGCTCGCACGAGAACGGGACATTTTTTATGAAAGCCCTTCTCGCACTTCTGCTCTTCGTGCACGCCGATTGCGTGCAGGTCAGTCAGGCGATCGCGTTACGCGCGGCGATCAGTGTGACGCGCGCCAGTTACTGACGGCGTGCTCCGCACCGCGGCTTAAGCTACCGGCGGTCATGCCAATGCCGAAGGCGAGCAGCGCATCGCTCTGCTTTCCGCCCATGCCGGTCACCGCCGCGAGCATCGCCGCCGCGCCGAGTGCTAGGTCGGCATCGATGTTGGTGCGAGGAATTTTCGAATAGCCCATGCCGCGCACCGCACCGCTTGCCAAACCGCCGGCGGCACCCGCAACGGCCGCAACACTGCGCTCGATGCCCTCCTGGTATTTCTCGCGAGCACGCGCCAGCGAACGTTGCATGCGTTCGTGGGAATCAACAAGGGCAGAGACGCTTCGAATTTCGGCCATGGGTACTCCTAGTGAATAGACCCCGAGAGTGACAGAGTGGCAAATGAATTGTCAACCCCGTCAAAATAGGGGTTGCAAATAGCGTCAAATTGACTAGCGTGATTCCGGTGCCGGTGAAGCCGAAAAATTTGACGCCATCAGAGACGGATGACGAGACTACATGGCTAAGCGGCCACGATGCTCGGCAGCTGCTCGGCGGGGTGAGCCGGCAACGTTTAGCACAGCTTAAGGCCGAGCACTCGATCCCCACTAAGACCGACAATGGCATCATGCGGTACGACGAGTCCGCGGTGCTCGAAGCGCGTGACCGCATGGGCATCGGCAGTGACGAAGACCCAAGCGCCGTTGCCCTCCAAACGCTGCGCGAAAATAATGCGATGCTGTCGGACCACATCCGGCAGATCCACGCGAGTGTAAAGCTGACCCTCGACACCCTGCTCGCCGAAAATGCCGACATCCGAAAGATGCGCGCCGAGGAATCCAAGGCGCACCTCGCCGCACTCGTCGCGACCCAAGAGGCTTTAGATCTCTCTGCCGAGCGCAAGCACATGCTCGAGTCATCTCAAGCCCGCGAAGCCCGCATGCACATGGCCACGCATTGGATGATCACCACCCTGGGTCCGGAGATTTTAAAGCAGTGGCGCTCCGGACAACAGTCGGAGAAAATTACGCGGGTGATCCGTGCGCTCGAGCCGGAACAATTCGAAGCCCTCAAAGTGTTCGTACCAAAAGAAGATCTGCCCGCCTTGGAGGAATTACGCAATGAGCGACGTGGAAATCACGACCCGGAACCTGCAGCCCCTGATCACGGTGCTGGCTGAGGGCGAGGAGTACGACAACGGCGTTTCTGTCGGTCGCAGCAAATACCTGATTTTCTTTCCGAAGTTCAAGCGCATGGTCGGCCTCGAATTGAAAGTTACTGCGAGCAGCTCGACCCCGACGCGCTTCGAATTGCGGATGACTCAGATCGGCGAAAACTCGGATGCGATTTTTCGGGAGCTTTATCAGGAGCGAGGATAGTCGATGATCGACTTCAAACGCTGGTTCGCTCTCCCCGAGCGGCTTGATCGCGTGTACAACGTCGTTTGCTCGGTGCTTGCTGCAATACGTGAACGAAATGAGATCCAGTCCGATTGCATCGTCATTTGGGGCAAAACAATCCCATGGCACCCTCCCGAAGATGCGAAATCGCCTGAAGCAACTGAGGTGGTTTTTTCTTTGCCGGTGAGTGTCCCGCCAGGAACCCGCGCAACAGTCGTATTTCAGCCGCAGCAAATGTTCAAAATGACTCGTTGGCTTTTGCTGGGGGACGGCGCTCTACAAGTGACGGACGTGCGGGTCGGTCAGAACACGCAATTGCCATGCGGCTACGTTATGGCCGGGATTGCGGGCCGTGCCGGCGATGGCCGTTTCGACATTGCAGATGTTGGCAATATCGTCGCATTCGATGTGAGGTGCTAATGCCCGTCTTTCTCCACGCCGCTTGCGGTCCCGCCACCAAAGCCGATGTGCCCATCAATAACTTCCGCGATTGGGACGAGCTCCGGCTCGACATCGACGACCAATACAATCCCGACATCGTGGGTGACATCCGCGGCGGACGCTGGGTGGGTCAGTACAACGAACGACTCGACGGCGTATATTGCTCGCATGCGCTCGAGCACCTGCACCTGTTCGATGTGCCCAAGGCGTTGCGTTCGTTTTTCGACGTGCTCAAGCCGAACGGATTTCTGTGCGTGTTCGTGCCGAACTTCCAGGCGGCTTGCCGCTTCGTTGCCGAGGGCCGCGAGGAAAAAATCTACGATGCTCCGTGCGGGCCGATCTACGCCCAGGACATCATCTTCGGCCACAACATGATGAGCGCGAACAACGAGCACATGCGGCACCGCTGCGGTTTCACGCCGGCACTGCTCCGAGGCCTCTTGCTCGGCGCGGGCTTCATCGTGACGGATGTGCGCGTGGATGATTTGAACATTTTCATGACGGGGCAGAAACTGTGAAAGCCCTTATCCTCTCCCCTTACTACGGCGGAATCGATCTCGAGCATCTCCGCGCCATCGGTCGCTTGGTCCAGCGCGGCTGGCTCCAAGCGATGATCAACGGCTGCGCGCTACTCGATCACGCGGATGCCGCACTCGTGGGAATTGCCCTGCGACAATCGACTTTCGAGATGGCGCTATTCGTCGAGCAAGACATCATCTTCGAACCGGAAGAAGCCGAGGCGCTCGTGCAAACCGCACACGATCTCGATGCCATGGTCGGAGCGCCGTGCATCGTCAAAAACCCGCGCGGCAAATTGATGTGCAGCCAAGCCGAGGCAGACGAACTTCGATTCGGTCCTGAAGGTACCGTGGTCCCTTGCTGGGCACTGCCGCTCGGCTTCACTGCCATCCCCATCCACTGGTTACGCACAGTCTGTGAATATCACTTCCCCGAAGGCCCCTGCCTCGCCGACAACGGAGGGGACGTGTGGCCAGTGTTCGGCTCGCTCGTGCAAACCGCGGCCGACGGGCACCGCGAGCTCATGACCCAGGACTATTCGTTTTGCAAACGGCTCGATGCCGTCGGGTGTAAGCGCTATCTCGACACGCGACGGCGCATCGTGCACAAGGGCAGCTACCCGTACACGATTGAAGACGCCTGTTTCAGCGTGCCGCAGATCGATGATTTCAGGGTGCGCTTCGTGGCACCGGAGCAGATTGAAGCCGTCGGAGTCAAGCAGCTCGAGCCGCTGCAGAGCGCGGGCCCGGTGACGACCACCGGGCCCTCAAGCTGCGGAACGGACTCTCAGGTCTCGCCCTGAAGGATCACGTAGGTATCCAGCGTCGCCGTCACCGCGGCCATCGTGACTGCCGTCGTGTCTACCTGCACGGTGACGGTGTTGAACGCTGAGATGCGGCCCTTCATTGCCGTTTGACCGGCCGCGGGCGCGCCGCGGTTCTCGATTAAAACCATGTCGCCGGCGTTGGCGCCTTGACCCGCTTGCGCAGCGTTCAGCGCGAACGAAAAGCTTTGCGATGCCGCCGTCGCCATCGAGGCAAGCGCGACGGTGCGCGCGAGGTCTGCGAGAATACCGGCGTGGCCGGAGGGGGATTTACGTGAAACAGGCATGGGTCTTACTCCTTCACCCGGTATGAACCGGCCCTGATTGCAGCTAGGCCCAGGGAGCCCTGAATGGCCCAAACTTGACAGGCGCTTTCGAGCTCTGTCAAGCTGGACACTCCCCCCGGGCGTTCTGCCGGCAATTCGGGTCTTCGCGTGGAGCGGGCCCAAACGAAACGAGAATGAGCATCTATGACGACCAGCTTCAAGCATTGGTGAGCGGTCCGGGCGACATGTACGGCGCCGTGGGCCTAGACGAAATCGTGGGCCTCGACGAGATCATCGGCGCGGATAACGCAAACAAGGTTCGCCGGCTCGCGGCTCTGAGAGCCGCCGGCGGAGTGGGCGTGCAGAGCGTGAACCGCGACAAGGTGCGAATCCAACCCGCGCCCTTTGCCGCAACGGCGGTTGCCGCTTCCGGCGTTGCCACCGTGACGGTGCAGCCGCAGCGGCTGATCCAAATCCTCTCGCTGATGGTGCCCTCGACCCTGCAATCCTTGTTCGTGATCACCGACATCCGCGTCGGTCAGCAGACGCAATTCATCACCACGGGGCAGATCCCCGTTGGCCTGGTGAGCGAAGTTGCAAACGGCGACCGCAGCCGTTTCAAGTTCGATTCGGCGGACATCGGCAACACGATCGCGATCGACATCACGAACCTCGACGCGGTCAACACGCAAACGTTCCGCGGAATGCTGGTGGCGACGGCCGTTTACGGCTGACGCCATGCGGTTAGTCACACAGGTTGACTCGGCCGTGTTTGCCGGGCCGGTGCCCTTTGCCAATTGGGTGAAGGCGCAGCTCGTCATCATGGTCGCGGTCAACCGTGTGCTGATCCGAAAGCGCATGCTCAAACCCATCTACCGAAGTGGCGTGCGCTTCCGCGAGGAGCCGAAAGGCGTCGAGACGTTTGTCGATGCGTTAACTTGCCAGAGCCGCGGTCATGGTGACTGCGCGCACCTGGCGGCCTGGCGTTGCGCGGAATTGCAGGAGACCGGCGAGCGCGCCGATTTGCGCATCAAGTGGAATCACCCGGTGTACCATGTGCAGGTACGCCGGGCGAACCGGTCGATTGAAGATCCGAGCGCATTGCTTGGGATGCGGAGAATGTGATGCCCCTCATTTTTGCGGGATTGGCTTTAGTCGGATTGTTTTTCCTGGCGCGTAAGACTGCACCGGGCGGTGTGAAACCGATCTGGGTCCCAATCATTTTGGGCGACAATAAAACACTGGCTCCCGGAACCATGGCGCAGTGGCACGCGACCGACGATCAAACCAAACTCTTTGGCCCGCGTTACCCGAATTACTATCATCGAGACGGCGAGTATTTCATGTTCGCGAAGCCTACCGGTGCTGGCTACGATTTTTATAAGCCAGATTGGAAAGTACCAATCGAAGCGCGGTGGACCAGCTGATGTTCCGTCTCCTTCTCATCGGTGCCGTCGCGTACTGCGTGTATCGTTTCATCAAAAGGTGAACCCAATGGCGTTGCCTCTCATCGTCAAAGTATTTCTCGGCCTCGGTGGCGGCGCGTTGCTCTTCGGGCTCGGCGCCAAGGAAGCCGGCGCGGCCAAGAGCGCATCCGGCAAGACCATGCCTCCCTGGCTCGTGTTTCAGTACCAGCAGGCCAAGCGCGCGGCGCAGACCAATCCACAAGAGCTCGACAAGGTCGCGGCCCTCTTGGCAAAAGAAGGCTTTCCCGTCGAAGCTGCAGAGCTCATCGCGCTAGCGAAGACGCGCGCGATCGCCGATTCCCCCGCGACGAGCAAAGAGGAAAAGGTTGTCGCTTCGGCGATCACCGCCGTTGCGAAAGTACAAGCCGAAACGCCGGTGAGTCCAAAGGGCGCACCGGTTCCACCGGCTCCGACGGTCACCACTGCGGCGCGTACGAGTGTCACGCTGAGCCCAAATCAAGCGCTCGCTAAACGGTTAAGTGACCACTTGAATGCTCTGGTGAAGGCCCGCGGCAGTGTGAAAGCCGCCAAGGGGCACGAAGACACGGCACTCGTGCGTGAATTCCAGCAAGCGAATGCGCTCAAAAATGACGGCAAGTACGGTCCCAAATCGGCGCTGATGCTCGGACGCTCTTGGGGCGATGTGCCGATCGTCTTCTATTGGCCGACCGGCAGCTTGCCGAATACCTCGGTGCCAACCTACCGTTCCAATTTGGAAACCCTCGCGCTCGAAGCCGAGCAGAAGCCGAGCGACCTCGATCACACCCGCGCCAAGATGCTGCGGCTCAGTGCTTATCGCGAACGCGGGCAGGGTTACGGCACGGGTGTGACCGTGGCGCCCACGGACCGACAGATGACGACGCAAGAAGTGCAGGACCTACAGCGCCAAGTGTCCAGCATGTTCTTCAATTCCTGAGGCCGCCATGAGTCAATTCGATCTCGATTCACTCCGCCCCGGCCAGTACGTCGGCGCGCTGCCCGTGCGCCGCCCTCCACCCAAACGCAAGCCCGTTAAGCGACCACCCGCTAGGTCCCTGGCTCCGATCAAGAAAACCCCCGCGGGTCCTAAGTTCACCATCAAAGCCGGTCTCTCGTCACCGCGTGCGCTCCTCAGTGCAACGAAGCTCGTCGATGCGACCAAGCATCCGAATCTCGGTATTCGCAACGCGGCAAAAAAGACGATTGTCAATACCGCGCGCCTGGCCAAAAGCGGCAATCGGAACGCGCAAGCATCGCTCAAGATTTTGAGCATCGCGCAGAAGGGCAAGCTACTTGCGTTGACTGCGCCCTCGCCGCGCAAACCGTTGCCACCACGCGCTCGGCCTCCGGTCGTCACTCCGACAGTACGCGTTAACGTGCGGACCAGTAGCGGCAAAATCATGCCTCCCGGCATCGCAAATCAGTTCCGGCGCTTGAAAGCCGCAGCCGTGGCGCAACCGCGCACGATCGATTCGGGTGCGCAAACGCTCGAAGAGCAGGGCTACAAGGAAGAGGCCGAAGAGGTACGTTCACTCGCACAAGCGCGCGCCATGGCGGACAGCCCAACAAGCGCTCCAGAAGAAGCCGCTGCGGCAGCCGCGTTGAGCGCCGTGGCCGAAGCGCAGGCGGAGATGCCCGTCGAGAGCGAAGAAGAGGAAGAGGAATACGAGGACGTCGAAGAGGACGAAAGCGAAGAAGACGAGGACGAAATGGACGATTCATTTCTGGACGATGCCAGTGTGGAGGGCTTCTTCGATGACGTGTGGAAAGGCACCAAAGCAGTCATCAAAAGCAAGGTGACGAAAGTCGCTGTCGGTGGACTCGCGATCGCATTTCCCGCGGTCGGTGTGCCGGCCGCCGCCGCGCTCGTCGCCGCGGACCGCGTGGTGCGGGAAAGTGAGAAGGGTAATCCCAAGGCCAAAAAGCTGATCGTCAATACGGCGAACCTCGCAAACAAGGGCGATCGGCACGCGCAAGCGGCGATGAAAATTCTCACGATCGCCAAAGAAAGCCGCAAGATGGCAGATCCGCAGAGCATCGCCAAGAATGCCGCGATTGCACACGCGCGCGGCGCCCACGGCGGCTGGACGCGCACCGCGCAAGGTCAGGTTAAGCGCAACTAATGCACAACGACGAATTCGCCATCCTCGTTGAGCAAGCCAAGCGCGCGGCTCACCGGGCAGAGATGGGCGCGACGGCAACACAGCCGGGCAAGCCGCAACCGGCGCAAACACGCTTCGGTAACACCGTCATGCTCGAAGGGCTCAAAGGCGCCGCAAATAAACTACATTTGCTCGACGTCAAGCTCGAAGAAATCGATCGCCAAGAGCTCTGGCGCGACGGTAGCTGGGTGCTGTCAATGAGCGCCTACAACACGCTCGGCGACGACCTCGGCTTGCAGGTTTTATCGATTATCCCCGTGGTTGCAACGATCACGATCGGAAACGGCGGCGCGACGATTCCGTTTCAGGTGAGCGTCATTCAAGGCACGACACTGCAATTGCCGGTGGGCAGCGTTTCGGTGGACGTGCAACTCACCACCACGGCGAGCCTGAACGTTCGGGTGACGGGAGTTATTCAGCGCGCAACAAGCGATGCTGATGCGCTCTTGACCCAAGAAATTCCAATCCTGAACGCCGCGACCCCGCAGTCCGGCCCGCTGCCGAATTTTGCCAGCCATGTGCGCATTCGCGCTGCGGCCAATTCGCCGGTGTTCAGCGCACAGTTCCGCTACGTGTTCGGCGGGGATATCGATTTTTTCGGACCGCAAATGAAGGAGATCCTTTACAACGGCGATTGGGTTCCCGTCGGCACGGGCCGCAATTGGCAGATTATCAATAAGCCGACCACCGCCGAAATCAATTACGGCACCGGTTTTTTCCCGAACTTCGAGTGGAGAATGGTGCTGTGAAAGCCAGTAGCGGCCTCACTCAGATCGCAAACGGGCTCGTGCTCGCGGGTGCCGGAGCGTTCACGCTACTCGGACAGGAATTCGTCGAGGGCATGACGGAAGCCGGGCTTTGGGTCACCTACACCGAAGGAGCCGCAGGTGGCACGCCGACCATTCGCGTCGGCTGGTTTCCGAGCGGCGCAGGCTTCACGCCGACTACTCCCGGCACGCACTTGGGTGTCGTGATTTCCGCAGGCCTCACACTCGTCGCCGAGGAATGGGTGCTCGCCAATCCCGGTTCACCGTACTCGCGTGTGCTGCATTTGCAGGTGCCGCCAGGAAGTTCGCTAATGCAAATTTCTGCGGCCGAAAGCGGAGTCATCGCAACGCCGGGCACCATCAGCGCGTGGTGGGCGAGTCGGACATGATCACCCAGACAGGGCAACTCGTTGCAAACGAAACCTCGAATGCCAGCACAACAACCATTACTGCGTCCGGTACTACAGTCATTACCATTCCAGCCAATGCGGTGACCCTACTCGCTATTTTAGTCGGCGGAGGCGGAGGCGGCGGCGGCGGGCGTCGCGGCGCTGCCGGTTCCAATCGTTTTGGCGGTGGTGGTGGTGGCGGATCGGCAAAAACAATCGGCGCTTACTCTGCTGCCGCTTTACGAGCCATCGGGACATTTATCACAGTGGTTGTGGGAGCCGGAGGGACTGCAGGCGGTTCGGCTGGTGCTGATAACACCGATGGCGGCAATGGCGGCAATGGTAGCAACACGACCATCGCGGATGCTGCGGGATTTCAATTTGCGAAAGCGCGCAGTGGGTCCGGCGGTACTGGCGGAAGCGCCACGGGTGGTGCTGCGGGCCTTGTTTCAATGTTGAACGATTTCAATGGCGGTCTGGGTGGAGCATCCGGCGTTCCAAACCAGGGCGGCTCCGGTGGAGCCGCAAATAGTTGCGGCGGCGGTGGTGGTGGCGGTAGCGGCGGCGGAATTGACACGGCTAATACAGGGGGCGCAGGCGGTGGTGGCGGCGCAACTACAAGCACATCGATCGTTGCAGGCGTAGGCGGAGCTGCGGGAAATAATCCGGGTACGCAGGGCACAAATTACACACAAGGGGTTACCGGCGGCGCCGGTGGTGGTGGCGGTGGTGGTAACTCTGCCGGCGTCGGTGGTGCTGGCGCAGCGGGCAGAATGGGCGGAGGCGGAGGCGGAGGTGGAGCATCACTGAACGGCAGCGCGAGCGGTGCGGGTGCTGCCGGCGGTGATGGGGCAGTTTATTTGATGTGGCTTTCATGACCCCATCAATCGCCCGCGTTCCCGGCATCTCACGCACTTCCCAAGCGTTTCGCGCGGGACTCTACAAGCTCGCCGAAAAGCACGGCTGGAACGTGGATGCGATTGCCGCGGTGATTTCAAACGAAAGCGGCTTCGTTGCCAATGCAAAAAATCCGGTTCCAGGACAGACGGCAAGCGGGCTTTTACAGTGGATCGATTCGACGGCCAAAAGCATGTTCGGGTTTGGTTCTGATCAGATCCGAACCCTGAGCGCGGAGCAGCAATTGCCGCTGATCGAAAAATGGTTCGTAGCGCAGCTCGGCGACGGACTACACCGGCCGGTGGATTACTACCTCGTCGGTTGGGGCGCACGTCCGGGCCTCGCGCTCGATTACACCCTCGCGCAGCAGGGCCAAAAAGTTTACGAGCTCAACCGCGCGCTCGACGTCAATGGTGATGGCACGATTCGGGTGAGTGACTTGGATTCCCGAGTGCAGCGCACACTTGCTGCGGCAGGAGGTGAGCGGATTGACGCGAGCCCTTTACCGGCAGCGGGTGGGGCTTCGCCGTCGTCGTCGGCGCACTGGGTTATGCTGTCTACAAGTCTGCTTCGTTCCTGCGGCGACACTCGGATGCTGGCGATTCTGAGGCTCAGGGATCAGGGACCTGATGTGCTGTTTTTACGTTCGATCTTGGGCTTGCCACATTCGATCCATTACGACGCCATCACCATGAGCAAGGTGCGCGATTTTCAGAATGCCAACGCGCTCGTCCCCGACGGCATCTGCGGACCGAAAACCTGGGGCGTGCTCAGAAAGATGATCGGTGGCGCATGAGCTGGGAACCTTTCGGCGATTTGGCGGAGAACGGTCCGCGCACCCTAGTGATGGGCATTCGCGGAACTCCGGTCGGAGTTACGGCTCCGGTCGCGGGCGACGTGCTCGTATTCTCCAACGGACAGTGGGTTCCATCGAGCACCGCGGCGCTTTCGCGTTGGCAGGGTGCACAGCAGACAAGTAGCAACAATATCATTTCAACGGGACTCAACACCTGGAGCGCGCTCAGCAATGCTACATGGGTTGCGCAAAATGCTGCGACCGATTTTGCCGTAAACCTGTCAACCGGGGTTTTCACGTACACAGGCCCGACCATTCAAGCGCTGATCGTGTTGGCGGCGACCGTGACGGTCGAGGCAGGGAACAACGTCCCCGCCCTTACCGAATGGGTTGTCGATCAAAATGCTGCACTCATCGGCACGACGACGTCCCCATCACAATCCCAACTTTTGCATGTGACGGTGCTCGATCAGCAAAACATCATATCACTCGTGCAAATGGCGACGCTCGCGACGGGAGCGACCTTGCGCTTCATCGGTCGCAACCGCTCGTTCAATCAAAATATCAACGTCGTCAACGTCAACTGGTGCGTGAAACAGCTGTGACTGCCGGGCAAAAGCGGGCTTTGCTGATTTTTCTTGCCATCCCGTGGGGATTGCTATTTGCGCTCGCGGTCAAACCCCGGGTACAATCCCCCGATGGGCAACCCCAATGATGACGTCGATGGCAAAGACCTGATCCGTCGAGGCTTCGACTATTTTTTCACTCGACTAGGAGATACGATCCATGGCGCGACGACGAAAAACACGACGCAAGAGGACAGCAAAAAGACGATCCCCGCGACGACGTCGCCGAACGGTAAGAAGGGCAGCACCGCGCCGTCGGAAGAAATCGAGACGTCGGGCGAAGAAGTCCAAGGGCCTGACCTCGGCGCAAATCGCAAGGCTTAGAAGCGCCGGCAAAATCAAGACCTACGTCTGCGTTACCAAAACCACACGACGTGGTTGCGGTGGCGGAGCTCGCGTGCGGTGAATTGCGGCTGCGAACGCCGCAAGCGCCGACTCATCAATTGGATGATCCATACGCCGCAAATCAACCCGCTTGGATGGGTCGTGCTCGCCGCACTCGCGGGCACGGCCGCCTATTTTCTCACCCATCCGGCGGTGGCGAAAGCGAGCGCGCTCACCAAGTGGATCCCCGCGCATCCGCTACGCCAAGGCGTCACCCAAGTGCTCTGGAACGCGCAAAGCGACGATTGGTTCCGCGGCATTGCGCCTGCCTCGTACGATGTCGAATCCAATGAATGGGTTTTTGTGATCAACTCCGTCGAACACCGTCACCCCGTGGTGAAGATTTGGGGCTACCGATGAGCCTGAACCTGACCTATTTGCTCGTGACCCTGATCGGTCTCGCGCTCTACTTTTTGAGCATTTGGGTCCCGAAGCCGTTTGCCAATTGGCGCGCACCGGGGCTAATCCTGTTCGGCGTCGGGCTCTACTACTGGCTGCCCCAGGGAGCCCATGAGCTCGCAATCCGGTGACCCTCAATCCCTTCGATGCGGCCACGCAATGGGCCAAGGAACGCGACGCGGAGGTTCAGGCCGCCGGCACGTCGGTCCCAACCGATAACGGGCACGCAGGCGCGCAAGTGACGGACCTCGGCAAGGTCGTCATCGGCGTGGTGCTCGTCGGAGGGTTGCTCTTGGTGCTCAGTCGCTGGGCCGGCGCAACCCGCGTCAGCGTTTCGAACGGGGGCCGGCGGTGAGATGGTTCGTCTGGCGCTATTCAGAGCCACGCTGGACGCTGTGGTTTGGCTCCGACCGGCAGGCGTCGGCAAATCAGATCCGCGACGCTCTGAACCGCGCCGAGCGCGACGAATACACGTTTTTCGAGGTTTACCCCGGCAGCTGGCGCCTCGATCGAGCCTTCGAGGTCATCGGCCAATACCAGGGCCGGCAAATTTCCTGGGGCTGGGCCGGTGACATACGGGCAGCGGACCATATCGTCCGGGCGCTCAGCGGGTACCTGCGGCCAGACGTCACGCTCGCACTTCGCAGGGGAGGGCAGTCCGTGACTGCCGCAAACTGGTGATGATCGGCGAAGAAGCGGAGCGGATTTACAGAATCCTCGACGACATGCGCGCACAATTCATTGTGTTCGAGGGGACCACAACCAAGCAGTTTCAGGGCCTGCACGAAGAGCTCGCACAGCTGCGTTTAGATTTGGAAGGCATTACCAAACGTTCGATCGCCGCCGCCGAGAAGCACGCACGCGGAACCGTCGGCAAATCTTCACGACGTTGGGGAGCGATCGCCGCGGTGATCGTCTCACTCTCCGGCGCCATTAGTTCGTACTATTCAGCGCGAGCAGGGGCGACAAGCGCGCACACGAGGTAGCCATGTTCAAAAAAGAGCACGATACCGAGCCGCCGAAGCATGAAGAGTTGAAAATTTGCGAGCACTGCATTGAGCTTGAGAAAGAGCTTGCACAAACGCGCGTACACCTGGAGCAATATCAATTGATCTTCGGGGACGCGCTCGCGGAAATCGAACGGTTGCGCGCTGTTATTGCGATGCACTAAGTTTCACGATCTAAAATCGCACGGAGTGCATCGACTTGAGCACGTACCTCTCGAAACGCATTCGCCCGCGCCTTCGCGGCAATGGCGGCGTCGCGAGCCTGGAGCTGCTCCACAAAATCGCTCGGGTCGGCTATTCCGTGTTGGTACTCCAACTCAACGCGCAGCAGGAATTCCTCGGCGCTCTCAATCTCGTCGGCCATCAGTCCTCCTCAATCCTATTGCGATTCTTCTCTCCTCCCCGCGTTCGGTGTCAGAGCGTCGCGGGGTTGGTCTGATTATACATACGCCTGCGATGCGATCAAGCTTCCCTCCAAGGCCATCGGACAGCAGCGCAGTAGGCCCAAAAGGGGGTTGCGACTGGCGAGCAGAGTCTCT
>Ga0209382_10004447_pt1 | contig 18750 bp, 17 predicted proteins | sample SoiMetdeltSBSDD5_FD_187599 | JGI IMG/M metagenome (GOLD analysis project Ga0209382, IMG submission 187599) | Bulk soil microbial communities from a Populus tree surrounding site in Tennessee, USA - Soil MetaG P. deltoides SBSDD5 (SPAdes) (version 2) | ecosystem: Environmental > Terrestrial >...
TAGTCGGCCATCGAGTACGGCCCCGACGGGACGGCGGTCCGGCCCAGTCCCCGCTGGTCGTGGGCCACGAGGTCGAAGCGCGCGCCGAACGGGCTGAGCAGCATCCCTGTGGAGGCCAGCGTGGCCCCGGACCCGTTGAGGTAGAGCAACGTCGGGCCACTGCCCTGTCGCTCGTAGTAGATCTCGATCCCGTTCACCGTCGCGGTCGGCACCGCTCCCCATACAAACACGGCCAACGCCCCAGGGCGTTGGCGGGACGGTCCGGGGAGGATCCGTTTGTGTACTGCTACCGATGTGCGCCCGGTGCCCGGGCTCGTACGGTCGACCGGTGCTACGACGGCGGATGGTAGGTGTCGATCAGCTGGTTCCGGTCCTGGACGGGCGGTGGGTGCCCTACGTCAACCTCGACAACGCCGCCAGCACGCCGGCCTTCCGGCGGGTGGCGGCGACCGTCGAGGACTTCTTGCCGTACTACTCGAGCGTGCACCGGGGTACCGGCTACCTGTCGCGGATCAGCACCGCCGCCTACGAGGAGGCACGGGAACTGGTCGGCCGGTTCGTGGGCGCCGATCCCGACCGGGATGTGGTCCTGTTCGGCAAGAACACGACCGAAGCCGTCAACCGGCTGGCCCGGTCGGTGCTGATGCGTCCGGGGTCCGTCGTCCTCACGACCATGCTCGAGCACCACTCCAACGACCTGCCATGGCGCGCCCGGACCGGCACGGTGCGGATCCGGGCGCTGGCGGATGGACGCCTCGACGAGGACGACCTGGACCGTCAACTCGCCGCGCACGCGGGCCGGGTGGCGCTGCTGGTGGTCGCCGGCGCGTCCAACGTGACCGGCCTGGTCCAGCCGGTGCATCGGCTGGCCGAGAAGGTCCACGCCGTCGGGGGGCAGATCCTGGTGGACGCCGCCCAGCTCGCGGCCCACCGTCCGATCGACATGCTCGGACATGACGATCCCCGGCACCTGGACTACCTCGCGCTCTCGGCGCACAAGATGTACGCCCCCTTCGGCACGGGGGCGCTGATCGGTCGCCGGGACGGGTTCGGGGCGGCCCCCGATCACTCGGGCGGCGGCACGATCTACGCGGTCACCGTCGATGACGTGGCGTGGGCGAGGCTGCCCGATCGGGAGGAGGCGGGGAGCCCCAACGTGGTCGGTGCGGTGGCGCTCGCGGCGGCGATCCAGGAGCTCCAGGAGATCGGGCTCGACACGATCGCCGCCCACGAGGCCGACCTGACCCGGTACGCGACCACCCGTCTCGGCCAGGTGCCGCGCCTCACGATCCACGGGCCGCTCAACAGCCGGAGCGAGGCCAAGGTGGGAGTGATCCCCTTCACCATCGAGGGACTCGACCACGGCCTGGTCGCGGCGGTGCTCGGGTACGAGCACGGCATCGGGGTGCGGAGCGGCTGCTTCTGCGCTCAGCCCTATGTCGTCCACCTGCTGCGGTTGACCAAGGATGTCGAGCGCCGGTGGATGGCCCAGGCGCGGCAGGGCGACATCAGCGGAACGCCGGGCATGGTCCGGTTCAGCTTCGGTTGCTACAACGAGCGCCGCGATGTCGACCGCGCCGTCGATGCGCTCCACCGCCTGGTCGCCGGTGCGGTCCAGGGGACGTACCGACGTCTCGCGGACGGGACCTACGTCCCCGACGGCTGCCACGAGCCGTCCCTGTTCACCCTCGACGGCGGTCGTGTCCCCCGTCCCGAGGGGGACGCACGCCTGACGTCCGTGCACTAGCCGGCACGGGCTCGTGGGAAGCTCCGGGGCGTGTCGCCGCTCCCGCCGGACAATCACGTGCACACCGAGTGGTCCTGGGATGCGGTGGCCGGTTCGATGGAGCGCTCGTGCGCCGAGGCCGTGCGGTTGGGTCTGCCGTCGATCGCGTTCACCGAGCACGTCGACGCCACCCGGTGGGTGCTGGCGCCCGAGGTGCGGGACCTGATGCCGACCGGGCGGGTCGGCGCGGACGGACGGTTCGACCCCGCGGCCCTCGACATCGAGGGCTACCTGGCCTGCGTTGGGCGCTGCCGCGATCGGTTCCCTGGGCTGCGGATCCTCTCCGGTGTCGAGCTGGGTGAGCCGCACTGGTTCGCCGAGGCGAGCGCGGCGCTGCTGGCGACCGGCGATTTCGACCGGGTGCTGGGGTCTTTGCACTCGTTGGAGATCGGCGGGGAGCTGTGGCTCGTCGACCACCTCTACATGGCGGGTGCACCGGAAGGGGTGTCACCGGAGGGGATCGTCCGGGCCTACCTGCACGAGGTCCTGCACCTGGTGGAGTCGTCCGCAGCCTTCGAGGTCCTGGCCCACATCGACTACCCCGTGCGCCTCTGGGGTGCCGAGAAGCCGTTCGATCCCGCCGAGTTCGAGGACGAGTACCGCGCTGTGCTGCGCGCCCTGGCGGGGTCGGGCCGGGCGCTGGAGGTCAACACCCGGTTGCAGTTCCGACCCGAGCTCGTGCGCTGGTGGTACGAGGAGGGCGGCGAGGCGGTGTCCTTCGGCAGCGACGCCCACCGGCCCGACCGCGTGGCCCACGAGTTCGCCGATGCTGCGGACATGGTCACCGCCCAGGGATTCTGCGCGGGTGGTGACCCCCACGGGTTCTGGCTCCGTAGGTGATCGTGAGCTCCTTACGGCTCGGTCCCGGTCGACGGAGTGGTGGTGGTCGTGGTCGTGGTGGTGGCCGAGGGGGGTGTCCCCGGCGCGTGGTCAGGGGTGTCGTCGTCCGACGTCCCGTGCATGACGGCGAGCACCATGACCAGCGCCACGGCGACCACCGCCGTCGCCAGCAGGGCGATCCAGCGGCGACGGGGGCTGCTCGGCTCGTCGGTGCCCGGCCGGGTGGGGATGGTGGGGAGGGTGGAGTTGGTGGGTTGCATGGCGGCGAGCGTGCGGGACCGTCGATGAAGGAGCTGTGAAGGGGCGGTCAGGTCGTGTCACAACACGGGAACCCAATCCGGTCTTCATGGGTTCTTGACCGTCGTCGGCGAGACTGCCGTCCGCATGGGGGCACGGATCCTGGTCGCCGAGGACGACACCAAGCAGGCCGAGCTGATCCGCATGTACCTCGAGCGCGAGGGATTCGCGGTGGCGGTGGTCCACGACGGCCGGGCCGCCCTCGAACAGGCCCGCCAGAAGCGGCCCGACCTGATCGTCCTCGACGTGATGATGCCCCGGACCGACGGGCTCGATGTCTGTCGCATCCTGCGGGCCGACTCGCAGGTGCCGATCATCATGCTCACCGCCCGGTCCACCGAGGACGACCTGCTGCTCGGGCTGGACCTCGGCGCCGACGACTACCTGACCAAGCCCTTCAGTCCCCGCGAGCTGGTGGCCAGGGTGCGGACGGTACTGCGCAGGTCTGCCGCCGCGATGGGCGCATCGGGCAGCGAGATCCATCGGATCGGCGAGCTGGAGATCGACGGCAGCCGCCATGAGGTCCGCCTGGCCGGCCGACCGGTCGAGGTGACTCCGACTGAGTTCAAGCTGCTCGAACTGCTGGCCGAAGTACCGGGTCGGGCCTTCACCCGCCAGAAGTTGTTGGACGCCGCGCTCGGCTTCGACCACTACGCCCTCGAGCGCACCGTCGACGTCCATGTGATGAACCTGCGCCGCAAGATCGAGGCCGACCATCGCTCGCCCCGCTACCTGCTCACGGTCTACGGGGTCGGGTACAAGCTGGCGGAGCAGCCCGATGCCCCGTAGCCCCCTGGCCTTCCGCCGCCTGTGTCGCCTGCGCAGCCTGCGCGCCCGCCTGCTGGTGGTGTCGATCGCCATTGCTGTCGCGGCCGTGGCCACCACCGCCTGGATCACCGCCACCGCCGCGGCTGAGCAGGAGCGGGAGAACCTGCAGGAGTCGCTGGTCAACGACGGCCGGATCTACGCCGACCTGGCGACCTATGGCTTCAACTACGACGACTGGACCGAGGTCGACGGCTTCGTCCGGTGGTTGTCCGACGAGTACGACCGTCGCATCGCCCTGACCGACCAGGACGGCGAGGTGATCGTCGACTCGGCCCGGCTCCACGGGCGGGAGATGGCTCTGCCCGACCAACCCGGGACAGTCCTTGATCCTGCCAACCCGACCCTCGACTATCAGGAACCCGACGACACGTATCTACTGGACGAAGCGTGGTCCCAGCTCCCGATGACACCGACCGAGAAGGCTGCCCGGCAAGGCGCCCTCCGGGCGGTGGCGACGTGCATGACCGACGCCGGCGTCGACGTCCGCGTCATCCGCTCCGACGCGGCCGACAGAGCGGCCGGATGGGACAGTCTGACCCTGATCATCGACCAGGTCGACGACACCCCCCAGAACGAGTCGGTGTACTTCGCCTGTAGCGAGACCGAGGCGGCTCGGGCGCTGTCCACGCCCACCGCAGCCGAGGCGGCCGCAGAACGCGTGGTGAACCAGGAGACCGCCGCCTGCCTGACCCGGGAGCAGTTCCCGTTCACCTACGAAGCCGACGGCGTGACCGTGCGCGATCCCTACCTCGACGACGAGATGGGGGACTTCCCGACGTACGACGAGTGCTCGGCGGCCGCCTACGAGACGGCCTACCCCAATGACGGCCCGGCCGAGCCGGTCCTGCTCTACCTGGGCGAGCCCAGCCGGGGCCTGGACTGGCGGGCGGTGGGTCGAGGCCGCACCTTGGGGGCCGCCGCGGCTGTGGCTTTCGTCGCCATCGCACTGACGGTGCTCGCCTCCCGCCGCGTGCTGCGGCCGGTGGCCGCGCTGACCACCGCGGCCCAGCGCATGGAGGACGGCGACCTCACCCAGCACGTCCCCGAGACCGGCCACGACGAGCTGGCCGGTCTGGCCCGGTCGTTCAACTCCATGGCCGACGCCCTGGCCGACGCCGAAGAGCAGCGCCAGCGGCTGGCCTCGGACCTGGCCCACGAGCTGCGGACACCGCTGGCCAACATCCGGGGCTACATCGAGGCCGCGCAGGACGGCGTGGCCCCGCCCGATGCCGACCTGCTCGGCACGCTCCACGAGGAGGCGATGCTCCTCCAACACCTGATCGACGACCTGCAGACCATCACCCTGGCCGAGGCAGGGCGCCTGCGGCTGCACACCCAACCACTCGACCTCGCCGACCTGGCCGCACAGGTGGTGGCGGCCCACCGAGCGGTGGCCGAGGCCCAGGGCATCGAGCTCCCGACCCCGCCCCGGGCCCGGCACGACGGCGGCATCACCCTCGACGCCGATCCCGTACGGCTGCGCCAGGCGGTCGGGAACCTGGTCTCCAACGCCTTGCGGCACACGTCGCGGGGCGGACGGGTGACAGTCGGCGTGCGGACCGAGGGTGGTGACGCCGTCGTGCAGGTGGCCGACACCGGCGAGGGCATCGCCCCCGACCACCTACCCCACGTCTTCGACCGCTTCTGGCGAGCCGACGAGTCACGCACCCGCGACACCGGGGGCAGCGGTCTCGGGCTGGCCATCTGCCGCCAGCTCGTCGAGGCCCACGGCGGCTCCGTCACCGCCGCGAGCACCCTGGGTCAGGGATCCACCTTCACCATCCGCCTGCCGGCGGCCCTCGTTCACTCGTAGGGCAGGCCACTCGCCCGCTACGCCCGACCGAGTCGACGCGCTTCCGACACGCAGTCCGGGCACGACCGGGGATCGTCCACCGCCAGGTACGAACGCAGCCGCATCACCTCGGACTCGGGGAGGCCACAGAGCGTCGCTGCGCTGCCGGGGGCTATGCCGTGGCGCTTCCCTCGCAGCGCCATTGGCCCGTCGACGTCGAACACGACCGTCTCGGCCGGAGCAGCCTCGAGGTCCGAGACCGGCTCGAGCTCGCGCTGCACCACGGCGGCCGTGTAGCCGCTGGCGCGCTCGTCCATCCGGTCCATCGGCCCCAGGTTGCCGTCTCCCGTACGCCGAGACGCCGCGGCGCCGGCGACAGCGACACCCACTAGCGGTTCGCTAGCGCGGCCTCCGTAGGGTCCGCGAAGCGGTCCGGGCGCGGGCGCTGGCCCGGTCCCTGTGTCGACTGTTGGGGGGAGCCGGACGTGTCTCGATGGGGTTCGTTCAGGCCGGTCGCGCTCGTGGTGGCCGTGCTGCTGGCGGCCGTGACGGCCTCGGCGCCGGTCGCCGCGGCGGCTCCGGCCCGGATCGCGTCATCGGATGATGGCGGGTCGCCGGCCTCGTACATCGTGGTGCTGCGACACAGCGGCCCGGCCCGGGTGGCCGACGCCCAGGCCCACGCGGCGCGGTTCGACGTACAGGCTCGGCACGTCTACGGCCACGCACTCAGCGGCTACTCGGCCGAGCTGACTCCGGCCGACGTGGCGGCGCTGCGGGACGACCCCGATGTGGCCTACGTCGAGCGGGACGGAGCCTGGACGCTGGAGGCGCAGCCGGTGCCGACCGGCGTGCGCCGGGTGTTCGGGCCCGACAACCCCAACACCGGGATCGGGGCGGCTACCGACCGCCGGGTCGACGTCGACCTGGCCGTCATCGACGGAGGGGTGAACGACCATCCCGACCTCGACATCGTCGACCGGGTCGACTGCATGGCCGGCACGTGCGCGCCCGGCGGGTACGACGAGGCCGGGCACGGGACCCATGTCGCCGGCATCGCCGCCGCCGTCAACGACGACGCGGGAGTGGTGGGCACCGCGCCCGGCGCCCGGATCTGGTCAGTGAAGGTGTGCGCCTTCAACACCTGCCCGTTCTCGGCGATCGTCGCCGGGATCGACTACGCCACGGCCCACGCCGACCGGATCTCGGTGGCCAACATGAGCGTGGGGGGCACCACACCCAGTCAGGCCATCACCGACGCCGTCACCGCCGCGACCGACGCGGGCGTGCTGATCGTCGCTGCCGCCGGCAACGACAACGTCGACGCGCAGACGTTCCGGCCGGCCAATCACCCCGACGTGGTCACCGTGGCGGCGTTGGCCGACTCCGACGGGCGGCCCGGCGGGACCGGGGGCCCGCTGTCGTGCCGCCCCCAGTCCCACGACGACCAGCTGGCCGACTACTCCAATTGGGGCGCCACGATCGAGGTCGTCGCTCCGGGAACGTGCATCACCTCCACCTGGAACGACGACGCCTACCACGTGCTGAGCGGCACCTCGATGGCCGCGCCCCATGTGACCGGGGCAGCGGCGCTGCTGGCCAGCGCCCACCCGCCCGCCAACCGGGCCGACGCCCTGGCGCTGCGGTCGCAGCTGATGGCCACCGGCAACACGAACTGGACGTGGTCGTCACGGGGCCCGGGCGACGTCCAGCGGCCCCTGCTCGACCTCCACGCCACATCGGCGTACGCCCCGGTGCTGGTGGGCCCACCGTCCTCGCGGTGGCGGCCGGTGGCGACGGTGCCCGGTCCGCGGGCCCAGTTCGGCCAGGCCCAGTGTGCCCAGGACCCGACCGGCTGGTACACGTTCGGCGGCAACGATGCGAACCTCGGCACCGTCGACACGACCTGGCGCTACGACCTGGCCGCCGACACCTGGCAGCGGAAGGCGTCGGTGCCGGGCGGTGCCGGGGCGGGCTTCTCGGCCGTGTGCGCTCCCGACGGCAAGGTCCACGTGCTGGCCCAGATCAGCGGGAGCACGACGCTGCACCGGGTCTACGACCCGGAGACCGACGGCTGGTCAACCGCCGCCCCGCTGCCCCGGGCGACGACGCACGCCGCGATCGCGGCGTGGGGCGGGAAGGTCTACGTGTTCGGCGGGCTGGGCTGGGCCTTCGGGGACCCGAGCGCCGAGGTCGACGTGTACGACCTGGCCAGCGACTCCTGGTCGACGCGGGCGGCGCTGCCGGAGCCGGTGGGCCGGGCCGGCATCGCACGCCAGGGCCCCTACGCCTACCTCGTGGGCGGCTGGGGCGCGGCCAGTCCGGGCACAAATGTCGCCACGGTCCGCCGCTTCGATCTGCGCAACGAGACGTGGTCGACCGGCCCCTCGCTGACCAGCGCCCGGGCTGACGTGGGCCTGGTGGCGACCGACAAGGGGCTCTACGCCTTGGGCGGCTACGCCCCGAGCTCCTCGCTGCTCGCCAGCGAGGTGGTGGAGCGCCTGGACACGACCACCTGGCCCTCCGGGAGCTGGCAGGGGACCGGCGACGTGCTGCCGACGCCGGTGGGGTCGCCGGGCGTGTCGTGCGCCGGGGCCGGGCCCAACGCCGTGGTCCGGGTGGGCGGCGGCCTGGCCTTCGGCCGCCTGAGCCCGACGGCGCGGAGCGAGCACGCTCGGCGCATCGTGTACGGCGAGCGGTGTGCGGCCCTGGATGCCGGAGCCTGGCAGCCGGCCGCACCGCTACCGGACGGGCGCGTCGTCTACGCCGGCGCCCGCTGCTCCTCGGATCCCGGTGGCTACTGGAAGTTCGCCGGGTGGGGCGCCGCTCTGAACAGCTACACGACGACGTGGCGCTACGACCTGGCCACGAACACCTGGGCGCAGAGGGCGCCGATCCCCACGCCCAGCGTCGACGGCGCCGGCTACGCGGCGACGTGCGTCGGCGGGAAGATCCACCTCATCGGCGGGCCCAGCGGGTCGACCACCGGCCACTTCGTGTACGACATCGCCACCGACACGTGGACCACGGCAGCACCGCTGCCCCGGGCCACCCAGTTCGCCGCGATCGGCGCGTGGGGCGGCAAGGTCTACGTGCTGGGCGGGCTGGCGACGTTCAACGAGGGGCCGAGCGCCGCGGTCGACGTGTACGACATCGCCACGGACACCTGGTCGTCCGGGCCGGCGATGCCCGAGGCGACCGGCCTGATCGGCTACGCCCAGTCAGGGTCCCGGCTGTACCTGGTGGGTGGGCAGGGTGCCGGCAGCCCGTCGTCCAACATGGTGACCACGAGGCGCTTCGACATGGCCACCGGCGTGTGGTCGGCGGGGCCGGCGCTGCCGAGCGGTCGCTCCGGCGTGGCCCTGGTGGCGACGGACAAGGCGCTGTACGCGGTGGGCGGCTTCGCTCGCTCCACGCTGGCCCGGGTGCCGGTGGCCACCGTGGAGCGGCTGGACCTGGCGTCGTGGCCGTCGGGCTCGTGGACGCGGTTCCATCCCCTGCCGGCACCGACAGGCTACGCGATGGCGTGGTGCGCACCGTCGGGGCCGTCCGCGGTCCTCGGCGCACCCGGCGGCCTGACCGGGTCCCAGGACATCCAGTACATGACCTTCCACGACGAGCAGTACCAGACCCGCCGCCCGGCGGAGGCCTGCGCCGCCGGGGCCTAGGCCCCGTCCTGTCCCAGGGTGAGGATGTTGCCGTCGGGGTCGACGACGCTCTGCAGGCGAGCGTTGCCCTCGGCGCGCTCGTTGCCTCGGCGGTGGCCGCCCGCGTGCTCGAGCTCGGTCACTGCGCCGTCGAGGTCGGCGACATGGAACCCGAGCCAGCTCTCGCGCTCCTCACCGGACGCGCCGGGGTGCAGCGCGACGGTCGCGTCGTGCCATCCGGGGCCGGCTGTCGGATGCCGGGCTCACACGAGCCACGGAAGCCGGCCTCACCACCGAGAACATCCTCGAGATCGTCCTCGAGCGCAGCTTCGCCGGTCTCGTGGGCACGATCGACAACCTCGCCGACCGGGTCGAGCTCGATGACTTCCTCACCCCACGCGCCTGGCGTCGTTGATCCTGGCCCGGTCCGCGACGCCGACAGTCGAGTGGATACGGTCGGCGACCTGCTGACGACCCCCGGATCATCACCCGATCCCGAACCATGACCCTGACCAGCGTCCTCTTGCACCACGACGACTCGCTGACAGCCTTGGACGTCCGCTGCACCTGCTCGGCCGGCCAGCACGACGAAGAGGTGACGGCCGAGCTCGAGGTCGTGATCCCGTTGACCGGCGCACTGATGCGCCGTGCCCACGGCGGCAGCTCGCTCGTCGATGCAGCGTTCGGTTACATCGCCCCGGCCGCCGCCACACAGGAGATCACGCATCTGAGCGATGGCGACCGATGCGTGGCGGTGGCCCCAGCCGAGGTCCTGGTGGACGAGCTCGGACTGGGCGCCGACTCTGCTTCGTGGACGGTGCCGGTGGATCGCGCCCTTCAACGGCATCTGTCCCGAGCCATGACGACTGCCCCCGAAGGAGATCAGCTTGCTGCCGGCGAGGCCTGGCTTCGGGTGGTATCCGGGCTCGGTGTCAGGTCAGCTTCCGGGGAACGACGGGGTGGGGCGGCCCAGCGCGAGGCGGCCGTCGCCCGCGTCCGCGAAGCGATCGTCGCGGCTCCGGGCGCGCCCTGGACGGTGCGGGCGCTCGGTGCCGTCGGGGGGTACGCGCCGCACCACCTGAGCCGCGTGTTCAAGGCCGCGACGGGGATGAGCTTGAGCGGCTACCGGGATCGGGTCCGGCTGGGTCGGGCGCTCGCTCTCCTGCGGGACGGGATGGCGATCGGCGAGGTCGCTGTCGACCTCGGCTACTACGACCATGCCCATCTCACCCGTCGAGTCACTCAGCTCCTCGGGGTGCGACCCTCGGCCCTCCGGTCGTCGCGCCGCCCCGACGATGCCCAGCCGACGTGATCACCGTGGCCGCGACCTCCCGGACCGCCGGATCGCGCACCGATGTCCAAACGTCGCCCGAGAGCCGGTCGACACACTCGCCTCATGGCGACGACCTCCACGCGTCGTGGGCTGGGCGCACCGTTTCGGCTGCTGTTCCTGGCGTCAACCGGCTCGAACCTGGGCGATGGTGTGCTGCTGGCAGCCATCCCCCTCCTGGCCAGACGGCTGAGTGACGATGCCCTTGCCGTCTCGTCGGTCACGGTTGCCGCCACTCTCCCGTGGCTGCTGTTCGGCCTGGCCGCCGGGGCCATCGTCGACCGGGTCGACCGGTCTCGCCTCATGGTGCACGCCGATGCGCTGAGGACTGTCGGTCTGGCGCTGTTCGCACTGTTCATAGCGACCAGCGGGGCGACTCTGCCCCTGATCATCGCGATGGTCTTCGTCCTCGGGGCGGCCGAAACACTGTGCGACACCGCGGCCCAGGCCGTGTTGCCGTCCCTGGTCGACACCGACCAGCTCGAGCGGGCCAATGGTCGCCTGTTCGGGGCGCAGATCGCGACCAATGGGTTCATCGGGCCTCCGCTGGGAGCCATGCTCTTCGCCGCAGGCACGGTGCTTCCGTTCGGGTTCGACGCGGCCACGTTCGCGCTGAGTGCGATCCTTCTCGCTCGGTTGCCGAGCCGCCGGCATGGCGTTCCACCAGCGGCGCGGGAGACGACACTGCTGAAGGAGGTGGTCGAGGGCCTCGCCTGGCTGTGGCACCACCGCGGGATCCGGGCGTTCGCCGTCGGGGCAGCGGTCGTGAACCTTGCCCACATGGGTGCCATGGCTGTGATCGTGCTGCTCGTCCGCGACGAGCTGGGCGCCGATGAGCTCGCCTTCGGCCTCGTCCTCGCTGGGGCCGCCGCCGGCAGCATCATCGGTTCGCAACTCGCCTCGGACGCCGTGCACCGTCTGGGTCGTCAGAACGCGGTGCTCGCGTCCATCGCCACGTTCTCACTGGCGTTGCTCGGTGTCGGACTCGCCCCCAACACCATCGCTGCCGCCCTGGGACTGGCCGCCTTTGGCCTGGCGGGGGAGGTGTGGAACGTGGTGGCCGTCTCCTACCGGCAGGCCATCATCCCTGACGTCCTCCTCGGGCGGGTGATGGCGACATACCGGGTCATCGCGTACGGGGCCATGCCCATAGGCGCCGCAGTGGGAGGCCTCACCGCCAAGGTGCTCGGCGTTCGGGCGACGTTCGTCGTCGGCGCCGTCGCTGTTGCGGCGCTGTTCATCTACTTCGTCGCGCACCCACCTGCGGAATCCTCATGAGCGCGTGCGGCGCGAGCTCGTCCTCGAGGTCAGCGGTGTTCGGGGTTGGGGAAGTCGAAACGGCAGCCCGCCTCCCATTCGGAGCGCTGGTTGCCGTGGGCGGGGATGCCGCCGGCGTCCTTGAGCAGGCGGGCGAGGTGCAGCAGGTTCCAGGTCATGAACGTGGTGTTGCGGTTGGTGAAGTCGTTCTCGGGCCCGCCGGAGCCGGGGTCGAGGTAGGACGGCCCGGGACCGGCTTCGCCGATCCAGCCGGCATCGGCCTGGGGCGGGATCGTGTAGCCGAGGTGCTGGAGCGAGTAGAGGATGTTCATCGAGCAGTGCTTGATGCCGTCCTCGTTGCCGGTCACCAGGCAGCCGCCGACCCGCCCGTAGTAGGCGTACTGCCCGGCCGCGTTGAGCAGGTGCGAGTTGCCGTAGAGCCGCTCGATCACCCGGGTGCAGACCGAGGACTTCTCGCCCAGCCAGATCGGCGTGCACAGCACCAGGATGTCGGCCGCGATCACCCGCTCGAACAGGGTCGGCCACTCGTCGGACGGCCAGCCATGCTCGGCCATGTCGGGCCACACGCCGGTCGCGATGTCGTGGTCGATCGCCCGGATCGTGTCGACGGTGACGCCGTTGGCCTCCATGATGGCCATCGAGACCTTGGCGAGGCCCTCGGTGTTCGACACCTCGGGCGAGCGCTTGAGGGTGCAGTTCACGAACAGCGCCCGCAGATCCGTGTACTGCGCCGGTGCGGTGCTGGCCAGGGCTTCGTGCTTCTCGTCGAGGGTCATCGTCGTCCTCCCACGGATCCGGGTGAGCGGGCTCGCTCCGGCGAGCGGCTACCGCTTCGGCTTCTTCGTCTTGCGGGTCTTGGGCGGCAGGGAACCGGCATGATCGAGGGCCTTGGCGATCCACGGGTCGGCCGCGGCCGGTGTCGCGTGCCAGGCGGCCGGCAGCGTCACGTAGGCGCCCATCGGGCGCTCCCGGGGCCCGAACGGCCCGGCACCCTCTTCGGCCAGCAACGCATCCTTGTCAGCGTCGGGGAGCTTGACACCGACGTCGGCTCCGAACAGGCCCATGAACATGTTGCCGTTCACGAACGCGCCGAGGTTCCCGAACATCGGCTTGACCTCGACGCGCGGGTCGTCGGGCACCAGCGAGCGGAACAGGTTCTTCTCCGCTTCGGTGGGCTTGGGCATCTCCACGGCCATGCCTCCAGGTGAGATCGGGTCAGGGGCGTAACTATGGCGAAGGCGGGGATCGAATGTGGCGTCGGCGAGCTTCGCGGCGCAAGCGGGTTGGAGGATGGCGCCGACGAGCATCGGCCGGATCCCCGCCTGCCAGACTGAGCTCGATGCTCAGCGTTGGCGTGGTTGTGTTGGGTGTGAGGGACGTTGATCGGGCCGTGGCCTTCTGGGGCGAGGCCCTCGGCTACGAGCTGCGCACTGATGGCTTCGGCGGATGGGCCAGGGTGCTCACTCCACCCGATGGCGGAGCCGGACCGAAGATCGCCTTGCAGCGCAGTGAGACAGCACCCCAGGACCATCCGCGCGTCCACCTGGACCTTCACGTATCCAGCACAGCCGAGCAGACGGCCGAGGCAGAGCGGCTCATGGCCATCGGAGCCGGTCGAGTCGACTGGGACAGCTATCCGGACGACCCGGACTTCGTCGTGCTTGCGGACCCCGACGGCAATCGCTTCTGCATCGTCGACCTCAGCCACGAGCACGACTGAACGGTCTCAGGAACTTAGCCGACCGACAGTCGGTCTGCTAAGTTCCCAACAGATCGACAGTCGTTGTTACCTGGAGATCCCAGCGGAGGACGAGATGCGTGCATCACCGCGGTTCATCACCGCCAACGGTCTGCGATTCGCCTACCTGGAACGGGGTGAAGGTCCTCTGCTCCTCCTGCTGCACGGCTTCCCCGACAACGCCGAGACCTACGAGCAGACCATGGACGACTTCGCGGCCGCCGGTTACCGCGCCGTCGCTCCCTTCCTCCGGGGATACGCGCCCACTGAGATCCCGGTGTCGGGGTCGTATGACCCGCTGACGCTGGCCCGAGACGTCGAGGGGCTCATCTCCGCCCTGAACCCGGGTGGCAAGGCGCATCTCGTCGGCATGGACTGGGGCGGAACCTCGGTCCAGGCCGCGCTCGTAGCCTGCCCCGAGCTCATCGAGAGTGCGGTGATCATGAACGCCGCGCATCCGGCGACGTTGTCGAGGTTCGCCACCGATCCGGTCCAGACACGTGGCGTCTTCCACTTCTGGTTCTTCCAGACCGACGTCGCCGCCGCGGCCCTCGCGGCCAGCGACCTCGCGATGGTCGACTACCTGTGGCGGCTGTGGTCACCGGACTATGAACCGGGGGAGCACCTGGCATCCGTCCGCAGCACGTTGGCGACACCGGGCGTCCTGCCGGCCGCACTGCGTTACTACGGCGCCCTCTACCGATCAGCCCAGGAGCGCACGTTCCCGCTGGGCGACATCACGGTTCCCACCATGTCGATCTTCGGGGCATCCGATCCCACCGCCAAGTACTCGGACCTGGAAGAGCCCTACTTCAGCGGTCCCTACCAGCGGATCGTGCTCGACGACGTCGGCCACTGGCCGCATCTGGAGCGCCCGGAGGAGTTCAACCGACTCACGTTGGACTGGTTCCGCTCCGCGGCGACCGTCTCCAGCGAACCGGCGCCGTGACCTTGAGGTCGACCCCGCTGAGTCACGCAGCGTCACTATCGTGCCGACCCATGGACATGAAGCTCGAGCTGGTCGCGGTACCCGTCTCCGACGTCGACCGGGCCAAGGCCTTCTACACCGACCAGGTCGGGTTCAACCTCGACCATGACCACAAGGTCAACGACGAGATCCGCTTCATCCAGCTCACGCCGCCCGGCTCGGCCTGCTCGATCACCATCGGCAAGGGCGTCACCGGCGCGACGCCGGGCTCCGTCGAGGGTCTGCAGGTGGTCGTCGATGACGCCGATGCCGCACGGGCCCATCTCGTCGAGCGCGGCGTCGAGGCGAGCGAGGTGCAGGACTTCCCGTGGGGCCGCTTCGTCTTCTTCAGCGACCCCGACGGCAACCGCTGGTCAGTGCAGCAGATAGTGCTGCCCAGCTAAGACGGGCCACCGACTGGCCCCCACGAGGATCCGGTCGGGGCGGCCCGGCGTGGCGGGCCCGCCATTGAATGGTGTCCAAATCGGCGGGACCGTCCGTCTTCCTGGCAAGGCCCCGTATGGTGCGCGGGCCGGGAGGAGGAGCGTGATGTCCCGGTACATGCTGTTGCTGTACGCCCCCGAGGTCGACGAGACCGAAGCGGCGAAGCGCTGGGCCGAGATGCCCCTTTGGGACCAGGTGACCGACAGCCTGCGGGAGGCGGGGTACTGGGTGTCGAACAGCGCGTTGGCCGAGCCGGACACCGCCACCACCGTGCGGGTGCGGGACGACGAGGTCGAGTTGACCGATGGCCCGTTCGCGGTGACCAAGGAGATCCTCGTGGGCTACTACCTGCTGGAGTGCCCGGACCTCGACGCCGCCTTGGACGCCGCGGCGCGGCTACCGCTGGCCAGGTACGGGTCGGTGGAAATACGGCCCCTGTGGGAGGCGCCGGGCTCGTGACCGCGAGCACCGCCCGCGCCGAGGCCGTCGAGCGGGCGTTCCGGGACGAGCGGGCCGGGGTGCTGGCCACGCTGATCCGTCAGGTCGGCGGCTTCCAGCTGGCCGAGGACGCCCTGCAGGATGCGTTCGTCGAGGCGGTCAAGGTGTGGGAGCGGTCGGGCGTCCCGGCCAGCCCGCGGGCCTGGCTGATCACCACGGCTCGGCGACGGGCGATCGATCGGCTGCGCCACGACCGCTCGCTCGCCGACCGGGCTCGGCGGCTCGCGCGGCTCAAGGAGATGGACGACAGGGACGACGATCGGGAGGAGCCCCCGATGGACGAGCACGGCCGTGGCAGCGCGGTCCTCGACGACCGGCTGCGGTTGATCTTCACGTGCTGCCACCCGGCGCTCGGCCCGGAGGCCCGCGTGGCGCTGACACTGCGGACGGTCGGCGGGCTGACCACCGGCGAGATCGCCCGGGCGTTCCTGGTGGCCGAGCCCACCATGGGCAAGCGGATCGTCCGGGCCAAGCGCAAGATCGCTGAGGCCCACATCCCGTACCGCGTGCCACCCGACAGCGAGCTACCCGAGCGCGTGCGGGGCGTGCTGCGGGTGGTGTACCTGATCTTCAACGAGGGGTACGCCGCCACCGGCGGCGACCGGCTGGTGCGGGGCGAGCTGTGCGGCGAGGCGATCCGGCTGGGGCGGCTGCTGGCCGAGCTGATGCCCGACGAGGCCGAGGTATGGGGCCTGCTGGCGTTGATGCTGCTGCACGAGGCTCGCCGTCGCGCCCGGGTCGACGCAGACGGGCGGTGGGTGGGGCTGGAGGACCAGGACCGCTCGCAGTGGGACCGGGCCGCGCTCGATGAGGGCCGGACCGCGCTCGACCGGGCCCTGCGCCGGCGCCGGCCCGGCCCCTACCAGGTGGAGGCGGCGATCACGGCGTTGCACGTCGAGGGCCTCGAAGCGGGGTCCACCGACTGGGCCCAGATCGCCGATCTCTACGGGCAGCTGGTGGCGCTGCGCCCGTCGGCGGTCGTGCGTCTCAACCACGCCGCCGCGGTCGGCTTCGCCGCGGGGCCGGCGGCCGGGCTGGCGTTGTTGGAGCCGCTGCTGGCCGACCCAGCACTCGAGCGGTATCCGTCGCTGCACAGCACCCATGCCGACCTGCGGCGTCGCCTGGGTGACCCGACCGGCGCAGCGGCCGCCTACGACCGGGCGATCGCGCTGACCGGCAACGAGGTCGAGCGAGCAGAGCTGCGTAGGCGCCGAGGATCGCTCTCTGGCGTGTCCAAATCCTGAGCCTGCTCCGTCTCCCGGTTGAGAGCCCGCGAGGGCGACGAGCGAAGGAGCAGAGCGATGGCGAGCAAGCAGTCCGAGCTGATCAAGGTCATGTACCGCCGCTGGCTGTCCGAGATGGCGGCCCACCCGGAGTGGACCGACGCCGATCGGCAGGGGCTGATAGGGGAGTGGAACGTGCTGTCGACCGAGCCCGGAGGCGTCGACTACCTGGAGGTCGACGCGGGTGGTGTGCCCGCTCTGTGGGCGGTGCCGCACCGGGCCAAGGCCGAAGGCCCCGACCCCGTGCTGCTGGCGATCCACGGTGGTGGCTTCATCTCCGGGTCGCGGTACACCCACCGCAAGCTGTTCGCCCACGTGGCCAAGGCGGTCGGCGCCCGGGCCCTGATCCCGGACTACCGGCTGTTGGCCGATGGCGGTCACTACCCGGCGCCGGTCGACGATGTGCTCGCCGCCTACCGCTGGCTGCTCGACCAGGGCGTCGCCCCCGAGCGCATCGCCTTCACCGGCGACTCCGCCGGCGGCTGGTTGACGGTCGTCACCCAGCTCCGGCTCCGCGATGCCGGGCTGCCGCTACCGGCGGCGTCGATGCCGCTGTCACCCTGGATCGACATGGAGGGCGCAGGCGAGTCGGTGGCCGCCAACGAGGAGCGCGACGTCCTGTTCAACCGGCAGTGGATCGCCCAGCTGGCGGCCGACTTCCTGGGCGGCGCCGACCCGAAGGACCCCGCCGTCAACGCCCTCTACGCCGACCTGACGGGGCTGCCGCCCATGTACCTCCAGGTCGGTGGGGACGAGATGCTGCTCGACGACAGCCGCCGCTTGGCCGAGCTCGCCGAGAAGGCGGGCGTCGAGGTCCGGCTCGACGTCTTCCCTGAGCAGCAGCACACGTTCCAGATGATGGTGGGCCGCGCTCCCGAGGCCGACGACGCCGTCGCCCGCCTCGCCGACTGGGTCCGCCCCCGCCTCTCCGGCTGAACCCCTCCGAGGCGACAGGGTTCGTGGGGCTGGGCCCCACGAACCTCCTCGGCTTCGCCAGATCGGGTCCGGCCTTGCCCTGCTGGCCTCCGCTAGCTGGCTGCCGCCAGGGGATCGGCGGGTTCTTCGCCGGTCGCCGGGGTCTCGGGTCGGCGGGCGGGTTGCTGGGCGGGACGGGCGACGATCAGTGCTGCGGCGCCAAGAGCGAGGCCGAAGGCCAGGGCGGTTCCTGCCCGGTCGAGGTCGGGGGCGAGGCGGGTGGGCAGCACGGGATGGGTGAAGACGGTCAGGCGTACCGTCGCCCATCCGCTGGCGGCGCCGATGGCGGCGATGCCGAGGACCTCACCGGCCCGTCGCCGCCGTGACGACGTCGACCGTCCCGTCACGGCCAACGCCGCGAGAGCAGCGGCCAGCCCGACGGCGGGGACCGCCACGGGGACCAGGCTGCGGCCCACCGCGGCCGGGATCGAGAGCTGTTCGACGCCGGCCACCACCAGCGCAGCGAGGCAGCCGGCTCCGGCGGCGACGGGGACCACGATGCGCCGGGAGTAGCGGCGCCCGGTGGCCCACGCGAGCGCCCCGGCCGCCAGCACCGGCACGATCCAGGGCCACCACAGTGGCTGCCGCTCGTACCATAGGACGCCGCGCATGGTGACCATCGAGCCGTCGACGTGCAGGGCGATCTGCCACCGGTCGACCTCGCTGCCACGCGGGATGCCGTCGGGCGGTGCGGTCGACATCCAGTGGATGCGGTGGTCGTGCCAGGCATACACGCCCCCGCCGGCGCCCTGCCGCCACCGGGGTTCGGCGTTGGGGTCGGCCCGCTCGGGGATGTCCACCTGCGCGTAGCGGTTGGTGTTCATGTAGACCGCCGGCGAGCGGACGTTCTCCTCGACGACACCGCTGCCCCCGAATCGCAGGTACGGCTCACCGTTGTACCCCGGGACGATCACCTCATGGCCATCCTTGACCCGCAGGCGTAGGTAGGCGTCGCCACCGACCACCGAGAGGTCGACGGCGTCGGTGTGGGGGATGACACCGACGACTGTCGACCGGTAGTCCGTCGGGCCGGGCGTCCCCGAACCACCC
>Ga0209382_10004448_pt1 | contig 18748 bp, 18 predicted proteins | sample SoiMetdeltSBSDD5_FD_187599 | JGI IMG/M metagenome (GOLD analysis project Ga0209382, IMG submission 187599) | Bulk soil microbial communities from a Populus tree surrounding site in Tennessee, USA - Soil MetaG P. deltoides SBSDD5 (SPAdes) (version 2) | ecosystem: Environmental > Terrestrial >...
AGACGCTTGTGAAATTTATCACAAGCCTGTCACGGGGTCAACTCGGTGCGCTCCCCCACCTCGAACCGCAATCATTAGATGGCGGCCGCGGCCCGGATCCATAGTACCTTCGCCCCATGGCTGGCATCCCACGGGAAACCAAGGTCTGGCAGGAAGCTATCGGCCTCGCGGGCGACGTGATCCGAGTCGTCCGGCGCGCCACGCGGCGCGAAACCAAGGCGTTCACCGATGCGCTCATGCTTTCGACATCCGCCGTCGCGAGCGCGATCGCGGAGGCGCCCACGCGGCCCACGGCGACGGAGGAGCGCGACTGTTACGCTCGCGCTCGGCGGTCCCTCGTGGCGGTGGAAACCCAGCTCGCCATCGCGCGCGTCAGCGGGATCATCCCGGCCTCCGTGCACGCGCAACTCGCGGCGCGGGTGGCCTCGCTCACCCAGCGCGTCTCGAACCAGATGAACCATCTCGAACGCCCGCCGTCGGGCGGCGCGACGTCCCCGACCGCCTCTCTGCCCTTCCTGGCGGACATCACCTGAGCCACGGCGCCGCCGACGGACCTATGGGTATTCGTTAGGCACACGCCCAACAAGGGACACAACCGCAGCAGGCGTAAGGGAGCCGGCACGGACGCCCCAAGTTCATCACCCGTTGCGTGAGGAGCTCTCGCTCACCCGGACCGTCTGCGAAATCGGTGTCATCGGCTCAATCGGCGTTAGGTCTTGCTCCCCTCTCGCTCTGTATGCGCCAGACAGGCCACGTGACCGGGACGTGCACGGAGACCGAACGCCGATGGGGCCGAGTACACCGATTTCGCATAAGCCCTCGACCAGGACCCTTGAGTACCGCGAAGAGGAGGAATTGGGGTCCGAGTCCGACTCCAATTCTCAACCAATGAACCGCGGAGGACGCACAGGACGCGGAGGGAACCCTACCGGCATGCTGTAACACGCTAGCGGCGGTAATTGAGGGGAACTGCCTCGGGACGCAGAAAGCCTCCCGAGGCAGTTCCCCTTCAATTCTGCTCGTTTGCGAGCACCAATGTCCCGTTAGGCTGTTCTCTGCGTCCTCCGCGTCCTCTGCGGTTCAATGTTGGCCCAACTGTCCCAAGAGAGATGCCTAACGCGCGAACACGAGCCAGCGATCACGCTCGACTCCGATATCGGCCCTGCACGAATCGGTCGATGAGATCGACCGCGCGGAGCCGCGACAGCGACGCGGGTCGGGTGCCGACGACGCGCTGCGAGGTGCTCGAGAGGTGCGACGATGACGCGAAGCCGAGCACGCGGGCGACGTCGCCGATGTCGTAGCCAGGGTTCTTCGCCAGCTCCGCCGCGGCGATGAGGCGCACCAGATCGATCACCCGCTTGAGGTTCGGCGCCCCCGAGGCCGCGAACGTCCGGCTCAAATGCTCGCGCGTAACGCCAATCGCAGCCGCGAGCGCGTCCGTTCGCAACGTTCGGCCGGCATGGGCCACGACGCATCGCCAGGCGGCGTACTGCATCGGCTGCGTGATGCCGAGCGACGGAGGTGGCTCCTGGAGCGCGTCGAAGAAGCGCGTCGAGAACATGGTGGGCAGCACCAGATCGCGGAGCGCCTCATCATCGACGCCGTCCACCACGATATCGGTGAACTCGAGCGCGGCGCATCGGGCAACGGCCGGGCCATCCGTGCCCCGCAGGGGGGTGATGGCGAAGAACGGGAAACTCGGGAACTCTCGCGCAAGCTCCGCGGCACGCCAGGTGTCATCCGCGGCGGCCCCGATGTCGACGAGCGCCGCATCGACGAGCGTCGAGTGAAACGCCGCGACGAACTCGCTCGCCGTCCGCCCCAGGATCAGCCGCGCGCGACGGCGCGGGAATGCAGCGCGCGCCGCCGCCCGCACGCGCTCACGCGTCGCGAAGACGACGATACACGGTGGCGCCGCCACCACGGGAGTACGTGCGGGCATCGGACGTCAGGACGCGCGGGGCTCGGCAGGAAGCGCCGTCGTCACACTCGACCCGTCGTGCGACGGACGTGCGGTCACCAGCTCGTGTGCGCGCCGGAGCACGTCGCGGGCGTTCGCGTAGGAGACGAGTTGCGCCGCATCCTCGTACGTCTCCCACCGGCACGCCGTGATCCCTTCGGCGCGTTGCGGAAGCGTGTCGGCGCGGTCCGTTTCCATCAGGTAGAAGTGACAGATCTTGTGGATGAGCCGGCCCCGGAAGCGGAAATACCAGTCGATGGTGTCGATGGTCTCGCGCACCGTCAGACTTCCGAGCCCCGTCTCTTCCGCTACCTCGCGAAGGGCTGCCTTCTCGGGCGGCTCCCCTTCCTCCACATGGCCCTTCGGGAAGCCCCAATTGTCGTAGCTGTCCCGAATGAGCAGGAACAGCGGGCGGGCCGCACCCGCGGGGTCAAGCGACATCCGGACCACGACGCCGCCAGCCGATGTCTCCATGCGCGCGTGCGGTCGCGGCACCTCAGGCCGCCCGTGGATCGTCGAGGTCGGCCCGCCCTTCGATGAACTGGCGGACAACGGGGTCGGTCGTATGCTGGATCTCGTCGACCGTTCCGACCTGCCGCACTCGCCCGTCGTACAGCATGGCGATCCGCGTCCCCACACGATACGCGCTGCGCATGTCATGCGTGATGACGATGCTCGTGACACCGAGCTTCTCACGCATCCGGATCATCAGCTCATCGATCACGGCGCTCGTCACCGGGTCGAGACCCGTTGTGGGTTCGTCGTAGAGCAGGTACTTCGGGCGCAGCGCGATCGCCCGAGCGATGCCGACGCGCTTGCGCATGCCGCCGGAGAGCTCCGCCGGGAACCGCGATGCAACGTTAGGCAGGTCGACGAGCTCGAGTGCCTCGTTCACACGCTCCGCGATCTGCGGCTCATCGAGCGTGCCTTGCTTGCGCAACCCCATGGCGACGTTCTCGCCGATCGACAGCGAGTCGAAGAGTGCGGCGAACTGAAAGACGTAGCCGATGCGCGCGCGGAGCGAATACAGGTCGCGACGTGACAGCTTCGGGACGTCCATCCCGTCGACGATGACGGTGCCACGATCGGGCTCGAGCAGGCCGACGATGTGCTTGATCGCAACCGATTTCCCGGTGCCCGAGTACCCGATGATGACGACCGCCTCACCCTCACGAACGTCGAGGGTGAATCCCGACAGCACATGCTTTGGACCAAATGATTTGTAGACGTCGACGAGTTGAATCAATGCAGTGGCAGCTAACAGCCATCGGCCCTCAGCCATCAGCTGACGGCCCGCGGCCTCGGGTTATGGGTCACATATCTTACGCCGAGTGGGGTCGGTCCGCACGTCCCATCTGATGACGAACGGGGAGGCCATTTTGGCCTCCCCGTCATGATCATCAGTACGCCCAGAGGGACTCGAACCCCCAACCTTCTGATCCGAAGTCAGATGCTCTATCCAATTGAGCTATGGGCGCATCGCGCGGGCTTCGCCCGCGCGAGCTATCAGCCATCGGCCATCAGAAGCTGAAAGCTAATCGACTGATGGCTAGAGCTGATGGCTGATGGCTGATGGCTGCGTTCTACGCCGCGAAGCTGCCGAGCGCACGTCCGACATCACCCTCGCGCAGCCGCTTCAATGCGCGATCGCGCAACTGACGCACGCGTTCACGCGTCACGCCGAGCATCGAGCCAATCTCCTCGAGCGTATGCTCGCGACCACCCTCGAGACCGAAATAGAGACGCAGCACCTTCGCATCGCGCGGCGGGAGCGTGCCGAGCGCGACCTCGATCTCATCGGTGAGGAAGCGGTTCATCGCCTCCTCTTCTGTGTCGGGCATCTCGTCGGCAACGAAGCGCTCGATCAGCGAGCGATCGCCTTCCGGGTCCATCGGTGCATCGAGTCGCACGTCGCCCGTATTCAACGCGGCGAGCGATTGCACGACGTCGACCGAAAGTCCGGTCAGCTGCGACAACTCCTCCGGCGTCGGTTCGCGACGCAGCTTCTGTCGCAGGATCTCCGACGCCTTGATGATGCGCGAGAGATCCGCCGTACGATTGAGCGGCACGCGCACCGTCCGGCCCTGCCGCGCGAGCGATGACAGGATCGCCTGACGAATCCACCACACCGCGTACGAGATGAACTTCACGCCCTGATCCGGATCGAATTTCCGGGCGGCCGTGAGCAGGCCCACGTTCCCTTCTCCGATCAGGTCGATGAGCGGCAGACCGCGATTCTGATACTTCTTCGCCACGGAGATCACGAACCGCAGGTTGCGCTTGACGAGCTCCTGCAGCGCGTCCTGGTCACCCGCCCGAATCTTCCGGGCGAGATCGAGCTCCTCCGTTCCCTTGAGGAGCGGATACGTGCTGACTTCGTAGAGGTATTGATCGAGGATGTCCCGCTCGGGCTCGCTTGGAGCGATGCCCGCAGGCACGACGCGACGGCGGCGGCGCTTTACTTCGGTCATGTGGTCGAATTCCTCGATCGATCAGCGAGAGTGGCCATTTATGTCGAACCGACGGGTGAGAAGGTGCGTCACTCTCACTCGACACGCGCCTCACGACACCGACGAGAACCCGGGCAAAAGCACCGGGAGTCGGGTCGCGGGACGCGTGCAATGCCGCGCGGTTTCATGGGTGGAAAAGGTGCTGCAAGATACTGGCCCAGCGCAGTTTCGCCAGTCCGCTTTTCTTGACTTTCGCAGTACCCCTGGGTACAATTTTCGGTTCCTGACGCCCGGGGGCGTAGCTCAGTTGGGAGAGCGCTTGAATGGCATTCAAGAGGTCAGGGGTTCGATTCCCCTCGCCTCCATCAGCCGTGAGTCGGTAGCCGACAGCCAGCGCGGGATGGACTCCGGGAAGCACGTCCGTAGGTAAACGCATCAGCATCCGTCGTCTCAGTTTTCACGCGTATCGACACATATCGCTTACGACCGGCCCGACGGCCACTTGGCCGAAGGCCGCATGCGGGAATAGCTCAGTTGGTAGAGCACAACCTTGCCAAGGTTGGGGTCGCGGGTTCGAGTCCCGTTTCCCGCTCTCGAACGCCAAGCGCGAAGCTCCTTCGCCAGCCCACGACCGGAGGCCTCGGTCACCCAACCTCGCGCGCATAACGGCGGTCACTTCACCGGGCGGTTAGCTCAGTTGGTTAGAGCGCCACGTTGACATCGTGGAGGTCACAAGTTCGAGTCTTGTACCGCCCATCTCCGATTACCCCGCGGCCACCGCCGCGGGGTTTTTTTGCCCACGACGCCTCAAGCACGGGCCTGATCATTGCCTTACGAGTAGGCTGATCGGTCTCATTCTGCGAGGGCCACGTCGAGGCATGCACGGCACAACCGGGGCAGGAGACGATTTGGCTCACACGTCCGCGATTAGCGGTCGGAGCAGTACTCGTCCCACGCTCTGGCGCCTTCCGCTCATCGCATTCCTTGCGATCGGCGTCCTCTGCCTCAAGTACCTCGATGGTCGGCTCGCAAACGATTACCGACGCAGTGCGGCCGACCTCGCCATCCAGGCCGACGCACTGATCGAACGAGCTGCCGCGCATCACGCGGCGTCGCTCGACGCGCTCCGCGGCCTCGTCGCCGACGCCGCCTCCCCCGCCGAGGAACGCGCACGTCTGACGTCGTTCGCCCGCGCGTTCATCGAGTCCACGCCCGAGGTCATCGCTGTCTACCGTCTCGATGCGCGCGGCGACGTGCGTGCCACGTACCCGCGAATCGAGACGCGCAGCGATCTCGCGAGCGAGAATCATCTGCTCATCGCCGAAGCGGCCGAGGCGATCGCGCACGCCCGCACATCGGACGCGCCGGCGACGACCGGCGTGATCGTGCTCCGCGGGGACACGCTCGGATTCCTGATGTACGATCCAGTGAAGCTTCGCGCTCGCGGAGCGGGATACGTTGCGTTGGCTGTCGCGTACGCCCCCATGCTTCGCTCCCTCGTGGTAACGCGGCTTCAGGGACGCTTTGGCTACCGCATCGCCGACAGCGCAGGCCGCGTTCTGGCCGTCTCGCCGCGGTATCCGACGCGCACCGCGGACGTCGCCTCGCGACCGGTGACACTCCCGGGCGGACGCGAATGGCGTCTCGACGTTCCCATCGGTGTATTCCAGCCGCGCGCGGCACGCATCGGGATCTGGACGGCGGGCGTGGTGCTCCTCTTCATCGTCTTTCTGCTCGTGTTGCGAGAAGACGCGCGCGCAGAGCGCATCGCCATGCACTCGTTCAACCTCGAGCTGCTGTCGCGCGATCTCCTCGACGCCAACGTCCGGCTGGAAGAACGTGCCCAGCAGGTTACCGACGCGAACATGGCGAAAAGCCGGTTTCTCGCGAACGTCTCCCACGAGCTGCGAACACCACTCAACGCGATCGTTGGCTATAACGCGCTCGCCCTGTCGGGACTGTACGGCGAGATCACGAACGAGCTGCGCGGCGCGCACGATCGAATCCAGACCGCGGCGGAGCATCTGCTGCGCGTCGTGAACGACGTGCTCGATCTCTCCAAGATCGAAGTGGGAAGAATGGAAGTGGAAGTTCGCTCGGTCTCGCTCGAGTCGCTCCTCGAGGATGTCGTGGCGATGGTCGAGCCAGTGGCGGAAGCGAAGAACGTGCGCGTCGACCTGGTCGTGGCGCGCGATATCCCAGCGATCGCGACCGACCCGCGACACGTCAAGCAGATCCTGATGAACCTGGCGACCAACGCCATCAAGTTCACGGAGCGCGGCTCGGTCACGATCGTGGCAAAGCCGGGCGCCGCGAATGATCCGGCGTGCGCGGTCGTCGTGGTGGTCGAGGACACCGGCATCGGCATCCCCGCGGCCGATCTCAGGCGCATCTTCGAAGAATTCGAGCAGGTGCGGCCCGGCGGACGTGGCGATTCACTCGTTCGCGGAACCGGACTCGGCCTCACGGTCTCGAGAAAGCTCGCCCGGCTGATCGGTGGAGACGTGACAGCGGAAAGCCAGCTCGGCGTGGGCTCCCGGTTCACGCTCGTGCTACCCGCCGAAGCATCGTCCGCTACCGCGAAATCAGCCCGCGCGAACAATCGAGCTCAGCCGGATAAATCGCTAGCCGTTCGCGATCCCATAGACGCGCATGTGGAAGCAGGCCAACGACCTTGACGCTGCCACCTCACCCGGGTACTTTCCCGGACTTGCCAGCGGCGTCGCGCGGCGCTCATGCGTCGTGAGGGGTCGCCCGGAAGTCCGCCAGAGGTTTGGCGTCAGGCGCCCGTAGCTCAATTGGATAGAGCATCTGACTACGGATCAGAAGGTTGGAGGTTCGAGTCCTTCCGGGCGCGCCAGCGGAACTCGTCGATGGCAATACTTCTCGGGGCGTAGCGTAGCCCGGTAGCGCGCCTGCTTCGGGAGCAGGAGGTCGCTGGTTCAAATCCAGTCGCCCCGACTCGACACCCCTCGTCAGCGGTTGAGACCTCGCTGAGGAGGGGTGTCTGCATCCGAACCACGCGGCCGACCGTCCGCGCACCCGCGGCTAACGGCTCGCAGTGTCCTCGGCGATCGCCTCGAAGCGAATAGCCGCGCCGGGCGACTGCGTGGCCGCGGCGACGACGAAAGTGATGTCGAGCGCGGTCACGCCGGCGCGTCCACGAGACACCTCGATGGCGCGGCGCCCTGCCGGAAGGTGCGCCGTCACCGACGCACCCGCGCTGGTCGTGCCTAACGTGACGGCCGGCCCGTCCGCGCCAACGCGCCGCGCGATGAGTCGATAGGACGCGTTACTGCGGACGACAACGTGGGCGACATACTCCGTGCTTCCGTCCCCCAGCGGTCGGGCCGACAGCTCACGCTGCTGCTCGACCGTTGCCTGCGGTAGCACGGTGACGCTCAGGGCGACACGCGCGAGCTCGGCTTGCGCGCCTGCGCCCGTCATCGGCACCAGACCAAGAAGCAGCGTCGCCATCGCGCAGCGCAGCGCACAGTCGCAAGCCATGGCAACTCTCCGTTCGCAGGTGCTTGGTGTTCCATCGACACCCGAGGCCGCCCGTCCCTTCACGCGTGAGATGCAGCGCTGGTCCGGCAACTGCAAGTAGGAGATGGGTATGGCGCTACGAGAATTCGAAGACGGACGAGGCGAGCGGTGGCGGGTCTGGGACACGGTCCCGGCACGAACGGAGGGGCTCGAAGACACGTTCCGAGCCGGCTGGTTGACCTTTGACAACGGAGTCGAACGGCGCCGACTGGCGCCTGTGCCCCAATTCTGGTCGCAACTCCCGGCCGAGCGCCTGGCGCTGCTCCTCCGCATAGCCGAACCCGCCGGGCCGCGGGAGGCGGGGTTCGCCGGCGAAGACCGGCGCGCGGCTGAGCGACGCCTAGCTGAACGTCGCCAGGGCGACCGGCGCCGCGGCCCGCTCCCGCCGGAATCGTCGCCCTAGCGACCCTTCCCCTCCGTTGGGCGGCGCTTCATCGATCGGCCGTCGACCCTCGAGACATCACGGGGTCCCGACTCTCATGGGATCCCAAGCGCACCGAGGACGGTGTCGCCGAGCCGGCGCTGCGTGTCCCGCGCTCAGCAGGTCCATCCCTTGCGATCAGGGAAATACGGGGTGCTCGGCTCCTCCAACTTCCTCGAGGGCGACCATGGCAGCGACCGGCAAGACGAACAGCGGGCCGAGCGACCCCGGGGAACGACGCGATCCCTCCTCGGACCGGCGACACCCAGACCGGAGCCTCGTGGCCCGCCGCGCCGCCGTGCACCGGGCCATTAGCCGGCAGCGGCTGGAGGATTTCCAGACGACGCTTGGCGCCCTGGCCGTCGCCGTCTTTGGAGACCAGGCCACGGTGGTGGCGCATCTGCGGACATCCGCAGGCCGGCAGTGGGTGACGTTCGTTGTCGATGCAGCCGATCCAATGTCCGTGGTGCAGTACGACGAGTTTCTCCCGCGAGAGCGCGCGTTCTGGATGGCGTATGCCCAGTTGACCAAGCCGGTTGGAGCGCATTTCATTGTCGCCGTTCGACCCGCGCGTGGGTGGTGTCGCGCGGAGGCGCTGGCACCGCTCTTCTCGATGCTACCACCGCCAGACCTCGCCACGTGATCCAGGCACGCGCGTCGGCGACCGAACGTTGCCGGAGGAAGCACACGCGCGTCTCATAGCCGGTATGGCAACGATTCTTCACGTCGACGACGAGCCGTCCGCTGGGCGACTTCTCGAGGACACGCTCTCACGCGCCGGCCATCGCTTCGTCGCCGCCGCAACCCCGGTCGGCGCCCTGCAGGTGCTGGCGCGCGAGTACGTCGACCTCATCATCGCCGACTATAGCTTGCCAGGGCTGACGGGACCGGAGTTTCTCTCGCTGTTGCAGCGCGAGGGCCACCGCGTTCCCGTCATGATCCTCACGGGTCACGGGAGCATTGATCACGCGGTCGCCGCGCTCAAGGCCGGCGCGATCGACTACAGGACGAACCCGGTGACACCGCATCAGCTCGAGCTCGCAGTGGCGCAAGCGCTCGAGTTCGGACGCGTCCGTCGAGAAACCGACGCCCTTCCGCGCACCACGATCGTGCTCTCGTCGCTGAACATCGATGAGGCCGAGGCCGTCCTGATTCAGCGCGCCCTCGAGGCGGCGAACGGCAATCGCACACGCACGGCTCAACTCCTCGGCATCAGCGTCCGCACGCTGCGGAACAAGCTGAATGGGCCGGGCCGCATCGAGATCGCACGACGCGCGAGTTAGCGCGTCGGGTCGCGTGCCGGATCGTTAGGCAGCGCTCGCGTTGACGACCCGCAGGTGCTCCCGCGACCAGACGAGTGACTGCAGGTACAGGGCACTGATCCCGGACGCATCGATGCCCGCGGGCCATGCATGGCGTCGAACCGTCGTCCAATCTCCCTGTTCCCAGGCCTCCGCGATGGTAAGTAACACGGCGTACGGTCCCGTGCGTTCGCGGAGCGCAGCACGAACCAGAGGATCGACGGCGACCGCCCCCAGCAGCGTGTCCATCGGCATGCCGGCAACGACGTCGAGCAGCGAGAAGAGGCCCACGACGAACATCGAGTGCCCATCATGGGGACGGCCGGCCGAGCCGGCCAACAACTCGCAGAGGCGCGCGCGTTGCATGGCCAGATGAAGGAGCTCTCGCGTGACTGGCTCCCGTGCCGCGATAGTCCACGCGAGGAACAGCAGGAGCCACGTGCCTAACTGCTGACGCGCGCCGAGGCGCAGGGCGTGCTGAACAGACTCGATGCCGCCGGCACGCGTATCCGCGTTGAGCACTCGCAGCAGTCTGGCCGCCAACCGCCTGTCCGTTGCGAACACCGACTCGGCGTCGCTCGCCTGCGCATCGCGAAGCGCATTCAGCGCGCGGACGATCGCCACCTCATCGCTGCGGAGCGTGCGGTCCTGCACCATCTCGGCCCGAGCGTAGTAATTCCCGTGGAACAACTCGTACCCGAGTCCAGCGCACAGCGCGCGCATCTGCCGGGTGGCCACGCGAACGGCCAGCAGGCGGACGTCGTAGACCGCAAGCTCCTGCGCGATGGCATCGAGTCGCTCGGGCGGAAGGTCGTGGACGTCGACCTTCACGACAGTCGCGAGCTCGAGGAGCCGCTCGGAATACCCCGCCGCACAATCATCGAGCGCGAGCGTGTAGCCAGCGTTCACCAGCTGCTCACACGCGAACTCGACGCGGTCGTCGGGCTCCATCGTGCCGAGCAACTCCACGACCACCCCGTCGCGCGGCAGGGTCGTGTATGCGCCCTCGATCAGCATGTCCGGCGTGAAACCGACGTATGCCGCTCGGCCGGCGGTAAGCTGTTCGAGGCCGATGCTCACTATCGCTTTCACGACGACATCAGTAGCCGCTACGCGCCGCGGGTCGCTCACAGAATGACACGACACGAGCCCGTACCCGGCCACGTCGCCGGCCGTCCCGAAAATCGGCTGCCTGGCGACGCCGATATCGGGCCTTGCGTTGGGGTGCTTCGACGCCCGCGCTCTGGTGAGCTTCACGCTTGAGAGACGGGCCGCGCGCAGCGCGCGTCACGCGCGCGGCACGGCGCATCCGCAACTGCGGCGCGAACTTGTCTGGTGGTTGGCAGCCCGGTAATCTTACCCGTCAGTCACTCGAGTTGCGCGCGTAGCTCAGCTGGATAGAGCGTCGGCCTCCGGAGCCGAAGGTCACAGGTTCGAATCCTGTCGCGCGCGTGGGGAGCGGGGCTGCGGCCGTTCGGGCCGCAGCCCCGCTAGTCGTTCGTCAGGAGTCGTTAGCTAACGACTATCGACTCGGGAACGGCCCGTCCCTTGCTTCTCGACGGTGCATGCCCAAACCGCTCGCCTGGCGAGACCTCGTCCCCGGCGCAGCCGTTCTCGGCGTCATTGTCGTTTCGACCGGCGCCACGCTGAAGTACGGGCAGATCGGGCGTCTCCGAGGGGACACGACCCGCTTCTATGCCGCGTTCGCGACCGCCCGGGACGTCATGGGCGGCACGGACGTGTGGATCAACGGTCGCAAGGTTGGCCGCGTGGAGGCGGTACGCTTCGCGCCTGTCGATGCGGATACGACACGGCGCGTGGTGATCGAGTTGGAAGTGCTCCAGAAGTATCGCGACCAGATCCGCGGGAATTCGTCGGCCCGTTTGCGAACGGGCGCGCGTATGATGGGCGCAACTGTCGTTTATGTCACCGCCGGTACCATCGACGTCCCAATACTCACGCCCGGTGATACTATCCCCGGTGAATCGGGCGGCGACTTTCAAACGATGGCCACCGGATTCGGCGAGGCGTCGAGGCAATTTCCGGAGATTGTCGCGAACGTGAAGGTGCTGTCCTCTTCACTCTCGTCCACTCGGGGGACGCTGGGAGCGCTCACGACGCTCGACGCGCCGAAGCGGTTCGAGGCGCTGGTCGCGAACGCGTCGCGCTTCACCGCACGCGCTACGGGCGCCAACGGATCGGTGGGACTGCTCTCGGGGCGCGCAGCGGTCATCGAGCGGGTGAAGGTGGCTACGGCGCAGGCCGACTCTCTTCGGACATTGCTCGCGAGCGAGCGGACATCCCTGGGTCGATTCCGCCGAGATTCCACGCTTCTCAGCGCCGTCGCGACCGTTCGCGACGAGCTGTCCATCACACGAGCGCTACTGGCGTCGGAGGGCAGCACGCTCGGTCGCTTCGGCCAGGACTCCATCGTCGCCGTACAGGCCGTCGAGCGGGAGAAGTTGATGACGGAGCTGGTTGCGGATCTCAAGCGACGTCCGTTTCGCTACCTGGCCTTCTGAGATCCAGCACCACCAAGAGTCTCACCGCCAATACTTGACCCTCGAAATAGCCCCGAATAGCTTGGCGCTCCTCGACCCATCGCTCCCGAGCCACATCCTCTTCGGGTTTGCGGTCGTCGAACTGTCCTTCCTGCCTCGTCTCCTCTCGCCCGCGCGCCGTTCGTTCCCGGCGGTTCCCTTCCCATCCCGTTGCGCAGTTTCTGTGCAGTGCCGCAGCGGGTCGTCGCCCCGGTTCCCACAGTGGATATCGTCGAACTGAAGCGGAAGTCCGTCTCCGAACTGCAGGAGCTCGCGGAGGGACTGAACATCTCCAACACGTCCGGCCTGCGCAAACAGGAGCTCATCTTTCGCATCGAGCAGAACCTCCTCGACTCGGAGACGGTCCTGCGCGGAGAAGGCGTGCTCGAGATCCTACCGGAAGGGTACGGCTTTCTGCGCAGTCAGGACTGGAACTACCTGTACGGTCCCGATGACATCTACGTCTCACCATCGCAGATCAAGCGGTTCGACCTGCGCACCGGCGATACGGTGCTCGGTCAGGTCAGACCGCCGAAGGAATGGGAGCGGTATTTGGCCCTCTTGAAGGTCGAATCGATCAACGGCGACTCGCCGGAGCATGCCAAGCAGCGAGTCGCCTTCGACAACTTGCGTCCGCGTTACCCCGATGAGCGCTTGCGTCTCGAGGCGCCGAACGGGGACCTCAGCATGCGTGTGGTCGACCTCATCGCTCCGCTTGGCAAGGGTCAGCGCGGGCTGATCGTCGCGCCACCGCGCGCCGGGAAGACCATCCTGCTCCAGAAGATGGCAAACGCCGTCGCGGCGAATCACCCCGAGGTATCGCTGATCATTCTGCTGATCGACGAGCGCCCCGAGGAAGTCACCGACATGCAGCAGAGCGTCGCGCGGGCCGAAGTCATCAGCTCCACGTTCGACGAGCCGGCCGATCGTCACGTCCAGGTCGCTGACATGGTGATCGAGAAGGCGAAGCGGCTCGTCGAGCACGGCAAAGACGTCGTGATCCTCCTCGACTCGATCACGCGACTCGCACGCGCACACAACACCGTTGCTCCGCACACCGGGAAAATCCTGTCAGGCGGCGTCGAGGCAACGGCGTTGCACAAGCCGAAGCGTTTCTTTGGCTCGGCTCGCAATATCGAAGCAGGCGGTTCGCTCACCATTGTCGCAACCGCACTCATCGAGACCGGCTCGCGTATGGACGAGGTGATCTTCGAGGAGTTCAAGGGCACCGGCAACATGGAGCTGGTGCTCGACCGGAAGATCGCGGACCGCCGAGTGTTCCCGGCCATCGACATCAACAAGTCCGGGACTCGCAAGGAAGAGCTGCTGCTCACGCAGGAAGAGATCAATCGGGTCTATCTCCTGCGTAACTTCCTCGGTGACATGCCTTCAGACGAAGCCATCGTGTTTCTGCTCAAGCAGCTCATGCGGTCCCGCAACAACAAGGAGTTCTTCGTCCAGATGGCGCAGGGCGGATAGATCGGTTTGCGTCTTCTCGCCATCGACTACGGTGACCGTCGCGTCGGTCTCGCCGTGAGCGACCCGTCCGGGACGATCGCGACCCCGGTGGGGTTCATCGAGCGGCGGCGCGGCAAGCGCCCGCCAATTGCGGAAATGATCCGCCGCGGCACCGACCTGGCGGTGGAGGGGTATGTCGTCGGGTTGCCGCTCGATGAGAACGGTGACGACACCCCCCGTTCGAACGAGGCTCGCCATGTCGCCGCCGAGCTCGAGAAACGGACTGGACTTCCCGTGCGTCTCGTTGACGAGCGGTACACCACTGCGGCGGCGCTCCGAGCCGTTCGCGAGATGGGCGGGTCAACACGAGGACGAAAGGGGGACGTCGACGCCATTGCCGCCACGGTCCTGCTCCAGCATGCGCTCTCGCTTCCGCGCTAACATCGTTAGGCATCGGCGCGGTGTGACGCGACTCGGCGTGGTCGGCGTCTTCGCGGTCATGGCCGTGGCGGCCGCGTGCGGCTCGTCGAACGCGCGGAGCGTTCGTGTCACGATACCGGCGGGCTCGAGCTTCGCCGGCGCCGTCGACTCGCTCGCCCGGGCGGGGATCATCTCCTCGCCGCGACTCTTCCGGTTTTACGCGTCGGCGCGCGGCCGCGACCGCGAGCTCAAGGCGGGCACGTACGTCTTCGGGCCCGGCGCATCGTGGAACGACGTCCTCGATGCGTTGACGCGTGGCAAGGGTCTCGTCCACACGGTGACCATCCCTGAAGGGTTCTCACTGGCGAGCATCGCGCAGACGATCGGCCGCGCGTTGTCGGTGCCGCCGGAGTCGCTCGTCGAGGCGGCGACGGACTCCACCATCCGGCGGCGGCTCGATGTCCCGACCCCAACCCTCGAAGGCTATCTCTTCCCGGACACGTACACGTTCGCTGCAGGCACGACACCGGCCGAGGTCGTACGGATGCTCGTGACGCGGTTCGAGCGCGTCTGGAAGCCGGAGTGGAACGCGCGCCTGCAAGCGCTGGCGATGTCGCGACACGACATTCTCACGCTCGCGTCGATCATCGAGAAGGAAGCACGCCTCGCCGAGGAACGCCCAGTGATTTCCGCCGTTTATCACAATCGGCTCAAGCTCGGGATGTTGCTGCAAGCCGATCCGACGGTGCAGTACGCACTGGGTAAGCACGTGGACCGCGTGCTGTACAAGGACCTCGAAGTCGACTCGCGGTACAACACGTACAAGCACGCCGGGCTACCGCCCGGCCCTATCGCGTCGCCGGGCGCTGCGAGCATCGAAGCCGCACTCTATCCGGCGAGCGTGCCGTATCTCTATTTCGTGGCGCATCCCGATGGGCACCACGAGTTCCGGCAGACGTTCTCGGAGCACACGGAGGCGCGCGCGCAAATCAGGAGAGGGAATCCCCCTCGCCCGTCGAGTCGCGACTGATACCGGGCCGGACGCGTCCCGCCCGCTCGACTGTTCGTCTCCATTCCCTCGTCTCGGCGTCCACTCATTCATCTCCCTGATTCACTGCGGTTGATCGCGATCACCGATGATCTCCGCGACGGAGTCATCGGGCTCGTCGGCCGCGCGGAAGCCGCCGTGCGAGGCGGTGCCACGATGATTCAGCTGAGACTCACGGATGTCGACCCGCGAGCGCTCGTCGCGATCGCCGAGAAACTCGTTGTGAGCGTCTCCGTACCCGTGATCGTGCACGCTCGTGCGGATGTTGCCCTCGCGGCGGGCGCGGCGGGTGTTCACCTCGGCATCGACGATGTACCCGCCGTCGAGCTCCGGCGCGTAATGCCGCCGACGTTCGTCATCGGCGCGTCCGTCGGAAACGAGGCGGATCTTTCGTACACGCGCGGCGCGAACTACGTCGGTATCGGGCCTGTGTTCGGCGCCGGGTCGAAGCTCGACGCGAGCGCTGCGATCGGCGTGACGGAGTTCGCGCGACTCGCGCGACTCGCGGCTGTCCCCGCCATTGCTATCGGCGGCATCGAGGAGTCGAACTGTCGACAGCTTCGCGACGCCGGCGCGGCCGGCGTGGCGGTCATCAGGGCGATTTTCGCGGCCGCCGACCCAGAACGCGCGGCGCTGGCGTTGTCGTCCGCCATCGGAAGCTGAGCTTCGGGATCGGCGACTCATCCCGTTTGACGGGGCGTGATGCGCGGCGCGGCCGCGGTGCGTGGTCGTCGCGCAGGACGGTGATGGCCGCGTCGAGTACGGGCGGCGACAGAAAGAGGTCGACAAGGTCCGGATCGAACTGCCTGCCGCGTCCCTCCATGAGCCGTGCGACGGCTTCGTCGGTGCTCTGGGCGCGGCGGTATCGACGCGTGAACGTCATTGCGTCGAACGCGTCGGCGATCGTCACCACGCGCGCGGCGACGGGAATGGCGGTTCCGCGCAGCTTCCGTGGATAACCGGTCCCGTCCCATCGCTCGTGATGCGACAGGACGCCCTCGGCGAGGTCGGGATAGAACGCCGCGAGCGGAGCCAGCACGTCCGCGCCACGTTGTGGGTGCGTCTTCACGGCACGCAGCTCCTCAGGCGTCAGGTGCGCGTCATCGTGAATGATGTCGAACAGCGCCTCGTGGATCTTTCCAATGTCGTGAAACAACGCGACTCGTTCGACGGTGGCCTGCTCGTACGCATCGAGATCGGCGGCGTCCGCGAGGATGAGCGCATAACGCGCGACGCGGCGCACGTGGCCGCCGGTTTCGGCGTCGTTCGCATCGATGGCGCGGAGGAGCGTCTCCAGGACGGCGGCGGCGAGTCGTTCTGCGGCAAGGCGGTGATGGCGCTCGCGCATGAAGAACACGCCGGCGGCGGCTCCCGCCGCGAGCTCGAGCACTCCGCGCTCGAAGGATTTCGTCATGACCCGGGGACGAGAAAGAAACGGACCACCTGTTAGGTGGCCCGTTTCGAAGAGGTGCCGGCGATGGCCTACTCTCCCGCGACCTCTCGGTCGGAGTACCATCGGCGCTGTAGGGCTTAACGACCGTGTTCGGGATGGGAACGGGTGTGGCCCCTACGCTCTAATCGCCAGCGATTTTTGTTGTCAGCCATCGGCTACCAGTCACAGCCAACGACGGGCGGCGGGTCCCGAGGGACTCACCGTGCGTGTACAGGCGTCGACCTCTGGTGCATCGATGGCGGCGACTGATAGCCGGTCATCGACCGTCGAGTGTGCACACGCGAGGTGCATGGAAAGGGAAGAAACGAGGTAGGACGTGGGACTGCATCGCCGCGAAGGCGATGCCACTCATGAATTGCGTGCTCTGCGGTTGAGAATCACTGCCAGCGTGAAGCTGGGAGTAGTCAAGCCGCACGGGCGATTAGGACCGCTGCGCTCGGAGGTGGTTGCCCACCGTCCACGGGCGGCCTATCGACGTCGTCGTCTCCGACGGCCCTTCAGGAGGCTCGAGGCCTCGGGAGGGTTCATCTCGGGGGGCGCTTCCCACTTAGATGCGTTCAGCGGTTATCGCCGCCGGCCGTCGCTACCCGGCGCTGCCCTTGGCAGGGCAACCGGGACACGAGCGGGCCGTCCGACCCGGTCCTCTCGTACTAGGGTCCGCACCCCTCAACCCTCCAACGCCCACAGCGGATACAGACCGAACTGTCTCACGACGTTCTGAACCCAGCTCATGTACCACTTTAACCGGCGAACAGCCGGACCCTTGGGACCTTCTCCAGCCCCAGGATGTGATAAGCCGACATCGAGGTGCCAAACCGCATCGTCGATGTGAACTCTCGGATGCGATAAGCCTGTTATCCCCAGCGTACCTTTTATCCGTTGCGCGATAGCCGATCCACATCGGGCTACCGGATCACTACGACCGACTTTCGTCCCGGCTCGATCCGTCGATCTCGCCGTGAGGCTGGCTTCTGCCGTTACGCTCTCGGGCGCCGTTACCGACGGCGCTGAGCCAACCTTGCGTGCGCCTCCGTTACTCTTTCGGAGGCGACCGCCCCAGTCAAACTGCCCACCTGCCACGGTCCCAGACTGGGTTTGCCAGGACTGGTGAGCACGCCGCACAGAGCAGGGTGGTATTTCACTGTTGACTCCCCCTGAGCTAGCGCCCAGGGATCACCGCCTCCCACCTATGCTACACAGCTCAGTGCAGCGAGCAATGGCAAGCTACAGTAAAGGTGCATGGGGTCTTTTTGTCCTGCTGCGGGGACTCGGAATCCTCACCGAGACTGCAATTTCGCCGAGCACCGGGTCGAGACAGTGCCCAAGTCGTTACGCCATTCGTGCAGGTCGGAACTTACCCGACAAGGAATTTCGCTACCTTAGGACCGTTATAGTTACGGCCGCCGTTTACCGGGGCTTCGGCTCAGGGCTTCGCCTTGCGGCTAACCCCTCCCCTTAACCTTCCGGCACCGGGCAGGCGTCAGTGCGTATACGGCGCCTTACGCGGCTTGGCACGCACCTGTGTTTTTGCTAAACAGTCGCTTGGGCCGATTCACTGCGACGCAGCTCGGCTGGAGGAGTAAATCCTCGCACCTACCCTGCGCACCCCTTCTTCCGAAGTTACGGGGTCAGTATGCCGAGTTCCTTGACCCGGTTTCACTCGTCCACCTGAGGCTGCTCGCCTCGCCCACCTGTGTCGGTTTACGGTACGGACACCCGCACCCCTCCGCCGCAGGCTTTTCTCGCGTGTCGACTCCAGGCCGCTCGGTTGGGGGTCGCCCCCCGCGCTCGCACTCGACTCTCGGGTTCCCCCTACAGTCTTGGACGGCCGTCCACATGGCCGCCGGCCCTTCGTTCCACGGTCCCCTGCGGGTTCATCGGACTGCGGGCGGGGCCGGAATCTTCGCCGGCTCGCCATCGGCTACGCCTCTGGGGCCTCGCCTTAGGACCCGCCTCACCCTGCGCTGATCGCCATGGCGCAGGAACCCTTGGGCTTACGGTGTCGGGGGTTTTCACCCCGATTTGCGCGTACTCATTCCGGCATCCTCACTTCCCGTCGCTCCAGCCTAACGCTTCCGCGAGGCCTTCACCGCTCCGGGAACGCTCCCCTACCCCTGAGTCCGAAGACTCAAGGCCAAGCTTCGCCGG
>Ga0209382_10004449_pt1 | contig 18748 bp, 19 predicted proteins | sample SoiMetdeltSBSDD5_FD_187599 | JGI IMG/M metagenome (GOLD analysis project Ga0209382, IMG submission 187599) | Bulk soil microbial communities from a Populus tree surrounding site in Tennessee, USA - Soil MetaG P. deltoides SBSDD5 (SPAdes) (version 2) | ecosystem: Environmental > Terrestrial >...
GCGATGCCCGCCATCCTCAACCTGTTCAAGACCACCAAGCAGGGCGGCGTCCCGGACGTCACGATGGAGCTCGTCCACCTACGCGTGAGCCAGGTGAACGGCTGCAGCGCCTGTGTCGACTCCGGCCCGACGCCGTACCGGACGGGATCTGGGACGAGGCGGCGAAGCACTACGACGAGCGCGGACTGGCGGCGCTGGTCCTGATGATCGCCACGACGAACCTGTTCAACCGGCTCAACGCGACCACCCGGCAGATCGCCGGGGCGTGGGGCTGATCGCGATGAGCGTCGTCCGGATGCACACGTACCGCGTCGCCGACGCCGACCTGCCGGAGTTCCTCGACCGGCGCGCAGTGCTGATCGCCAAGGTCCGCGCCGATCATCCAGGCCTGGCCGAGACGCGCCTGACCCGGCTCGAGGACGGCAGCTACACCGACACCTGGCGGTGGGACTCGTTCCCGCAGCTGGCGGCCGCCTTCCCGGCGGCCGGCTCGCCCGAAGCCGCCTCGGCGATGGCGCTGACCAGCGACGCGACCGCGGTCAACGGCGAGATCGTCGACGAGCGCTGAACCCGGCACGGGGGCTCGTCGGGCGGGATCCGCTCGACGAGCCCCGATGTCACGAAGAGCCGCTTCGCGGTGTCCTGTGTGCACGACCAAGGACTCGAGGAGCAGAACCGTGAAGAGCCGTCTCGTCATTGCCGCCGTAGTACTCGGCGGCCTCACGTTCGCCGTACCGGGTGTCTGGGCGTTCGGCTGGCCCGAGTCGTTCTACGACAACGTAGCGACCTACCCGCCGTACAACCTGCATCTGTTCCACGACGTCGGCGCCTTCCAGCTCGGCGTCGCGGCGGCCTTGTTCGGCGCGCTGATCTGGCGGGACGCACTGGTCGTCGCCCTGTTCGGCGGGACCGTCGGGATGGTCGTGCACACCATCTCGCACTTCCTCGACAGCGACCTCGGCGGCCGTCCCAGCGACCCCTGGCTGCTGTCCGCCGTCTCCCTCGTCGTCACCGCCGCCTTCCTGCTCCGCCTCCGCGCGATGACCGACGTCAGCCGGCCCACGTCACGTCGAAGATCCTGATCGTCTCCGTCCCGGTATCGACGTGGAACGACATCAGACCTGCCCTCCCGAAGAACGTCTGCCTGAACTCAGGCTCATCCGGGTACAGCGCCACGGCGTCCCAAGGCTCGTCGACCAGGGCCACCGCACGTCGAACAAGCGCGTCGAAGGCGACCGGCGGAAGTCCTCTTGAGCTGAGCGAGTGCGGCAGCGTGGAACTCCACGCGGTAGGTCACCGGCGTTCGGCCCAGCCGGGGATGACTTGCTCGGCGGCGACGAACTCGTCGGACCGGCCCTCGCGCGCAGCCTGTGCAGCGGTGTCGAAGTCCGGGTTGGACAGCGCGATCGCACGGAGACGCCACAGATGCAACACGTCACGCACCTGGTGAAATCGCCACACCTCATGAGCCGCGTCGAGAGCATCGCGATACTCCGCGAGGAACTGCTCGTGCCACCGGGAGGGCAGCATCCGAAGGATCTCCACGGGATCGTAGTCCGCACTGTCGAGCGGCTCGGCAGTCATGTCCGCAGGATACCCTTGCCCCGCCGTCGTCGGATCGACTTTCCACAGGGTCAGCGCAGGGCGGCGGCTTCGGCGGCGAGGGACTCGATGCGGGACCAGTCGCCGGCGGAGAGGGCGTCGGCCGGGGTGAGCCAGGTGCCGCCGACGCAGCCGACGTTCGGCAGGCCCAGGTACGACGCGGCGGTGTCAGGCCTGATGCCGCCGGTCGGGCAGAACCGCGCCTCCGGCAGTGGCGATGCGACCGACTTCAGGAACGCGACACCGCCGGACGCCTCGGCCGGGAAGAACTTCATCTCCCGGCGCCCGCGCTCGAGCAGACCGAGCATCTCCGACACCGTCGACACCCCGGGCAACGCCGGGAGGCCGGAGTCGTCGAACGCCTCCAGCAGGGTGACCGTCCAGCCCGGCGACACCAGGAACCGGGCGCCCGCGTCCGCGGCTGCCTTCACCAGGCCGGGGGTGTTCACCGTGCCGGCCCCGACGACCGCGTCCGGCACTTCCTCCGCGATAGCGCTGATCGCCGCGAGACCGGACAGCGTCCGCAGCGTCACCTCGATCACCGGCAGGCCGCCGGCCACCAGCGCCCGGGCCAGCGGCACCGCCTGCTCGGCGTCCTCCAGTACGACGACCGGCACGACCGGCGCGAGGTCGAGCAGCCGGGCCGCGGTCAACGGCAGGTCAGGCATCGAAGTCTCCACGGGTCAGATCACACTGGCGCCACGGTCGGCGGGTCCGACACTACGGCGGAACGCGGCGAACAGCTCACGGCCGGTGCCGAGCCAGTCGCCCTCGGCCGGCGCTGAGCCGGCCACCGAGCGGACGTCGAGGTCGTCGACGAGCACCTCGAGCAGTCCCTTGGGGGCATTCAAGCGGACCACGTCGCCGTCCCGTACCCGGGCGATCGGTCCGCCGTCCGCGGCCTCCGGGCTGACGTGGATCGCGGCGGGGATCTTGCCGGACGCGCCGGACATCCGCCCGTCGGTGACCAGCGCAACGTGGTAGCCGCGGTCCTGCAGCACGCCGAGCGCCGGGGTGAGCTTGTGCAACTCGGGCATCCCGTTCGCCGAAGGTCCCTGGTACCGGATCACGGCGACCACGTCCCGGTCCAGCCGGCCGGCCTCGAACGCGGCCAGGAAGTCGTGCTGGTCGTCGAACACCGCCGCCGTCGCCTCCACCACCTGGTGCTCGGGCGCGACCGCGGACACCTTGATCACCGAGCGGCCCAGGTTTCCGTTCAGCACCCGCAGCCCGCCGTCGGACGCGAACGGCTCGTCGACCGGCCGGAGCACCTCCGGGTCATGGCTCGCGGCCGGACCGTCGCGGTAGGTCAGCTGGTCGCCGTCCAGCACCGGCTCTCGCCGGTAGGTGCTGAGCCCGGAGCCGGCGACGGTCCGGACGTTCTCGTGCAACAGGCCGGCGTCCAGCAGCTCGCCGATCAGGTACGCCGTGCCACCGGCCGCGTGGAAGTGGTTCACATCCGCCGGACCGTTCGGGTAGATCCGCGCGAGCAGCGGCACCACCGCGGACAGGTCCGAGATGTCGTCCCAGGTCAGCCGGATCCCGGCCGCCGCGGCCATCGCCGGCAGGTGCAGCGTGTGGTTCGACGAGCCGCCGGTGGCGAGCAGCGCGACGACACCGTTCACCACCGCCCGCTCGTCGACCACGCGCCCGACCGGCGTGAACCCGCCGCGCAGCGCGGTCAGCTCCAGGACCTGGCGAGCCGCGGCAGCGGTCAGCGCCGGGCGCAGCGGCGAGGTGGGGTGCACGAAGCTGGCACCGGGCAGGTGCAGCCCCATCACCTCCATCAGCATTTGGTTCGAGTTCGCGGTGCCGTAGAAGGTGCAGGTGCCGGCCGAGTGGTACGACGCGGCCTCCGCCTCGAGCAGCTCGTCCCGGCCGGCCAGGCCCTCGGCGTACAGCTGCCGGATCCGGGCCTTCTCCTTGTTCGGCAGGCCGGAGCGCATCGGCCCGGCCGGCACCAGGATCGTCGGCAGGTGCCCGAACGCGAGCGCGCCGATCACCAGGCCGGGCACGATCTTGTCGCACACCCCGAGCAGCAGCGCCGCGTCGAACATGTCGTGCGACAGCGACACCCCGGTCGCCATCGCGATCAGGTCCCGGCTGAACAGCGACAGCTGCATCCCGTCCCGGCCCTGGGTGATGCCGTCGCACATCGCCGGTACGCCGCCGGCGAACTGCGCGATCCCGCCCGCTGCCCGGACCGCGCCCTTGAGCTGCGCCGGGTAGTCGGCGAACGGCTGGTGCGCGGACAACATGTCGTTGTACGACGAGACGATCGCGACGTTCGGCTTCACGAACGAGCGCAGCGCCGCCTTGTCCGGCGTACCGCTGGCCGCGAAGCCGTGCGCGAGGTTCGCGCAGCCGAGCTTGCCGCGCGCGGGTCCGGCCTCGGCGGCGGCGTCGATCTTGGCCAGGTACGCCGACCGGGTGTCCGCGGACCGCTCGGCGATCCGTTCGGTGACGTCGGCAACCATTCGATGGATGTGGGTCATGCGCGCATCTCCTCGTGCCAGGTGCGTCCGTCCCGCTCGATCAGGGTCGTCGCCGCTGACGGCCCCGCGGTTCCGGCGAAGTACTGCTTGGGCCGGTCGCCGGCCGCCTCCCAGCGGCGCAGCACCGGCTCGGTCCAGGCCCAGGCGGCCTCGACCTCGTCGCGTCTCATGAACAGGGTCGGGTTGCCGCGGACGACGTCCATCAGCAGCCGCTCGTACGCCTCCGGCGTACGGCCTTCGAACTGGTCCGCGAACGCCAGGTCCAGGTTGACCGGCTTGAGCCGAATGCCACCCGGGCCCGGCGCCTTCGCGAGCATGTGCATCCGGACGCCTTCGTTCGGCTGCAGCCGGATCACCAGCCGGTTCGGCGTCAGCTCCGGCTCGAGGTCCGGCCAGATCGAGTGCGGCACCCCCTTGAAGACCACGACGATCTCCGACGCCCGGCGGTCCAGCCGCTTGCCGGTGCGCAGGTAGAACGGCACGCCGCGCCAGCGCCAGTTGTGCACCTCGGCCTTGAGCGCGACGTACGTCTCGGTGTTGCTCGGCCCGTCCAGCTCGTCGCGGTACGCCGGCACCGGGACGCCGTCGACCAGACCCGCGCCGTACTGCGCCCGGACCACGCCGGCCGGGCCGACCGGCGCCAGCGCCTGCAGGACCTTGAGCTTCTCGTCCCGGACGCCGTCGTTCTCGATCCGGGTTGGCGGTTCCATCGCAACCAGGCAGAGCAGCTGTAGCAGGTGGTTCTGCACCATGTCGCGCAGCGCGCCGGAGCCGTCGTAGTACCCGGCCCGCTGGCCGACACCGATCGTCTCGGCGACGGTGACCTGCACGTGGTCGACGGCTCGCGCGTTCCACAGCGGCTCGAGCAGCATGTTCGCGAACCGCATCACCAGCAGGTTCTGCACCGTCTCCTTGCCGAGGTAGTGGTCGATCCGGTAGATCTGCGACTCGTCGAACACCTCGGCGACCTGGTCGTTGATCTGCCGGGCCGACGTGAGGTCGGTGCCGATCGGCTTCTCCAGCACCACCCGGGTCCGCTCGGTGACCAGGCGATGTGCCGCGAGGGTCGCGCTGATCGGGCCGAAGAGCCGCGGCGCGACCGCAAGGTAGAACACCCTGACCCGCTCGGTGGTTGCCTCAAGCAATGTCTGCAGCCGGTCCCAGTCGCCACTGCCGTCGGCGTCCGCGCTGACGTAGTGCAGCCGGCCGAGGAAGCTCGTGACCGCACCGGCGTCGAGCTCGCCGGCCGGGACGTACTGGCGCAGCTCGGCCTCGACCTTGTCCCGGTACCCGGCCTCGTCCATGCCGGCCCGGGACACCGCGATCACCCGGAACTCGGCCGGGAGCCGACCGTCGCGGTCGCGCTGGTAGAGAGCGGGCAGCAGCTTGCGCATCGCCAGGTCACCTGTGCCGCCGAATACGACGAAATCGCATGCGGCGATGGTCACGACAGCGGACATCACGGGCTCCGACGGGTGCGGGACGTTCGGACCGCGCCCACGCTAGGCGAAGTTGTGAGCGCGTTGCAAGCAATCTTTCGTACTTCGAGATACAAAAGACTGTGAACAAGTGAATTTGTGCGGACGGAAGGACGGCTGGTTGACTGTGTGGATGCTTCCGACGTCTGCCCAGCCGGCGACCGCGGGGCAGGTGTTCCGGCTGGTTCTGGACGGCGCGGCGACGACCCGGTCGGAGATCGGCCGGGTGACCGGGCTGTCCCGCACCGCCGTCACCGCGCGGGTGAACCGGCTGATCGCGCGCGGGCTGCTGGTCGAGCACACGGCCGGCGAGTCGACCGGCGGGCGGCCTCCGGTCCGGCTGGAGTTCAACACCGCGGGCGGGATCGTGCTGGCCGCCTCGATCGGGCGCAGCCGCACCCAGCTGGGTGTGTTCGACCTCGGTGGACAGCTGCTGGTCGACGAGTCGATCGAGCTCGACCACGAGCTGGGTCCGGAGCACTGCGTCCCGCCGGTGGCGGACCGGCTGCTCGACCTGGCCGCCGGCGCAGGCCGGTCCAGCGCCGAGGTGGTCGGCATCGGCGTCAGCATTCCTGGCACGGTGGACATCGAGCACGGCAGCTCGCTCAGCTCGATCGTGCTGCCCAGCTGGGACGGCGTACCGCTCGCGCCACTGGTACGGCGCGCGCTCGACGTCCCCGTTCTCGTCGACCGGGACGTGAACGTGATGGCGATGGCAGAGCGGACCGGCCCGCTGCGCGACGTGCGCAACCTGCTGATGGTGAAGGCGTCCACCGGGATCGGCGCGGCGGTGGTGAGCGGGGGCGTACTGCAGCGCGGCGACCTGCACGCGGCCGGCGAGCTCGGCCACATCCCGCTGCGCGACGGCGGCGGGGTGCTGTGCCGGTGCGGCCAGCGCGACTGTCTGGAGGCCGTCGCCGGTGGCTGGGCGATGGTGAGGAAGCTGCAGGCCGAGGGCCGCGAGGTCAGCCACGTTCGCGACGTGGTCCGGCTCGCGCTCGGCGGTGACCCGGTCGCGCTGGACATGATTCGTGAGTCCGGCCGCCGCGTCGGCGAGGTGCTGTCCTCCGCGGTGACACTGCTGAACCCGGGCGTCGTGGTGATCGGCGGCGACCTGGCCTCGGCGTACGAGCCGTTCGTCGCCGGCGTCCGCGAGTCCGTGTACGGCCGGTCGACCGCGCTGTCCACCCGGCAGCTGCGGATCGTGCCGAGCACGTACGGCGACCGGATCGGGATCGTCGGCTGTACCGCGATGGTCCTCGACCGGGTGCTGTCGGCCGAGGCCGTGGACAGTGCCCCGGCCCGCTCCGCCGCGCCGGTCAGGTAGCGGTCTTCGCGGCAGCCGCGCGGAACTCGTTCACCGGCCGGTAGCGGTCGTAGAGCGTCGTCAGGATGCTGAACAGGAACACGAAGAACACCGTGTCGACCACGCGCAGGCTGTCGTCCCGGCGCGACAGCAGCACGTCGGCGACGACGATCAGCCCGATGTTGGTCGCGAAGACGACGGCGAACGAGACCGCAGCGGAGTCCCACCCGTAGCCCCGCCGGGCCGACCACAGGCCGATCGCCGAGTTGATCACCACGAAGACGCCGATGCTGACGAAGACCTCGAGGCTGCTTGCCTCGACCCCGGGCAGTACCTGCCCGAAGATCACGCTGATCAGCCCGATCAGGAAGATCTTCTCCAGCGCCGTGCTGTCGAACACCTTCCGGTGCGCGGCCTGGTACGCGGCGCGCTCGTGCGCCTCGTCGATCTCGACGGGCAGCGGGTCGGCACGGAGTCGCCAGGGCCAGTCCGCCGGCTGCAGCCGCGGTCGCACGACGAAGAGCAGGACGGCCCCGAGCGCGAGCAGCACGACGACGAGCAGCGGCGCGAACCAGGGAACGTCTCGGATCGTGTCGGTCAGGTCCAGCTGGGCGATGTGGATCCAGTACTCCTGCGGCAGCTTGATGAAGATCCAGATGGCACCGGCGACGTACACCCAGAACTTGAGACCGAAGCGTCCCGGGTTCCACCGGCTGCGGATCGCCTCGTAGGCGATGAAGTAGTACTCGAACGTGTTCGGGAACAGCAGCAGCAGTGCACGCACACCACTGAGCTCGAACGCCACGACACCGACCTGCCGGTAGAAGAACAGGAACCGGCTGACCCTCACCGCCGCCTGGTTGGTCCAGTTCCGCAGGCTGGCCAGGTACGCGACGGAGAGGTAGAACACGTCCATCGCCTTGTCGTAGCTCTGGTAGAACGGCGGGTCGTACCCGAACAGCTGGAAGATGGTCTGGTCGACCCCGTCGAGTAGCAGGCAGCCGACGATCGCGGGCAACGGAAACCGCGGGATCAGCAAGGGCAGCGCGAATCGCGCCAGCACCACGCTCCAGAACACGAACTCGTCGCCCATGCAACCTCCGGAAGCTCAGCCAGACCGTAGCCCACCTCGGCCGAGGTTGAGCATCAGGCGCGCGGCCTGGGCACTTCCGCGGAGTCGTAGCTCAGGCCAGCCGGAAGTCCGGGTCGGCCTCGACGGTGCCGACGTCCAGCTGCGCCTTCTGCAGCTTGCCGGAGTAGTCCCAGTTCATCGACTGCCAGCGGGTGAACTGGTCCAGCACCCAGATCCCGCTCTGCCGGGACCCGTTGCCGGACCGGCCGTTGCCGCCGAACGGCAGGTGTGCCTCCGCGCCCGAGGTGGAGTTGTTCACGCTGACCATGCCGGCCGAGACGCCGCGGGCGAACCGGAACGCCTTCGCCGGGTCGGTGGTGTAGATCGACGAGGACAACCCGTAGCCCGGCTTGTTCGCCAGCTCCAGCGCCTCGTCGAGGTCGGTGTACGACGTCACGCCGACCACCGGCCCGAACGTCTCGTTCAGGAACAGCTCGTCGTCCGGCCGGACGCCGGCAACGATCACCGGGTGGTAGTACAGGCCGCCCTCGCCGGTGAAGTCGCCGCGCGGGTTGTCCGCGGTGATCCGGCCGGTGGTGCCGTGGACGGTGTGGTGGTCCCCGATCCAGCCGAGGTACTTCTCGAACCCGGCGGCGAACTTCTCGTCCAGCAGCGGCCCGCAGAGTACGTCGCCGGCCGGGTCGCCGATCACTGCCGCCGCGGTCGCGGCCGCGAACCGCCGGACGAACTCGTCGTACACCGAGGTGTGCACGATCACGGTGCCGAGTGAGGTGCAGCGCTGGCCTGCGGTGCCGAAGCCGGAGAACAGCGCGCCCTCGACGGCCAGGTCGAGGTCGGCGTCCTCGGTGACCACCATCGGGTTCTTGCCGCCGAGCTCCAGGCAGGGTGTCTGCAGGTGCCGCCCGCACAGCTCGCCGATCCGCGACCCGACCGCGGTCGAGCCGGTGAACCCGACCTTCTGCACGAGTCCGTCGGACAGGGCCCGCTCCAGGCCGTCGTACGTGTCCGGGCTGTCGGCGTACACCACGTTGAGCACGCCGGCCGGGACGCCGGCGTGCGCGAAGATCTCGTAGAAAGCGTCCGCGCATGCGGCGGCGTACTCGGCCGGTTTCCAGACCACCGAGTTGCCGCAGAGCAGCGCCGGGACGATGTACCAGGACGGCACCGCGACCGGGAAGTTGCCGGCGGTGATCACCGCCACCACCCCGACCGGGTTGCGGAACGTGAACAGCTGCTTGTCCGGCATCTCCGACGGCACCGTCTGCCCGTACAGCCGGCGGCCCTCGCCGAGGAAGAAGTCGCAGGTGTCGATGATCTCCTGCACCTCGCCGCGCGCCTCCGCGGCCGGCTTGCCGATCTCACGGGTGACGATCGCCGCGAGCAGTTCCTTGTTGGCGGCCATCAGCCGGCCGACGTTCGCGATCACCTGTCCGCGGACCGGTGCGGGAATGTCCGCCCAGGCGCGCTGCGCGTCGTACGACGACCGGCAAGCATCCACGAACACCGCCGGTCCGGCGAGCTCGACCGTCGCCACCAGGTCGCTCGTGTTCGCCGGGTTGGTCGACGCGTAGCTACGCACGCTGGAGCCGGAGACTGCGCGACTCCCGGCGATCACGGAGCTCAGGGAGTTGTTCGGCACGGCGTGTCCTCTCGACGGTTTGTTCCCATCATCATGTCTGGCCACGTACGACCACGCCGACCATGGCCCGCCGTGCCCGCCATAGGCTCCCCGGACCGCGACACCGTATCTGTGCAGAGCGTGTTACCGGCCGAGTCGCGGCGTCAACCCCGGACCAGCGCCTCGGCCGCGTCCTCGATCTGCTGCTGCGAGACCAGGACGTGCAGGGCGGCGTCGCCGAGCGGGACGAAGCTGTCCTCGGACGCGACGCGGGCGATCCGGCCGTCGAACCCGGCGTCCACCAGCGCGGTCACGACGCCCTCCGACACTCCTCCGGTACGCCGGGTCTCGTCGGCGACCAGCACCTTCCCGGTTGCCGCCGCCTCGCGCAGCAGGTCGTCCACCGGCAGCGGCGCGAGCCAGCGCAGGTCGAGCACCCGTAGGCCGAGTCCGCGCTGCTCCAGCCGCCGGGCCGCCCGCAGGCTGAGGCGCAGGCCGTTCCCGAACGTGACGATCGTCAGATCGGTCCCGTCGCCGTACGTCCGAGCGCTGCCTAACGGCACGTCCGCGGCGTCGGTGGCGAGCCAGCCCTCGTCACCCGGCTCGTGCAGGTCGCGCTGGTGGTAGAGCGCGATCGGCTCCAGGAAGACCGAGACGGTGCCTTGCGCGATGGCCTGGGCGGCGCAGGTTCGCAGCATCGCGGCGGCATCATCCGGCCGGGCCGGGGAGGCGATCACGATGCCCGGGATATCGCGCAGCACTCCGACCGCGTTGTCGTTGTGGAAGTGCCCGCCGAACCCCTTCTGGTAGCCGTATCCTGCGACCCGCAGCACCATCGGGTTGCGGTACCGGCCCTGGGAGAAGAACGGCAGCGTCGCGGCCTCACCGCGCAGCTGGTCCTCGGCGTTGTGCAGGTAGGCCAGGTACTGGATCTCCGGGATCGGCAGCAGCCCGGAGACGCCCGCGCCGAGCGCCAGGCCGAGGATCGACTGCTCGTCGAGCAGCGTGTCGAACACCCGGGCGGCGCCGAACTGCTTCTGCAACCCGCGGGTGACACCGTAGACGCCGCCCTTGCGGGCCACGTCCTCGCCGAACAGCAGCGCCTGCGGGTACGTCGCGAGCACGTCGGACAAGGCCTGGTTGATGCCCTGGGCAACGGTCAGACCGACACCGCGGGACTGGGCCGGCGCCGGCCGCAGCCGGTCCAGCCGTATCGGCGCCATCACCTCCGCCGCCGACGACAGCTGCGGCCGCCCCGCCACCTCGTCCGCGACCGCCATCACCTCGGCCCGCTTCGCCTCGTAGCGCTCCAGCACCTCGTCCTTGGTCAGCAGCCCGCGCCCGACCAGCAGCCGGGCGGTACCGAGCAACGGGTCCCGCTCCAGGTCGTCGGCGATCTCGGCCGGACCCCGGTACGACGCCTCCACGTCCGACCCGGCATGCCCCATCAGCCGCACCGTGCGCAGGTGCAGGAAGACAGGCTTCCGCCTGCTTCGCACGTACGCCGCCGCGCGCGACGCCACGTCGTACACCTGATCGAGATCGGTGCCATCGGCAACGAAGTACGGCAGGTCGACGCGGTCGGCGTAGCTGCGCTCGACCCAGCCCGGCGGGGTGCGGACGCTGATCCCGAGGCCGTTGTCCTCGCAGACCAGCAGCAGCGGCATCGGAAACCCTTGGTACGCCGCGTGGCAGGCCGCGTTGATCGCGCCGGCGGCGGTCGAGTGGTTGACCGACGCGTCGCCGAAGCTGCACACCGCGATCGCGTCGGCCGGCCACGCGGAGGGCACGCCGAGCTTGCTCACCCGGCCGAGCGAGAACGCGACCCCGAGGGCCCGGGGCAGGTGCGAGGCGATCGTCGAGGTCTGCGGGATCACCGCGAGCTCGTGGTGGCCGAACACCTTGTGCCGGCCGCCCGCGATCGGCTCGTCGGTGGCGGCGACGACGCCGAGCAGCACGTCGTGCAGCGGCCGGCTGCCCGGGACCTGGGTCGCGCGCTGCAGGTAGAAGCCGCCGGAGCGGTAGTGCAGCAGCGCCGGGTCGGTCGGCCGGACCGCGGCGGCCACGGCGGCGTTGCTCTCGTGGCCGGCGGAGCCGATCGTGTAGTACCCGATGCCGCCGGCCCGGAGCCGGCGGGCTGCCAGGTCGAGGTGCCGGCTGCCGAGCTGGGAGTCGAACAGCTGCAGCAGCAGGTCGTCGCCCAGCATCCTGTCCGCCGAGTCGACGGCGGCGAGCTCGGGAACGGACGCCAGGAAGTGGCTGTCCGCCGGCTCGACCGGCCCGGATTCGGCTGCTGCCACGACGCCCTCCCGCCGGGTTCCGCAGCGCGCGGCAGCCACGCCACGCCACTGCTTCTCGATTCCGCGATCGAGGAGCACAATACGGAGCGATGGAGGTGGGGATGGACACGGACGTGACCCTGTCGATCCGCGAGCCGGGCGCGACGCCCGAACAGCTCGAGGTCTTGACCGGCATGCTGCGCGAGGAGCTGCTCGCGCTCAACGTTGCCAACGTGCGCCCGGCGCACGCCGGTGTCGCCCCGGACGGGACGTTGGCGGTCGACGCGCCGGCGACCAGCGGGATGATCGTCAGCGTGCCGCAGACGGAGCCGTTGCTGGCCGCACTGCTCGACGTCGTCAGCCAGTGGATCGCCCGCACGAACGGCCGGTCGGTCGTGTTCGTGCACGAGGACGAGTCGCTCGAGTTCAGCCAGCTGGAGCCGGAGGCGGATGCCCGGCTGATCTACGACTGGGTGCACCGGCGCGACGGCGGCTGACCCGCGAGCTGACGCCGTCCTCGTCGACGTACACCTTGCCCATCCGCGCATGGTCCTTCAGCACGGGTGCACGCACCTCGGGAGATAGATTCCGGGCATGACCTTCAATGTCGCCGCGGATGCGTACGGCAAGTTCATGGGCCAGTACTCGGAGCCGCTCGCGGTGCCGTTCGCGGAGGCGGCCGGCGTACGGGCGGGCCAGCGGGCACTGGACGTCGGCTGCGGTCCGGGTGCGCTCACCGCGCAGCTGGTCGAGCGGCTGGGTGCGGACGCCGTTTCGGCGATCGACCCGTCACCGCCGTTCGTGGCGGCGATGCATGAGCGGTTCCCGGCGGTCGATGTCCACGCCGGTGTGGCGGAGATGCTGCCCTTCCCGGACGACGAGTTCGACCTCGCGCTGGCGCAGCTGGTCGTGCACTTCATGGACGACCCGGTGGCCGGGCTGCGGGAGATGGCCCGTGTCACCCGGCCGGGCGGGACGATCGCTGCCTGCGTGTGGGACCACGCCGGCGGCGGCGGTCCGCTCTCGACGTTCTGGCAGGCGGCGCGCGACCTCGATCCGGACGTGCACGACGAGTCCGGCCTGGCCGGCGCCCGCGAGGGCCACCTGGCCGAGCTGTGCGACCGCGCGGGACTACGGGACGTCGAGTCCGGGATGCTGACCGTCACGGTCCGGTTCGCGTCGTTCGACGACTGGTGGAAGCCGTACACGCTGGGCGTCGCTCCCGCTGGCGTACACGTCGGGCAGCTGGACGAAGCCGGTCGTCAGGCGCTGCGGGCGCGGTGCGCGGAGCTGATGCCGCCGGCACCGTTCGAGGTGACCGCGTCCGCGTGGAACGTACTGGCCCGGGTCTGATCGAGAACCTGCCAACGGTGAAACCGGTTCCTACTGATCCCACCAGACTGCTGCCGGCCGGTGTCTCCTGGGAGCCGGTGGTCGTCGGCGAGTCGGGCGCCGCGGTCTTCCGCCGCGGCGACGGCGCGGCGTACGCGAAGTGCTCCGCCTCGGTCCGTGACCTGCGCGACGAACGCGACCGCATCGCCTGGCTCGCGCGGACCGAGCTGCCGTGTCCCGAGGTCGTCGAGTGGCACGAGAACGACGACGGCGCATGCCTGGTCAGCACGGCCGTCGACGGCATCCGGGCGAACGCCGTACCCGCCGCCGCCGTTCCGGCACTGCTGAAGTCGCTGGCCCGGCTGGTCCGCCGGCTGCACGCGATCCCGGTCGAGATCTGCCCGTTCGACCGGGGCCTGTCGGTCACGCTGCCGGTCGCCGAGGAGGTCGTACGTCGTGGCGCGGTCAACCCCGACTACCTGCATCCCAGCGACCGGCAGACGCCACCGGTCGAGCTGCTGGCCTCGCTGCAGGTCCAGCGGGATCGCCTGCAACGGCTGGAGCAGGCCGACCGGGTGGTCTGCCACGGCGACGCCTGCCTACCGAACTTCCTGGTGGACCCGGAGACCTTCGAATGCGTCGGCCTGATCGACCTCGGGCGCCTCGGCGTCGCCGACCGCTACCTCGACCTGTCGGTGATAGCGGCGAACCTCGGCTCGGGGGATGACCCGCAGTTCTCGCCCACCGACGCCGGTGTCGTCCTGCGGGCGTACGGCCTGGCCGACCCCGACCCCGACCGGCTGCGCCGCTACCAGCTGCTGGACGCGCTCTCGTGGGGCTGATCCGTTACGCGTGCCACCCCGCTGGAGGGTCCTCGCCGACCCGTCCGTCCACGGCCTCGCGGAGCAGGTCGGCATGCCCGGTGTGCCGGCCGTACTCCTCGATCAGGTCGCAGACGAGCCGGCGCAGGCTGGCATGGCGGCCGTCGGGTCCGGAGACATGGGCGAGCTGGTCGAGCCCGCCGTCGGCCAGGGCCGCGTCGAGCCGCGCGCGGGACCGCTCGACGGCGCCGTCCCAGAGTGCGTACAGCTCGTCCGGACTGTCCTCCGCGGCCGAGGAGAACTCCCAGTCGTTGCTGCCGTCCCAGCCGGTGGTATCCCACGGAGCGCCGATCGGCTCACCGCGCAGCTTGGTCGTGAAGCAGTAGTCCTCGACGGCGGCGAGATGCTTGAGCAGACCGCCGAGCGTCAAGGAGGACGCACCGATACGGGTCTGCAGCCCGGCCGCGTCGAGGTCGTCGGCCTTCCACCGGAACGTCATGCGCAGCCGGTCGAGCGCACCGACGAGGTGCTCGGCCTCGGTGCCGGCGAGCGGCGGTTCCCACGGGTAGTCGCTGTCGGTCATGGCGCCACCGTAGACCTCAACGCGGACGTTCTGCGTCCGGGAGCCGCGTCCGGGCCGTGGGGACGTAGGGGGCGTCTGACCGGCTGGGATCATGACATGTCGTTCGTGACGCGCCGCATGAGCCTTACCGCACGACAGCCCGGAGGGCCCTAGAGCGGATCAGAAACCCCGACCGGCGGACCGACGAACTCGACCCCATGTGCGAGCCCGACGGCGGAGAGCATCGAAGGATCCACCGGTCCCGGCAGCAGCTCGGCGTACTCCTCGAAGAAACGTTCCACTCCCGACGGCGTCGTGACGATCAACAACCGACCTGGCGCGTCGCCGACATTCTGGAAGCAGTGCGGCGTGCCGCGCGGGCCGAACGCCATGCCGCCCGTCGACACCCGGAACAGAGCATCACCCGCCTTGAATCTGAAGTCGCCCTCGAGGACGTACCACAGCTCGTCCTCACGATGATGCAAGTGCAGGGCCGGTCCCGACTTCGGTTGGATCACCAGCTCGAGCACGCTCAACGAACCGTTGGTATTCCCGGTGTGCGCCATGACGCACACCGAGTCACCTGTGGGGGTCTCCAGCGGAGTACCCGCGCCGGACCGCACGGCGAACGGTGCGATTGAAGCAACCATCTCGCCCCCTTTCGACAATCGATGCTATGGCGTAGACCGGTGGCCCGCGTCGGGGAACGTGCACATCCCGCCGAGGCTGCGCCTGGGTGGATCTGTGTAGGGCCGCGTCCCGCCCGCTCGGCTAACCGTCATGGCCGGCGTTGGCGAGGATCACGGCGGCCGGAAGGAGGACCGCGGCGACGATGCTCATCACGATTGCCGCAGGTATCGAGAACAGCCGCACCACATTCCAAGCGAGCGCGATCAGCAGTAGGCACGCCGTCATCATCACGACGTAGATCCGCGTTCGCCGGCCCACCCGTCCACGCTAGCTCGCGTCACCCGCAGCGCGGCCCGGCGCGCCCTTGATCTCAGAGAGCGCCAGATCCGGTAGTGCGCTGCGTACGCTGTTCGAATGGCGGTCAATCGTAGTCGGAAGGCTCGCGCCGCCCGCCGACGCAAACGCCGCATGGATCGCGTCGAACACGACCTGAGCGATGAGCAGTGGACGGCACTCCAACCTGCTTGGGGTGGGTGCGCGTACTGCGGTGCGACCGACCAGCCGCTGCAGCGCGACTGCGTACTCGCCATCTCGCGGGGCGGGCGATACACGCTCGACAACGTCGTGCCGGCCTGCCGCGCATGCAACACCAGCAAGTGCAACGAGGAGGTCACCGGCTGGCTCAGGCGAAAGCGGCTCGACGAGCGGGCCTTCCTGTTGCGCCACCTCGAGGTCCGGACGGCAATGAGCCTGGAGGCCGAGGTTGCGAACTCTCCACGATGGTGAGCTGTCCTGGACTCGCAGAGGCCCTGGTGCTCCGATGAGCACCAGGGCCTCTGGCTCGGTGAACGCGCCGCCCGTGTCGAACCACCTCGGTCGGCTACTTGACCTCAGACTTCATGACCAGCCGTAGGCCGACCACGGCGGGCAGGACGAGCCACGTCGCCGCTGTGACCGCGAGATTTGCCCACTGCTCACCGGTCAGGGAGCCGTTGAACAGGGCGGCCTGGGCGTAGTTGAGGTCAACCCAGGGCTGCAGGTCCCGGAACCATTCCTGGCTGGACGCCAGGATGCCGGCGACGGTGGGCAGCAGGAGCGCGTAGACGAAGTAGGCCACGAGTGCCCCAGCCGAGCTGCGGATCAGCATGCCCAGCATCGTGCCGGTCAGCAGACAGAGGAGGCTGCCGAGCACGATGTTCGCACCCTCTGCGAACGACACGTCCCACACAGGCGTGATGCCGGCGATCGCGGTTCCCACCAGGTTGCCGATCGCCCCGATGAGGAAGGCGAACAGCATCGCCGCAACTCCCACGGCAACCGACGAGATCGCCTTGGCCCGGATGATCCGGCTTCGGTGCGGAACCAGCGTGAACGTGGTCAGACCGCTGCGTTGGCTCCACTCGCCGGTGATCGACAAGATGGCGATCATCGGCAGGACGACCGTCATCGGGAATCCGATCGCCTTGGCGAAGGTGTAGTAGGTGAGGTCCGCGTCGGGGGCGAATGCGATCGTCGCGACCATGGTCAGGAGGCCGGTGATCACGATGCTCGACATCAGCCAGAAGCCGGTACGGGTGTCGAACATCTTGCGCAGCTCGACGTTGACGACTCGCGAGAGAGGCACGTGACGCACCTCGGCACGCTGTTCGCGGACGGGTTCGATGGTGAAGGCGGTCATGCCACTTTCCTTTCTCGTTGGGTGTCGGCGGTGAGCTCGAGGAACATGTCCTCCAGTCCGCCGTCGGCTGTGCGCAGCTCGGTGAGAGCCACACCCGCCTCCAGTGCCACGCGTCCGACCCGGGTCGAGTCCGCGTCGGTGCGGAGCGTTCCGTCACCGGGCACGGTCGTCTCCACGCCGGATGCGTCGAGGGCACGCCGCAGGGCGTGCATGTCGGCCGCGCGCACGACGGTGCCGGCGGCCTGCAGGAGCTCCGTCTTGGAGCCCTGCGAGACGATCCTGCCGTTGCCGATCATGACGATGTCATCGGCGATGACCTCGATCTCCCGGAGCAGGTGCGAGGACAGCAGAACGGTTCCTCCCCGGTCCGCGTAGTCGCGGAGCAGGTCCCGCATCCACCGGATGCCGGCGGGGTCGAGCCCGTTCGCGGGTTCGTCGAGGATCAGCACGGCCGGGTCGCCGATCAGCGCGGTGGCGATGCCGAGTCGCTGGCGCATCCCCAGCGAGTAGTTGCCCACCCGACGGTTGGCCTCGGTTTCGGTGAGGCTGACCAGCTCGAGCATCTCGGCGACGCGACGGCTGTGGAGGCCCATCATCTGCTGGGCGATGGTGAGGATCTCGCGACCGGTGCGGCCGCGATGCTGGGCGGAAGCGTCGAGCATCACCCCGACCTCCACCCCTGGGTTGGGTAGGTCCGCGAACCTGCGACCGGAGATGGTGGCACTTCCCGAGGTGGGTGCGGTGAGGCCGACCATCATCCGCATGGAGGTGGACTTGCCGGCCCCGTTCGGACCCAGGAAGCCCGTCACCCGGCCCGCTGGCGCAACAAAGCTGATGTCGTCGACGACGGTGGTCGAGCGGTACTTCTTGGACAGGGAATCGATCGTGATCATGGGCGCCCGCCCTCTCGCGTCGATGCCCGCTCATGGTGGTTCATGGCGTTGCTCCTTCGATGGTTGAGTGGATGTCTCAACGCTAGGAACGCAGCGGCGTGAGCGCGTCGTCGCGAGGTCGCGATCCGAGTCCGACCAGCCGATGACCTGCGGGTCCTACTCAGGTCGGAGTCGGCGGGTCGGGTCCCTGATGAAAGACCCTGATGAAGGTCCCTGATGAAGGTCCCTGATGCAGTGCTCTGCCCGACCTCGGCACCGTCATCGCCAGGCCGACGCTCGTCGGCCAGAACCGTGATCTCGATGACCAGCGGGGTTACCGTTGCCCAGTGGCTGCCCGTTGTGCCCGCCCGGCGCCGCCGGGCTCTGTGATCGGTGTCGTCTCGCCGGGGAGTCCGCCGGAAACCCGGGCGGAGGTGGACCGAGCTATCGCCTGGTGGGCGGCTCAGGGGTATCGCGTCAAGGTCGCTCCGGGCGCGCTCGAACGAGACGACTGGCACGCCGGCAGTGCGGAGGTGCGTGCGCGTGATCTGCAGGCGGCCTTCGCCGATCCGGAGATCGACGCGATCCAGTGCATGCGCGGCGGCTACGGCTCGGCTCAGGTCGTGCCGCTGCTCGACTTCGACGCCATTGCGGAGAATCCGAAGGCATTCGTGGGCTCCTCGGACATCACGGCCCTCCATGCTGCGCTGCTGCGCTCGGCCGGTCTCGCGACCTTCTACGGGCCGGGCCTCACGATGTTCGGGGATCCCGGTGTGTCCACCCTGACCGGCAATCGCCTTCTGGAGGTTCTGGCCGGCGGCGGCACCGGCCCGGTGCCGGGCGACCCCGAGCGCCTGACAGTCATCGCGATCGCCGGGGGCAAGGCGAGCGGCCGGCTCGTCGGCGGCTGCCTCAGCGACTTCATCTACACGATCGGAACGCCGTGGGAGCCGGATCTCGACGGCGCGATCTTCTTCTTCGA
>Ga0209382_10004452_pt1 | contig 18742 bp, 22 predicted proteins | sample SoiMetdeltSBSDD5_FD_187599 | JGI IMG/M metagenome (GOLD analysis project Ga0209382, IMG submission 187599) | Bulk soil microbial communities from a Populus tree surrounding site in Tennessee, USA - Soil MetaG P. deltoides SBSDD5 (SPAdes) (version 2) | ecosystem: Environmental > Terrestrial >...
GGAAGGGGTCACAATCGGACTAGGCGACCGGCGCTGTTATACAAGCGCACATAATTCAAGGCGTCGCAATCTATCGAAAGTTAGGTTCACACCCTGCACCGACGAGAACGCAAATATTCGATTGCCGGACTTGCGCGAAGGAATTGCCCAATGTGGGCGTCAGGGATAAATGCACGACGCCTGCATGGTGCGATAGGTTGATTTGGTTGTTAGGTCCCAGCCGTGGACCCTTGTCCGCGACAGATTTTCACGGCGATAATGAACGGGCTATGACATGCGAGAACTTTTGTATCTGCTGATACTACCGCTCCTAGGTATAATTTTGCTCGCGTATTATTTCTTGCCAGATCAAAAATTGTGGGGCCGCTCCCATTCTTCATGGGTGAATCCTCCTGGGATCGAGCGTTTGTGGCGCAATTTTTGGCGCTGAGAGGTTGGTGGTCATGCAGGCCTGACGAGGTTTTATCGGGGTAGGCAACGGGTCATGTGAAAAATCCGGCCGCCCTACAGTTATGGCTTATGGTACTGCACTTCACAGTACCCGTTGAAGTTTTGCAGCGGTAGATGAAATAGGTACTGGAGAATTTCCCCCCGACAGTATCGCAGCGAGATTTTATCGCGGCAGTATCATGCTTTTGGAGCTGTGCGAATTTTGCCGAGGCTTCCCCGGAAAGCAAACTGACGCAGACGAACACCAGCATCGCCCAAACGGGCATCAAATGTATTCTCATATGCATGGCGCTTCATTTACCGGAGGGGGACGGAATCGAGCGGAAAAGAGGGGGTCGGCCATCCGTGGACAACTCTCCTCGCGCGAGCTCTCGTATTGTGAGATGGCGGTTTCTAACTCGCGCTTCGCAAATTGCAATATCGAATACTCGTCATTGCAAGACTTTGCCTGATTTCCCACACGCGCCGGATTTCCCACACAGGTAGAATATTGTGTTGCAGCCTCAGAATGAGCGGCCCGCGCGGATTTCAAGCAGCTGCTCTCCCAACACTGGGCACTGGCTGCCGTGGATTGCAGCACTAAGAGCAAAACGAAGGCAGAATATCTATTAAGCATCAGGCTGCCTTTCATCGCAGAACAAGTGTAAGCCTATTTTTGGAAAGCCAAATGGCGATCATCACGGATACGATACGGATGCGGTTCAGTTGGATACGGAGATACGGTACTATCCCGGGACTCTTCGAGATTGGTCAGCAGGGGGTGGCCAATGTCCGGTTACCCCCGACAGCAGACATTCGTCAGCACCCGGTGCATGTCCGCTTAGGGCCAAAAGCCATGAAACTCGCGCTCAACCACACTATCGTCGCCATCCTTCTGATATTGAGCTTGGCCGTACAAGTGGCCGCAGACCCGTTAGAGGATGCTATAGTTGCGTATAACCGAGGCGAGTACGCGACCGCCCTCCGGCTTTTTCAGCAATTGGCCGATAAAGGTTCCGCCATCGCCCAATTCAACGTCGGGACCATGTATGCCAACGGCCAAGGCGTGCGGCAGAACTATGTTGAGGCGGTGAAGTGGTATGGCCTCGCCGCCAACCAAGGCTCGGCCGACGCTCAGCACAATCTGGCGCTCCTGTATGCCAACGGCCAAGGCGTGCGGCAGAACTATGTCCTTGCCTATAAGTGGTTTAGTTTGTCGGCGGCGCAGGGCTCCACTGAGGCCGTAAAAGGTCTGGATTTAATTACAGCGCGCATGACACCAGCGGAGGTGGACCAAGCGCAGAAGCTCGTGCCTGCACCTGGCAAGGCGGAGATCGTGATGCCAATGGGCCGCGTCGGCGGCATACATGTGGTTCCCGTTCTCATAAACGGCGCTATCACTCTCGATTTTGCCGTAGATAGCGGTGCAGCCGATGTGAGTATTCCGGCTAATGTTGTGTCGAGATTGGCTCTAGCCGACGCGGATTTTATTGGTCAGAGAAGGTATCAACTTGCTGATGGATCAACAACCGTTCTGAAAACATTCCGCATTCGATCCTTGAAAATCGGAGACACGGTAGTTGAAGACGTCATTGGTAGTGTCGCTCCAGCGCAAGGATTTCCACTGCTCGGTCAAAGTTTTCTCAGGCACTTCAGATCGTGGTCTATAGATAACGCCACACATGAGCTGCTGCTGAAAAAATGACTGGGATTAGACGCGACGGCCACTGCTCTCGCCTTCGATCAATATGTCGAGCGCGCATTCTAATCTCCCGCAAATGTTGGAGGGTGGCTAAGGACAGGTGGATGTACCGGTCGTCCGCGCTATAGTTGCGCCGACAAAAGCAGCCCTAAGGCGCTCTTGACGTTTCCTCCCTAGACGACCGGCTGAATTTCATGCGCTTTGGACACGACAGTTCCAAGTTACAATTAAGTAAGTGCAGGTTGGCCGGAGCATCCCGCTGTGTACGGGGGCTATTGCGAGTTCCCGCCAAATCGTGGATTCTAGCGCCCTGACCCGCCGTTGGAGCGACGGGCCAGGACTTGCCACAACGCACCGGCTAGGGCGCGTCATGTCCGAATCTAAATTAGCCAAAAATACTGAACGGCACGACTCCATGTCCGGTGCTTCACACCGCACATAGGAGCGATTGCCAATGACAAAGTCTGCTGCCCACCGTGCCATCGCCGGTGGTTGCAACGCGCACGTCTTCAATCAGGCCGCGCGAACGAATTTGAAATCGCTACATCACAAACCGAGGGCCGACGCCAAACGTCTGCGTTGGTCCTTTTATTGCTGGCACATCGATTTCCAAAGGACCACTGACTTTCAAACAAGCGGAGTTGCTTCACGCTATTAGAACATCTCAGAAGGCCGGACTCTCTATTGCGAGAGTCAAAATCAAATTCCAATACTCGTGGCATCTACCGAGCGCATCCGAGATGGACGTTGCTCTTACATCGCATTGCGAAAATTTCCCGTTTCTTGCGAGATTTCCCGTTTGCGTGCGAGAATTTCCCGTTGGCTCAGACCCAAATATATCGGTTCGCGACAAAAAATTCCCGTTTCGATTTCACAGGGAATTACCGGCAAAAACCACTGGAGCGTGAGCTCTTTTGACCCCCACAACTAGCCGATAACGCATCAAATGCAAAAAATTCCCGGTTATTTCCCTGATAAACGGGAATTTTGGTGTGGAAACGGTTTCGTTTACTGCATCCTCACCGTCAGCGGACGGCGGGCCCGAGGGCGCGAGCAATTGTTTTAGTTCTCTCGTTGCTGGATACTATGCAGGATGCGTGTAGCGCTTTTAATTTTGCCACTTTTTCTCGCTGGGTGCGCTGGGAATTCCATTGCCTGTCTCGGTTCCACTGCGCGCAGCGATTGCCCACCGGACTCGCCGGCAGGTCAGGCCATGGAGGAGCAACGCAAGGCCGCGCAAACATTTACCGAGATCGACGATGCACGATGCAGGTCCTATGGCGATCCGCGATCGCAAGCTTACGCCCGGTGCCGTGCCAGTCTTGATAAAGAAAGGTCAGGCCTTACCGGCACGCCGAAGTGAAATAATCTAGCGCTGAAATTTAGTCGCCCCGAGCATTGCTCTCGCTCGAGGGACGCGCCGCCGACCGAAACCAGAAGCGAGCCCGTTCGCGACAAGCGGCGGAGCTAACGATGTCTGTTTGTGGTCGGCTGAGAGCTGGTCTGTCACCGGCGCAATTGGCGGCGGCCGTAGTACCGCGACGGCCGTGGAATTGGCGTTGTGTCATCGGGATGAAAGCCAGAGCGCTGTGTGGATTCTGGCTGATGAGATTGGATGGGCATTGGTGACTTGCCAACCCCACAGCGCGAGCCCGAACGGTTTGCCGAAAGTGGCGAGGCACGTTTGGTGGCATCGGTTTCGGCAGCCTTGAGCGCGGTGTCGTGCACCTCACAGGGTGAGACAGCACGGCCTTCACCTGAGCCGTGACCTTCTCGAATAATGGTTAGGTCGCTAGCCTGCACCGAGATCCGTACCCGAGCGGTATAGACGGCAAGGAAAGCGCCACGATTATTTTCCCGGGCAAGCACAAATCGGGAGTCAACCGTCTCCCGGCTCCAGCCATCAAAGCCAAAGATCCGGTTGGCTTCCGAGATCGCGTACCGGACGTAACGGTGGTCGAGATTGCGCCGCAGTGCTTGTTTGACCTGTTTTGCTGAGAAGCTCATCACTTTGTCCTCACGCTCAAAACTGGTTCGGGATTAGAGAGGGTAACGCCGGCAATTTCCGCACCTTGTTTGAGATCGTGCGCCATTCCTGCCAGTTGAGGCGGGGCTCACGCGGCTCCCAATAGATATTCGGGACCGCTGCTTCATCGATCATCATGAGGGCAGGGGTCCCGGGACGGATTGAGGCAGTAAATTCGGGGGCCGAGAGCTTTTTGAGATCAAGCTCGACCATCACATCTTTGGCGATCTGCCGACGCTTGGCGCTCGGTCCTGCAAACGGTCCCGCCGCGCCTGCATTTCCCCAATGCGGCCCTCAAGGCCGGTGGCTAGGCAGATGGGCAGAGACGAGGTGCGCTGCTGCGAGCGAGGGTATGGACCAGCGATTAACCGACTTTGAGAAAACTCAGGCAGAATGGGCCGCGTTTGCAACTTCGCGCACCGAAAGCGGTCAAAATTTACTAATGATTACATACTCTTCGGTCCGCACCTTGCTGCCGGTCGCAATTGCCATTGCATTTGTTTGCGAACGGAACCATGTGAACGAAACAAGAACAATCAAAGTGATTCGCCCTGAAGGGAGTAACCAATGACTGCTAACCAAGAACTGCAATCCGACAAACCAAACTGCGTTTCATTTTGCCCGCCACCACTGCTCGAGGGAGAAGATCCGAAGGCCTACGACGATTTGCTGGCGTCTGTGACCGGTGCAGTGAAACCCTCGGATGCCATCGAAGAAATTTTGGCCAACGACGTTGTGGACTTCGCCTTTGAGGGTCATCGTTGGCGGCGATTAATCGCAATTTTGCTTACGGCAAAAATGACAGATGCGCTTGAGCTGGCGCTTATGCGGCCTCTAAATTTGCCACCCGAGACGGAGTTTCTTGGGAAACTCAAACCGAACCCCGCAAAGACGCTGGCGCAAGAATGGGCAGCAAAGGATCCATCTGCAATCAAACGCGTTGACGAACTTTTGCTTTCCGTTGGTGCGACAATCGAAACTGTGCAAGCTCGGGCGCTGGAACTAGCGATCCGAGTGGTTGGCGACGTCCACACCTTGGCTATGTCCGCCATGAGGGGACGAAATTCGGCCTTGCGTGAGCTCGATCGTCATCGTGATCGGAAGGCGTTTGTGCGAGCGCAGCGTGACAAAGTTCACGACATCGAGGATGCAAAGTTCAGTGTCGAGACAAAAACCATGCGTCGACGGCTGCAACCGAGAATGCAGCATGATCAGTGAGCAAAGGGTCAAGGCCAACCGTGTCAATGCCAAAACAAGCACCGGTCCAAAGACACCACAGGGCAAAGCTCGCGCCGCGCGGAATGCGCGGCGCCATGGATTGAGTTTATCAGTTCTTGCCGATCCCAATTATTCGGCGGAGGTCAAAAATCTTGCGCGTGAGACTGCAGGCGAGGGGGCTAGCCCCGAAATTCTTGAAGTCGCGCACCGCTTTGCCGAATCACAAATCGATGCTGTGCGTGTACGTCGAGCACGCCATGGTCTTCTCGTTCGACATCTCAACGATCCGGAATTCAGACCTCACAGACTTGTCGAAGAAGCCGACACATTAACTAAGGACATTGCCGCCTATAGGCGACGACTCGGTCCCGAGGCACCACTTCCGCAATTCCTTTTGCCATCTATCGATCATACCCTTCATTGGAAGCAACAAGGCGCGGAAAAACTAGCATACATCTTATCTGATCTCGCTCCGAAGCTCGTTGCGCTGGATCGCTATGAACGGCGTGCGCTCTCGCGACGTAAATTTGCTATTCTCGAGTTAGACTCCGTTCGCCGGCAAACAGTCACGTAACTTGGAAATAAAAGCCAGCGCGCGGCCCACCAGTGCGCGCCGAAGGAAAGCAACAATGCGAGATGCTATAGGATAATGATCCTGCAAAATCGATTTGGCAGAACGAAGCCAAATTCACCAGTGTTTTCAATGACCGCTGCAAGCCTATGCGCATGAAAGGCAAATTCGATCTTTTATGGCGAGAACACGGGTTTGAGTCCCGGAAGGGAGCGTCAAAGGGTGGTGCAAGGCCCAAAGGTCCGCCGGTAGATCGCGTCAGGATGGCACGGTCTAGGAATACAATCCTGACAGACGAATTTTGGCAGAACGAAGCCAAATTCTCTCATGTGTTCAACGACGCGAGGATGTTCGTTAGGCCGCAATTTTTCAAGCGCGGGAGCTCGCAATCACGTTCGCCTATGGCTGCATGGTGCCCTTCCAGATGGTAGGATTTAACCCGATCACGGGGAGGGTTGGGGATGCGCCGGGGCCTTTTCACGCTATTCATTGCTGCATGCGTAGTTTCCGTTACTACCGCCTCGAGCACGGATGCGCTCGAGCTGCCAAAGCCCCAGCCGGTAGAAAAATATCTCGGTAAGTCCGCGGCCGGCGCGAACTACACCGTGCAGCCGATCGTGCGCAGCGACGGCGTCATGCGCATCTTCGACGTCGACACGCCCTATGGAAAGTTTGCCTTTGACGGCGTCGAATTCACCAAGCTGCGCCTTCACGAGCTCGATGCCGTCGCCGCCATCGAGAAAATGTCTCAATCCGAAGCGTTCGGACAGGCCTTCGGGCGGGCCGCGCTGGGGCCGATCAAATTCGGCGCCGACCTGATTACCAAGCCGGTCGATACAGTCGAACGATCCCTGAGCGGTATCGGCAACATGTTCGATCGTATCGGCGCCGGACTGTCGAACACCCGCGCTGACCGCGACAATGTGGTCGAAAGCCTGCTTGGTGTCAGCGACACGCAACGCGAGCTCGCGGTTTCGCTCGATGTAGACCCTTACACCGATTTTCCGCCGCTTGCGCAGCGACTGAAGGAAATGGCCAACATCATGGCAGGAGGCGGCCTGCCTGTGAGGGCCGGCTTGTCTTTCGTCCCTGGCGGCGCCGGGATCGCCGTTTCATCCGTGGCGACAGTAAGCAGCGCGAAAGACACGCTGCGCGACAAGACCGCGGCGCAGGTTATTGCCGAGGCTCGGGCCACGCTTGCATCCCTTGGCGTGTCGGACGAAAGCGCAAGCCGCCTTGTCGAGAACCGGAATTATACGCCCGCCGACCTCCTGATCATGGCGCGCGCGCTGAAACAGCTTAATGCACAGAACACCACGGATTTCGTCGACCATGCGTCCGGAGCCGGCTCACGCAATGTGGCTTTTTACCATCGCCGGCGCGCGCAGATCCTGGCCGCGCGCAGTAACGAACTGGGCGGCATCGTCTCGTTCGTGACGTTTGGGGCCCAGCCGATCAATGTCGCGCGCAACGGCAATGTTGTCGCGGCGTTTACGGTCGACGACATAGCGTGGACCGAGGTCCAGCAACGAACCTTCGTTGCGGCTACGGCTGAAATCCAGCGAGCAAAACCGGGCGCCACGCCTGTGCTGGCCACGACCGGTGCAGTGACGCCGCTCGCCGCTGCCGAAATCGGCAAGCGCGGGTGGAAGATCGTTCACATCAAGCCGTAGCGTCGGCGGTAGTTGCCTTCGGCGCTGCCCATTAGCGAAATTCCAAGCGATAAAAAGACCCCGTCGTTTCCGGCGGGGTTAAGTACGATGGGAGAGAGCCAATGGCTCACATCACACAAACGCAACGCGGGGAAAAACCCTGGCGCTAGGCGGGGATCCGTTCGTCCGCATCCGTTGGTTCTCGCAGCACATAGCCGCGGCCCCATACCGTCTCGATGTAGTTCTTTCCGGATGATGCGTTGGCGAGCTTCTTGCGCAGCTTGCAGATGAAGACGTCGATGATTTTCAGCTCCGGCTCGTCCATACCGCCATACAGATGATTGAGGAACATCTCCTTGGTGAGCGTCGTCCCTTTGCGCAGCGAGAGCAGCTCGAGCATCTGGTATTCCTTGCCCGTCAGATGTACCCGCTGACCGCCGACCTCCACGGTCTTGGTATCGAGATTGACCACCAGATCGCCGGTATTGATGACTGATTGCGCGTGCCCCTTGGAGCGGCGAACGATGGCATGAATGCGCGCGACCAGCTCGTCCTTGTGGAACGGCTTGGTCATGTAGTCATCGGCGCCGAAACCGAGACCCTTTACCTTGTCTTCGGTGCCGGCGAGGCCGGAGAGGATCAGGATCGGCGTCTTAACCTTTGAGACACGCAGTGAGCGTAGAACCTCGAAACCCGACATGTCGGGGAGATTCAAGTCGAGCAGGATGATGTCATAGTCGTAGAGCTTGCCGAGGTCGACGCCTTCTTCGCCGAGGTCCGTCGTGTAGGCGTTGAAACTCTCGGACTTGAGCATCAGCTCGATGGATTGTGCGGTCGCGCTGTCGTCTTCAATAAGTAGAACACGCATTTAAGTCCCCTTCTCGCCGCAGCCGGGCTTGCGGGTCAGCGCCGCATAGGCGGCGAGTGTAAAAAAAACGCGGTGGGACAAACCGATTCGACAATATCTAGCCATGGTTAACAAAACCTGATTCTCTCGCGCAAGTCCGCCGTAGGCAGGCACGTCCGAATTGGCACAAGATGTTGCTCGAAAGTGATTTTTTGGCCACGTCCAGTCTCATGTCTCAGTTTAAGAATCGGACTTAACCGATTCTAGCGACTCGCCCCTTCCGTCCTGGCTGGGCGATTCTCAAGCCTTAGTCCCGCGGACGAATGACCCAATGATTAACGATGCGGGTAAACACCGAGTTAATGTAGTCAATGAACCGGTAAGCCTAAGGGCAGGTTTATGGCCGGGATTGCCGTGTCGTAGCGGCGCGCCGAACGCGCGGTCCGAATGAACAAATCGTCGACATCGACGTCGAGATTTACGGACTCGTTCGGTTGGTGCGCGGGCTGATGGAAGTCGCAGGTTCTCGGCGTCGCCGGCCTGGCGCGTTCGGTGGTGGTCGTGTCGACCTCCGACGAACCGGCGCTCAGGCGGCCTACCTGACCCTGGCGATCGCGGAGTATTTCCGCGATCTCGGCAAGCACGTGCTGGTGGTGCTGATGGATTCGGTTACCCGCTTCGCAATGGCGCAGCGCGAGATCGGCCTCTTCGCCGTGCGAGCCGCCGACGGCCAAGGGGTACATGCCCACCGTTTTCGTGGAGCTGCCGCGCCTGGGCTACGGCTGGACCGCATCCTTCGGGGCGAAGAAACACAATCCTAACCTTATTGCGGCACAGTCGGTACGGAATGGTTCACCACGTGGGTCCGGCCCGGGAACTCTTGTCAGGCGCCGGGCAACGCATTCGGGGGCTTCGGGGAGTATCTAGTCGATGAAGTCACGTGAAACCCTCATCCGTCTAAAGAAGTTTCAGGTCGACGAGAAGCGCCGCAAGGTGGCGCAGATCGAGGCGATGATCGCCGAATTCGATCGGATTGCCACCGAACTGGAGCGCGAGATCAAGATCGAGCAGGACCGCGCCGGCATCCATGATCCGGCTCACTTCGCCTATCCGACCTACGCGAAGGCCGCGACCGCGCGGCGGGAAAATCTCAAGCACTCGACCGATGAGCTGCGCGTGCAGCTCGAGGACGCGAAGGTCGCCCTGGGCGAGGCTTTCGAGGAGCTCAAGAAGGTCGAGATGCTCGACGAGCGCGACCAGCAGCGTGAAAGGGCCGAGGAGAATGCGCGCGAGCAGGCCGAGCTCGATCGCATTGCCAGCCTGCGGTTCAACACCGGCGGTGCTCCGGCTTAAGCGTCGGCGGTCTGACCGCCGGCGACGGCGCCGCTTTTGCCATTCGATGTAGCGATTCCGGTGTGAGGCGGCAAGGCTGCGGCCCATTGAGGCGGCAAAACATATTAGATATCATCTAATAAAACCGTGGCCGCGCTTTAATGACAGGCCACCCCCGCTGCGATGTACTTTCCGTCGGCGCAACTTAGCCTTGTTTCGCCATTTCTGATCCGGACTGCGCTTTGTCCAACCTGACGTTGCGGGGGCATATCCAGATGATGGCAAAGAAATCACCGAATCCGACCGACAAGTACGTAGGGTCTCGCGTGCGCATGCGGCGCCTGATGTTGGGAATGAGCCAGGAAAAGCTGGGCGAAAAGCTGGGCCTCACGTTCCAGCAGGTCCAGAAATACGAGAAGGGCACGAACCGCATCGGCGCGAGCCGGCTCCAGCACATCGCCCAAATTCTGAAGGTGCCGGTGGCATTCTTTTTCGACGGTGCGGTGGCCAAGCCGGCCGAGGACGGGTCGGCGAAACCGCCGGTCGCCGACTACGTGTCGGATTTTCTCTCGAGCTCTGACGGTCTGGCACTGACCCGGGCGTTCACCAACATCAAGGACTCCCGGCTGCGCCGGCGGGTGGTTGATCTGGTCGAAGAGATCGCCGGCGAGCAACGCTAGCCGGCGCTACACCCGTTCCCGAAAATTTCCAGAACGCCGCTGTTAATTGCGTGCGCTTGCGCCTGCGCGTCGCGACTCATTTGTTTTTGATGTCAGCAATGATGCTGACAGCGACGACGCTCAAAATCGCGCCTTCATTGTAACATTCAGCACACGGCGGGCGGTGGACTTGCAGTATCAAGTCAGCGCGAAAATGTTCCCCTATTAGGAATTGTGTCGTGGGTGAAGTATCAAGCACATCTACAGTGACTCAGTGTCCGGTCAACGATGTCGCTGACACGACGCCTCCCTCTGTGTCCGCCAGACAGTCACCATCGCCCGGCATTTCTGGGCAGACGTCGCCTCCTTCTTCGGTCGCTCCCGCAACCGGTCAAAGAACTTTTTCGTTGGACGAGTTGGAGGGCAGGGCACGGAATGCGGTCGATGCATTTCTAAAGGAAAAAGCTCAGCCCGCCGGCGATGATGCGCGGGTCAAGATCCTCCAAAACGCCGCGATCTGCGCTACCGAAGCAAATTTGCACCGGCAGGAGCAGTCGATCCCATCAAACCGCGAAAAGATTGCGGGCGCGCGGTGGTTGGCACGTCGGGCTTTGCAAACTCAGCAGGGGTTTGCGGAAACCGAAAATACTATTGCCTTGAACAGCTATCGCGAGCTGTTTGCGCTGAAAAATAGACTTGAAGGCCGATTGAAGGATCAAGGCAAAGGGCTCAGCGCGGAAGAGAAACGCGGCGTTGACAATCTAATTTCTCAAGCCAACCAGGCGGCACTCAGGAATGTAGACGCTTGGAGCAAGGCAAATGATGCGAACTCAGGCTCAAACCCTGAACGTTACGGCGACGCTAAGCTATGCGTGAGCGGGTTATCTAGCGCTGAAGAAACAAGGGATCTGATATCCAAGAGCGCGGAAGAAACAGTGCAACTCATCGCCAAATTGGATCAACTGGCGGCACAGCGCGCGGCCGGCAACCGCTAAAACGCCGACGCCATTTCGCGTGCGCCTTGCGCCTGCGCGCCGCGGTTCATCTTGGCTTCGATGTCGGCGATAAGATTGGCCACAGTGCCAGTGCGGCGGGCGACCGGGTTGCGTTCGTATCCTTCCCGCTGGAAGAAATTCGACGTCGGAACGCGCGCGCGCAGCGCTTGCGGCATCGTCACCATGTCGAACCCGTTGCCGTCGCCCGTCAGGTTCATCAATTCGAGTTCGGCGGCGGTCAGCGCAGGCGCATAGCCCTTGACGCGGGCAAAGCGAACGGAGTTCGTGAGCTTTTGCACTTGGAGAATTGGCCCAAGATCGAGATCAAGCACCGCGGCGTGGATGCCGAAACCGCCCAAAGTGGTCTTGGCCAGGCGATCGTGATCGCTCCACCGGTTCGGGACCGAACGGCTGTAGGCGATCATGCGCTTGAGCCCCTCGATCTTTCGCTCCATCGCGAGCTTCCCCGGGCCGGACAGTCCTTTCGCTTTCTGGCGCAGCGCCTGGAGATAGTTGTTGCCGTCTTCGGCGAGGAGCGACACCGTATTCGTGCTGAGCAACTGGTTGTAGCCAACGGCCGGCGAGATCGCCCGGGCGCCGGGGCGGTAAGGCACAAGCCCGGCCTGCGAGTCGTACGTACCGTTTCCTCCCGTCTCGAACGCATAGACGCCGACGATCTGCTCGCGAGTTAATCCCGCCGCAAGTGCAGCCTTTGCATAAGCCCGCTTGAAATCGAAGTCGCTCGCCGGCCGGTCCGGAACGAAGCCGAATTGCTCGGCGGCATTCTTGAGGAAGTCCGCAACCACGGGAATCTCCGGCCGCTCGGCAGGCGGCGGTGCGGGTACGTTCGGATCGACCGGTCGTGGCGGACCCGTATAGATGGGTGGCTGGGTGAGGACGTAGTCGTCAATGCTGATCGGAAGATGGTCGCGGCGCTTCGCATTGCGCTCACGGCGCTTCTCACCGACGGCATCCCAATAGGCGGTCGCCTCGGCTTCATATGCACTTCGCGCCGCCTGATACTGGGCGAGCCGGGCCTGGTAGTCGGCCGTCGTCATGGCCGGTGGCTGCGCATGCACAACCTGCGCCGCCAGCAGCAAACCGGCCGCTATCAGGCTGGTCGCGCGCAAACTGAGCAGACAGGTCCTCATGTCCGGCTGTTCTCGGCCATTTCGCTTGATTCGACTACTTTACAAAAAGACGCGCCGCAAATGCGGCGCGCCGGACAAAAGGAATAGGTGACAGGCTATCGGACGATTGGACCGCTCCGGTCGGTGAATACAACCGGCCCGCCGGCCTTGATGACGGTCGGGTTCTGCGCCGTCATGATGTCCGTGCCAAGATTAAGTTGGCGCGCCGAGATGCCAATCACGGCGATCAACAGCGCGGCGACAAGCCCAACAACCACGATCTTGAGGTGTGTGGTGCGGTCTGCCCGATAAAGGGACCAGTTCATGACATCCTCCGGGCTCCACTCCTTGGTCGCCCCGTCCCGAAAAAAGTTCACCCGTTCGTCCGAATAACGTAGGTATTGCTTGCGGGTTCCCAAGGACCTTTCACGGAACGTTGAATCCTTGTGAATATCCGAATTTCTCCTGACTTTTCCGACAGTTCGGTGCGGTTTCGGCCGCGTGATGACGTTCTGCCGCGGCCGCACGCAACAGCCGACTAGATGCTACCGACAGTCTTGAGACGTGCGCGGGGATGCACTTCGCCCTGGGACAGGACCGGCGTCTGCGCGCGGAAACGCTCGACGATGCCGCGAACGAAGGGCCGAATGCTCGATGAGGTCACGAGCACCGGCGCCTCGCCCTCGCGCGCCGCCTCCTCGAAACGCTCACGCACCAACGTAATGAATTCCGACAGCCGCGAAGGCTGCATCGCCAGCTGGCGCTCGTCACCCTGGCCGACCAAGGAGTCGGCAAATGCCTGTTCCCATTTGGCCGAAAGCGCGATCAGCGGCAAATAACCGCTCGGGCTGGTGTATTGGGCGCAAAGTGGCGCGACAGTCGCGCGCGGACGTGCTCGGTGAGCGTGACCGGATTGCGCGAGCCGGCAATGCCTTCCAGAATGGTGGCAAGGTCGCGAATGGAGACGCGCTCGGCCAGAAGCATCTGGAGCACCCGCTGGATGCCGGAGACCGTGATCAGGTTCGGCACAAGATCCTTGACCAGGTCGGCCTGCTCTTTCGGCAATTCCTTGAGCAGTTTTTGCACCTCGGCGTACGAGAGCAGCTCCGCCATGTTGTTCTTGAGCAGCTCGGTAAGATGGGTGGAGAGCACGGTGGCAGCATCGACCACCGTGTAGCCCTTCATCGAGGCTTCCTCCTTGAGCGCGCCATCGATCCAGGTCGCCGGAAGGCCGAAGGTCGGTTCGGTTGTATGTGTGCCCGGCAGCTTTACCTGCCCGCCGGCGGGGTCCATGACCATGTACTGGCCCGCCCACACCTTGCCGCTGCCGGCCTCCACTTCCTTGATCTTGATGACGTAGGAATTCGCGTCGAGCTGCACATTGTCGAGAAGCTGCACGGCCGGCATCACGAAGCCCATTTCGACCGCCAGCGAGCGCCGAAGCGCCTTGATCTGCTCGGTCAGCCGGTCGCTGCCGTCAGGCGCATTGACCAGCGGCAGAAGCGCGTAGCCGAGCTCGACCTTGAGGTCATCCATCTTCAGCGCAGTGGAGATGGGCTCGTCGGCGGCATCGGCTTTGATTGCCGCCTCGGTTTTCCTGACCTCCGCTGCCGCGGCGAGCTTCATGCGCCTGTCGACGATGAAGGCGAGCGCGCTGGCGCCGCTGCCGAGCGCGAGGAACGGGATCATCGGAATTCCGGGCAGCAGCGCCATCACAATCATCACGGCCCCCGACATGCCGAGAGCCTTGGGGTAACCCGAAAGTTGCCCCAGCAACGCCTTGTCTGCCGCGCCGGCCACGCCCGCCTTGGAGACAAGCAAGCCGGCCGCGGTGGAACCGATCAGCGCGGGGATTTGCGTGACCAGGCCGTCGCCCACCGTGAGGATCATGTACGAATGCGCGGCATCCGCGAACGAAAGACCCTTGCACGATGCCGATGATCATGCCGCCGATGACGTTGATGAACACGACCAGCAGGCCGGCGATGGCGTCGCCGCGAACGAATTTGGAGGCGCCGTCCATGGCGCCGAAGAAGCCGCCTTCGTCTTCCAGCCTCTGACGGCGGCGGCGCGCTTCTTTTTCGTCGATGAGGCCCGCCGAAAGGTCCGCATCGATCGCCATCTGCTTGCCGGGCATGGCGTCAAGGTGGAAGCGCGCAGCGACTTCAGCGATGCGCCCCGAGCCTTTCGTTATGACGACGAAGTTCACGATGATCAGGATTGTGAACACGATGATCCCGATGACGAAGTTGCCGCTCATCACGAAATTGCCGAACGCTCGATCACGTGTCCGGCGGCGTCGGTTCCTTCGTGGCCGCGCGACAGGATCAGGCGGGTGGAGGCGAGGTTGAGCGCGAGCCGCAGCATCGTCGCGATCAGTAGCACGGTCGGGAAAGCGGAGAATTCAAGCGGCGTGTGGATGAACAGCGCCGTCATGAGGATCAACACTGAAAAGATGATGGAAATCGCGAGCGAGAAATCGAGCAGCAGTGGCGGCAGCGGCAGGATCAGCACCACCAGGATGGTGAGAACCCCGATTGCAAGCGCGATATCGCCGCGCTTGAAAAAAGGCGCCAATCTCGTCGAGGCCCGGTAGCTTGATGCCGCTGACGGCGTTGGCCGGAGCGGCGGTGATGTCGCTCATGTTCGACTCACTTGGCGCATGATCTTTTCCGAAAACCGGTGACCACTTTTCGGGATCATGCGCGCACCGCCGTTCCCCCGGCGGCGCGGACGCGAAGACAAAACAAAGGTCAGGAAACCGGACGCCAGCACCATTGCCGGTGCCTGAGTACAGAGCCGCGGTGGGAAATTACACCCGGCAATATTTGCCCATTGCATGGTTAGCGGGCGGTTAACGTGCCGCGTGACCCTGCAAACGCGGCAGTCCTCTCCCTCGGGGACAAGGGAGAGGACCCTCGGGGGCGCTTACGCAGCGCCGCTGTTGCCGGCACTAGAGGACTTTCAGCCCGGCAACAGGACCGTGTCGATCACGTGAATGACGCCGTTCGACTGGTTCACGTTTCGGATGGTGACCTGAGCGGAGCCACCCTTGGCGTCCCAAATCCAGAGCCTGCCGTCCTTCTCGGCGAAGGTGAGATCGGCGCCTTCGACGGTCTTGAGCATGGCCTTGCCATTTCCGGCCCTGATCTTTTCCATCAAGTCCTTTGCGCTCAAACGCCCGGGCACGACGTGATAGGTGAGGACGTTGGTGAGCGTTTTCTTGTTCTCGGGCTTGAGCAGGGTGTCGACGGTGCCGGCCGGCAACTTCGCGAAGGCGTTGTTGGTCGGCGCAAACACGGTGAATGGACCGGGGGATTGCAGGGTGTCGACCAGGCCCGCCGCCTTCACAGCGGCAACCAGCGTGGTGTGATCCTTCGAATTCACCGCGTTCTGCACGATGTTCTTGGACGGATACATCGGCGCGCCGCCGACGGTGACGGTCTTTTCCTTCATTTCAGCGGAGGCAGAACCGATGCCGCCCAGGCTGATCGCGAGCGCTGCCGCGGCAAAGCCGGCCAGCGCGATGGTGGTGATGCGTTTCATGGCTGTAACTCCGTTGCTGTGTGACGTCCCCGACCTCGGAGACTTCGGAGCTACGCAGCCCGCGCGAATACGGATGCACGGTCACAGAGACGTGAGCTTGCCGGTTGCGATGACCGGTCCGGTCGGCAGTCCGGTCGTCGAACCGCCCGGCGGCTCGAGCGAAACCGCCAATACCGCGTTGTCTTTTGCCAATGCCGCGAGTTCCGGCGACAGGGTCAGCGTCACGCTCTGGTCGGGGCGCAGCAAGCCAACCGACCGCGGCCTCCCATCCGGCGGAATGAGCCACAGCTCCGGAACGCGGGTTGCGTCGGCGCTGAATGCCGCGGGAACCACGGCAACCGTGCCACGCCTGGTGTCGATGGTGGCCACGAATTGGCGATTTCCGCCACCTTCGATAGTCGCAACCAGGGCCTGTTGTTGCGTGAAGGCGCCAAGGTAAATCAGCCCCGCGAGACACGCGGCGGCGAGCGCGCCAGCCGCAAAGCTCAGGCCGCGCCAGAACGCGATGCTTTGCCATAATCCGCCGCGTTGCGTCTGTGCGGGCAGGGCGTCCGCAATCCTGTCCCACAGCTGCGGCGGCGGAGCGACTTCGGCGATTTCCGCCGCCAAGGGCGCAAGGCGTTGCGCCCAGTCCGTCACAAGCCGGGCAAAGGCGGGCTCGCGCGCGACGCGCTGCTCCGCGGCGGCACGCTCCGCCCCGGCGAGCACGCCCAATGCGTACTCCGCGGCGAGCAAGTCGTCATCGTGCGTCGCGTTATGGTCGAACGTATCGCTCATTGCTCAAGACATGCCTTGAGTTTGATCATTGCGCGCCGGATCCAGCTCTTCATGGTGCCGAGTGGCACCTTCATGCGGCTCGCCAGATCCTCGTATGTGCTGCCGTCGAAAAATGCGCCACGCAGCGCGGCGCGCTCGTGCGACGCGAGGCCTTCGAGGCAGCCGTGAAGGCGCGCATAGTCCTGCGCGCTCTCAATATTTCGGTCGGCACCCAGTGCGGTGTCGGCGACCTCGGCAGCGGCGTCGATCGGGTCCATGTTGCGGCTATGACGCGATGCGCGAAGCCGGTCGATCGAGCGGTTGCGCGCGAGCGCAATCAGCCATGTCATCGGGCTTGCCTGGCTGGCATTGAACTCGGCGGCCTTTCGCCACACGGTTACGTAGACCTCCTGCAGCACGTCTTCTGCCTCGCTGCGTTCACCCAAGATACGAAGGCAAACGCCAAAAAGCTTCGCCGAGGTCAGACGGTAGACTGTCTGCAATGCCGCTCGGTCGCCCGCCGGAATCCGGCCGAGCGCGGCGACTATCAGGCTGCGGTTGGAATCAAGATCCATCCTGAGCGGCCCGTTTCGAGACATGCGACCTTACGGCCTTGGCAGCATACCCTCAATTACGAGTGCCCAAGCCGGATGGATCAGTCCTCCAATGCAGGGAATACATGCAGACCATCGGCTCCCAACGGCAGCGGTTCGACACGCGTAACCGCGGCCAGATCGAGATTGCCATGAAGGTGCGGGAATAATGCACCGCCGCGCGACGGCTCCCATTTCAGGCGGTTGCCGAGCCGCTCGGCATCGACTCTGACCAGAAGGAGGTTGTGTTGACCGGCAAAATGCTTTCTGGCGGTCTCGACGACTTGCGCGGCTGTTGAAAAGTGGATGAAGCCATCCCGGCGGTCGAGGTCCGAGCCGGCAAACACGGCCGCTCGTTCGGCCTCCCGCCATAGCGGGGTAGGGCAAATCTTGTAGACCACTCTCACCATGCGAGAAGGTCGCCGAACTCAGGCGGCGCCCTTCAGCTCCGAGCCGCCGTGGGGCGGCGGAATTGGCGAACCGCCGGCCGCATATTCATTCAGCTTGTTGCGCAAGGTCCGGATCGAAATGCCGAGAATATTTGCGGCATGCGTGCGGTTGCCGAGGCAGTGCTTGAGCGTTTCCAGGATCAGGTCGCGCTCGACCTCGGCGACGGTGCGGCCAACCAGGTTCCGGGTAACCTGTTCGGCTGCCATGGCCGCATGAGTGGCAAGATCAGTGCTTCGCGCCTGGTCAAGCCGTGCACCGTCCCGCGAAAGAATCCCGTTAACGCTAATTTCGACGCCGGTCGAGAGCATGCGCACCTCACCCGGCAAGATCTGCCCAGTTTAAGGTTAGCGTCCGGTTAATTCCGGACGAAAAGGCATCGTAGAATTAGGACGCGGGCAATGCGCGACAAGGTCGGCCCGTGCGCCGCCAGTTCACAGTGCGGAGGAGGAAGGACTATTGGCGGTACTGTTGGATGCGCGTGGTGCGCAGCCCGGCGAGACCATGCTGGTCGATCGAAGCCTGCCAGGAAAGGAACTCCTCAACGGTCAGCGTATACCGCGCGCAGGCTTCCTCGAGCGACAAAAGGCCGCCACGCACCGCGGCGACCACTTCCGCCTTTCGGCGGATGACCCAGCGCTTGGTCGTTGTCGGCGGCAAGTCCGCAATAGTCAGCGGACTACCATCAGGCCCGATGACATACTTGACCCTCGGGCGATGGGGTTCGTTCATTGGCACACTCACAAAACATAACTCGACTGACAGGTACTGCGGAAAAACTACAAGCCTCGGCTTAAAATTTGCCTAAGCATGACGAACACAAACGGCAATGTTTGCCG
>Ga0209382_10004453_pt1 | contig 18738 bp, 15 predicted proteins | sample SoiMetdeltSBSDD5_FD_187599 | JGI IMG/M metagenome (GOLD analysis project Ga0209382, IMG submission 187599) | Bulk soil microbial communities from a Populus tree surrounding site in Tennessee, USA - Soil MetaG P. deltoides SBSDD5 (SPAdes) (version 2) | ecosystem: Environmental > Terrestrial >...
CAGCGCGCGCCCTCGCGCTGGTAGGGCCGGAGCGTGGCGGTGAGGTCCGCGGGGAGCTCCACCTCCGGGAGCGACTCGAAGCCGCGCAGGAGCGGGAGCAGGCGGTCCAGGCCGGGCGGCGGCGGGTGCTCCAGCGCGTCGCAGAGCGCCAGCAGCTCCGGCACCGCGTGGTTCTCCACCCGCCCGTCCTCCCGCCGCGCCGCCAGCAGCGAGGCCACGCGCTCGCCGTGCCTGTCCAGCCACGCGCGCGGGAGCGGCGCCCAGCCCCCGCCCTCCAGCGGGACCAGGCCCAGCCCCTCGCGCCAGGCGCGGATGACCGACTCGGCGTCGGCGGTGGCGGCCTGGCCGGCGGCGCCGCCCTCGACCTGGAAGTCGATCTGGACGCGGAGGGAGGGCACGCCGCCGGGCGCTCCCTCGGAGGTGACGCGCAGCGACGGGCGAAGCGAAAGGTCCGGGCTCACCACGCCGGCCGCGTCGCCGGTGAGCGCGCCGCGCCAGCGCCGCAGCCGGTCCGCGAAGCGCGCCGCCTCCGGGCCGGTGACGGTGGCGCGCCGGCCGGGGACCAGGTCCAGCTCGTCGCGGAGCTGCTGGACCAGGCGCTGCTCGGCGGCCTCGTCGCGCAGCGGGATGGCGCCGCGCAGGTACACCATCCGGCCGGCGTCGATGCGCACGGACGGGGGCGCGCCGTAGACCAGCGTGGGGAGGGCGGAGAGGCCGCCGTCGATCTGCGTCAGCTCCACCACCACCCGCGGCCTCAGCGCCCGGTCGATCCTGGGGAGCCGCGCGCTGCGCACGTCCACCGGGATCCGCCGCGCCAGCTCCGGGAGCACCTTCGAGGAGAGCTCGCCCAGCTGGTCGGGCGGGAAGGCGCGCACCGCCGGCAACCGCTCCAGCCGCGGGCCGGTCAGCTCCGTCTCCCCCAGCCTGCAGAGGGCGTCCGCCGCCAGCGCCACGCCCGGGCTCACCACCTCCTCCACGCGAGGATCGCGCTTCACCGTGAGCACCACCTCCGCGCCGCGGTCCTCCACCACCGCGCGCGGGAGGACGGGCTCGTCGGCCACCGCCACCGGGCGCCCGTCCAGCAGCACCGTGCGCGCCGGGCGCAAGGTCTGAAGGAGCGCGTCCAGCTTCTCCGGCGTGAGCGCCACCCGGGTGGGCCGCTCCAGCATCCGGTCGGCGGTGAGGTCGTGCTGCTCGACTTGCAACTGCGCCGCCTCCGCCGGACGGGCCAGCATCGACTGCAGGCTGCCCTCCAGCGGCGCCTCGCCCTGGCCGGCGCGGGCGATGAAGCGCTGGAGCCGGAGCCCGCCCTCGAAGCGGGTGAAGCGGTACACCACGCGGGCCCAGCGGGCGGCCGCGGTGGGCAGGGGCTCCGCCGCGGGCGTGGACTCGCTCTGCTGGAGCGCGATGGCCGCCGCCACCGAGTGCTCGCAAGGGTCGAGCTTCCCCGGGCAGTCGCACTCCCAGGCGTCGTCCTCCGGGTAGAGCACCACCGTCCAGGGCACCGTCCGGCCCGGGGCGCGCACGCGCAGGACGATCTCCTTGGCGCTCCGCTCCTGCACCGCCACCGCCCCGGACCGGGCCAGGTTCACCCCGTTGGCCCAGATCCCCGGCTTGGCCTCGGCGCGGATCGAGTCCAGCAGCATGGCGCCGCGCAGCATGCCCCAGAACCGGAGACGATTTCGCAGCGACCGGCGGCGGGCCCGGCCGCCCGCGAGGACGGACCCGCGGTCCACCTTGTTCGGAAGCCGACACATCCATGGTAAAATCGAAGCTCCGGCGGTGCCCCCATGAAGGTCGTCCTCCTCGATGACAGCCCCATCGTCCGCGCCGCCACCAGGGACATCCTGGAGGAGGCGGGGATCCGCGTCATCGCCATCGACAACCCGTTCCTGCTGGGGTCGGTGGTGCGCAGGGAGCGGCCGGACGTCGTCCTGTTGGACGTGGTGATGCCGCTGGTGGGCGGGGACGACGTGGCGAAGATCGTCCGCGAGAACCGCCAGGTGGCGGAGGTCCCCTTCGTCCTCTACTCGGACGCGCCGGCGCAGACGCTGGCCGCCAAGGCCGCGGAGTGCGGAGCGGTGGGCTTCATCCAGAAGAGCGTGAGCGAAGAGGAGCTGGCCAGGCAGGTGCGGCGCTTCGCCAGCGCCATCCCGGTGTGGTGACGGACGCGCCGCCCAGCGCCGCGGGCCCTTCGCCCTCCCCCGCCGCGTCGAGGACGACGCCCTGCCTGGTGTTCCGCGCCGCCGGCCACTGGTACGCCGTCCCCGCCCTCCAGGTGGTCAACATCTCCGCGCCCACCAGGCCGGTGCGCGTCCCGGGGACCCCGCCGTTCGTGCGGGGGGTGATCGCCAGCGCGGGGAAGGTGGTGCCGGTGCTCGCGCTGGCGCTGCTGCTGGGCGAATCCTCCCGCGCCGGCGAGGTGACGCGGCTGGTGCTGCTCCAGGGCGGCGGCCGGATGGCGGCGTGCGAGGTGGCGGAGGTCCTGGGCATCGAGGACGTCTCCGACGCGCCCGGCGCGCCCAGCGACGTCCCCGCGGCCACCGGGGGCGCGCACCGCCTGGGCGAACGCCTGGTCACCCGGCTGGAGGTGGACCGGCTGATGGACCTGGTGGCCGTCGCGGTGCGGGGCCGGGCATGAGGCTGCTGGTGGCCCGCGCCGGCGAGGACCGCTTCGCCTTCGAGTCGCTGCAGCTGGTGACCATCCTCCCCTGGCCGCTGGAGACCGCCCTCCCCTGGGGCTCGCTCCACGCGCTGGCCGGCCTGACCGCGGAGGAGCCGGAGCCGCGGGCGGTGGTGGGGCGCTCCTCGGGCGGTACGCCCTTCGCGCTGCGCGTGCCCGGGCCCCTGGGCGAGGAGGACGCAGGCGACGTCCTGCCCGTGCCTCCGCTGCTGGGCGCCCCTCGCTGGGTGCGCGGCTTCATCCTCACCGCAGAGGGAGGCCCGGCGCTGTTGCTGGACCTGCCCTCCCTGGGCGACGCCGTCCTGGCGAGAACGCCCCCATCCCCTCTCCCGGAGGCACCGACGTGAGCCAACCCAGCTCCCGGATCCAGACGCTCCTGCCGCTCGCCGCGTCCGCCCTGGTGGCGGTGGCGCTGTACGAGCTGGTGACCATCCCGGCGGGGCTCGAGGCGCGCCGCGGCTTCGAGTCGCGCGCCCTCAGCGTGGGCCACGTGCTCGCGCTGTCGCTGGGCGTCGCCGTGCAGCTCGACGACGCCAGGACGGTGGAGAGCTTCCTGACGGCGGCCGCCGCCGAGCCGTCGCTCTCCTACGCGGTGGTGCGCAAGCCGGACGGCAAGGCGCTGGGCGGCTACCGGGCGGAGCGCGCGCCGGTCCGGCCGGAGCTGCTGGGGATGGCGCCCGCGGCGGTGGAGGACGCCGGCCTGCGCCACCTGGGGCTCCCCATCATCGACGGCAAGGAGCGCGTGGGCTGGCTGCAGGTGGGGTTCAACCTGGACGAGCTGTCCCGCACCTTGACCGCCACCCGCATCGCCGCCACGCTGGTCGCGCTGGTGGCGATGGGCCTCTCCGCGGCGCTGTTCAGCCGCAGCGCCGCCAACCGCCGGCGGATGCTGCAGCAGATCGCCACCACCTCCGGCCAGCTGCGCGCCACGTCGGTGCAGATGGTGTCCTCCAGCTCGCAGCAGGCGGCGGCCGCCTCCGAGCACGCCGCCGCGGTGGAGGAGACGCGCCGCACCATGCAGTCCATGGTGGAGTCCGCCACCCGCATCGCCGCCACCTCGCGCGAGGTCCTGGGCCACGCCGACCAGAGCGTGATGGGCGCGCAGGCGGTGTCGCAGGCCATCCGCACCCTCGCCGGCCAGGCGGAGAAGATCGGCGACATCAGCGAGCTGATCCGCTCCATCGCCGACAAGAGCGACCTGCTGGCGCTCAACGCCTCGCTGGAGGGGACCAAGGCGGGCGAGGCGGGGCGCGGCTTCTCGCTGGTGGCCACCGAGATGCGGCGGCTGTCCGAGTCGGTGCTGGGCGCCGCGCGGGAGATCAAGTCGCTCTCCTCCGCCATCCGCAGCGCGTCCGAGACCGCCGAGCGCTCCGTGCTGGAGATGCGCACCTCCAGCGAGCGCACCAGCGGGTCGGTGCGGGAGATCTCCCGCATCACCGAGCAGCAGCGCGAGGCCACCGAGCAGGTCACCAAGAGCATGAACGAGCTGGGCGGGGTGCTGGTCGAGACCGGCTCCACCATCCGCCGCACCGAGGAGTCCGCCTCGGCCCTGCTCAGGCTGGCGGACGCGCTGACCCAGCTCACCGCCCAGGTGGTGCGCAGGTCCGCGCAGGCCCAGGCGGGCGGGGCCGAGAAATGACCACCCGGGACGAGCGCCGCCGCGCGCTGGTCCTCCAGTTCCAGGCGGTGGCGGCGGAGCGGCTAGCGAAGCTCTCCCGCACCTGGGTGCTGGTGGAGCAGCAGCGCGCCGGCGCGCTCCCGGACCCGGGGAGCGCCGACGCGGCGGCCTCCGGCCGCGGCCGGCAGGACCAGCCGGTCGACGAGCTGTTCCGTGAGCTGCACACGCTCAAGGGCGAGGCGCGCGCGGTGGGCTACCAGGCGGCCGCGGTGTGGCTGCACCAGCTGGAGACGCTCCTGCTGGCGGCGCGGGAGCGCGGCTTCCCGGCCGAGCCCGCGGTGAGCGACGCGGTCCTCGCCGTGCTCGACAGCGCGCGGGACCTGTTCGCCGCGCCCCCCCAGCCGGGCGCCCCCGGCGCGCCCGGGCTGGCGGAGCTGCTGGAGCGCGCCGCCACCGCCCTGCGCGCGCCGGAGGCCGCGGTCACCGCCACGCCCTGGCCCGGCGTCGGCCTGCCCTCGCCCTCGCACGCGGCCCGGCCCTCGCCGGCGCACCCGCCGGGGGCGTACGTGCGCGTGGCGCGCGCCAAGCTGGACGGGCTGAGCGAGCTGAGCGACCAGCTGCTGATCCTCCGCGCCGAGCAGACCCAGTCCATCCAGCAGCTGCGCACGGCCGCCGCCTGGATGGAGACCGCGGTGCAGCAGGTGGCGGGGACGGTGGGAGCGGTGGCGGCGGCGGAGCTGTCGGGCGCGGCGCGCGCGCTGTCGCAGCAGGTGGCGGAGCACGAGGAGTCGCTCTACCGCCAGGGGCTGTGCGTGGAGGCGCTGGACCTGCAGGTGCGGGAGCTGCGGTTCGTCCAGGCGTCCACGCTGCTGGAGGGGTACCCGCGCTACGCGCGGGACATGGGGCTGGGGACCGGGAAGCTGGTCCAGGTGAAGCTGGAGGGCGAGACGGTGGAGGCGGACCGGCGCGTGCTGGAGCACCTGCGCGAGCCGCTGCTGCACCTGGTGCAGAACGCGGTGGACCACGGCATCGAGCCGCAGGAGGACCGGGTGAAGGCGGGCAAGGCGCCGGCCGGGGTGCTGCGGCTGGCCGTCTCCCAGCGCGGCGGCCGGCTCACCGTGGAGGTCGAGGACGACGGGCGCGGCATCGACACCGGGCAGCTCAAGGAGCGCGCGCTGGAGCTGGGGATGATCACCGAAGCCCAGGCGCGGGCGCTGCGGGAGCCGGAGGCGCTGGAGCTGATCTTCGTCTCCGGGTTCTCCCTGCGCAGGAAGGTGGACGAGACGTCGGGCCGCGGCATCGGGATGGACGTGGTGAAGCGGCGGGTGGAGCAGATCGGCGGCCGGGTGGAGGTGGAGAGCCGCGCCGGCCAGGGGACGCGCATCCGGCTCACCGCCCCGCTCTCGGTGTCCGTCACCCGCGCCCTGCTGCTGGAGCAGGGCAGCGAGACGTACGCGGTGCCGGCCGCCAGCGTGGACGCGGTGCGGCGGATCACCGCCGCGGAGGTGGCCGCGGTGCCCGGCGGCCGGGTGCTCAGGCACGGCGAGGCGCTGCTCCCGGTGCGGCGGCTCTGGGAGGAGGTGCGCAGCAGCCAGGGCGCGCCGGAGATCTGCGTGGTGCTGCGCTCCGGCCAGGACCGGGTGGCGCTGCTGGCGGACGCGGCCACGCACGAGGCGGACCTGATCGTCCGGCCCATCGAGGCGCCCCTGGGGTCGCTGCCGCTGATCGCCGGGGCGGCGCTGATCGGCAGCGGGCGGCTGGTGCTGCTGCTGGAGCCGGCGGAGCTGGTGCGGGGCGGGGAGATCGGCCGCGGCCCCGGCCGGCCCATCCCGGAGGCGCGCCGCCTGGTGATCCTGGTCGTCGAGGACTCGGTCATCTTCCAGGCCACGCTCACCGATCTCCTCCGCAGCCGCGGCCACCGGGTGGTGGTGGCCGGCAACGGCGCGGAGGGACTGGAGCGCGCGTCCGCGGTGCGCCCGGACGTGGTGATCACGGACATCGAGATGCCGCGGATGGACGGGCTGGTGATGATCCGGGAGCTGCGCGCCCGGGAGGAGCTGCGGGAGGTGCCGGTGATCACCCTCTCCGCGCTGGGGTCGTCCGAGGTGAAGGCCCGGGCCCTGGAGTACGGCGCCGACCACTTCCTGCTCAAGGCGGACCTGGACGAGGAGCACCTGCTGGACCTGGTCCGTTCCCTGACCTCGTGAGGCGGTCCCGGCGGTGGTATGGCGGGCGCATGACCGACCTGCGTGGTGGGAACCGCGGCGTGATCCTGGACCCGAAGGTCTGGGGCGTGCTGGACCGGCTGCACAGGGCGGCGCGCGGGGACCTGCTGAAGTTCGGACGGGTGGGCGCGGTGATGGGCCTGACCAGGCTGCTGGGCCGGCGGATGGAGGCGGCGACCCAGGCCAGCCTGTTCAAGGACGTCTACATCCCGGTGAACCGCGACCAGGGGCAGCTGCTGTACCTGCTGGCGCGGAGTATCGGCGCCAGGCGCATCGTGGAGTTCGGCACCTCGTTCGGGATCTCCACCCTCTACCTGGCGGCGGCGGTGCGCGACGGAGGCGGCGGCCGCGTCATCGGCACGGAGCTGGAGCCGACCAAGCACGCGCGCGCCGTCCAGAACCTGGCGGACGCCGGGCTCTCCGACGTGGCCGAGGTCCGGCTGGGCGACGCCCGCGAGACGCTCCAGGACGTCGCCGCGCCGGTGGACCTGCTGCTCCTGGACGGGTGGAAGGACCTCTACCTGCCCATCCTCCACCTCATCCAGCCGAAGCTGCGGCGCGGCGCGCTGGTGCTGGCGGACAACATCTTCACCTTCAAGACCGGGCTGCGGCCCTACGTCGAGCACATGCAGGCCGGGGGGAGCGGCTTCCGGTCCGCCACGCTGCACATCTCGGACGGGTTCGAGATGTCGCTCTACGTGGGTGAGGCGGGCTAGTTCTCCGGCACCACGAAGTCCGGCCCCACCAGGAAGGACAGCTCGCGCTCCACGGTGAGGCTGGCCGCGTCCAGCTTCACCACCTCGCGCTCGCGCAGGCGGCGGGCGCCCTCGTTCGGCCGGCCCGGGAGCGAGAGAGGAGCTCCGGCCGCCGCCTTCGATCCGCCCTTCACCCGCACCACGTGGTCGAAGTCGGGCGGCGCGGTGATGGCGTGGAGCAGGAACCCGCCCGGCAGCCAGAGGTACCGCAGCGGCGCGGCGGCCGGGGTGGCGGTGGAGAGCGCCCTGGAGAGCACCACCTGCTCCACCTTCACCTCCACGTCCTTCACCAGCTCCGTCCCGCCCGCCTCGAAGTTGCCGCGGAACACGGCCGCCTTGAACGCGGTCAGACGGCCCTCCGCGAGCGCGGTCAGGTCCAGCCTCTCCGGCACCAGCGTGTGCCCGGTGTCCGAGAAGGTGGCCGGCGCCCTCCAGCCCGGGTGCCGCATGGAGATCTGCAGCACCAGCTGCAGGTCGTGCGGCGCGTGGAACATGGGGATGTGCGAGGCGTAGAGCGGCGCGCCGCCGCCGCCGAAGAGGACCATCCCGTGCGTCCCCATCCGCACCGGTGCGGGCACGGGCGCCTGGACCTGGCGGACCTCGAGGGTCCCGCCGGCCAGCGGGCCCACCACCCGGACGCGCGGCGAGGGCGCGGCCGACCGCAGCCGTTCCCACGCCTCTTTCTCGTCCCCGCCGATCGGCGGCGCGCGCTGTTCGCGGAACGACCACTCGATGCGGTGCGCCAGCGGCGCCAGGCGCACCAGCTCGCCGGTGTGGTCCAGGAGCAGGGCCAGCCCCTGCTCGTCCTTGCGCAGCGCGCCCACCGCGGTGACCTCCACGCCGCGGAGCGAGAACTGTTCGCCGGCGGCGCGGACGGCGCGCTCGAGGGCCGCGACGTCGGGCAGCCGCCCGCCCGCGCGGACCACCCGGCAGGTCCAGGTGTCCGGGTCAGGCTGCTGGCAGAGCTCTTGGACGCCGTCCAGGCGCCGGAGGGCCTCGCGGAGGCCGGGCCATCAGGCGGTGAGGCCGTACGGGCAGGTGGTGTGAAGCCCGAGCGCCAGCGACTCCACCTCCGCCTCCGCCCGCGCCGGCAGCACCGTCACCAGGATCGCCGCGACCGCCATCCGAGCTCGCATCGACCCATTCTCCACCATACAGTGCGCGATCGGGAGGGAAGCGATGAGAGCATCGATCGTCTTGGGCGCGGCCGCCGCCGCCGCCGTCCTCGCGGGCTGCGGTCCGCTGGGCAACGTGGTCACCAACCGGGTCAACAATTATCGCAACGGCGCGTACCTGTTCGAGGACGTGCTCAACCCGGGCAACGTGCACACCGGCAGCTTCGGCCGGCTCTACGAGCGCCGGGTGGACGGCCAGCAGCTGGCCCAGCCGCTGATGGTGAAGAGCGTCATGGTGGGCGGCGTGGCGAAGACGCTGTTCTTCGTCGCCACCGCCAAGAACTGCCTGTACGCGTTCGACCTCAACGACCACGGCGCGGACGCCGCGCCCGGCACCCCGGCCGGCCACTGCGACACCTCGTCCAAGGCGATCTGGTGGAGGGACCTGGGCAACACCTCCGACGCGGCCATCTGCGGCGAGACCATCCCTCCCCGCGTGGGCGTCACCAGCACCCCGGCGATCGACGACAAGAACGGCTTCATGTACCTCACCAGTTATCGTCAAGACGTCCGCAAGCACTACATCTTCAAGATCAACATCGCCACCGGGGCGACGGTCGCCAGCCGCGAGATCACCGGCAGCGCCTCCGGCAAGACCTTCAATCCGCTCTGTCACCGCCAGCGGCCCGGCCTGCTTCTCCAGGGAGGCGTGGTCTACGCCGGCTTCGGGACCTTCAGCTGCGACGCCGGGTGCCCCGGCGGAGAGCCGTACCGCGGCTGGGTGCTGGGCTTCAACGCCGGCGACCTCTCCTCGGCCGGCGCCTACACCACCGCGCCCTCCGGCGGCATGGCGGGGATCTGGCAGGCGGGCTCCGGGCTGGTCGGCGACGGCAGCGCGATCTACTTCCTCACCGGGAACGAGGCCCTGCCGGCGCTGGGGAACAGCTTCGTCAAGATCGTCCTCGGCGGCCCCTCGGGGCTGATGGATGCCGGCCACTTCACGCCCTCCAACCACGAGCGGCTGCGCTGCGGCGACACCGACCTGAGCGCGGGCTCCGCCACCTATGCGCCGGATGGCGGCAAGCTCATCGGCGGCGGGAAGGAGGGGAAGCTCTACGTGGTGAACTCCACCATGCCGGGCACCGCGGACCAGGAGTTCCAGGCGTTCTTCAACACCTTCCACAACAACTCCTCCAACCCGCAGTGCGACCTGCGCCCCAACCAGTGCCCCAATCCGTCCGGCTACTCCGACAACATCTTCACCAAGCTGCCGAGCAACGGGTGCTACGTCCCGCCCAGCTACTACCAGGACTCGGAGTACTGGAGCCCCAACATCCACAGCGCGCCGATCTACTGGAAGAGCTCCGCCTCTCCGGACTGGGCGTACACGTATCTGATGCCGGAGAAGGACTACCTCAAGCTGTATCGATACAACCTCACCACCCAGGTGCTGGAGACCACGCCTTCGCGCGTGGGACCGGAGCGCAGCCCGGACGGCATGCCCGGCGGGGCGCTCTGGCTCTCGGCGTCGTTCAACACCAACGGGATCGTCTGGGCCAACGTCCCCAACGCCGACGGGCAGTGGGCCACCGTGCCGGGACACCTGGTGGCGTACAACGCCGAGACCCTGGCTCAGCTGTATCGCGACGACGACCCGGTCGCCTTCGCCAAGTTCAACCCGCCGGTGGCCGCGGCCGGGCACGTCATCCGGCCCACGTTCACGGACAAGGTGATCGTCTACGGCCTGCTGCCCGCCTTCGGGAAGATCGAGATCCCGCGGAAGGTGCAGGAGATCATCCCGCGCGGCCCGCAGCCGGATCCCGCGCCGCTGCTCTGCTACTCCATCGCCGAGAAGCTGGAGGCGTACGGGGGCACGAACGCGCTCCAGGTGCGGTCCGACGAGGCGCCGGTCGGCGACGAGCGGGGCGGCCGCGTGCGGCGCTTCGCCATCCAGGAGACGCTGGAGGGTGGCTGCGCCAAGGGAGGGGAGACGCTGAAGCAGGTGGAGGTGCCGGTCGCCGTCTACTGGACCGCGAAGACCTGCGCCCACCCCGTGCGCGAGCCCATCCTCTCCGCCTGGCAGCAGTACGGCGGGGAGAAGGGAAAGCTGGGCTACCCCATCACCGACGAGCTCTGGCGGGCCAGCGGCGCCCGCGAGCAGGTCTTCGAGCACGGGACGTTCACCTGGACGGCGGAGAAGGGCGTCTCGCTCCAGGAGCAGCAGCAGCAGCAGCAGTAGCGGAGATCGACTTCCGGACCCACCTGCGCACCGGCGCCCCGGTCACGCTGGTGACGCTCGCCATCGTAGCGGGATGGCTGGCGATCCTCGCCGCGCCCTGAAAATGCGCGGGAATGATCTGTCAAATCATCTGCAGTGGCCGTCAAATTCTCATGCGATTTCGGGCGAATCTCCGCAACCCGAGGCTTCGAGAATCAGTCCCGCAGTACCAGAAGAAACCTCCTGCCTGGAGAAGGAGACCCACCCATGATGATGCCCCGTATTGGTGCTGGAAACGTCGCGTCGGCTTTCGCGTTCGGTGGAGGCGGCGACGCCAGCCCGATGCCCAAGCCGGCCGCAGCTTCCGGACGAGCCGTGGATACCTTCCAACCCGCTCAGGCGACCTCGGTCGCCCGGGCCGCGGCGGCGCCACCGCCCGGTGGCGAGACGGCGACTCCGCCTCCCGCGGGGGCCGGCGGGGCCGACGCGGCCGGCGGCGCCGGGGACAAGGCCAAGGGCCTCGTCGAGCAGATCAAGAAGATCGTGGAGGCGGTGAAGGGCCTGGTGGACATGATCAAGGGTCTCCTCGGCGGCGGCGCCGCGGGCGGGGCGGGCGGCGCCGAGGGTGGCGCTGGTGGCGCTCCCGGCGGCGGGACCGGTGCGGATGGGGCCGGCGGGGCACCCGGCGCGGAGGCGCTGCGCGGGGACGCGCAGCCGGTCAAGATCAAGTCGTGCAAGGGCGGCGGCTGCTGCGGCAGCTGCTCGCCGTCCGCCGGCGGGGCCGCCTAGATCGGCTTCAGCGGCTCGAGGGAGCGCGAGCGAGGCGCTCCCACTCCGCCCGGGTGACCTGGTACCGCCGGAACGTGCGGCCGGAGAGCTCCAGGTCACCCCGGTGGGAGAGGCCGATCCGCTCGGCGACGCGAATGGACGCCGCGTTCTCCGCGTGGATCACGGCCATGATCTGCTCCTCGCCTCGCGCGAACCCGTGGTCGCGCATCAGCAGCGCGGCCTCGGTGGCGAGGCCCCGTCCCCACACCGAGGGATGGAAGGTGTAGCCCACCTCGATCACCCGCGCGGTGCTCACCTCCGCCGGCGCCGAGCCGGGGCCGAAGAACGCGCGCGCGCGGCGGACGCCCTGCTCGACCTCGAAGTACTGGAGCCCGCACCGCCCCACCAGCTGTCCGGTCTCCTTGAGCACCGCCCCCATGTGGCCCAGGCCGTCCGGGTACCAGGACATCACCCGCTCCAGCCATTCCCGCGTCTCCACCTCGCTGCGCGGCTTCCCCGACATGAGGTAGCGGGCGACCACCGGGTCCGCATGGAGCGCCGTGAAGAACGGCAGGTCGTCCCAGGTCAGCGGACGGAAGGCGATGCGGCTGGTTTCCATGCGCGTGGTCTCTCCGCTCCCGCCGCTTCGTCGGGGGATTGAAGGAAGCGCCCGGCGGCGAGCTGATCGATCGCCTCGCGGGCCAGCTCCGGGCTCACCTTCGACCTCGAGCGAAGCCGCGCCAGGGCGGCGTCGACCGCGGTCGGACGCTCGAAGGCGGCGAGGACCTCCAGCAGGGCGGAGCCCTCCTCTCCCTGCTGCAGCGCGGGGTCGGAGAACCGTCGGCGGCTGAGCGACGGCGCGCAGGACACGCCGGTCCCGTTCGCCGAGCGCACCACCGTCACCGGCTCCCGCGCCACCCGGCCGGGGCTGCGGTGGCGGCCCAGCCACTCGCCCAGCTCGAACCGGCGCGTCGAGGCGGCCACGTTCAGCAGCCGCGTGCGCCCGTTCACGGTCACGCGGCGCCGCCGGGCGGCGTGCTCCCAGACCATCGCGTCCACCTCGTCCGAGGTCCGCTGCACCGCTTCCTCCAGCGCGGGATCGCGGTAGCGCACCATGGGCACCGTCCGTTGTCCCGGGCCCAGCCGCTCGAAGTAGTCGAGGAACTCCTGGAAGGTGCGCGCCTCGGTCACCATCCCGAAGCGTTCGGGGTGCTCGGTGACCAGCGCCCCCGGCTGGGCCTCCAGCCGCTGGTACCCCACGGTGCAGCCCAGGCCCAGCACGCGCTCCACCAGCCGCCGCTCCTGCTCCAGGGTGCGGGGGCCGGCGAACGGGAGCCCCGCGATGCCGGAGATCTCCAGCTCCAGGTTCCGGTGGCGCCGGCAGTCCTCGATCACCTCCAGCAGCTGCCGGTCGGAGGGGCACGGCTTGAGCAGCCCGCGCGCCATCTGCTCCTGCCGCTGCTGCTCGGAGAAGCAGCCGATGTCCAGCACCATGTAGGCGCGCTGGAAGCGCCGGGCCAGCGTGGCGGCGAGCCCGGGCGGCGGCACGCCCCAGAGGAAGTAGGTGGTGGAGTGGCGCGAGAGCTCCACCCCGCCCCACGCCCGCTCCAGGAACTCCGGCGTGCTGCCGGCGAAGTCGTAGCGGAGCTGCCAGGTCCGGGGGACGATCTCGCGGTGGTCGGCCCGCACGCTCTCCTCGGGCCGGAGGAACGGGTCCGCGCGCCCGAACGTGGCCTTCTGCATCCCGCGGGTCCCGCTGCAGTACAGGCAGTTCTCGCCGCACCCCTTCCCGGGCGCTACCCAGCCGGAGAACGAGTGCAGGTCCAGCTGGCTCAGGAAGATGTCGTCGAAGTGCGAGTAATACACGTCCCGGCTGGAGGCGCCCTGGACGTACTCCAGCGGCGGCGCGTGCCGCCCGGCGCCCGTCGAGGCGCGGGTGACGACGTTGGGCGGTGAGTCGTCGCCGCGGCAGAGCGAGAGGAGCGGCACCTCGCCGTCGCCCAGCACGACGCCGTCGACGCCTTCGCACGCCACCAGGTCCCGCCAGAAGTACGAGGCGGTGTTGCCGCCGAGGACGATCCGCACCCCGGGATCGATCGCCCGCACCGTCCTCGCCAGGTGCAGGGCCCGCGCGACGTGGTGGAACCACTTCAGGCTGATGCCGACCAGCCGCGGGCGCACGCGCGCCACCAGGGCCGCGAGCCGTTCGGACCAGCCCTCGCGGAGCTCCTCGTCGTCGCAGAGCTGGACGTACGCCTCGACGCCGTTCCGGCGGAGGTACCCCGCCAGGTAGAGGATGCCGCAGGTGGCCTCGCCGCCGCCCGCTCCCAGGAGCAGCACCGGGGAGAGGAGGCGCGGGCGCCGCCGCCGGCTTGGAGAGGAGTGTCCGCCCACGCGCTGGTTCTATCGCGGTCCACGGCACGGCGGGCCGTTTGCTCGCACGGCCTGTGGCCGAGGGCTCCGCGGCTCCGCCGGTGTGACCTGGCGTGCCCGCCCACACCGTTCATGGGTACGGAGGAGGAAAGCCAGATGCGCAGGGTCATCGTGATGGAGTTCATGACGCTCGACGGCGTGGTCCAGGCTCCGGGCCTTGCCGACGAGGACAGGAGCGGGGGCTTCAAGCACGGGGGCTGGCACACGCGCTACATGGACGATCTCTCCATGAAGTGGGTGAACGAGAGGATCTCGAGCGCCGGGGGCTTCCTGCTGGGCCGGCGGACGTACGAGATCTTCGCCGCGTACTGGCCCAAGGCCCCCAGGGAGGAGCAGGCGCTCGCCCAGCCGATGAACGACCTGCCGAAGTACGTGGCGTCGAGGACGCTCACCAAGCCCCTGGGGTGGCAGAGCTCGAAGTTGCTGGAGGGCGACGTCGCCCAGGCGGTCGCCGCGCTGAAGCGGGAGCAGGGAGGAGACCTCCTCGTCCCCGGAAGCACCCAGCTGGTGCGCACGCTGGTCGAGGGCCACCTGGTCGATGAATTCGAGGTGATGGTCGATCCCGTCATCGTGGGCGGCGGCAAGCGCCTCTTCCACGACGACGGCGTCCTCAGGCCGCTGAGGCTCGTCCAGAGCCGGATCACCGCCTCGGGCGCGTTCATCGCCAGGTACGAACCGACCGTCCTCGAGGCCCAGATCCCCGCGGCGGAGCGCCCGGAGCAGCACCCGCCACCCAGGGCCCGGGCCTGAGGAGCTTCGCGATGAGCGGCGGGTGACCCGTTCGCTGCACCGGGTGACCCGTTCGCTGCATCGCCTGTCACCACTCCGGCCGCCGGACTCATCCACGCCGGCCCCCGCACACCCCCGAGGGCCCCGGGAGGACATCCATGGCCTTCGAGAAGCGGCGGCTGGCGCTCTCCTTCGCTCTGGCGTTGCTGGCGTCCAGCGGCTGCACGCCGCCGGAGGCTCCACCACCGCCGCCTCCCCAGCTGCCCGACGGCTGGACCGCGCTGCAGCCGATGCGGCAGGGCGTGGGCGAGGCCGCGGCGGTCGAGCTGGACGGGAAGATCTACGTGCTCGGAGGCTTCGACACCCGCGACACGGTGCAGATCTACGACATCGCCACCGATACCTGGCGAATCGGCCCTCCTCTGTACTTCGGCACCGACAACGCCGGGGCGCTGGCGATCGGGGGGAAGATCCACGTCTTCGGCGGGGAGGCCTCGCCGTCGGTGCAGGTCCTCGACGTGACCACCGAGACCTGGAGCCTGGGGCCGGACCTGCCCTACCCCCGCTACGCCTCGGTGGTGGAGTGGCTGGAGGGGAAGGCCCACCTGGTCGGGGGCTGGAGCCTGGACCGCACGAACAACATCTCGACCACCAGCCACGCCGTGTTCGACCCGGCGATCCCCGGCTACGTGGCCGGCGGCGCCGCGCCCGCATCCACCGCGCGCAACCACGCCTTCTCCGGCGTCATCGAGGGCAAGCTGTACGCCACTGGCGGACGGAAGCCCGGCCACGAGGGTGAGGACGCCCAGAACGTCGCCCTGACCGAGGTCTACGACCCGGCCTTCGACCGCTGGGCTCCGCTGGCCTCGCTTCCCACCCCGCGCAGCGGCGGGGGCAGCGCCGTCCTCGACGGGAAGCTGTACGTGCTGGGCGGAGGGCTCCCCGGCAACAGCGTCCACGCCACCATCGAGCGCTACGACCCGGTCACCGACCAGTGGGAGCAGCTCGGCGACATGCCCACTCCACGCACCGGCCACCGCGTCGTGGCGGCCAGCGGCAGCCTCTACGTGCTGGGCGGCTTCTTCAGCTCCGGCAGCTCTCGCACCGGCAACAGCGGGACCAACGCCTTCTACCGGTACACGCCAACGCCCTGAAGGCCGGCGTCAGCGCCTCCCGCCGTAGAGGGCTTCCCAGTCGGCGAGCGTGGACTCCACGCGCGCCAGGGCCTCGCCGTCCGGGTGCGAGAGGGCGCGTTCGCGGACGCGCAGGAGCAGCGCCCGGGCGAGCCGATCGTCCGAGCCGTCCGGCGAGCGGAGCAGGCGCTCGATCTGGGCGAGGAGCGCGGCGCCGCGCGCGGCACCGTCCGGCCGGCTGGAGTAGGCGGTGTCGCGCGCCGTGCGCGCCTCCGCCGTGACCGAAAGGCTCGCGTGTGCGGCGCGCTCGCGCTCAGCGCGAGCCACCAGGGAGGTCGCCGGCGGCGGCGCGCTCTCCCAGCCCGCACCTCTCCTCCACTGCGCCGCTGTCCGCCCCACCCCCATGGAGAGCGCCGTCACGGCCAGCACCAGCGCCGCCGCGCGCAGCCTCCTGCCCTGGACCGGCCGCACCGCCGTCTCGGTCACGGTCACCGCCACTCGCGGCAGTTCCTGCACCGTCGGCGCCCCGAACAGCGCGAGCCGCGCCTGCTGCGCCGTCGCCGGCCGCTGCGCTGGATCCTTCTGCATCAGCTTCAGCACCAGCCGATCCAGCTCGGGAGGGATCCCGGAGACGAGCGATGACGGCGGCACCGGTGGCCGCTCCAGGTGCCCGATCAGCTCCTCCACCACCGTCGCGCGCTGGAACGGCCGCCGCCCGGTGAGCGCGGTGAACGCCAGCACCCCGGCGGAGTAGAGGTCCGACCGCGCGTCCTGCGGCGCGCTGCAGATCTGCTCCGGCGACATGAACCCGGGCGTGCCCACCAGGTGCCGGGACGCGCTCGACTGACCGCCCGCGCCGAGCGCCTTGGCCAGCCCGAAGTCGAGGAGCACCGCGCGAGGGGCGCCGCCCGCGGGCAGCAACACGTTGGACGGCTTGATGTCCCGGTGCAGCAACCCCACCCGGTGCGCCGCGCCCAGCGCGTCCAGGATCGCCGCCAGCACCCGGGCCACCTCCTCCGGCGGGAGCCGCTGCTGCGCCTGCAGCCGCCACTCCAGCGACCGCCCCTGCAGCAGCGGCATCACCAGGTACGGCCGCCCATCCGGCAGCTCGCCCGCGTCGAGCAGCGTCACCACCCCGGGGTGGCGGATCGCGCGCAGCGCCCGGCCCTCCGCCCGGAGCCGCTCCGCGTGCCCCTCTCCCTCCAGCAACTCCGCCCGGAGGATCTTGATGGCCACCGGCGCGCCCGTGGAGCGATCCGTCCCCCGGTACACCATCCCCATCCCGCCGCTGCCGATCGCCGCGCCGAGCTCGTACCCCGCGGCGACCAGCGCGCGCGCCGCGTGGCGCGCGGACGCCTCGCGCGTGGGATGGAGCCCAACCTTTGACGCCAGGAGCTGCGGAGTGGCCTGCATCGCGGTGTGCACCTCCGCGCCGGCCTCTTGCACATCCGGGACCACCGATCCCCGACGCGGCGCGCCGGGTTGGCACGGTCTAAGCTTCTTCGTGGTCCCCATGCGCGCACAACCGCACCTGCTCGGCCTGCTGGTCTTCGCCGCCCTGGTCCCAGCCTGCCAATGGCTGGTGGACCAGCCCCCGCTCTGCGACGGCGACACCGACTGCGCCCCCAACGAGCGCTGCCAGGACAACCACTGCCTTCCGATCGGAGGAGACGGAGGGCCGGACGGTGGAGGAGACGCGGGCCAGGATGGGGGAAGCGACGCCGGGACGGACGGTGGCTGCCAGCCGACCTGCGCCACCTGCCGCACCACCGCCACTTCGGACAGGTGCTCCGGCACGTGCGCCCCCAACTGCAGCACGCGTTGCTGCACGGACGGCTGCTGCGGCAACGGCACGCAGGTCTGTAACACCACCACCGGCGCCTGCTGCACGCCCACCTGCGCCGCCTGCCGCACGACCGCCACTTCCGATGGCTGCGGTGGAACCTGCCCCGCCAACTGCGGCACGGCCTGCTGCAACGGCGCCTGCTGCAGCGCCGGCCAGGTCTGCAACACCACCACCGGCGCCTGCTGCGCGCCCACCTGCGCCGCCTGCCGCACGACCGCCACTTCCGATGGCTGCGGCGGAACCTGCCCCGCCAACTGCGGCACGACCTGCTGCAACAACGCCTGCTGCAGCGCCGGCCAGGTCTGCAACACCATCTCCGGCGCCTGCTGTTCGCCCACCTGCGCCGCCTGCCGCACGACCGCCACCGGGAACGGCTGTGGCGGAACCTGCGCCGCCAACTGCGGCACGACCTGCTGCAATGGTGTCTGCTGCGGCAACGGCCAGGTCTGCAACGCCGGTCTCTGCTGTACGCCCAGCTGTCCGGCCACCTGCCGCACCACCGCCATCAGCGATGGCTGCGGTGGAACGTGCCCGGCGAACTGCGGCACCCGCTGTTGCAACGGCTCCTGCTGCGGCAGCGCCGCGCAGGTCTGCAACACCTCCACCGGCGCCTGCTGCACGCCCAGCTGTCCGATCTGCAGCACCACCTCCACGGACGACGGGTGCGGTGGGACGTGCTCGCCGACGTGCGGAGGGACGTGCTGCGGCACCGCCTGCTGCGGCACGGGCGAGGCGTGCGGGGGCGCTCCCAACACCTGCTGCAGGACGCTGGGCACACCCAGCGGCTGTGGCGGCATCGGGGCCGGTCAGGGCTGCGCGTGCGGCAACTGCTGCTCCGGCTGCAGCGTGGACAGCATCTGCCGCGCCGCCAGCCAGTATTGCCCGTCGGGCAACGAGCCGACCTGTCCCTGACGTCCCTCAGGGCTGGTTCTTGCGCGGCCGCCGGATCCCGAACGCCTCCAGGCGAGTCACGAGCGTGCCGCGGCTGATCCCCAGCAGCTTCGCCGCCCGGCTCTGGTTCCCGGCGCACTGCTCGAGCGCGGCGAGGATGCGCTCGCGCTCCCCGGCGGGGGCCTCCCCGGCCGGGCCGGGCTCCTGCTGCGGCGTGGCGGCGGGGGCCTCCGGCGGGAGGTCCCTGGCGGAGATCTCCCCGCCCCCGCTCAGGACCGCGGCCCGCTCGATGGCGTTGCGCAGCTCCCGGAGGTTCCCGGGCCA
>Ga0209382_10004454_pt1 | contig 18724 bp, 20 predicted proteins | sample SoiMetdeltSBSDD5_FD_187599 | JGI IMG/M metagenome (GOLD analysis project Ga0209382, IMG submission 187599) | Bulk soil microbial communities from a Populus tree surrounding site in Tennessee, USA - Soil MetaG P. deltoides SBSDD5 (SPAdes) (version 2) | ecosystem: Environmental > Terrestrial >...
CTCTTTTTCGAGTTGGGCCAGCCGATCCACGATCGCCTGTTGCGCAGCATCGCGCTCGATTTTTCCAGCGGCGACGCGCGCGGCATACTGCGCCGAGACGGAAGGGGACATGCGCGGGAGGGAGGCAGCGTTGAGGACTGCGATGAATAGCCATCTTGGACCGCCAGCCGCAAGCCGGCTTAGGGCATATGCTGCAACCTTAAGATCGCTCGACCGAGACCGACAGGACATGCGGGCAGCTCCGGTCGAACGCGCCTTGAGGAAGGGCTTGCATCGCGCGAGACGTGTAGGGCCGCCAGGCGCACGCGCGGGCAGACCGACACCCCGCGCGCAGGAGCGCGGCCATAGTGCATTGCGGTAAAGCTGCGCCACAACCTACACCGGGCCGCGGCGTCCCGCATGGCTGCCATGTCTATTTAGCATGATAAATCATTAACTTAATTGTGATCTGCGGCCATCGACATCCCCTTGTCGGGCCTATACTGCATCGCAATATGGAACCGCTCGATTCGGAATCATCGAATCATCCAAGGAAATCGTTCATGCACGAACCGCTCCCTCGCGGCGGCCTCATCCGGAAACTGTGGATCAGCGAAGCGGACCAATACCGCGACCACCTTTTGCGGCTCGATCCCACCAGCCGCCGCAACCGCTTCGCCGGCCCGGTCTCGGACCAATTCTTGCGCGACTATGCCGATCTTTCGTTCGGCATTGATGCGCTCATTCATGGCTTCTTCATCGACGGCACGCTGCGCGGAACCGCGGAACTGCGCCCGATCGGGGGGGCGGTGACGCGCGAGGCCGAGGCGGCATTCTCGATCGAGAAGCCATGGCAGAGCCACGGCGTCGGTTCCATGCTGCTCGAGCGCACGCTGCTCGCCGCACGCAATCGCGGCCTCAAATTCCTGCACATGGCCTGTCTCGCCGACAACAAGCGCATGCAGCAGCTCGCGCGCAAATACGACGCCGAGCTAACTTTCGATTTTTCGAGTGTGGTGGGCGAGGTTGCGACCCCCCTCCCGACACCGCTCTCGCTGATGCGCGAAATGCTTGCCGACAGCCATGGCTTTGCCACGGCCATCTTCGACGTGCAATCGAGACTGCTGAAACCGGTGTGATCAGCCGCCGCGGACGAAGGACCACGCGTTACGCCGCGAGCGGATAGGCGGCTTCGACGACGTATGGCCCGCCGCCGACCGCCGCCCGCGACGAGAACAACACGAAGTGCGATACCTTGAACGGCGGCGAGCGGAACGGGGCACGCAGCGCGAGATAGTCCGCAACCTGCCGGCTCGATGATTCGCGCAGCCGCGCAAGAGAAACATGCGGCGTATATTTGCGTCCCTCCGGCTCAAGCCCGACGCGCTGCATCAGCCGCTCGTGCTCCGCCTGGAGTTCCATCAGAGCCTGTGCCGGTCCGAGCGTGGCCACGATCTGACGCGGCTTGCGTCCGCCGAACGACTTGAGATCCTCGATGCGTAGTTCGAACGCCTCGCGGCGCACGCGGCCCAGCATGGACGCGACCTCGTGCGCGATGACGTCGTCGACGTCGCCGATGAAGCGCAACGTGACGTGATAGTTCTCGGGATCGATCCAGCGCGCGCCCGGCAGGCCGCCGCGCAGCATGGAGAGCGACTGGCTCACGTCGGAGGGAATTTCGAGACCGGTGAAGAGGCGGGGCATGGGGAACGACTGCGAGGCTGGACCTTGCATATAGGATAGGTCGCGAAGATTCGCACGCCTCTCGTGATGCTCACATGACGCGCCTGTCGCGGACCCGGCGGATAAGCTCTTCGACCTTGGGCAGGATGCGCGTCACGATCGCGTCGACCCCCACCGCATTGGGGTGCAGTCCGTCGCCCTGATTGAGCCCGGCTTCGCCGGCGACGCCTTCGAGGAAAAAGGGATAGAGCAGGAGGTCGTGGCGGACGGCGAGTTCGGAATAGATCGTGTCGAAGTCGTGCCTGTACTCGCTGCCGAGATTGGCCGCCGCCCGCATGCCGGCGAGCAGCACGACCACGCGCCGTTCCGCCAGACGACGCACGATCGCGTCGAGCGCCTGGCGGGTGACCTTGGGATCGATCCCGCGCAGCATGTCGTTGGCGCCAAGTTCGACGATGACCGCATCCGTCCCCTCCGGGACCGACCAATCGAGGCGGGCAAGCCCGCCGGAGGCAGTATCGCCAGAGACTCCCGCATTGGTGACCTCGACGGCGAAGCCCTTGGCCTTGAGCGCCCGCTCAAGCTGCACCGGAAAGGCTCGGTCGACCGGCAGCCCAAGGCCGGCCGTGAGCGAATCGCCCAAGGCCACGATCCGCACCGGCCGATCGGCGGCGGCTGGCGCGCGCATGGGAAGCGCGAGCGCCAGCGCGATCACAACCGGCGCAAATGTCTGGACCCGCGCCCCGTAACTCCCATATGACCGGGGCAATGCCGGCCGGCCCGCAAGTGAACTCACCAAAGAGCACCAGAACATGCAGGATACCTCAGGGCGTGCACAGCCGGCGATCGCGCTGAGCGGGGTCAATCTATCGCTCGGGCGGGGCGCGGCCCGTGTTCATATCCTCAAAGATATCGATCTGCACGTAGGTCGAGGTGAAGCGATCGGCTTGGTCGGTCCCTCGGGCTCCGGCAAGTCAACTTTGCTCATGGTCACAGCCGGCTTGGAGCGCGTCGACACCGGCTCCGTCGTGGTCGCGGGCGAGGACCTCGACACGCTCGACGAAGACGCGCTGGCCCGCTTCCGCGGGCGCAATATCGGCATTGTGTTTCAATCCTTCCACCTCATTCCGACCATGACGGCGCTGGAGAACGTTGCCGTGCCGCTCGAACTTGCCGGCCTCGACGACGCCTATGAGCGCGCGGCCTCCGAGCTTGCGGCCGTCGGCTTGAGCGAGCGCCGCCAGCACTATCCGGCCGAGCTATCCGGCGGCGAGCAGCAGCGCGTAGCGCTTGCCCGGGCCCTTGCACCAAACCCGGCCATCCTGATCGCCGACGAGCCGACCGGCAATCTCGACGAGGCGACCGGGGCGGAGATCATCGATTTGCTTTTTGCAGGTCACAAGCAACGAGGCGCCACCCTCGTGCTTGTCACGCATGATCCGGCACTCGCTGTCCGTTGCGACCGCATCGTGCGATTGCGCTCGGGGCGAATCGAAGCTGTCCCGAACCGCGCGTCGATGAGGGCAATGCCGTGAGGCGCTGCGGTTCGCCGTTCCTCTGCCGGGAGAGAGCAGTCCGAGCGTGCGAGAAGGAAGCTCAAGCGTGAACCCTCGGCCGTCGGTTTCTCACCCAGGCAGGAGCCATCTAATGCCGCTGCGCTTCGCTGCACGCGAATTGCGCGCCGGCTTGCGCGGGTTCTACGTGTTTATCGCCTGCATCGCGCTTGGCGTCATGGCGATGGCCGCTGTGGGTTCGCTCGCATCTGGGCTCGCCGAGGGGCTCGCGCGCGAAGGCCGCATCATCCTCGGCGGCGACTTGGCGTTCACTCTCAGTCTGCGCGAAGCCAATGCCGATGAGCGCGCATTTCTGGAGCACCGAGGCGCTGTATCGCTCGCCGCCACCATGCGCGCCATGGCGCGCGCGCAAGACGGGCGTACCGCACTGGTCGAGGTCAAGGCGGTTGATGCTGGCTATCCGCTCTACGGTACGGTGGCGCTCGATCCACACCAGCCGCTCGCGCAGGCGCTGGCATACCGAGACGGAGCATTTGGCGCCGCTGTCGACTCGGCGCTGCTCGCACGGCTCGACCTCAAGCCCGGCGCCCGCATCATGGTCGGTTCCGCGACGCTCGACATTCGGGCAGTGCTGACATCGGAGCCCGACAGGCTGGCTGGCGGCCTCGGCTTCGGCCCGCGTTTGCTCGTCAGCGAACAAGCACTGCGCGCGAGTGGTGTGCTGCAACCCGGCAGCATCGTGCGCTGGCACTACCGTCTCCGCCGCCCCGACAATGACGCGGGGGATGCGGCCGTGCGCGCGGTGGCCACCGCGGCGCAAGCCGAATTTCCGCAAGCCGGTTGGGACATCCGTTCACGGGCGAATGCCTCGCCGTCCCTCGAGCAGAATGTCGAGCGGTTTCGTCAGTATCTGGCGTTCGTCGGACTGACCGCATTGCTGGTCGGAGGAGTTGGCGTGGCAAACGCGGTCAAGAGCCATCTCGACGGCCGGCGCGAGGTGATTGCCACGTTCAAGGCGCTGGGCGCACCCGGCACAAGCGTTTTCACGATGTATCTGACGCAGGTATTGGTGCTCGCCGCACTGGGCGCGCTGCCGGGCCTCGCCATCGGCGCGGCCTTGCCGTTCCTGCTCGCGTGGGCCTTTGGCGCTGGGCTGCCTCTGCCGCTCGCGCCGGCGCTACATCCGGGGGAGCTTGCACTTGCACTCCTATACGGGCTGCTGACCGCCGCCGCTTTCGCCTTATGGCCGCTTGGACGCGCCCACGACGTGCCGGTCTCGGCACTGTTTCGCGACGGGGTCGCTAGCGATCAGCGCTCGCCCCGTCTCCCCTATGTCGCGGCAACGGTCCTTCTCGGATGCACGATTCCGGCGCTCGCGATCGGACTCGCTTACGACCGGCGTATCGCGGCGATCTTCGTGCTGGCGGCAGTCGGCGTATTCGTGCTGCTGTGGCTGGTCGCGGCACTGATCACGCTGACGGCGCGTCACCTGCCGCGGCCCCGCTCGCCGGTCGTTCGACTCGCCATCGCCAACATTTGCCGGCCAGGCGCGCTCACGCCGAACGTCGTTCTCTCGCTGGGCTTGGGGCTCGCCGTCATGGTCGCCGTGATCGCGATCGAGGGCAATTTGCGACGCCAATTTCTCGCGGCATTGCCGGACAGGGCACCATCGTTCTATTTCGTCGATATCCCCGCCGCCGACGCCGAAGCATTCGACGCCTTCATCCGCGCCCGCGCCCCGCGTGCCACGCTCGAGCGCGTGCCGATGTTGCGCGGTCGCATCGTGGCGGCGAACGGCTTGCCCGCCGAAAACCTGAAGCCCTCCGCAGACGCGACGTGGGTGCTGAACGGCGACCGCGGCATCACCTATGGGGACAAACTTCCGGCCGGCTCGCGCCTGGTCGAGGGCCAATGGTGGCAGCCGAACTACCAAGGCCCGCCGCTGGTCTCGTTCGAGAACCGCATTGCGGACGGGCTCGGCCTCAAGATCGGCGATAAGGTCTCCGTGAACGTCCTCGGCCGCAACGTCACCGCTACGATCGCCAACCTGCGCACGGTCGATTGGCAGAGCCTCGGCATCAATTTCGTCATGGTCTTCTCGCCGGCCGCGTTTCGAGGCGCGCCGCACAGTCATATCGCCACTCTTGCTTATCCCGGCGGCAGCACGACCGAAGAGGAAACCGCTCTGCTCAAAGCAGTGGCTGAGGCATTTCCGGGGGTGGTCACCGTGCGTGTGCGTGACGCCCTCGATGCGGCCGGTCGGGTCGTATCGAATCTAGCGCTGGCCATGCGAGGGGCGAGCGCGCTCACTTTGCTTATGGCTGTGCTGGTGCTTGGAGGAGCGCTCGCGGCGAGCCACCGACAGCGCGTTTATGACGCCGTGATCCTCAAGACCGTCGGCGCAACGCGCATGCGGCTGTTGTCTGCCTACGCGCTCGAATACCTCACCCTCGGCGTGACAACCGCCGTCTTCGGTGTGGCGGCTGGCTCCGCCGCTGCCGCCTTCGTCGTCCTCAGGGTGATGAAGCTTCCATTCGTCTGGGTGCCCGGGCCGCTCTTTGCCGCCGCCGCCATCGGGGTTGCCGCGATGGTGACAATTGGTCTCATCGGTACGTTCAAGGCGCTCGGCCAGAAACCGGCCCGCGTCTTTCGCAACCTATAGGACGCATTCACCCAAGGGCCCAAACCACTCAAGCTCGCGCCAACGGCTCGGCGCGCGAGGTCTGGTTGGCTCGAAAACGCGCGGAATGCCCGGCCATAAGCGACAACACGCCGCGCCCGACCAGCGCGTCGCAGCGCCGTCATATTGCTAGAGTGTAAGTTCTCAAGGGATTGCTGCCAGGCGACTAGCGCCAACAAATCCCGCTTCTGGCATCTGGCGCGGGAACGTTTCCCGCACTAGATTCCGCGCATCGGACGCCAGCCGCTTTTGCCGGTAGGCGCCATATGATCCGGCCTCAGGGTCGGAATAGAGAGAGGTATCCTTCCATGTCGGATTTCGACCGGAACTACGCGGCTGCCAGACGCAGCGTCGGTGCGGACCGGGCAGTTGCGATCGATCAGGGCCTGCGGGCCTACATGATCCGCGTCTACAATTACATGGCCATGGGCGTCGCGGTCACCGGCATCGCCTCTTGGCTCACGTTCCAGGCGGCGGTCACGGAGTCGGCCGGACGATTGGTGCTGACGCCGTTCGGCCAGATGATCTTCAGCGGACCGGCGGTGCTGGTTCTGTTTCTTGGAACGCTGGGACTGGTCATTCTCATCAGCTGGCGTATCGACCGGCTGGAGCCCTCGACCGCCTTCGCGCTGTTCATGCTCTATGCTGCGCTGCTCGGGCTGATGCTGGCCTCGGTCTTCCTGACTTACACCGGCGCCTCGATCACGCGGGTGTTCTTCATCTCGGCGGCCGCCTTCGGGGGGCTTAGTCTCTACGGCTACACCACGCAACGTGACCTATCTGCGATGGGATCGTTCCTGATCATGGGACTGATCGGGCTGTTCATCGCCATGCTGGTCAACCTCTTCCTCAAGAGCAGCGGCCTCGACTTCGTGATTTCCGCAGCGGGCGTGCTGATCTTCGCAGGCCTGACCGCCTGGGACACCCAGCGGATCAAGGAAATGTACGATCCGATGGAGGACGGTACGGTCGTCGGCCGCAAGGCGGTGATGGGCGCGCTCTCGCTCTACCTCGACTTCATCAACCTGTTCCTGTTCCTGCTGCGCTTCCTCGGCGACCGTCGCTGAGCGAGCGTAACGGCGATTGAGTACGACGGCGCCCCGGCGAGAAGCCGGGGCGCCGTCGCGTTTACACGGCGGGCCGGACAGCGCGTCACCAAGGAGCTATTATTCCCGTCTGCGCCGTTCGCCCACTCGTTGATGACCGCCATCCCCATCCGCCTCGCCCAATCGCGCGACCTCGCAGCGATTACGCGGATCTACGATCACGCGGTCCGACACGGCACTGCATCGTTCGAGATCGAGCCGCCCGACGAGGGCGAAATGGCGCGCCGGTACGAGGCGCTGCGGGCCGGCGACTATCCGTATCTCGTGGCGGAGCTTGACGGCGAGATCATGGGCTACGCCTATGCCGGCCCCTATCGCGCGCGTCCGGCTTATCGCTGGACCGTGGAGGACTCGGTCTATATCGCGCCAGAATCCCAGCGCCGCGGAATAGGCGGCGCGTTGCTCGAGCGGCTGGTCGCCGAGGCAGAAATGGGCGGGTTCCGGCAAATGATCGCGGTAATCGGGGATTCCGCCAATGTCGCCTCCGTCGAGCTGCATCGCGCCGCCGGCTTCCGCGTGGTCGGCACATTCGACAATGTCGGCTTCAAATTCGGCCGTTGGCTCGACAGCGTGTTGATGCAGCGGCCGCTGGGGCCCGGCGCGACCGAGCTGCCACCAACTGCGCCCCCGGTCAGGGCGCCACGAGGCTGACCGACCGATCGATGGCCCGGAGCACGGGATCGAGCTCGTGACCCCGGCGCACGATCAGGCCGGTCGCCGAGATCACGCTGTAGGCGCCCTGCCGGCGCGCGAGCTTCGGCCTTTTCTCGATACGGTAGACCGGAACTTCCGCGGCGCGGCGAAATACGGAAAACACCGCGCGGTCTTTGAGGAAGTCGATGGCATAGTCGCGCCATTCGCCGGCGGCAACCTTGCGACCATACAGCCCGAAAATGCGGTTGAGCTCGCGCCGGTCGAAGGTCACTCGGTTTGCGGGAGCGAGGGACACAGCAGCCTCGCCCCCATGGAACTCGCTCGGCTCAGTATCGCCGTAGCTCATCCAGCGCCTCCGTGTGACAGTTCGGGACCGCAATGATCGCGCCGGATGCAAGTATCGGCAAGAGGGAATAAATGCCGCCCTGGCGCCGTCACGCGACCGCGACATCGTGGCGAGCGATCATCACAGATTCGTTAGTCGAATCATAATGCTGCCCAATTGCGGTCAAGCACGCGCCAAGCTGGAATGCGAAGGAGGAAATCGTTGCCTCAGGGCCCGGTCTTGCCTTCGAGCGCCGGCTTCTTCAGCCCCCAGCCCCCCGCAGTTCCAGGTTGGATCGGGCCCGCTCAGTCCAGTCATGAGTTAAGCGTACGGTTCAATCCCAGTCACTTTCGGGCCGGCCCAAGCCGGCCCTTTTTATTCGGACGACACACGGCTTACGGCGAAGCGCCGAGATACGCGAGTCGTTCCGTCGCGTGTTACGCGGGTTCTATTTACTGGATCCCGGCCAGCGTGGCGCCGAGGATCGTCTTCGGCTTTTCCGTCGTGCCGCTCTGCACCACGACGGCGGCTTCGTCGACGTTCGCGCCCTTGAGCGTCTGCACTGGGATGCTCCATGAATTGGCCTTGCCGGTCCATTCGCCGAGCTTGATCCAGCGCCGCACCACATTGTGATAGGTGATCGCGCGGCCTTTATTCTCGCCACGTCCAATCGCGATCGTGGCAGCCTTGACCAAGCCCAACAGCCAGACTTCCGCGCCCATCTGGGCATCAACGAGATCGGGGACGGTGACTTTGAGTCGCCCCTCGTCAAGGCTAAGTGTCGGCCGCAACGACATCGCTCCGCTCTTCCGGCTCTTCGCGATCGCGAGCTCGATCGCAGCCTTGTCGCTACCGAGCGCATGCAAGACGCCGTTCACGACGACCTGCGGCGTGTAGATCTGACCGTCGCCGCGCGCATGCGCGTAGGCCTTCTGGCGGGCGGTGTTGCGGGGATCGGCGAGCGTATCCTTCCAGCCGAGATAGTCCCAGTAGTCGACCGGCACGCTGACCGAAACGAGAGAAGGATCAGCCGCCAGTTCGCCGAGCAGCCGATCGGCGGGCGGACAAGATGAGCATCCTTGACTCGTGAACAACTCAATGACGGCGCGCGGCTCGGCCTGGACGGAAGACTGCGGCACGGAGGAACAAATGACGACCGCCGCATAGGCGAGACAACAACGTACCATCACGATCCTTCCCCCGCCCGGGTAGACGAGATCCCCTTTCCCCTCCGCCGCGCAGTCATAGGACAGCCGCGCGATCACCCGCCACTCAATTTGAGGTGAGCCGATCCCCGGTCTCTAGCCCGCCACCAAATGCCGGAGCACGTAGTGCAAAATGCCGCCGTGCTTGAAATAATCCAGCTCGTCCAGCGTATCGATGCGACATACGAGCGGGACGCGCTTGAGCCCGCCATCGGCGGCCACGATCTCGGCGATCATACGCTGGCGCGGCTTGATCTCGCCATGCAGCCCGCGGATCGTCACCTGCTCATCGCCCTTGAGACCGAGCGACTGCCAGGACGTGCCTTCCTCGAAGCAGAGCGGTAGCACGCCCATGCCGATGAGGTTGGAGCGATGGATGCGCTCGAACGACTGAGTAATCACCGCACGCACCCCGAGCAGACTGGGTCCCTTGGCCGCCCAATCGCGCGAGGATCCGCTGCCATACTCCTTGCCGGCGAAAACGACGAGCGGAATCTTGTCGTTCTTGTAACGCATGGCGGCGTCGTAGATCGACATGCGCTGGCGTGATGGGTAATGGGTGGTCACGCCGCCTTCGACCCCAGGCACCATCTGGTTCTTGAGACGAATGTTGGCAAAGGTGCCGCGCATCATCACTTCGTGATTGCCGCGGCGGGTACCGTACTGATTGAAATCGGTAGGCTTCACCTTGTGCTCGAGGAGGTACTTGCCGGCCGGGGAATCGATCTTGATCGAGCCAGCCGGCGAGATGTGGTCGGTGGTGATGGAATCGAGCAAAAGGCACAGCACCCGCGCATCGACGATGTCGGTAAGGGGTGCCGGATGTCGCCCCATGCCGACGAAATAGGGCGGGTTCTGCACGTAAGTGGACTTTTTATCCCAATTGTAAGTCAATCCTCCCTTCACATTGATGCCGCGCCAGTTGGTATCGCCCTTAAAGACGTCGGCGTATTGCTTGGTGAACATTTGCTTGTTCAGCGTCTTGCGAATGACGCCGTCGATCTCGCGGCTGGATGGCCAGATATCCCTGAGGAAGACCTTCTTACCCTTCTTATCCAGCCCGAGCGGCTGCTTTACGAGATCGGAATACATTGATCCCGCGAGCGCATAGGCAACGACTAGCGGCGGCGAGGCCAGATAGTTGGCACGCACGTCGGGATTGACGCGACCTTCAAAGTTGCGGTTGCCGGAGAGCACGGCGGCGGCGACGAGATCCTTATCGTTAATCGCCTTGGAAATCTCGGGCGCGAGCGGACCGGAATTGCCGATGCAGGTGGTGCAGCCGAACCCGACGAGATTGTAGCCGAGCTTGTCGAGGTCCTTCTGCAGCCCGGACTTTTCGAGGTAGTCGGCGACGACCTGCGAACCCGGCGCCAGGGAGGTCTTCACCCACGGCTTGACCGTCAAACCTTTCGTCAGCGCCTTGCGCGCGAGCAGCCCGGCTCCAACCATCACGCTCGGGTTCGACGTGTTGGTGCAGGAGGTGATGGCGGCAATGACCACGTCGCCGTGGCCAAGATCGTGCTGGCGGCCTTGGACCGGCACCCGCTTCGGTGGACCGGCCTTGGTGAAATTCTTGTCGAGGGATGTGGCGAGCGAGGGATGCAGATCGAAGATATCTTTGCCTCCGTCGCCGCCCTTGTTGAACTCTTTCTCCATTGCCAGCGCGAATCCCGCCTTGACGTCCTTGAGCGCCACGCGATCTTGCGGACGCTTGGGTCCGGCGAGCGAAGGCTCCACCTGCGATAATTCGAGCTTGAGCACATCGGTGAGGATCGGGTCCGGCGTCGACTTGGTGCGAAACATCCCCTGCGCCTTGGTATAGGCGGCAACTAAGGCGACCTGCGCGGCTGGCCGGCCGGTATCCGCAAGATATCTCAGGGTATCGTCATCCACCGGAAAGAAGCCGCAGGTCGCGCCGTATTCCGGCGACATATTGCCGATGGTCGCCCGATCGGCGATCGACAGATTGGCGAGCCCGGGACCAAAAAATTCGACAAACTTGCCGACGACGCCGCGCTTGCGCAGCATCTGGGTAACGGTGAGCACGAGGTCGGTGGCAGTCACCCCTTCCTTGAGTTTGCCGGTGAGCTTGACGCCGATGACCTCAGGTAACAGCATCGAATAGGGCTGGCCGAGCATGGCAGCTTCGGCCTCGATGCCGCCGACGCCCCAGCCGAGCACGGCCAGACCATTGACCATTGTGGTGTGCGAATCGGTGCCTACCAATGTATCCGGATAGGCGACATCCATCACGACCGGCTTGCCGTCGATTTTGACCTTGTCCTTCTTGCTCCACACCGTCTGCGACAAATATTCCAGATTGACTTGGTGGCAGATGCCGGTGCCAGGCGGCACGACGCGGAAGTTGTCGAACGATTTCTGCGACCATTTGAGGAATTCGTACCGCTCCCGGTTCTGCCGGTATTCCTCTTCGACGTTCTTTTTGACCGCACTGTTGCTGCCGAAGAACGTGACCGACACCGAGTGATCGCAGACGAGATCCACCGGAACGAGCGGATTGATCTTCTTCGGATCGCCGCCAAGCATCTTCATGGCATCGCGCATCGCAGCGAGGTCCACCACAGCCGGCACTCCGGTGAAGTCCTGCATCAACACGCGCGCGGGGCGAAAGGCGATCTCGCGTTCTGACGTCTTGGTTTTGAGCCACTGCGCAACACCCTGGATGTCTTCCTTGGTAATCGAGCGGCCATCTTCGTTGCGTAACAGATTTTCCAGCAGCACCTTCATGGAGAACGGCAGCCGCGAGATGCTCTTGAGTCCGTTCTTCTCGGCGGCCGGCAGGCTGTAATAGGCGTAGGTCTTGTTGCCCACCTTGAGGGGTCTGCAGCAGCGAAAGCTGTCGAGTGAGGTCATTGTGATCGGGTCCCATCCAACCGGGAGAGGAGCGGCTCGAACGGTAGGAATCTACCGGAAGCGCTTCCCCGTCACCGGTCGCGAGTCCAGCGCGGGTTGATAGGGGGCGCGGGACGATGGCTTATAGGGTCTTTTTTTGTGCCGTTCCAGAAAATCGACGCTCGCCAACGACATGGGCATAGAATCAGGGTTTTTTCGGCTTCCGGTCCCGGCAAGAGACGCAGCCGTTCGAACTGGAAACCCGGGGGATTTCCGGGAAAGCCTGTGTCCTTACGGGCGCGCGCCGGCGGCCCGCAAATGATGCGGCTCGTAGGCTCCGATCTAGCCTGCGTGAGAGGGGGCCGGGAGGTCTTTCGCGGGGTCGCTTTTACGGTTGGCGCGGGCGAAGCACTCCTGGTGACGGGCCCCAATGGCGCGGGCAAATCCTCCCTATTGCGCTTGGTGGCTGGCCTTGTGCAGCCGCAGCAGGGCCGGATCGAGCTCGAGGGCTGCGATTTGGAACTGACCATCGGCGAGCAAGCGCACTATCTCGGACATCAAGACGCACTGAAGCCGTCGCTGTCGGTGCGGGAGAATCTCGGCTTCTGGGCGGCGTTTCTGGGCGGTGACGCGCAAAAGGGCGACGCCGCCCTTGCCGCCGTCGGCCTGAATCGGCTCGCGCACGTGCCCGCCATCTATCTGTCCGCCGGACAACGGCGCCGCCTCGCGGTTGCGCGTCTGATCGCGATCGAACGGCCGATCTGGCTACTCGATGAGCCGGCGTCTACGCTCGATGGCGCAGGGCAAGCGATGCTGACCGAGCTCATGCGAGCCCATCTCGCCGGCCGCGGACTCATTCTCGCGGCCAGCCACGGCCCGATCGGATTAGAGGGGGCGCAGGAACTGCGCCTGGGGCAGCAGCCGGATCAACGGACCCAGCTATGACTGCGCTCTGCGCGCTTCTCGTCCGCGACCTGCGGCTCGCCGTGCGGGTGGGTGGCGGCGCATTGATCGGCGTTCTGTTCTTCCTGATCGTCGTCACGCTGGTGCCGTTCGCCGTCGGCCCCGACCTTGCCCTGCTCGCGCGCATGGGGCCCGCGATCCTCTGGCTCGGGGCACTGCTCGCGAGCCTGCTCGCCCTCGACCGCCTGCTTGCGATCGACCACGAGGATGGCTCGCTCGACTTGATCCTGACAGCGCGGGTCCCGCTCGAGCTCGCGGTTTCCGTCAAAGCGCTCGCGCACTGGCTCACCACGGGCCTGCCGCTCGTCGTTGCCGCGCCGCTGCTCGGCCTTCTGCTCAACCTCGACCCGAAGGCAACCGGGGCGGTCGCGGTCACCTTGCTCGCAGGGACGCCGGCCCTGACCTTCATCGGCCTTGTCGGGGCGGCTCTCACGGTTGCGTTGCGGCGGGGCGGTCTGCTGCTTGCGGTTCTCGTCCTGCCGTTGACTGTTCCCGTGCTGATCTTCGGCGTTGCCGCCTCGAACGCCGCCATCGTCGGACCGGTCCCGTTCGGCACGCCGTTTAGTATTCTATGCGCGCTAACCTTGATAAGTCTCATCATCGGCCCGGTCGCCGCCGCCATCGCGCTACGGCAGGGGCTGGCATGAGCGCGATATTGAACAACATGATGGTGAGCGAAGGGCTTGCCGCACTGCCGCCGGCACAGGGCACAACTGGGAACGACGCACAGGAATGAGCCTGATCGAGCTTGCCAATCCGTCCCGCTTCGTGGCTCTCACCAGCCGCGCGTTGCCTTGGCTCTCGGCGGCGACGGCGCTAGCGTTTGCCGTCGGCATCAGCCAGGTCTTCCTCGCGCCCGACGATTACCAGCAGGGCGCGACGGTGAAGATCATGTTCGTTCACGTGCCGGCCGCGTGGCTCGGCATTTTCGCCTGGGCATTGATGAGCGCCGCCGCGCTGGGCACGCTGGTCTGGCGGCATCCGCTCGCCGACGTCGCCGCCAAGGCCGCAGCCCCGATCGGTGCGGCGTTCACGCTGATGTGCCTCGTCACCGGCTCGCTGTGGGGCCGGCCGATGTGGGGAACCTACTGGGTCTGGGACGCGCGGCTGACATCGGTGCTGGTCCTGTTTCTGATGTATCTCAGCATGATCGCGTTGTGGCGCACCATCGATGACCCGACCCAGGCGGCGCGGGCAGCCGCAGTACTGACGCTCGTGGGCGCGATCAATATCCCGATCATCAAGTTCTCGGTGGACTGGTGGAACACGCTGCACCAGCCGGCCTCGGTGCTGCGCCTTGGCGGCCCGACAATCCATTCTGCGATTCTCGTACCACTCATCGTCATGGCTGTTGCATTCACGCTCTTATTTGTGACGTTACACTTGGCCGCGATGCGCAACGAGATCATGCGGCGGCGCGTGCGCGCGCTGATGATGCTGCACGTCGGGGTCCGCGCAGGACCATCATGATGCACCTCGGTCCGCATGCCGCCTTCATCGTGACTGCCTATGCCGCCGCGATCGCAATCGTGGCTGGACTGGTCGCGTGGATCCTGTTCGATCGCCGGCATTTGATCCGCATGCTGGACGACTTCGAAGCGCAGGGCATTACGCGTCGCTCGCAACGCGGTGATGGGGAGAAGTGGTGAGTTGATGGAGAGCAGCGTAGTCGAAAAGGATGCGGGCTCGTGGCGACGCCGCATGCTCGTGCTGGTGCCGCTCGCTGCGTTCCTCGCGCTTGCCATACTGTTCGTATTGCGGCTCGGCACCGGCGATCCTTCGCGCATCCCCTCGGCCTTGATCGGGCATCCGGCCCCGCGGACTGATCTAGCACCGCTTCCCGGCCTCGAGCGCGACGGCAAGGCGATACCCGGCCTCGACAGCGCGGAGTTTCAAGGCCGCGTCACGGTGCTCAATGTGTGGGCCTCATGGTGCGTGCCTTGCCGGGAGGAAGCGGCGCTGCTCATGACGGTCGCTGCGGACCCGCGCTTGCGCGTGGTTGGAATGAATTACAAGGACCAGCCGGACAATGCGCGCCGCTTTCTCGGCCGGTACGGCAATCCATTTGCCGCCAACGGAATCGACGGCAACGGCCGCGCCGCCATCGAATGGGGGGTATACGGGGTGCCCGAAACGTTCGTCATCGGGCGCGACGGCCGCATCGCCTACAAGCTGATCGGACCGGTAACGCCTGATAATCTCAAGACCGCTCTGCAACCCGCCATCGAGAAGGCGCTCGCCCATCCATAGTCATCGCTCTTCGGCTTTCTCGGGCGCGGCATACTTCGTCAACAGCGGATATTGCAAAGCGGCGAAAGCGAAAGTGAGCGGAACCACACCGAACACCTTGAAGCTCACCCAAATGTCGGTTGACTGCGAGCGCCAGACGATCTCGTTGAGAATCGCAAGCGCGAAGAAGAACAGCGCCCAGCGCAGCGTCAGCTTGCGCCAGCCCTCCTCGGTGAGATGGAAGACGGAATCGAAGACCATCCCGAGCAGCGGCTTGCCGGCGGCGAGTCCGCCGAGCAGCACGGCGGCAAACAACAGATAAATGATGGTGGGTTTGAGCTTGATGAAGTGCTCATCGTGCAGGAGGAGAGTCAGGGAGCCGAACACCAGCACAATCACTGCGGTGACGAGCGGCATGACGGGTAGATGCCGCGTGAGCGCATACGACACCGCGAGCGCCACCACTACGGCGACCATGAATACCGCCGTTGCGACGAAGATGCCGGTGCGCTCATCGGACGCAATGTCCCCCGGCAGAAGCGGCGAGATGAACGGCAAGAACAGCGCTGGACGCGAATTGGCGAGGAAGAACAGCAGCAACGGCCCGAGGTCGAGCACGAGCTTGAGGAGAGGATTGAGCCGCCGATTTTTCGCGTTCATGGCCGCTCATTTAGCGCCGCCACAAGGCAATTGCCATCGGACCTTCACCACCGAGCGATTTTAATCAATTCCCGCGATCGCCCGTGCGAAGTCCTTGGCCGAGAACGGCGCGAGATCGTCGACGCCTTCACCCACGCCGATGAAATGGACCGGCAAGCCGTATTTCGCGGCAACGGCGACCAGGATGCCGCCACGAGCGGTGCCGTCGAGCTTGGTCATCACGAGCCCGGTGACGCCGGCAAGGTCGCGAAAAACCTCGACCTGGGAGAGCGCGTTCTGCCCGACCGTGGCGTCGAGCACCAACAGGACGGCATGCGGCGCCGTCCGATCGACCTTCTGCATCACGCGAACGATCTTCTGCAGTTCATCCATCAGTACCGCCTTGTTCTGCAGGCGGCCGGCGGTGTCCACGAGCAGCACGTCGATCTCCTCGCCGCGCGCTTCGGCGAGCGCATCGAAGGCGACGCCAGCGGCGTCGGCGCCCGGCGCGCGGGCGATGACCGAAGCGCCTGTGCGCCCGCCCCAGATATTGAGCTGATCGATGGCGGCTGCGCGGAACGTATCCGCGGCGGCAAGCATGACCGAACGGCCCTCGGCGCGCAACTTGGCCGCGAGCTTGCCGATGGTCGTCGTCTTGCCGGAGCCGTTGACGCCAACGACGAGAATGACGAAAGGCTTTGCCCCGCCGGTCCCGAGCGGCTTGGCCACCGGGGTGAGCACCTTTTCCACTTCAGCCGCGACAACCGCTTTCACCTCATCGGCCGTGATCGACTTGTCGTAGCGCCCTTCGCCCACCGCAGCGGCAATCTTTGCCGCACTCTCTAGGCCGAGGTCGGCGCGAATCAACACATCCTCGATCTCCTCGAGCATCGGGTCGTCCAGCTTGCGCTTGGCGACAAGATCGGCGACAGCGCCGCCGATCGAAGCCGAGGTGCGCTTGAGACCTCCGCTGAGCCGGTGCCACCAACTTTGTTTCTCTACCGGTTGATCGTTCATAGGCTACTGCTTCGCTTGAGATGATGATCGTGATAGCGGTTTCGCCCAAGCTTGGTAAGTGATGATGACCGCGGAAGAGATAGTAGCTCGGCTCATCTATCGCGACGGCCTGATGCTGGTGCTCGACAAGCCGGCGGGTTTGGCGGTTCACAAGGGACCTAAAGGCGGCGAGAGTCTGGAAGACTATTTCGATGCGCTGCGTTTCGGGTTGCCGCGCCCGCCCGCGCTCGCGCATCGACTCGATCGCGACACTTCCGGCTGTCTTGTGCTCGGTCGCCATCGCAAGGCGCTGGCGGCGCTCGGGCGGCTGTTCAAGAGCGGGCGCGTCGGCAAGAGCTATTGGGCAGTGGTCGCGGGCGGACCGACGCAGGAGGAGGGCCGCATCGACCTTCCCCTCGGCCGCAAGGACGCGACGCGCGGCTGGTGGATGAAGCACGATCCCACCGGTCACCCGGCGGTGACCACATGGAAAGTGATGGGACGCACCCGCGATGTTGCTGCGCGTAACGACCCGGCAGGCGCCGCATCGAGTCGCGTGGACATCAGCTGGCTAGCGCTCGAGCCCCTCACCGGCCGCACCCATCAGCTCCGCGTGCATTGCGCTGCCATGGGATGGCCGATCATCGGCGACAGCGTCTACGGAAGCACCCCGCGAACAGAGACATCCGGGCTGCACCTGCTCGCAAGGCAAGTCGTCGTGCCGCTCTATAAAAACCGCGCGCCGATCCGCGTCACCGCGCCCGTGCCGGCGCACATGCAGCATTTGTTGCAGGCGTGCGGATGGCCGGGCGCATCAGTTGCTGAATGACGTGCTGACGGCCGCGCGGCTCAGTACAGCGTCGCTTTCAGACGTTCGGGGGCGGCGCGGTCGTGAGCGTCGCCGCCGAGTTGGCCGTTGGTCAACTCGGCCAGAATCGTGCCGTTGCTCGGCAGACTCTTGCGATCGATGTGGCGCGTTGGATCCCACAGCCGCGAGCGCACGATCGCCTTCGAGCACTGAAAGAAGACGCGATCGACGGAAACGATGAGCACGGCGCGCGGGCTCTTGCCGTTGACGAGAAAGCCTTGCGCCAGCTCAGGGTCAGTCGAGATTGCGGCGCGGCCGTTGACGCGGATGGTCTCGCCACAGCCTGGTATCAGGAACAGGAGCGCGACCCGTGGGTCTTGCAAGATGTTGCGCAGACTGTCGATGCGGTTATTGCCGCGCCGGTCGGGTACAAGCAGCGTCTTCTCGTCATGAACGCGGACGAAGCCCGGCGCGTCGCCGCGCGGGGAGCAATCGAGGCCGTCAGAGCCCGCAGTGGCGAGCGCAAAGAACGGCGCCGCCTCGATAAAGGCGCGGTAATGGGCGGTGATGCGGTCGGTCTCCTTGGCAATCGATGGCCCGTAGGGCTCACCATAGATGCGCTCGAGCGCCTCGACATTGGTGACGATGTGATCGCAAAATTCCGACATATCAGGCCTCCCAAAGACCCATGGCTTATATCACGCGGGCGAAGGAATAGTCTCGCATTCGCCTATGCAGCGAGGAGCTGCCGCCCATCGTGGCCGGCAACGGTGACGTCGGCGACGAAGCCAGGCTCCATGGGAGCGGCAAGGCATACCCGCGTGAAATGCTCGGTGCGGCCGAGTTCACCGGATTCGACTAATACCTGCCGCCTTGCGCCAACCTGCGCCTCGAGATGACGGCGTAACGCCGCTTCGCCTTTTTCGCGCAGTCGGCGAGCGCGCGCCTTGACGACCTCTCGCCTGATTTGCGGCATGCGCGCGGCGGGGGTGCCGGGCCGCGGCGAGAACGGAAAAACGTGGAGATGCGTGAGCCCGCATGCGTCCACGAGATCGAGCGAGCGCGCGAACATATCCTCGGTCTCGGT
>Ga0209382_10004457_pt1 | contig 18723 bp, 15 predicted proteins | sample SoiMetdeltSBSDD5_FD_187599 | JGI IMG/M metagenome (GOLD analysis project Ga0209382, IMG submission 187599) | Bulk soil microbial communities from a Populus tree surrounding site in Tennessee, USA - Soil MetaG P. deltoides SBSDD5 (SPAdes) (version 2) | ecosystem: Environmental > Terrestrial >...
CGCAGCCGTCTTCGGGGAAGGCGGCCGTCACCTCGCAGGAGACAAAGGTGTCGGGGAGGTCGGCGAGCTCCGCGGCGCCGTCGATGGTGTCGTGGTCGCTGATGGTGACGAATCGCATGCCGCGGGCGCGGCAGGCGTCGTAGACCTCGCGCGGGGACGAGTAGCACTCGGCGCTGCCGAGGCGGCGCAGCAGCCACTCGCTGGGGCGGTCCGAGAAGCGGCTGTGGACGTGGAGGTCGACGCGGGCGTCCATGGCGGGCTCCTGGCTGCAGTCGGCGTGGTTCGGTCCGAGCGGCCTGTTTCCTCGTCTGTGAGGACCCTAGAGGAGGGGGGTGACGTCGCCGTGACGCCCGGCGCACAGTCGGGCAACCGCGTGTGCATGGGCGCAACAGCCACGGCAGGGTTCGGTTACAATCGGGGAGAAATGGCTCAGGGGCACCTCCGGAAGCGCCGCTTCCCGCGGCTGCGGGTCGAGCAGCCTCTCTTCATCGAGGTCCTCGAGGAGCGCGGCCCGCAGGGGTTCTCGCGCACGTGCAGCCTCGGCGAAGGGGGCTGCAGCTTCAGGAGCGAGGAGGACATCGGCTACCTCTCGCTGATGAAGGTCTGCATCTCGCTCGCCGGCCACGTGGTGACGGCCGACGGCCGCGCCGTCTACCAGCTGCCGCAGGACAGCGGCGGTTACGAGGTGGGTGTCGAGTTCCTGCGGGTCTCGAGTGAGGACCGGCAGCACATCCGCCAGATCGTCACGGCGCCCTCCCCCCGCTGAGCGACCATCCTCCGGTCCCGGCCGGCACGCGGCGTGCTGGAGGGGCGACTGAACATCGCGCGAGCCGGGTACCGCGCGCGGGCTCGAATCTGGAGGGCACGGGGGGGATGGAGTCGACAACGCCGCGTCGCCTCGCGGGCTTCTCGTGCGCGCCAACGTCGAACGCGTTGCGGGCGGCGGCGCTGCTGCTTCTCGCGGCGGCCCTCGGCGCCTGCCGTCGCGAGGCTCCGGCCGCCGCAGCGTCGGCCTCCGCCGAGCCCACTCCGCGCGGGACGCCGAGCGGCCCGCTGACCATCTACTGCGGTCGCGCCGAGCCCCTGATGGCGCCGCTCTTCGACCAGTTCGGCGATCGCACGGGGGTGTCCCTAGTCGTGCGCTACGGCGGGACCTGGCCCCTCGAGAGCGAGATCGTGCGCGAGGGGACCTCGACGCCGGCGGCGGTGTTCATCGCCCAGGATGCTGCCGCGCTCGGCGCGCTCTCGCGCAAGGGGCTGCTCCGCGAGCTGCCGATGGAGGTGGTGCAGCAGGTCGAGCCGCGCTTCGCCGGCAACGAAGCGAAACACGACTGGGTGGGGCTGTCGGCGCGCGCACGCGCCATCGTCTACGACCCCGCGCGCACGGCGACGGAGGCGTTGCCACGCACTCTCGAGGCGGTCGCCGACGCGAGATACGACGGGCGCTTCGGAATCGCGCCGGCGAACGACTCGTTCCAGGCCCAGCTCGCCCTCTACCGCGTGCTCAATGGAAAGGACGCGCTCGCCAAGCTGCTCGCCGACCTCAAAGGCAACCACCCGCGTCTCTACCCCGACAACGGCTCGATCGTGCGGGCGGTGGCGCGGGGAGAGATCGACTTCGGCCTCGTCAACCACTACTCGCTGTGGCGGGAGGTGAAGGAGCTGCCAGCCGGTGAGCTGGCGAACGGGCGGCTGGTGACGATCCTGATGACGGGTGGGGGCGTGGCGGGCTTCGTCAACGCCGCCGGCGTCGGTGTGCTCTCCGACGACCCGCGTGCGCTCGAGCTCGTCCGCTTCCTCATCTCGCGCGAGGCACAGGAGGCGTTCGCGCGGGAGACCTACGAGTACCCGCTGGCCAAGGGCATGGCGGCGAGCCGGGAGCTTTCGCCGCTCTCCTCGCTGCGCATCCCGCGCTTCGATTTCTCCGACGTCGCCGCGGTGCTCGAGGAGACCGAGGGCGCGACGCGTAAGGCTGGCTGGTAGCCAAGGATCGGAGAAAGCCCCCGGAGTCACTCGGCTTCGGCGTACGCCTCGACGGCTTCGCAGGTGCACGCCAGGTTCCGGTCTCCCCAGACGTTGTCGATCCGGCCGACGGGGGGCCAGAACTTGTGCGTGCGGAGCCAGGGCGCCGGGAAGGCGGCGCGCTCGCGAGAGTAGGGGTGGCTCCAGGAGTCGCTCGCCACCGTCTCGGCGGTGTGCGGCGCGTGGCGCAGCGCGCTGTCGCCGTCGGCGACGCGGCCCTGCTCCACCTCGCGCACCTCCTCGCGGATGGCGATGAGCGCCTCGCAGAAGCGGTCGAGCTCCGCCTTGGGCTCGCTTTCGGTGGGCTCGACCATCATCGTGCCGGCGACCGGAAACGACATCGTCGGCGCGTGGAAGCCCCAGTCCATGAGCCGCTTGGCGACGTCGTCGACGGTGATGCCGCTGGCCTTGAACTGGCGCATGTCGACGATGAACTCGTGCGCGACGAGCCCGTTGCGCCCCGTGTAGAGGATCGGGTAGTGGTTTCCCAGCCGCTTCGCCATGTAGTTGGCGTTCAGGATGGCGACGCGGGTGGCGTCGGTGAGCCCCTCGCCGCCCATCATGCGGATGTACATCCAGGGAATGGGGAGGATGAGCGGGCTGCCGTAGGGCGCCGCGGCGACGGCGCCGATCGCCTGCTCGCCGCCGGTGGGCACCACCGGGTGACCAGGCAGGTACGGAACGAGGTGGGGCGCGACGCCGATCGGCCCCATGCCGGGGCCGCCGCCGCCGTGCGGGATGCAGAAGGTCTTGTGCAGGTTCAGGTGGCAGACGTCGGCGCCGAGCTCGGCCGGACGCGCGAGCCCGACGAGCGCGTTCATGTTGGCGCCGTCGAGGTAGACCTGGCCGCCGTGGCGGTGCACGGTGGCGCACACCTCGCGGATCGTCTCCTCGTAGACGCCGTGGGTCGACGGGTAGGTGATCATCAGCGCCGCCAGTCGCTCGGCGTGCTGCGCCGCCTTCGCCGCCAGGTCGGCGACGTCGACGTCGCCCCCTTCGCTCGTCTTCACGGCGACGACGCGGAAGCCCGCCATCACCGCCGATGCCGGGTTGGTGCCGTGGGCGGAAGTGGGAATGAGGCAGACGTCGCGGTGCGTCTCGCCGCGCCCGCGGTGGTAGGCGCGGATGGCGAGGAGACCGGCGTACTCCCCCTGGCTGCCGGCGTTCGGCTGCAGCGAGACGGCGGCGAAGCCGGTGATTTCGGCGAGCCAGCCCGCGAGCTGATCGATCATCTCGCGATAGCCCCGCCACTGCTCGGTCGGCGCGAACGGGTGGATGCGCGCGAGCTCCGGCCACGAGAGCGGGATCATCTCCGCCGTGGCGTTGAGCTTCATCGTGCACGAGCCGAGCGGGATCATCGACTGCGTGAGCGAGAGGTCGCGCGCCTGCAGGCGATGGAGGTAGCGCAGCATCTCGTGCTCGGCGCGGTGGCTGTTGAACACCTCGTGGGTGAGGAACTCGCTCGTGCGCGCGAAGGGAGCGGGGATCGCCGGATCGACGGCGGCCTCGAGCTCGGCCACCGCCGGCGCCGCGGCGTCGGGCACGGCCGCCGCGAACGCGGCGAGCACGGTGACCAGCTCTTCGCGCTCGACCGCCTCGTCGAGGGCGACGCCGACGGCGCCGTCCGCGTAGGGGCGCAGGTTGACGCGCAACGCGCGCGCCGCGGCGAGCACGGCGGCCCCCTGATCCGGTGTCGTGCGCACCTTGAGGGTGTCGAAGAACGGGTCCGGGCCGACGTCGAGGCCCATGCGGTGCAGGCCGGCGGCGAGCACCGCCGCCGCGCCGTGGACGCGCCGCGCGATGCGGCGCAGCCCGTTCGGCCCGTGGTAGATGGCGTACATCGCCGCCATCACGGCGAGCAGCACCTGCGCGGTGCAGATGTTCGAGGTCGCCTTCTCGCGGCGGATGTGTTGCTCGCGGGTCTGCAGCGCGAGGCGCAGCGCCGGGCGGCCGTGGGCGTCCTTCGAGACGCCGACGATGCGGCCCGGCATCGAGCGCGCGTGCGCCTCGTCGGTGGCGAGGAAGGCGGCGTGCGGGCCGCCGAGCCCGAGCGGCACGCCGAAGCGCTGCGCCGAGCCGATGGCGACGTGGGCGCCGAGCTCGCCGGGCGGCACGAGCAGCGCGAGCGCCAGGAGGTCGGTCGCCATCACCACCATCACGTTGGCGGCGCGCGCCCGCGCGATGAGGTCGCGTTGGTCGACGAGCCGGCCGTCGGTGGCGGGGTACTGGAGCAACAGGCCGAAGAGGTCACCGCCCGTGAGGTCGAGAGCGGCGGCGTCGCCCACGCGGAGCTCGAGGCCGAGCGGCTCGGCGCGGGTGGCGAGCACGGCGAGGGTCTGCGGGTGGCAGTCGGCGGCGGCGAAGAAGGCTTTGCGACCGCTTCGGTCCGCGGCGTGGCACATCGCCATCGCCTCGGCGGCGGCGGTGGCCTCGTCGAGCAGCGAGGCATTGGCGAGCGGCAGCCCCGTCAGGTCGGCGACCATCGTCTGGAAGGCGAGCAGGGCCTCCAGCCGTCCCTGCGCGATCTCCGCCTGGTAGGGCGTGTATTGGGTGTACCAGCCGGGGTTCTCCATGACGTTGCGGAGGACGACCGGGGGCGTGATGGTGTCGTGGTACCCCATGCCGATGAAGGAGCGGAAGACCTCGTTCTTCTCGGCGATGCGGCGCAGCTCGGCGAGCGTCTCGTGTTCGCCCCGCGGCGGGTCGAGCGCCAGCGGCCGCTCGGCGCGGATGGCCGCGGGCACGCAGGCGTCGATGAGCGCGTCGAGGCCCTCGAAACCGAGGTAGGAGAGCATCTCGCGCATCTCCGCCGGGCGCGGCCCGAGGTGGCGCGGGACGAAAGGATCGGTGGGGTCGAGAAGCTTCGGCTCCATGGGGGCGGGTTCCTTCCGGCGCTGGTGGTGGAGCGTCGCCGCGGGCCTCGCGGGCGCGCTGGGACTATACCGCGACGCCCCCGCGTGCCCCGGCTCGATTCCCGCCGCGCGCCGCGGTACCGTAGGCGGCCGACGGCCTTCGCGGAACGCACCCTTCTACACCTCCACGCGTGCCGACCTACCGCCTGACGCTCGAATACGACGGCAGCCGTTTCCACGGCTGGCAGGTGCAGCAGAACGCCAAGAGCGTTGCCGGCGAGCTGCTGCGCGCGCTGGCGGCGGCCGGCGTCGACGTCGTCGAGCTCGGCGGCTCGGGGCGAACGGACGCCGGCGTGCATGCGCTGGCGCAGGTGGCGCACCTGCGGCTGCGGCGCAGGGAGGACCCGGAGCGCCTGCGACTGGCGGTCAACGACAGGCTTCCCGCCGACGTCCACGTGCTGGCGATGGCCCCCGCCGCCGAGCGCTTCCACGCGCGGCACGACGCGGTGGCGCGCAGCTACCTCTACCAGATCGCCACTCGTCGCACGGCGTTCCACAAACGCCACGTCTGGTGGGTCCGGCGCTCGCTGGACCTCGAGGCGATGCGGGCCGCCGCGGCGGCGCTCGTCGGGCGTCACGACTTCCGGGCCTTCTGCGAGCGCCCGCACGAGCAGACGAGCACGCTGGTGGAGGTCGAGGCGGCGGAGGTGGTGCAGGCGGAAGCGGTCGTGCTGGTGCGGCTCGTCGCCTCGCACTTCCTCTGGAAGATGGTGCGTCGGCTGGTGGGCACGCTGGTGCGGGTGGGATGGGGGGAGCTGCCGGTGGAAACGATGCGCGCGCTGCTCGCCGGCGAGGCGGGGCCGGCCGAGCTGACTCCCGCGGAGTGGACGGCACCCCCCTCGGGTCTCTTTCTCGAGCGTGTGCTCTATGCCGGCGACCCTCCGCTGGCGCGGCCGGTGCCGGTGACTCCGATCGCGCTGCCGCCGCGCTGACGTCCGGCGATCGAAGCGGTCAGCGAACCGGCCCGGGGGCCGGGGAGTCGGTCCACGACGGTGGTATGGGGTATGCTCGGGTCGATCGGCCACCGGGTCCGTTCGGTTCCCCGGTCCCTGCAACCCAGGGCTTCGATTCTCGGCCCCCCTGCCCGCCATGGAGCTCGACATGTCCGACACCAGCAAACTCATCGCGCCTCCGGAAGAGATGGAAGCGGCAGATCAGCCTGCCGCCCCGAGCGCTGAGCGCGCGGTGATCGTCGACGCGGGCGCCGAGGCAATGGCGGAAACGCCGAGCGAGACCCTGCCCGAGGCGACGGCGGCCGGCGAGCCCGACGCGGCGCCGTCGAGCGCCCTCGACGCCCTCCGCAAGGCCCGCGACCAGCGCGGCACCGTTGACGGCCGGGTCTTCGGCTGGAACCCGGGCGGGTTCCACGTCGTCATCGACGGCCTCGCCGCCTTCGTGCCGCGCTCGGAGATGGAGCTCGAGCCGATCGCGGACCCCGAGGCCTACCTCGACAAGACCTTCGCCTTCCGCGTGCTGAAGATCCAGGGGAAGGGGCGGCGCATCGTGCTCTCGCGCACGGCGCTCCTGCGCGAGGAGCAGGAGAAGCAGGCCACGGCGACGGTGGCCAAGCTCCGCGTCAACGACGTCGTCACCGGCCGCGTCTCCTCGCTCACCGACTTCGGCGCCTTCGTCGACGTCGGCGGCGTCGAGGGCCTCGTGCACGTCTCCGAGATCAGTCGCCAGCGGATCAACAAGCCTGCCGACGCGCTCCAGCTCGGCCAGGAAGTCACCGTGAAGGTGCTCAAGGTCGAGAAGGGCGGGCGACGCCTCTCGCTGTCGATCAAGGCGCTCGAGCCGGACCCGTGGCGCGAGATCAAGGAAAAGTACCCCGAGGGCGCCGTGGTGATCGGCAAGGTGGAGCGCACCGACAAGCCCGGAGCGTTCATCCAGCTCGAGCCGGGTCTCGTCGGTCTCTTGCCCACGTCGGAGATGGGTCTTCCTCGCGAGGCCATCCCCGCCCGCGCCTATCCGGTCGGCAAGGAGGTCAAGGTGCAGGTGGTGGGGATCGACCCCAAGCGCCGCCGCATCAGCCTCGCCCCCGAGGGCTCGCGGGTCGAAGGCACGCGCGGCGACTACCAGGCCTACCTGAAGCAGCAGCGCCGCGACATCGAGAGCGCGGGTGGGCTCGGCGCCATGGCCGCCGCGCTCTCCAAGCTCAAGGGCGACCGCGACCAGCACTAGGCCGGAAGTTGCCGGGCGCTGCCCTAGCGCCGTTTGGCGCCCGGCGCCCGAAGCTCTCGCAGCAGCGCTGCCCGCTCCGCGCCAGGGGGGCGATCCGCATCGGGGGCGACCGCCCCGAGTCGCACGAGGGCTAGCTCCCATCCGTCGAAGCGCGTGACGAGCGTCTCGAGGGCGAGCGTGGCGAGGCGCTCGGCGTCGGCCGTGGTGCCCTGCGCCTCGAGGCGACCGGCGAGCTCCGACGCGAGCTCGACCTTGCCGTAGGACGGGGGCAGCGTGGCGAGAAGGCGCCAGAGCTGTTCGCGCGGCGCGGCGAGCAGCTCCTCGGGCGACAGCTCGAAGATCGCCATCTCGCGCCCGGAGTTGGGCGGCGTCGCGGCGAGCAGCTCGATCGCGCGGTCGAGATGGCCTACGCCGCGGTAGGCCTCGACGAGAGATCTCCAGGCGTAGCCGCGCCACTCCTCCGAGGGGATCGATTCGAGCTCGGCGAGGGTCCTGGCCAGCAGGAGGCGCGCGTTCTCGGCCTCACCGGCCTCCTCGAGCGCCGCGATGACGCGGAGCCTCGCCGTGACCCTGTCCTCGAGGGTGGAGGAGTGCCGATCCCAGCTCGAATCGTCGGGCGATTCCGCCGGCGGCACCGGCTGGGCGTCCGCGAGAGCGAGACAGCGGTCGAGCAACGCGAGCCCCTTCCCGCGCTCGCCGACGTCGATCGCCGCCCGCGCCACCTGGACGAGCCCCTCGCAGGCGACCGACATCGCGTATTCGAGATGCTCGATCGAGTCGGTGGGCCCGAGCACGGCGATCGCCCTGTCGAGCAACGGAACGGCGGCAGGACGCTCGCCGCTCGCGGCCAGCCCCTCGGCGATGCGCGCCAGGAGCTCCGCCTTGTCCCTGCGCTCGCCGGGGCGCTCCTCGAGCGCGAGGTCGACCTCCGCGAGAGCACCGCGCAGCGTCGGCCCCGGCGGCTCGTGCCGCGCGAGCTCCAGCAAGGCGCGGGCGCGGTCGGCGTGGACCGCTCGATCGGGCACGTCGTCGAGCGCCTCCATCGCCCGCCGCACCGCGACGAGGTCTCCGCGGCCCGCGAGCTCCACGACGAGCTGGAGCAAGAAGGCCTGGCGCTGGTCGAATTGCTCTTCCCAGAACGAGCCCCGGTCCGACGGAATGTGCATGCGCTGCGGGCCGATGCCGGCCGCCGCGGCGATCGCCTCGACGGGCTGGCCGAGCGTCCGCAGCGTCCTGGCGCGCGCCTCGGCGTCGCGGATCCTCGGCACCAGGGCGCGGGCGCCGGCGTGGTCGCCCGCCGCGTCGAGGGAGACGACGATCTCCGCGAGCGCGAGGGGCGCCGTCCATTCGTCGTCGCGCGCGAGCTTTTCTGCGATGTCGAGAGCGCGCTTGCGATCGCCGGAGCGCAGGGCGGCGATGGCGATCGGTGCGTAGGCCTCGGACTTGACGCGGTCGGGCGTGTCGAGCTCGCGGACGAGCCTCTGCGCCTCGTCGAGCCGACCCGCTCGGGAGAGGAGCCGCGTCAGCTCGGTGAGCTGCTGGCCCTGCCAGGTGAGGTTCTCCTCCCCGCGCATCATCGGGACTGCCCTGGCGGCGGCCACCTCGAGGGCGACCGAAAGGATCGTCGGGGGATGGAGGATCGTCGGGGGCTGCGCGGGCGGTGCCTTGGATTGCATGCTCGACGGCGCCGTGAGCACCGGAGCGGCCGTCACCGCTGCCGTCGCGAGGGCCGCGCAGGCGACCGCTCCCACCCGCCGCACCGCCCGCCGGACGTTGCGCATGGAGGCCGAAGAGCATGAACCGTTCCATGGAGCCGCCACTTGGCCGAAGAGGGCGCGGCCCCGGTTCGCGCCTTCATGGACTGGAAGTCACGCCGTTACGCCGACCCAGGAGAGGCGTCGCGGGCGTCCCCCGTGCGGGACGACGACGGCGACGTTCGGGGACGAGTGGGCCTCACCGGGCGGAGCGCCTCAGCCGGCGGGAGCCCGCTCCACCAGCATGGCGTCGCCGTACGAGTAGAAGCGATAGCCGTGCTCGATCGCCTCGCCGTAGGCGGCGAGGACCCGTTCCTTGCCCGCGAAGGCCGACACCAGCATGAGCAGCGTCGAGCACGGCAGGTGGAAGTTGGTGAGCAGTAGGTCGACGGCGCGGAAGCGGTGGCCGGGGTAGATGAAGATGGCGGTCGCACCCGCGCCGGCGGGCACCTCGCCGTCGTGCGCGGCGGCGACGGACTCGAGCGTGCGAACCACGGTGGTGCCGACCGCGACGACCCGCCGGCCCTCCGCTCGGGCGCGGGCGATGGCGCGAGCGGTGGCGGGCGGCACGACGTAGCGCTCGGCATCCATCCGGTGCTCGTGCACGAGCTCGGCAACGACCGGCTTGAACGTGCCGAGCCCGACGTGGAGCGTCACCGTCGCGCGCTCGACGCCGCGGGCGTCGAGGGCGGCGAGCAGCGCGTCGTCGAAGTGCAGGCCGGCGGTGGGTGCGGCGATGGCGCCCGGCTCGCGGGCGAACACGGTCTGATAGCGCTCGCGGTCGGAGGCCTCGTCGGGGCGGTGGATGTAGGGCGGGAGCGGCACGTGGCCGAGCCGGTCGAGGTGGGGCTCGACCGGCGACGAGAAACGCACCCGGAAGCGGCCGTCGTCGCCGCGCGCGACGACCTCGGCGTCCAGGAGCGATCCGGGCTCGTGGTGCGAACCGAGCTCGAGACGCGTTCCGGGGCGCGCGCGCCGACCCGGCTTGAGCAGGACGTCCCACTCGACCTCGCCGTGCCGCTCGGCGAGGAGCAGCTCGACGCGGCCGCCGCCCGGGGTGCGGCGGCCGAAGAGGCGCGCGGGGAGTACACGCGTGTCGTTGACGACGAGCAGGTCGCCCGCGCGCAGGAGGGCCGGCAGGTCGCGGACCCGGCGGTGGCGCTCGGCGCCGGCGGCATCGAGCACGAGCAGGCGGCTCTCGCCGCGTGCCGCGGGGTGCTGCGCGATGGCGCTCTCGGGCAGCTCGAAGTCGAAGTCGCGAACCAGCAGGCCGGGGAGGATAGCAAGCGACTGCGTCGACCGAACGGCGAGAGGGGGCCCGCCGAGTCGGCGGCCGGACGCGGTCTGGCGAGGGGTCGGCCGGGAGGCGGGTAGAATGCGCCGCTCGGTCAATCGTGGGCGCCTCGAGTGCGCCACCCATCCCAACCATCGAGGCGCTGCGCACCGGCTACACCGCGCGGCGCCCGTTCGTCGCGAGGCATCCATGGAGCTCTACGACAACATCCTCGAGACGCTGGGCGACACGCCGCTCGTCAGGCTGGCGCGCTTCCACCCGGGTCCGGCGCTGCTCGCCGCCAAGGTCGAGTCGTTCAACCCCGGCGGCTCGGTCAAGGACCGCATCGCCCTCGGCATGATCGAGGCGGGCGAGCGCGAGGGCAAGCTCGCTCCGGGCGGCACGGTCGTCGAGCCCACCTCGGGGAACACCGGCGTCGGTCTCGCGCTCGTCTGCATCCTGCGCGGCTACAAGCTCGTCTGCACCTGCGCCGACAAGATCCCGGCGGAGAAGGTCGCCCTTCTCGAGGCGATGGGGGCGCGGGTGATCCGCTGCCCGACCAATGTGCCCGCCGACGACCCGCGCTCGTATTACAAGGTGGCGGAGCGGATCCGCGATGAGGAAGGCGCCTACCTCCCGTACCAGTACTACAACCAGGCGAATCCCGAAGCGCACTACCAGAGCACCGGCCCCGAGATCTGGCGGCAGACCGAGGGGAAGATCACCCATCTGGTGGTGGGGATCGGCACCGGCGGCACCATCAGCGGCACCGGCAAGTACCTGAAGGAGCAGAACGCGGCGGTCCAGGTAGTCGCCGTCGACACCTTCGGCAGCATCTACAAGTATCTCTTCGAGAACGGCGAGATGCCGCCGGCGGAGCAGATCCACCAGTACCTGATCGACGGCATCGGCGAGGACTTCCTGCCCTCCACGGCCTGGCTCGACTACGTCGACGAGGTGATCGCCTGCGACGACGTCACCGCCTACCGCGCGACGATGGAGGTGGCGCGCAAGGAAGGAATCTTCGGCGGCTCCTCGTCGGGTGCCGCGGCGGCAGTCGCCCGCCAGGTGGCGGAGCGCGAGGGCGAGGGGGCGCTGGTGGTCACCTTGTTCCCCGACTCCGGAGAGCGCTATCTTTCCAAGCTGAACGACCGTTGGCTGCGGGAGAAGGGCATCATCGAGTGACCGAGCATCCGGATTGATGGAAACCGTGCGGTCGGAGGCCTTCCGGGACGCCATGCGCCACCTGCCCGCGGGGGTGACGGTGGTCACGGTGCGCGCCGGCGAGCAGGTGCACGGACTCACGGTCTCGGCTTTCTGCTCGGTCTCCCCCGACCCGCCCCTCGTCGCCGTGGTCATCGACCAGCGGCACACGGCGTACCCGCTGCTCGAGACGGCGGGCGCCGTCTTCGCGGTCAACATCCTCCACCAGGATCAGGTCGAGCTCTCGAACCGCTTCGCCTGGCTCAAGGACGAAGACCGGTTCCTCGCCGGCGAGTGGAAGCCGGCGGTGACTGGCGCACCCGTGCTGGCCGACGCCCTCGCCTGGCTGGACTGCGAGATGCGCGAGCGCTATCCGGCAGGTACGCACACGATCTACCTGGGCGAGGTCGTCGCGAGCTCCGTGCCGCGGCCGGATGAGCCGCCGCTGATCTACTGGAACCGGGGCTACCGCAAGCTCTCGCGGCACGCCGGCGACTCGGGAGGCTAGCGCGGGCGACCGCGTAGCTCGAGCGCGTCCTGCAGCCCGTCGGCGAGCAGCGCCGAGGCGAGGACAGCGAGGGCGATGGCCAGGCCTGGGAACGCGGCGACCCACCAGGCGCCCGGGAAGGATGCCTGAGCCTCGGCGAGGAGGCTGCCCCAGCTCGCCTGCGGCGGCTGCACGCCGAAGCCGAGCCATGAGAGCGCCGCCTCGGCGAGCAGCGCGTCGCCGAGTCGCAGCGCGGCGGTGACGAGGACCGGCGCCATCGCGAGGGGTAGCAGGTGCCGGACGAGCAGGCGGGCGGGCGGGACGCCCACGGCGCGCGCGGCGAGCACGAACTCCTCACCGCGCAGGCGGTGCAGCTCGGCGCGCACGAGACGGGCGACCTCCATCCAGCCGGTGGCGGCGAGCGCGGCCACCACCAGCGCCTCGCCGGCGCCGGCGAGTGCCGCGAGCGCCAGGACGAGGAAGAGGCGCGGGAAGGCGATGAGGGCGTCGATGCCGCGCGAGAGCACCGCGTCGAGCCAGGGCGGACCGAGACCGGCCGCGGCGCCGACGGCGACGCCGAGCACGAGCGCCAGCAGGACGGCGAGAACGCCCACGCGCAGGGAGACGCGCGCGCCGAGGAGCAGCCGCGAGGCGAGGTCGCGCCCGTAGCGGTCGGTGCCGAGCGGGAAGTTGATCGGCTGCGCCGACACCACCTGCTCCGCGGGGATCCGCTGCCAGCTGCCGAGTCGCTTCCAGGCGAGCGTGCCGGGGCCGGCCGGGCGCACCACCTCGGCGAGGAGGGTTCGGCCGTCGGCGAGCGTCACCGCCAGGCGCGCGCTCCCCGGCGGCAGCAGGCGGCCCGCCGCGGGATCCCACACGCGTTCCGGCTCGTGAGGCGCGAGCCAGGGTGCGAAGAGTGCGAGCGACCCGAGGAGGAGTGCGATCGCGGCTCCGGCGATGAGTGCCGCGCGGTCGCCGCTCCTCGCGCGCGGGCCCGGCGCCGCCGGTCCGTGCGGCTCAGCCAAGGGCGCCCTCCGCCACCGCCGCGCGCTGGCGGGGGTCGGCGGCCGCGCTCGCGACGTCGGCGAGGAGGCTGCCCAGCACGACGAGCGCCGCGCTCCAGGCGGTGCACGCGAGGACGAGCGGCAAGTCGCGCGACAGGACGGCGAGGTAGGCGATGCGCCCGAGGCCGGGCCACGAGAAGACCACCTCGACGACGAGCGCGCCGCCGAGGAGTGCAGGCAACGACAGGCCGAGCAACTGGGCGAGCGGCGCCGCGGCCCGACGCAGCGCGTGGACCCAGACGACGCGCGCCTCGCTGAGACCCCGCGCGCGGGCGGCCCGCAGCGGCTCGTCGGGGAGCGCGGCGAGGAGGCCGCCGCGGACGAGCCGCAAGAGGGCGCCGGCCCCGGAGAGCCCGAGTACGAGCGCCGGCAACGCGAGGTGACGCAGGAGCTCGAGGGTGCCGCCGGCGCCGCCGGCCTCGCCCGTGTGCCCGGCGGGGAAGAGCTTCCAGCGGTAGGAGAGGAAGAGCAGCGCCATCATGCCGAGCCAGAACGTGGGCAGCGCGTAGAGGAGGATCGAGCCCACTCGCAGCAGGTGGTCGGCGGCGCCGCCGCGCCGCCGTGCCGCCAGCACGCCGAGCGGCAGCGCGAGCCCGATCTCGATGGCGAGCGCGGCGCCGCCGAGCAGGAGCGTGTAGGGGAGGGCCGCGGCGAGCACCGCCGTGGCCGGCCGGTGGTGCACGATCGAGGTCCCCCAGTCGCCGACCGCCGCGCGCGAGAGCCAGTGGCCGTATTGCGCGAGGAGCGGGCGGTCGAGCCCCCACAGGTGGAGGATCTGCTGGCGCGCGGCGGGCGGCACGCGCGGGTCGAGCAGGAGATCGCTCGGGTCGCCCGGCAGCGCGTGCAGCGCCACGAAGGTGGCGCTGACGACGAGGAAGAGCATGAGCAGCGCACCGGTGGCGCGGCGGAGGAGCCACGAAGCGAGAGAACGAGCACCGAGCGACCGAGCATCGAGAGACCGCGAGTCCGGTGATCGAGCGCCGACTTCGACCGGACCGGTGGCGTCGCTCACGCCAGGCGCCTACCGCTGCGGCTCCGCCGCGAACTGCCAGTTCTCGAGGCCGGCGAAGGTGGAGAGTGCGCTCGGCGTCGCGGTGAGGCGGGCGTCGAGGCCGATGAACCGCGGCGGCTCCCAGAGGAACGTGAAGGGCTGGTCCTCGTGGATGAGCTGCTGGATGCGAACCAAGAGCGGCTTTGCGGCGGCGAGGTCGGGTTGGCGGTCGATCTCGTCGAGCAAGCGGTCGATCTCGGGGTTGTTGTAGCGGCCCCAGTTGGTGCCCTGCGGATCGCGGCCGTCGAAGCCGTAGCGGAGGTCGAGGTCGGTGGGCATCCCCCAGGCGACGAGGGCACCGTCGAAGTCGTGTGCGGTGAGCTTCGCGCGCTGCGCCGACGCCTCGCGCAGAGCGGGCGTCACCGCGACCCCCGCACGGGAGAGCTGATCCTGGATGAGCACCAGGGCATCGTGACGGAGCTGATTGCCGCTGTTCGTCGAGAGCTCGATGCGCAGCGGCTTGCCGCGCCGCTCGAGCACGCCGTCGCCGTTCGTGTCGCGGAAACCCGCCTCGGTGAGCAACCGCCGCGCCTCCGCGAGGTCGTACGGCAACGGGTGGAGGTCCTTGGAATGGGCCCAGACGGTGCTCAGCAGCGGCGAGTCGGCGACACGCGCCCGGCCGTGGTAGAGCGCCTCGACGAGACCCGGCCTGTCGATCGCCAGCGTCAGCGCGCGCCGCACCTTCGGGTCGTCGAAGGGGGGCCGGTGCGTGTTCCACACGATCGCCGTGTACGCGCGGATCAAGACCGGCTGCACGCGCCGTCCCGGCGCCCGGCTCACCTCGTCGGTGCGATCGGGGGGCACTCCATCGACGAGGCCCGCCTCGCCGCCGACGAGCTCCTGGAGTCGCGCCGCCTCGTCGGGGACGACGCGGAAGACGACGCGCGCGAGCCGCGGTCGTCCGGGCTCGAAGTAACCGGCGTTGGCCCGCAGCACGACTTCCTCCTGCGGCTTCCAGCGCTCGAGCGCGAAGGGCCCGTCGACGACGAGGTGGTCGCGGAACCAGTCGGCGCTCTCGGGCCACTGTGCGAAGGGGAGCTTGCTCCAGGCGTGGGCGGGGAGGATGAACCCTTCGTTGGCGGCGAGCATCTGGGTGGCGAAGCGGCGCGTGAAGTGGAAGCGCACCGTGTGCGGATCGACCACCTCGACGTCGCGAATCGTCTCCTTGAGATAGGCGTTGGGCCAGCCGACCTTGTCGCTCGTCTGCGCCTGCCAGGTGAACCGCACGTCCTCGGCGGTCACCGGCACGCCGTCGCTCCACTTGACGTCGTCGCGGAGGTGGAAGGTGAGCGTCAGTCCGTCGGGCGACGCATCCCACGAGCGCGCGAGCTGGGGCGCAAACGTGGGTGGGTGCTCGGCGTAGTCGGGCTGCTCCTGCGCCAGGCGGAGGAAGAGCTGCGAGAGGACGTCCTGGTCGAACTGCCGGGTGGCCGAGGCGAGGAGCTCGTTGACGCCGGAGATGTCGGCGCTGGTGGCCACGACGAGAGTTGTCGGCGCCGGTGCTGGCGCTGGCGTCGCCGACGGCGCGGCCGCCTCGTGGTCGCGGCAGCCGGCGAGAACCGCCAGGGCGAGGAGACACGCGACGAGCCGGCGGCGCGGAGTCGTTCCCATCTCGTGCACGGATGGTAGCGCAGCATGCGATGCGAGCGGACGAAAACGTCGAGGCCCCGCTCCGGCGAACCGGAAACGGGGCCTCGATATGGCTACACCGTGCGCACCAGGCGCCGATGCTGTTGCCCTAGCCGATCGCGATGCGGCGCGGCTTCGACTCCTCCTGCTTGGGCAGTTGGATCGTCAGCACGCCGTCCTGGAAGGTGGCCTCGACCTTGTCGGTGCGCACCGTGGGGGCGAGAGTGAACGAGCGGCTGAAGGCGCCATAGGCCCGCTCGAGCCGGTGGTACCCCTCGTTGGCCTTCTCGTCGGCGACGAACTTGCGCTCGCCGGCGATGGTGAGCACGTTGTTCTCGAGCGTGATGTTGACGTCGTCCTTGCCGAGGCCGGGGAGGTCCACCTGCAGGGTGAGGCCGTCGGCGTTCTCGCGGATGTCGACGCGGGGGATCCAGCTGCGGCCGGAGATCGCCTCCGGGTCGGCGGCGTAGGGGCGGAGCATGTCGTTGAAGGCGTCCTCGAAGAGGCGGCCAAATCGGTCGCGGACGAGGTCGCCGGTCGGGGTCCAGCGGGCGATGGCGTGACGCATGGGCTGCTTCCTCCTGGTGTGGCTCGAATGGGTCGATCGGGGTCGAAGCGCCGCACTCGATTGGCGGCGCGTCGAGGAGATTATAGTGACGCACTCACATAAATGTCAAGGACCTTGAATCTGAGCATTCATAAGTCAAATACTGCCTGGCCGTAGGTGCCAGTAAGGCCGGTGCTATCCTGAATGCCCGTGCCGAAGCCCCTGATCTCCTCCCGCCGCCTCCTCATCGGGTCGGTTCTGCTCGGGCTCTTCGTCCTCTTCGACGTCGGTCTCTTCGGCTGGCTGATCTTCCGCTCGCTCTCGGAGCGCGAGATCTCGCGGGTGCTCCTGGAGACGCGGGCCGAGGCCGAGACCCTCGCCAAGCAGCTCGCCGGGCGAGCCCGCGAGCAGGGGCAGGACCTCTATCTGGCGGTCGCCACCGAGCGCGAGACCCAGACCTACATCGACTCGGTGCTGCGCCAGCGCGACATGGTCCGCACGCTCGAGATCCGCGACCGCGAAGGGAAGCTCGTCTACCAGATGCAGACCCGCGAGACGGTTCCGCTGGTGCCGCGCTCGGCGCCCACCGTCGGCTCGGCGGAGATCGCGCCGCACTATGAAGAGAAGGTGAGCGAGCGGCAGCAGACCTACGACGTGTACGACCTCACCGTGCCCATCGGCGACCTCGGGCAGATCCGCGTCGGCATCAGCCGCGAGGAGCTCGAGCGGCGCGTGCAGGCGCTCCGCCACGAGCTGATCCGCCAGGCCTCGGTGGTCGGTGCCGTGACGCTGGCGCTGCTGCTCACGGCCTACACGGTGATCTTCTGGCTCGTGCGGCGGGCGCGCGCGCTCGAAGCGCAGGCAGCGGAGGCCGAGCGCATGGCCACCATCGGCACGCTCGCCGCGGGACTCGCGCACGAGATCCGGAACCCTCTCAACTCGCTTTCGCTCAACATGCAGATGCTCGAGGAGGACCTCGCGGGGGATCCGCGGCTGGGCACCCGTCGCGTGTTGACCATCACCCGCGGAGAGATCGGTCGGCTCGAGCGGCTGGTCACGGACTTCCTCGCGTATGCCCGGCCGCGCCCGCTCGAGCTCCGGCGGGTCCCCGCCGCCTCGCTCTTGGAGCACGCCCGCGACCTGCTCACCGGGCAGGCGGCGGTCGAGCGCGTGCAGCTCCGCGTGGAGGACGCGGCTCCCGGTGCCTGGCTGGAGGTCGATCCGCAGCAGCTTTCACAGCTGCTGCTCAACCTCACGCAGAACGCCTTCTTCGCCTGCGAGCAGCGGGGGTGGCCGGGGAAGGTGGTGCTGCGCTCGCGCCGCGAGGCGGGGCAGGTCGCTCTCGAGGTGGTCGACAACGGCGTCGGCATCGCCGAGACCGACCTCGAGAAGGTCTTCGAGGTCTTCTACTCGACGCGGAAGGGCGGCACCGGACTCGGCCTCGCGATCGCGCGTCGCATCGCCGCCAGCCACGGCGGCGACATCGAGGTCGAGAGCACTCCGGGCGAGGGCACGGTCATGCGGCTCTGGCTGCCCGAGGCGGAGGCGGCCGCCGAGAGCGCCGAGGCGGCGGAACCGGCGAGCCCGCCGGCAACGGCGGGCGAGACGCTGGCTTCCTGAGATCCTTCCCGAGATCTCGCGGGTTCGGGCCGCAGCCGGCCGACTGTCGGGCGGTGGCCGCCTCAGCCGCCCGAGAGCGCCTCGAACTCTTCCTCGGTGATGAACTGCTCCGACTCGTCGTTGCCGCAGATGTGGCAGATCACCTCACCCACCTCGCCGTCGGTCCACTCGAAGTCGTAACACGGGGTCTCGCAGTTGAGACAGATGAGGTACTCGGGCGCTGACGACTTGCCTACCGCCATGGGTCACCTCCGAGGCGTTTGCCCATTCTAGCCGCGCCGCGCCGCGCACCTTACGCCGGAGCGTCGCCGGCGGGCGTCATCGACGCGACCGGCGCCGCGGCCCGCGAGGGCAGCTCGCGGCGGCAGTCCTCCATCGCCTCGACCAGCCGCTGGGGGTCTTCCCAGTGGAGGGCGTGACCGACGCCGGGGACGAGATAGAACGGGGCGCCGTTCGCGTGGCGCGCGATCTGTCGGCCCACTGCCGCCGAGAAGAGCCCGTCGTGCTCGGCCCAGATCACTCCGACCGGCATCTCGAGCCGGGCGAGCTCGTCGGGGCCGAAGAGGTCCGCCTCGCGCAGCTCCGAGATGACGCCGCGCACGACGGGCGACGCGAAGACCTTTCGAAAGGTGGCGCGCGAGCGCCGGAAGATCCAGGGCACCCGCTGGAAGAGGGCGCCGTACAGGCGGTCGACCCCGGCCTCGTCCTCGACGGTGATCAGCGAGCGGATCGAATCCCAGTCCTGGTCGCGGTAGCCGGCGGCGTCGATGAGGATGAGGCGTGCCACGAGCGACGGTTCGAGGAGGGCGAGGCGCACGGCGAGCCAGCCGCCGAGGGAGAGGCCGACCACCGTCGCGGGCTCGCCGGCGAGCTCGCGGCGAAGCAGCTCGGCGATGACGCGCGCCCCCTCGTCGACCGCGAGCCCAGCGCGGGGCCCGCGGCTGCCGCCGAGGCGGGAGAGCTCGGGGATGAGGACGCGG
>Ga0209382_10004458_pt1 | contig 18718 bp, 14 predicted proteins | sample SoiMetdeltSBSDD5_FD_187599 | JGI IMG/M metagenome (GOLD analysis project Ga0209382, IMG submission 187599) | Bulk soil microbial communities from a Populus tree surrounding site in Tennessee, USA - Soil MetaG P. deltoides SBSDD5 (SPAdes) (version 2) | ecosystem: Environmental > Terrestrial >...
CGACCGGCTTGGGCGCTACCGGCTGGTCAGTGTCACAGGCAGCGACGAAGGAGACAGTGGCGAGTGCAAGAGAAGCGGCACGAGTCGTGGCACCGCGTAAGGTGGTAAACATGTTTTGGAATCCTCGTGTGATATCGGTCAACCGACTCTGGCGGCGCGCGCAGTGTGCGCGGCGGGCTCAGATCGGCGACGCGGAATCAACGAGGGGCAGTCACCCCAGCAGTCAATTCGGGCCGGGTGATTCTCAGGCTATTCGACCAAGTGCGACGGGGGACGGGCGCCGGGGGACGGACGACGGCTTTTACTGCGCCGTTCCGCAGTCTGCGCTTCCCCGTCGCCCGCCGCCCGTCGTCCGTCCCCCAGGTTTTACTGCTTGACCAGGCGATAGACCCGACCGCTCGCCGAGAGCATGTACAACTCGCCGGCAGCATCGACGCCGAATGACGTGACGTTGCCGATGTTGGTGAGTGCCCAATCGCGCCGGTCCACCGCCAATCCTGCGGACAACCGGAAGCTTCGCAGCCACCCCGAGCAATAGTCGGAGTAGAAGTAGTGGCCCTGGACTTCCGGGATCGCGGCGCCACGATACACGAAGCCACCAGTGATCGAGCACCCCTGGCTATGGTCGTAGTCGAGGACGGGAGGCGTTAGTCCCGACTGATTGCAGCCGCTCGACGGGTTATAGCATTGGGTTCCTTCCATCGTACGCCACCCGTAGTTGCGGCCGCTGGCTGAGGCGTCTACGACATCGACCTCTTCTCGTGCGCCCTGTCCAACATCGGCGATGTAGAGTTTGGGCGCCGTGCCATCGGGCGGAACATCGAACGCGAAACGCCACGGATTTCGAAGTCCGTAGGCCCAGATCTCGTCAGCGCCCGGCTGGCCCGAGAACGGATTACCGGCCGGGATGGTATATGGGAGTGTCGCCACGTTGAGACGCAGGATCTTGCCGAGGAGGACGTCGATGTTCTGCGCATTGTTAGGCACGTCGCCAGTACCGCCACCGTCACCGACACCGAGATACAGCATCCCGTCCGGGCCGAACAACAGGAGCCCGCCGTTGTGATTGGTATTGGCGCGATGCTGGATTGTGATCACAGGGTCCGACGTGGTATTCGCGACGTCGGGGTTGCTCGAGACCGTGAATCGGTCGACGAAGATGTCGCCCTGCGCGCCGGTGTAGTACACGTAGAACCGCCCGTTGGTCGCGTACGCCGGATCGAATGCCAGGCTGAGAAAACCGCGCTCGCCGCCGGACAGGACTCGCCCCGTAATATCCAGGAACGGCGTGGCGAGAAGCAGGCCACTCTTCACGATTCGAATGCGGCCCCCTTGCTCGACAACGAACAGTCGCGGGTCATTCCTGGGCGAGGTGAGATAGACGGGGCTCGCGAGTCCTTCCACGATCTGTTGTGCACGAAGGGAGAAGGTCGACGACGACGGCCCGTATGTGACCGTCGCCGTGGCCGCGCGGCCTTCAGTCACTGCGATACTTTGCGTAGTTGGCGTTGGCACATACGCCACGCCGCCGGCCGTAACATCCTCCGCTCGGATGTCATAGCTCCCGGCAGCGAGATTGGTCACCGTTGTCGTGGCGGTCAGCGCCTGTGAGGTGTTGCCGGGACCGGTTACGGTGACGTTCGCCGGCTGATCGGCTGGGAGTCCGCCGATGATGACCTGGAGTGAACCGCGTGAAGGGGCAGCGGTGCTGTCGCTGCACGCCAGACTCGCCGATACGAGCAAAACCGCTCTCAGGCTGCTCCGGCGTATGCACGCTCGGTGACGACTGAGCATGAGGTTCACGCGATGTGAGCGTTCACTCGTACCTCTCTTGGATATGTCGACGGGATTCTCCTTAGAAAAGATGCACGACGTGTAACGCGGCCGCATTGACGTTCATCCGAGCCCGGCTGCTGCCGCAATCAGGCATAATCCTGTCGCGACGCCCATAGTGCCGAAGACCCGCGCGACGAGTGCGCCAGCGGATGCAAGATGCTCCGCGGTGATGGCTGCTGCCACGACAGCCATCACGCGAAGGTCCATGACTCCGAAACACAACGCGACTGCCGTCAGGCCGGCACACGAATGACTGCAGTGCACCCCCAGGCGCACGCCATGCCGCCACGCACTGCTCGCGTCGACCGACAGCGTTAGGCACCGACCGTCAGCCTCGCGGCAGAACGAAAGATGCCGCGCCTTCCATCCGGTGCGTTGGAGGACTCCGGCGATCAGCACGGTCGCACCGACGACGATCGGCACCGCCCTCGCCAGCGCAGGCTCGCGCATCACGATCGCCGCCAGCGTGACGCCCAGCGGAAACACAGCCACGCCGAACGCTGCCCAGACCGCGAAGTACCCCGCGCCCGCGAGCGCGGTCAGCCAGCCGACTCGCGCACTGCCCGCCCTGGCCATAGCCGTACGATAGCGCCACAGCAGTGGCGTGAGAGATGGCAGCATCATCGCCACCATCATCGCGACCCACTTGGGCACGAACGCCGCCGCCGCGCCTAACCAGGTCTGCCCCGGCATCCGCATCCACATCATCGAGAGAGCCCAGCCACCGGGCATGCGAATCTCGCCCATCGCCGACATGGACACGCAGGAGGCGATCGTCATCGCCACACTGGCAGCGAAGACGATCGCCGAGACGCCAAGAAACGCTCGCCGCGAATCCACGACTCGCCTAGCGTTGGTCGTACCGGTCGTGGTGCTTCCACCACACGCCCTGCTCGTTGCGACCCTTCGGTGCGCGGTCGAGCCACTGATACACGCCCCACAGGCTGTCCAGGCCGCGCGAATAGGCCGAGTAGGTGTGGTACACGACGCCGTCCTCCAGCGCGAACGCGCTCACGCCCGGACGCTCGCGCGTGTACGTGGCAGCGTCGGTTCCCGTCTGCCCCGCGATCTCGGTGACCGGATTATCGCTGCCGCGCAGCTGCCACTTTCCCTCGCGACGGTAGTTGTAGTCGATCCCGCCGCCCTGCTGCTGCTTCTCGGTAAACCAGACGTTGAAGTCGGCGTTGAAGTCGGTCTCGTACGCCGACGCCCACGGGAACGTCCACCCCATCCGCCGCTTGAACTCCACGAGCTTCGGGAGCGGCGCCCGCGACACTGCCGTCAGCATCACGTCGTGGTTCGCGAGGTGAACCGCGAACCCATTGAACCCGTCCGCAATCGACGAGCAGGACGGACATCCCGCGGTGTAGTCCGGCCCGAACATGAAATGGTAGACGAGGAGCTGCGAGCGCCCTCGGAAGAGATCCTTGAGGGAGGCGCTTCCCTCGTCGGTGTCGAATCGGTACTCCTTGTCCACTCGAACCCACGGGAGCTCCTGTCGCTTCAGCGCCAGCTCGTCGCTGCGTCGCGTCAGCTCCTTCTCCTCCTTGAGCAGATCCAGCCGCGCGGCGAGCCACTCATCGCGTGTGCCGGTCGCGTGTTTCATCATCGTCGTTGTCATTGGTCTTCTCTCCTTTCGCACAAGTCGCTCGAGACTTGGTGGTTGCTGGTGACAACGGAGAGTTAGTACCGGGCAGCCTCCCAGTGAGAGTTACAAGTGTGGCGGGATTTCGATGGATTCGCCGGCCAAGCAACGGGCGTCCTTCAGCCCGTGAGCCTACGGGCGATTCCGCAGCATCGCCCACACGCCTTCGTCCTCGAGACCCAGCACCCAGACCGAGTAACCCCTCAGCCGATAGGTGCGCGCCAGTTCGAGCTTCCCCATGAACGCGCGTGCATCCTCGAGCCACGCGTGACGAAACACGCCCTGCACCTCCCACGTCGCGTGGAGCGCCTTCTCGGTATCATCCCACATCGGAACGACGCCGGCGCTTTCCAGAATTGCTTTCGCGTGGGCGTCCGAGACGTCACTCCCGCGCAGGCGTGGACCGTTCGCATCATCGGACGCCGGATACCACCAGTCGGAGTAGGAGGCGAGCCCCAGTGAGATCTTGTTAGGCGGCACACCGATCGACAGGAGGTACTCGAGACACGCCTTCACCCATGGGTACCCCGCGACCGGGCCTGGAGGCGAGCCACCGGTGTGCTGGGCGTACGTCATGTACGAGATGAAGTCGAGCGTGTCGGCGAGGGCCTCGTAATCGAACGCGGCCCGCCAGACGCGAGGAAGCGGGCCGAGGCCTACTCGTGCCGTAGCGCACGCATCGGATCGACGCGTGAGGCACGGCGGGCGGGAACAAAACAGGCCACTGCCGCTATGCCTACGAGAACCACGGATACGACGGCGACAGTAGGGATGTAGTCGGGGCGAAAGCCGTAGAGCAGCGCGGTCATCAAGCGGGACGCGATCACTGCCAGCACGAGGCCGATGGCGAGGCCGCAGAGCGTCAGCTCCAAGCCTCGCCTCCCGACGGAAACCAATATCCTGCCGGACGTCGCACCTAACGCCATCCGCACTCCGATCTCGTTCGTCCGCTGTGTGACGGCGTACGAGAGCACTCCATAGATTCCGAGCGATGCGAGCAGCAGCGCGAGGAAAGCGAATGCGCCCAGCAGTGCCGTGCTCTGCGACGGCGTCGAAAGCTGGCGGTCGACGATGTCTTGCATCGTCTGGATACGCGCAACCGGCTGATTCCTGTCGACCGACCAGATAGCCTCACGCACCGCCGGGACGATCGACGCCGGCTCCACGGCCGTTCGAACCACGATGCCGGCGTTCAGGTCGTCGATCTGTTCGCATTGCTCGCGCACGCGATAGACTGAGGGCTTCGCTTCGGCTAGCACGCCACTTTCGGGGATCGGCCGCAACACGCCGACAATCGTGTACCAGTAGCCCTTGTCGCCCAACTCCCCGAACTGGAACCGCTGACCGAGCGCCGACCGGCCGGCGAAGTGGCGATCGGCGAACGTCTCGTTGACGATCGCCACAGGAGGAGAGGACCTTCGATCCGCTGCCGTGAAGAGTCTTCCCTCACGCAGCTGCGCGCCAATGGTTGCAAAATAGTCGCGGCTGACGTTGCGAATCAGCGCGACCTGGCCGGCGAAACCGTCTTTCGGTTGGCCCTCCAGCAGGTAGAACGTCGCGCTGGCGAAGTTCGTAAACGGGATGAGGTTGATCGACCCGGCGCTCATGACGCCCGGAATTGCACGCACCTTCTCCACCTCCGCATTGATGAATGCGACGCGGCGGTCGAAATCCTTGTTGTATCGGAACAACGGCGTCTCGAAGGTCAATAGCCTCTCGCGAGGGAATCCGAGGTCGGTGTTCCGAAGGTGCTGAAAGGTCTGCAGGAGCAGGCCGCCACAAATCAGCAGCACAACGGCAAGTGCGGTTTCAACGACAATTAGCGAGTGCTGGACCGCGTGACTGCGCGAGCCGGCCGTGCCTCGTCCGCCGTCGCGGAGCCGTTCCTGCGGCGCGACTCGCGATCCGCGCAATGCGGGTGCGAGTCCGAAGATCACCGTAGCCGCGAGTCCCAAGGCCGTGGAAAAGGCCAGCACGCGCCAATCGAGCGTCACGCGCCCGGCGCCCATGGCCTCGGGCACGAGCCGCTCGAGAAACCGCATCGCGGGAACGGCAAGAGCGAGACCGGCCAGCGTGCCTAACGCTGCCAGTACCAGGCTTTCAATGAGGAACTGGCGGACCAGTCTTGCACGCCCCGCCCCGAGTGCCAGGCGCACCGCGACCTCGCGGCCGCGCGCCGCGCCGCGCGACAGCAGGAGATTCGTCAGATTGGCGCACGCGATCAACAGCAGCGCCGCCGCCGCGCTCAGCAGCAAGGTCAGCGCGTTTTGCGTTTTGCCTGCGATCTCTTCCCGCAAAGGCGTGACGATCACCGAATGAGGGCCGCGGAAGTCCTTCGCGGTCACCTGCAGACTCAACGACGTCATGGCTTCCCGTGCGTGCTGAAGCGTGACGCCCGGTTTGAGGCGCGCGACGATCTGCGCGTCGTGCCAGGTGAAGTTCCTGCGCATCCACCCAGGGAATGACGCAGGCATCCAGATATCGATCTCGCGTGACGGCATGAAGTAGAAATTCCGCGGCATCACGCCGATCACTTCATAGGCCTCGTCGTTGAGCGAGATCGTGCGTCCGACGATGTCGGATGCACCGCCATAGCGACGCTGCCAGAGTCCGTAGCTGATCACCACCACGCGGACGCTCTTCAAGTCCTCGTCCTCGGTGAACGCACGGCCAAGCATCGGCTGCGTACCAAGCACGCTCCAGAAGGTCCATGTGACCTTCCGCGCCGGAACCTGTTCGGGATCGCCGTCGCCCGACAGCGTCGCGTCACCGGGCTGACTGGCTGCGAGATCCGTGAAGACCGTATTGAGACGGCGCCACTCGATCCATTCTGCGGGTGTGGAGTTACCCTTCGAGGTGATGTCGGTCTTGGCCAACGCGTCCCAGATCATCACCAGACGGTCTGCCTCGGCGTAGGGCAGCGGGCGGATCAGCACCGCGTCGAAGGTGCTGAACATCGCGGTCAGCCCACCGATGCCTAGCGCGAGCGTCGCGATCGCTACGCCAAAGAACGCCGGATTGCGCCGAACCTGCCGCAGGCCATAGAGGACGTCCCGCGCTGCCGCATCGAGCCGGCCGCCGTGGCGGCCGGTTCGGACCTGTTCCTTGATCTGCTCCACCCCTCCCAGCTCGAGCACGGCGAGACGGTGGGCCTCGGCGGGCGTCGCGCCGACGCGAACTTTGTCGGCGGCCGCCATGTCGACGAACGCCTGCAGCTCGTCGTTCAAATCCTGTTCGGCTCTATCCCGGCGCGCGATCCAGAGCACGACGGACTTCAGGCGATTGAGGAGCGTCATGCGCCCTCCAGGACACATGTGACCGCGAACGTCGCGCGGTTCCAGCGCTCGCGATGCTGTTCGAGCTGGCGCTTCCCAGCGGCCGTTAGGCGGTAGTACTTCGCGCGCCGATTATTCTCGGTGGGCTGCCATTCGGCCTTCAGCTTGCCGTCCTGCTCCAGACGGTAGAGCGAGGGAAACAGCGAACCCGGATTGACCTGGAATTCACCGCGACTGAGCGCCGCGAGCCGCTGCGAGATGCCGTAACCATGCACGGGCTCGCGCGACAGGATCGTCAGAATCATCAGGTCGAGCGTGCCTTGCGGAATGTCGAGTTTTTCCACGGCGTGCTTTAGGGAACCTAAATGAGAGGCCAATAGTCGCACGGCTCATTTAGGGTGTCAAGAGGAGTCGCGGGGCGTCGGCTGCAGACTTAGCGAACCGGCCCCAGCGTCTCGTCCAGCCATGCGTGGACCTCGCCGCTTCGCAACGTCGCCCTGCAGCCCGCGTTCATGCATAACGGCGCATTCACGCGGCTCGAGGATGCGATTCGCTACCACCACGGCGCAGTCGACGGTGCCGCGTCCTTCACCACTGAGCGACTGCCTCCGGATCTGCGCGGGCCTACCGGTCCAATGCGACCGGTGCTCGATCGGTTGGATCCACTGCTGCGCGCGCCGGTGCCGTTGAGCGAGGAGGCGGTCCAATCGCTGATCGGCTTGGTGAGTAACGGACTCCTCGACCCGGCCGCGCGCCCGCAACGGCTACGGCGGCTCATACCCGAGAAGCTGCCTAGCGGGCGCTCGCGGCTGGCGTTCCAATAGGCCGCAACCTTTCCACTGCCGGCGCTATCCAATATCTGTCCGCTACAGATATCGAGGCCCGGGTGGGTCGCAACCCGACCAAATTCCTTCCGCTTGCGCCGCTCGACTTCCAGGTCCTGACGATCCTCGGGACGCGCGACCTGCACGGCTACGGCATCGTGCAGGCAGCACAGGAGGCTTTCCCCGAGCAACCGCCACTCGACATCGGGTCGCTCTACCGGATCATCAGCCGAATGCTCGACGAGCGGCTGATCCGGGAGGTCGCGGCCCCACGCGACAGCCCTAACGATCGCCGAACCCGGCGGTACTACTCTGCGACCGAGCTCGGACGGGGGGTCGTGCGCGCCGAGGCAACCCGGTTACGCGCGCTGCTGGCGAGCCCGGCCACGCTGTCGCTGCTATCGCTGCTCGAGGCCGACCGATGACGGACGCGTCGACCCACATCGTCTCGGCTGTCATTCGCCGGTTCCCATCGCCGTTTCGCGAGCGGTTCGGACCGGAAATGCTGTCGGCGTACCTCGATCAGCGCGACGCACTTGCGGCCGAGGGCATCGGGTCATCGCTCGCGCTCTGGCGTCACACGATCCGCACGGTCGCCGGGCTCCTTCGTGCGCTCGTCGCGGTGCGCTTCGATCAGCGGCGTCGTCTCGAATCGATCGATCCCAACCACGACCACCACGAGCGAGCTCTCATGAGACACCTCGCGTCGGACGCGCGACACGCCGTGCGAGCGCTGCGCGGCAATCCCGCCTTTACCATCGTGTGCATCACGACGTTGGCGTTAGGCATCGGCGCCAACACGGCGGTGTTCAACGTGCTCGATCGCGTGATTCTGGCGCCGCTGCCGTACGACCAGCCAGAGCAGCTGGTCCGGATCTACACGGCAAGCCGACAAACTCCGGACGGGCGGGAAGTCAGTAGGGGAATCGACCTGATCGAAGCCCGCGATGGGATCAAGGTCTTCTCGTCCGTTGCAATCGCGTACCTGTATCGTGAGATGGGTGTCGATCTCTTGGGCCGCGATGGCGTCCCGCACCGCGTTCGGGTACTTCCCATCAGCGCCGACTACTTCCAGACGTTGCGGGCCACGCCGCTGCTCGGACGGACATTCACGCGCGACGAAGAGCGTCCCGGCGCGCGCGTCGTGATCCTGAGCCACGAGCTCTGGACCGACTTTACCGGCGGCGACCCATCGATCGTCGGCCGCACCATCGACATGAGCGGCGAGCGGTACGAGGTCGTGGGTGTCATGCGGCCGACGTTCACCGACGTCGTCGCGGGCGAGGTCGCGGCGTGGACGCCGGAGAACCTGCAACCCGGCGGCCCGAACAACCAGTGGAACCACTACCTGAGCGCCGTTGCGCGGCTTCATCCCGGCGTCTCGATCGCTCGCGCGCAGGCCGAGTTGAATGCTCTGGCGCCGCGTATGCGTGAACGATTCCCCGATGGTCCTCGGGAGGAGTATCTTCGCGCCGTCTCCCTTCACGATGATGTCGTTGGCGAGACACGTACGCCGGTCTACGTGCTCATGGGCGCTGCGGGGTTGGTGCTCCTCATCGCGTGTGTCAACGTCGCCAACCTGTTTCTCGCCCGAAGTGTGTCGCAGACGCGAGACATCGTCATCCGCGCAGCACTCGGCGCCCATCGGTCGCGCCTGGTTGGCTTACGGTTGACGGAGAGTCTGGTTGTGGCTCTCGCCGGAGGTGTGCTCGGTTCCGTCGTCGCATACGTGGGCGTGCGGATACTGCTCGCCATGAGCCCCGAGTCACTCGCCCGGGCCGAGGAAGTTCGGTTCGACTGGCGGCTTTTCGTGTTTGCGTTGCTGGTCACCACAGTGACGGGGCTCGTGTTTGGCGCGGCGCCTGCCGTTCGCGCGACGCGAAGCGACCCGAGCGACGCGTTGCGGGAAGGTTCACGAGGCAACACGACGGGGCGTGCCGCCCGCCACGCACGGAGACTCCTCGTAGCAAGTCAGGTTTCCCTGGCAGTCGTGCTGCTCGTTGGGACGGGGATCCTGATTCGATCCTTCGTTGCCCGGCAGCGCATATCGTTAGGGTTCGATCCGGTGAACGTGCTGACGTTCGAGGTTCATCTCCCGGTTGCGCGGTACGGTACGCCGGAGGCTCGTGTGCACGTCCACGAGCTGTACCAGCAGCGCCTGCGGTCGATCCCCGGAGTGACAGGCGTTGGGCTGACGTCGTGGCTTCCGACCAATGGCAACTACCATATATGGGGCTACGAGTATGTCGACGATGCAGGCGGGCGGCAGTCGATCGCCGCTCAGGTGCGCGTCATCGACGGTGACTACCTCGAGTCGCTCGCCATCCCTGTCATTGCCGGCCGTCGGTTCGCGGCCACCGATCGGCTCGAGACCAGCGACGTCGCGCTGATCAGCCGCTCCCTGGCGAAACGCGCGTACGGAGATCATGACCCGATCGGGCGGCACTTTCGGACCGATGACCGCGACTTTCAGATCGTCGGTGTCGTCGGCGATGTGGCGAACGAGCCTACTGGCGTGACCGCGGATATCGTGTACCTGAGTCACGCGCAGTTCGCGGACAATCGCAACTGGCCGCTGACGTACGTCGTCAAGGCGATAGGGTCGCCTGGCGAGCTCGCGAGCGCGGCGCGTCGCGAGCTGGCGCAGGTCGACCGCGCACTGGTCATCTACCGGCCCCGGACTCTCCAGGCAGTGCTCGCGCGGCATCTCGGCCGCGAGCGCTTCACGCTCGTGTTGATGGGAGTGTTCGGCGCGATCGCACTGAGCCTCGCGGCCGTCGGTGTCTACGGTGTGCTCTCATACGCCGTGAGTCAGCGCAGGCACGAGATCGGCGTTAGGCTCGCGCTCGGCGCGCTCCCCGGCCAGGTGCGACGGATCATCCTTCGGGAGGGAGCTGTGATCGGCGCGATCGGGACCGTCACGGGCGTGGCAGGCGCGCTGGCGTTGAGTCGCGTGCTGCAGGCCCTTGTGTTTGGCACGAGCACGAGAGACCCCTTCGTGTTCGCCGCCGTGGCGCTCGTGCTGCTCGGCGTGGTGTTGGCCGCCAGCTACCTTCCGGCGCGCCGGGCGACGCGCTCGGATCCGCTCGACGCGCTCCGAAACAGTTGAGGGGCCGGCCCGTGCAGCCGGCATCTACGACAACGGCTGCCGGATGAATCGGATAGAGCGGATAGGCCGGATCCGCTGCGCGTCGCGCCAAAGACGACTCGCCCGGCGAGCGGGATCATTGTTTCCTTAACTGCGTTCGCCGAACCTCATTAATGGACTCACTGATCACCGCCGCGGCCCGCGCACTCGCCGCCGGCGACCCCATCGGCGCTCTCAAGCGTGTTGCCCTCCGCGACGACGCGCCCGCGCTCGCGCTTCGAGGGATCGCGATGGCGCAGCTCGGCGATTTCGTTCGCGCGAAGGCGCTCCTCAAAACCGCTGCGCGTGCCTTCGGCCCGAGAGAGGCCGTCGCGCGGGCTCGGTGCGTGGTGGCCGAGGCCGAGATCGCGCTCGTTTCCCGCGACCTGGGCTGGCCGGCAAAGGCGCTCCACTCAGCGCGAGCCACCCTCGAGGCGCACGGGGAGCACATCAACGCCGCGCACGCGCGGTACCTCGAGATCCGGCGCCTTCTCCTCATCGGGCGCCTCGACGACGCCGAGGCCGCGCTCGCCGAGCTCGAACCGGCAGCATTTCCGCCGGCGTTGCGTACGACGCACGAGCTGGTGGTCGCGGGGATCGCCGTTCGACGTGTGCAAACGAAGCTGGCGCGCGCCGCACTCCTGAGGGCCGAACGTGCCGTGCGACACGCTGGCATCCCGGCGCTGACGGCGGAGGTCGAGAGCGCGTTTCGCGTCCTGAACACGCCTGCCGCTCGGCTGCTGGCGAATGGCGAGGAGCGACTCCTCCTGCTCGAGGACGTCGAGGCGTTGGTCGCGTCGAAAGCGCTCGTCGTGGACGCGATCCGTCACGTCGTACGTGACGCGCGTACGGCGGTCTCGCTCGCGGGCCGGTCCGTGCTGTTCGCGCTCGCGCAGGCGTTAGGCGAAGCGTGGCCGGGCGATGCGCCTAGACCCGAGCTCATCGCGCGGGCGTTCGGCTCGCAGTTCACCGATGAATCGCATCGCGCCAGGCTGAGAGTCGAAGTCGGACGGCTTCGCAGCAAGCTCAAGCCGCTCGCCGACGTGACTGCGACGAAGCGTGGGTTCGTGCTGACGCCGCGGCGCGCGCGCGAGGTCGTGGTCCTCGCGCGGCCCGTCGACGAGGAGCACGGGGATGTCCTCGCGTTCCTCGGCGACGGTGAATCGTGGTCCAGCTCCGCCCTCGCGCTCGCGCTCGGAGCAAGCCAGCGCACCGTGCAGCGAGCACTCGACTCGCTCGCGGCTCAGGGCAAGGTGCAGGCGTTCGGTCGTGGCAGGGCGCGTCGCTGGACAACGCCGCCACTGCCGGGATTCACGACGACCTTGCTGCTCCCCGCCCCATTGCCGATTGACTAATACTGCCTTCGACGGTAACGCTCGAACCTGCTGTCCTCCACTCCTTCGGACCCCACAACATGTCGCCCCGCCGCCTCGCCGCTCTCGCTGCCCTCACGCTCGGCGCATCGCTCGCCACGGCTGCGGCCGCGCAGCAGCCCGCCGCCGCCGCCTCGAGCGATACGGCGATGTCGCTCCCCATCACGCCCGTTCGCACGCTTCGCTTCACCACCGACGAAGCGACGTGGATCTCGCTCGACGTCTCGCCCGATGGGAAGACGATCGTCTTCGACATCCTCGGCGACCTCTACACCATTCCGATCACCGGCGGCACGGCCACACGCCTCACGAGTGGTGTGCCGTGGGACTGCATGCCGCGCTGGAGCCCGGACGGTCGCACCATCGCGTTCATCTCGGACCGCGACGGCGGCGACAACCTGTGGCTCGTGAAGGCGGACGGCACGGGCGCGCACAGGATTACAAAAGAAGTCGACAACGCGCTGTCGTCGCCGATGTGGTCGCCTGACGGGCAGTACATCGTGGTTCGCCGCTTCGGTGCGTACCCAACGGAGGAGAACTACCTCACGAACGTTCCACTCTGGCTGTACCACGTGGGTGGCGGCAACGGCGTGCAGCTCTTTCCGTCGGTTGCGACGCGCAAGACGACGAACACCGGCGCCGCCTTCTCCGCCGACGGCCGCACGGTCTATTTCGGCTCGCACCCTGGCGGCTACAGCGGCGAGAACTTCGCCGCCTATCAGATCATCGCCTTCGACCGCGAGCGCGGCACGGAGACCGCGCTCACCGCGAGCTCCGGCGGCGCCTACCGCCCGGTCACGTCGCGCGACGGGCGGTGGCTGGTCTACGCGACGCGCGCAGGCACGAAGACCGCGCTTCGCGTTCGTGACCTCACGACACAGGAGGACCATTGGCTCGTCGGCGAGACGCAGCGCGACGATGCGGAAGGATACGCGCCTAACGACGTTCTCCCCGGCTACGCGTTCACGCCCGACTCGAAGAGCGTCGTCTTCTTCGGGGGCGGCAAGATCAGGCGAGTGGACCTCGCGACGCGTCAGGTCAGCGTGATCCCGTTCTCCGCCAACGTGGAGGTCGGATTGGGTCAGCACCTGTTCGTGCCACTCAAGGCCAGTGACGCACCCGTCCAGGTGACACAGCTCGTCACGGTGGCCGAGTCGCCCGACGCGAAGCGCATCGCGTTCTCGGCCGTCGGGAAGGTGTATACCGCGACGCGCGATGGCTTGACCTTTAGCACCCCTCGCCGGATCACGAACGCCACTGGCCGGGAGTACTACCCGAGCTTCTCTCCCGACGGACGGTGGATCGCGTTCGCGTCCTGGTCAGATTCGGCGGGCGGTGCGATCTGGAAGGCGCGCGTCGACGGCGTTGGTCAACCGGTGCGCCTAACGAGCGATGGCGCGTGGGTGTCGTGGCCTCGATGGACCCCGGAAGGCGATCGGATCGTGTTCGCCGCGTCGCCACGCCAGGCCGGTGTGGATGGCGGTGGGGTGGCCGCGATGGGAGAGCTGCGCGTGGTCAGCGCGAACGGTGGCGCGGCGGCGCGCATCACGTCGGCGAGCGGCGGCTTTGGCGGGGCGACAGGACCGGCTGGCGTCAGCGCCGCCGCCACCGGCGCGGCGGCGCGCGTCTACTACACCGAGGTCATACCGAATGCGACACCGGGTTTCAACGCCACGCAGACGACGGCGCTCGTGTCGGTGCGGCTCGACGGCTCCGACAAGCGGACGCACGCGAAGATCACAACGAGCCAGGCGCTCGGCATCGCCGCCCGCGTCGCACCCGACGGACGCAGCGTGATCGTGCTCGATCGCGATGACGTCTATGCCTTCCCGCTTACCGACGTGGGAAGCGAAGGGCTGACGGTGAACTTCGCGTCGCCGACGGTACCCCTTCGCCGCCTAACGACCGAAGGCGCGAACTACGCGGACTGGGGCGACGGCGGACGCACGATCGTCTGGTCGTTCGCCAACCACATCTACCGCGCGCCCGTCGATTCGGTCTTCAAGTACACCGACGCGACGAAGTGGGGAACCACGCACGCCGTGGTCTCGCTCACGGTGCCGCGTGCCGTCCCTCAGGGCAGCGTGCTGCTTCGTGGCGCGCGCGTTGTCACCATGCGCGGCGACGAGGTCATCGAGAAGGGTGACGTGCTCGTCACGAACGACCGCATCGCCCAGGTCGGCGCGAACCTGACGCCGCCCGCGAGCGCGCGCGTCATCGACGTCACGGGCAAGACGATCATCCCAGGCTACGTGGACGTGCACGCGCACCCGAAGACGGGCCGCGAGATGCCCGAGGAGCAGGAGTGGTCGATCGCGTCGAACCTCGCCTACGGCGTCACGACCACGCGCAACCCGAGTGGCACGCGCTGGAATGTGGCGTGGGGCGAGCTGATCGACGCGGGCGAGATGGTCGGCTCGCGGATCTACGCCACGGGGTTCCCGCTTACCAGCAACAATGCGCCGATCAAGAGCTACGACGACGCGCTCAAGGTCGTGCGCCGATACAAGGCACAGGGCGTGAACTCACTCAAGCAATACCTGCAGCCGCGCCGCATCCAGCGGCAGTGGATCCTGCAGGCAGCAATTGCCGAGGGGATCAACGCGACGAACGAGGGCGCGGCCGACCTCAAGGCCGACATCACCATGGCGCTGGACGGCTACACCGCGCTCGAGCACTCGATCGGCCAGGTGCCGATCTATAAGGACGTCGTGACCGTCCTCGCCGAGTCGAAGATCGTGTGGACGCCGACGCTGGTCGTGGCGTACGGCGGGCCGGCGGGCGACACGTACTGGCGCGCACGAACGGACCTCGACACCGACCCGAAGACGTCGTTCTTCACGCCCGCGGATGTGCTTCAGCGTCAGGCGCGTCGCCGTCCGATGATCGTCGAGGACGATTACAACTTCCCGGCGATCGCCCGTGGCGTGCGCGATGTGGTGCGCGCCGGCGGCCGTGCCGGGCTGGGCTCGCACGGGCAGCAGGACGGCATTGGTGCGCACTGGGAGCTGTGGATGCTGCAGAGCGGCGACATGACACCGATGGAGGCGCTGCGCATCGCGACGATCTACGGCGCGGAGTCGATCGGCTATGGCGCCGACCTGGGCTCGATCGAGCCGGGCAAGCTGGCCGACCTGCAGGTGCTCGACGCGAACCCACTCGAGAACATCAAGAACTCGACGTCCATCAAGTACGTGATGAAGAACGGCGAAATGTTCGACGCGCAGACGCTCGATCGCATCTGGCCGTCCGTGCGCAAGTTCCCGAAGCCGTTCTGGGTGCAGGAGCGCGAAGATCTCGACGCTCTGCGGCGTCGGTAAGGAACTCACGACGACATTGTTACTCCCCGCTCCGCCGCCGATCGACTAACGTCATCCCGAGCGCAGCTCGGTTGTCATCCCGAGCGCAGCTCGGTTGTCATCCCGAGCGCAGCGAGGGATCTTCATCGTCCCGACCGAGGGCTCTCTATCGGGACCCTGAGGATCCCTCGCCTGTCGGCTCGGGATGACTACAGGCCTGTCGGCTCGGGATGACTACAGGCCTGTCGGCTCGGGATGACTACAGGCCTGTCGGCTCGGGATGACTACACCCCTGACGGCTCGGAATGACAAACAGGAGAGCAATGCGTCAATCAAAGGCCGAGATCATCCGCGAGTATGGCCCCTTCCCGGGCGCCGATCACGTGCATGGAGTCACGTACGACGGTCGGAACGTCTGGTTTGCGTCGGGCGACAAGCTGAACGCCGTGGATCCTTCGACCGGAAAGGTGCAGCGCTCGATCGACGTCGCCGCCGATGCGGGAACGGCGTTCGACGGCCAGCACTTCTTTCAGCTCGCCGACCGTCGCATCCAGAAGATCGATGCAAAGACCGGCCGCGTGCTGGCCACGATCCCGGCGCCCGGCGGCAGTGGCGACTCCGGGCTCGCGTGGGCCGAGGGCACCCTCTGGGTGGGGCACTATCGGGACCGGAAGATTTATCAGGTCGATCCCGAAACAGGGGAGATCCTGCGCACGATCGAGTCCAACCGCTTCGTCACCGGAGTCACCTGGGTCGACGGAGAGCTCTGGCATGGCACCTGGGAAGATGACGAGAGCGACGTGCGCCGCGTGGACCCTCGAACGGGCGAAGTGCTGGAGAAGCTCGAGATGCCGTCTGGAGTGTTTGTGTCGGGACTCGAATCCGACGGCGGGGACCAGTTTTTCTGTGGAGGCGGAACGAGCGGGAAAGTGCGGGCCATTCGCCGGCCGCGCTCGCGACCACGTTAGGCGGCCTCGAGGTGGTCGTCAGGCGATCCGCAGTGGCGGTGGCGCCTCACCCAATCCTTTCTGCATCTCCGCGGCCACCAGAGAATACGCGCGCGTCCACGCGGCGCGGACCGCGGGTGTGAAGCGCTGGCCTAACGTGTCGACGAAGGCCTGAAGCAGCGCCGCGCCCACGCTGTCGAAATGATGGTGCAGGACACCGTAGCGTGTGTGGCGGCGACCGAGCGCCGAGACCGCCGGCAGCAGCGTGTCGAGGTCGTCGAGTGCCTGTACGACGATGCCGAGCGTCTGTGCGAGCTTCCACTGCTGGACCGTCATGTCGACGCCAGTGAAGAGCTGGGCGGCACTGGCGTCGATGACGAACAGGTGGTCGTAGAACCGCGCCGTGAACGCGTCGGCGCGTTCGGCGACCATCGACCAGGAAGATCGGACGAGTCGTATTTCTTCAGAGGTCATGGGAGGGAGTGTCTGGGCGAACGATCCGACGCCGGGTTCTCCTCTGAGAACGCATTCAGGGCGACCGAGTCGGTCACCCAAGTGCCCTCCCGTCTGGGCATGAAGCTCGACCGTGGTCGATGCGATGACCAGAGCTCTAGCGGGCGGCCGCCACGCGCGACGCGCCCTCCCGCGCGACCTCTTCACGGAATGCACCCAGGCGCCGGTTGAACGATGCCGCATCGTCCCAGAACGGGGCGTGCCCCACGTCCGGCATGATGTGAATCTGCGCGTGGGCCAGGCCCGCGCGGTGTTGCGCGACGACCTCCGGCCTGACGATCGCGTCGAGCGCGCCGTGCGTGATCAGCACCGGCTTCACAATGGTCGGCAGGAGGTCGTCGTTGTCGATGACACGTGTGAGTAGCGCCTGGCGCACGAACGGCGGCACGGACACGCTGAAGCCCAGCATCGTGTACAGATCCGACGCCTCGGGGTCGCGGGTGAAGCACAGGTGCAGGAGCGACTCGAGGCCGCGCACGCTTTCGCCCACGTCACTCGAGAAGAGCCCGGGCAGGAGGGCCAGGAACTCTGCCGTGAGGACCGCCGCGGCCGCTTCACTGCCGAGCTTCGTGACGGCGCCAACGAGATGGATCCCGCCGATCCGCTCCTCGCCGTAGTGCCGGATGTAGTCGAGGATGACGAGCGGCCCGTACGACCAGCCGCAGAGAATCGGTCGGTCGAGCTCCAGCGCCCGAATGGCGGCGTCGACGTCGGCCGCCCACAGCCTCGAGTCATCGTACCCGTCGCGCGGGCGCTCCGACGAGCCGTGGCCACGCAGGTCCATGGCGACGAGGCGGTACCGGCGCGCGAGCTCGGAGCGCATCTGCCGGTCCCAGGTTAGCCAGCTCTGCGAAATGCCGTGGAGAAACAGGATCGATGGAGCGCGTGAGTCTCCCGCTTCGACGACGTGGAGCCGAGTGCCTCCTCCTCCGATGATCGTGTGGTGCTTCATGGTTTCCCTCCGCACTGGATTGCCGCACTAGATTGCCGCACTGGATTGCCGCGACCGGTGCCCGCGTGTAGCGCACCGGCATTGAGATGATGAGCGGCGCGCGATAGGTTGGGATCGGACGAATCGTCCTATACGCAGAGGTCCCCGTCATGGGCGTCGCGATGCGACAAGTGGATCTCGAGCGGCTCGATCGGGCGTTGACCACGATCCTGTCGCCCCTGGCGCACCAGCGCTGCGACGATTGGCGTCTCGCGGTCGAGTCGTCGGTCGGGGAACTGCTCGACGGTGATCACGTCATGTTCGGGTTGCCGCGCGCCGGCGTGCCGATGCACGTCCATTCCATGAACCTGGCGGCGCAGCCGCAGCGTGCGATCCAGACGCTCTTCGGCAGACTGCCGGACCTGCCGCCGGATCCGTGGCTCCAAGTCGCGGAGCGCGAGCGGTTGCAGTCGAGCGCCGAGGTGTGGAGCCGGCTCCGTGCATTCTGGCGGGCGGCCGCTGGGCAGCCGGCGGCGCTGCGGCGCTCGGCTTTCATCGGCGAGGTCCTCACGCCCGGCCGAATATGCGACAGCGAGAACATTGACTGGTCCGTCGCCGACGGACACACTGCGCTGTGCATCTCGTATAGCAACGTCGAGACGTCCGTTCGTTCGCGTCGTACGAGCCCGAGACATGCGGCGGGCGCGCTGCTCCGACTCCTGCTCCCCGCGCTCAAGGTGGGAGTCACCATGCGCCTCGCGCACGATCGCGATGGCGCGGCGGAGCTGACCCTCGGACGGTTCGGGCTGACCAGGCGTGAGGCGGAGATCGCGCGAATGCTCGCGCGGCGAGCGACGAACAGGGAGATCGCCGATCAGCTCGACGTGAGCCCGCACACGGTGCGGCATCATGTCGAGAACATCTTCGCGAAGCTCGGCGTCCATTCGC
>Ga0209382_10004461_pt1 | contig 18714 bp, 15 predicted proteins | sample SoiMetdeltSBSDD5_FD_187599 | JGI IMG/M metagenome (GOLD analysis project Ga0209382, IMG submission 187599) | Bulk soil microbial communities from a Populus tree surrounding site in Tennessee, USA - Soil MetaG P. deltoides SBSDD5 (SPAdes) (version 2) | ecosystem: Environmental > Terrestrial >...
TGCTGGATCGCACGGATCCAGTAAATGTCGGCGGCAAGCGCATCGAAGTCGAGGGTCAGCCGCTTCATCGCTCCGCCGGACCGAACGTACATGATCTGTTCGGTGTCGCGTTCCGCGCGCGGGTAGCGCCGATCACGTCCCGCTTGAAGGCCGACCGACATAGCGAAGCTCGCCACGATGACGACGCTGAGGCCGGTCGTTGTGGAGCGGCGCATTACTTGAAGTCCCGACGTGAAAAGATCAGGGTCGACGCGCTGAGCAGGATGGTGATGTACAGCAGGCCGTACGCAACTGTCATCACCAGATACCCGGCTGGGACTGGCAGACCGTGCACGACCTCCGTCTTGACGTCGAACGCGGACAGATCGGGCAACACGTGATAGAACGCGCGCGCGATCCAGGCAACGGTCGGCGAGTCGACGACCTTTTCGAAATTGCGCAGATCGTTATTGAAGTGACCGACGATGTAGAAACCAAATGTGAGAGCAGCCGAAAGGAGCGGCGTCGAGAACGTCGAAAAAAACAGCGCAAGCGCGGTGATCAGCATCAGCTCGACAAAGATGAGCAGGATGGATTTGAGCAGCGCCGGGTCGATGCCCGGCGCGTCCCAACCGGCGCGAAATTGCGCAGACTCCGTGAACGTCATGTAGGCGAGCACGACGTAAAGGGCCGCAACCATGACTGCGACGTTGACCGCCAGCGTCAGCACCAGCCCAAGGTACTTCCCGAGGATCAGCTGAGGCCGGCTAATCGGCTTCGAGAGGAGCGCGTAGATGCTCTTGCGCTCAACCTCTTTAGAGACGAGGCCGATACCGATGAAGATGGCGATGAACAGACCGAAGACGGCGGTCGCGGCAAGCCCGAGATCTTTGATGATCTTGACGTCCTGCCCTGCCGTCAGCTGACCGATCAGAAACGACGAGGCGATCAACAGCACCGCAAACAGGACGAGGTTGTACGGTACGCGGTCGCGCACGGACTCGCGGAACACGCTCCACGCAATGCAGCTAATCGCGCGCACGCGATACCTCCAACGAGGCGGGGCGAGCCGATCCGGCTTCTGCCACGCGCCGAACGAAGAAGTCCTCGAGCGTGTCACGGATCGGATTCAGCGAGACGACCTTGGCGCCCGTGGCGGTCAGATCCGACAGGATACGTTCCGGCGGACAGTCGAGCGATAGCTCGATCGCGTAGCGGCCCGGAGAGATCTCGGTCGTGCGTTTCGCTGACGGCCCCAGCCGGGTGAGCACCTCCGGTTTCAGGTCGGTCATCACCAGTTCCCAGCCACGCACTTCGAACGCGAGCATGTCGTTCAATCGGCCGCTGGCCGCCAGGCGCCCGCCGGCAACGACGGCGACGCGGCTACAAAGCGCCTCGGCGTCGGCAAGGATGTGCGAGCTGAAAAACACGGTCTTTCCCCGATCGCGCAGCTCGAGGATTAACGAGCGCACATCGCGCCGCCCGAGCGGATCGAGGCCCGACATGGGCTCGTCGAGAAACACGACGTCAGGGTCGTTGATGAGCGCCTGGGCGATGCCGACGCGCTGGACCATGCCCTTGGAGAACTTCCGGAGCTGCAGCTTGCGCTCGGCCCCGATGCCAACCTTGTCGAGCAGGCTGTCGACGCGCTTTTTACGCTCGGCGGGCGGCAGGCCGAATAGCTGCGCAAAATATCTGAGCAGCTCTTCGGCGGTCAGGTAGTCGTAGAAGTACGGGTTCTCAGGCAGGTAACCGATCCGCTGGCGCGTCGCGACATGTCCCACTGGCTGGCCGAGGATTTCGGCCTTGCCCGACGAAGGGAAGATCAGCTGCATCAGCAGCTTCAACGTTGTCGTCTTGCCTGCGCCGTTGGGACCGAGAAAGCCGAAGACTTCGCCGGCTTCGATCGAGATGGAGAGGCGATCGAGTGCGCGGTACGGCTTCTTCCGCCAGAAGCCGATCGCGTAATCCTTGGTCAGCTCCTCAGTGCGTATCGCGGGACCCATGTCCTCTGTTATTTGCTGGCCCGCTGGAGCTCGATGTCGATGAGCACCTCGAAGTACTGCGGTGGTAGCACCTGCGCCAACGTCCGGCCGTTGATGAAGAACGTCGGCGTCGAGCCGACCTTGAGCAGCTTGCCCATACCGGCGTCAGTGCGAAGCTCCTCGAGCGCGCGCGGGTATTGCGCATCGAAGTCAGTGATGCCACCGACCGTCCGCGCGGCGTCCTTCACCTGCTCCGGCGTCAGTTGCGGCGGCCCCAAGTGAGCGAAGATCCAGTCCTCGAGCTTCGCTGAAGTGCCCTTGGCGCGGCCCATGATCACCGCCGCTCCCGCCTCGCAGGAGGCGAAGTGATTGCCGTTCGGCACGTGCGGATTGCACTCCCCTTCGAGCGGATACTGCTTCACGACGTACTTGACTTGGCCGGAGGCCAGGTGCTTCTGCAGCATGCCCTTGTAGCTCTCGTGGGTCAGCTTGCACGCCGGGCACTGATAGTCGTTGAACTTGACGATCAGCACTTTCGCGCCATCGTTCGAGATCGGCATTTCGACCTTCGGCTGAACCTCCCACCACTCCGCGATCTTGGCGCGCTCGTCCGCGGTCACCGCCGGTATCGCGGCAGGCGTCGCCGACTGTCCGTTGGATCCAAGCTCGTTCGGGAACGCGGCTATCGCGCTGACGGCACCGCCGATCAGCAACACGGCGAGCAGCAACGCAAGGGGACTCGAAGCAAGCGTTTTTACGTCGCGCCGCGCGCGACCGGGCAATGTCGTCATAGGAAATGTGGTCGCTCCGCCAGAAATAATGAACAGCGCAATCACTGCGACATAGGTGATGGCGCAGAGGATACAGAACGTCCGCAGCACGAAGTACGAGGCCCAGCCAAGGTACAAGACCACGGCCAAGCCAATGGTGGACAACGCAAAGATGTAGGCGGGCGCGGTCTCGCGCGCCGGGGACGCCGGCCGTCCGGCAATGCCGGCGATCAAAAGAACGAGCGCGAAAAAGATCACGCCGCCGATGGCCACCGGCACGCCCCACAGGCTGCCGTAGCGGCTCAGATACGCCTGGGTACAACTGAACGACGTGTTGATGTCGCAGACGCTCGTGTAGCTCGCATCGGTCAGCAGGCGATAGTGCACGTAGCTCGAGGCGATCGAGGCCAGCAAGCCAAGCGTTGCGAGTACCAGAATGAGCTTGCGTTTTGAAGGTGTCATGAGTTGTTGCGTTTATCGGGGAGTGCCCCGGACTTCCTGCGCCTGTTGCGGCGGACCGGTGTCTGGCATCTTGCCGGCGAGGCTCTCCGTGCTTTCATAGATGACCGCACTCACGTTCGAACCGAAATGGCGATTGCCGGTGATCCCAGGTTTCAAGGGATCCGCCGTCACGTGGTACCCCTCGACTGGCGTATCGCCCGTACACGTTTGCAGCGGCTCCTCGACTTCCGTGCCTTCCATCAGAATCTTGTAGCCGCTCTTCACGACCTCTTCCGCGCCGGTGAGGTCAGGGCTCAGATACGGCGTGTTCGTACCCGGGTTGCGCTTGCCGAGCGCTTGCAGGGTCGGCGCGAACCTTTGATTCCCGCACGTGTGCATGTAGGCGGCTTGCGCCTGGTTGATCGCTGCGATCGAACCGATCGCGGAAGCCTCCGCCCCACGCAGCCGGGCCTGCTTGTAGTTGGCCATCGAGATCGCCAGGAGGATCCCGAGGATCAACATGACCAAAAGCAGCTCGATTAGTGTGAATCCGCGCGAATCGCGCACACGATCAGCTTACCACTTACCTCGGGATCCGGGGCTCGGGACTCGGGGCTCGCTGGAAGCGGGAAGCTTCATTCACTGACCTACTGAATCGGCCTTCCGCCGCCGTTCGGAAACGTCTCGGCCTCGCTCGGCGCTACGCCAGTCGAGGTGAAGTAGATAACGCCCGGGCTTGTTGACGCAAAGGCGCGGTGACCGGTCAGACCGGACGACACGGGCACGGCAGCCAGGTAATAGCCGATGCTCGTCCCCTGCCCGTTGCAGTCGGTTGGCCCGGGTCCAAGGGTCCCCGGACCGAGCGTGACGGTGTAGCCGCTCTTTTGTGCCGGGTCGCCGGCGAGGTCAGGTGAAATGAACCCCTGGGTGCTGCCCGGGCAGGCCTGAACCAGAATCGAGAAGCTCGCCGCATAGCCACCAGGAGACGCGGCGCCAGCGTACGCGGCTTGGGCACTGTTGACCGCGCGCATCGACCCCAGCACGGAGGTTTCGTTCGCCGTGATCCGAGCGCGCAAGACCGATGGGACCGTTATTGCTGAGACGACGCCGATGACGCCAACCACGATGACGAGCTCAATGAGCGTGAGCCCAGCCTCTCCGCCAATCGTCCGAGTGTCTATCCGTTTCATCTGTGAAACCCGCTCTCAGGGCAAAAAAAGAGGGATGCCGGTCGTCTGGCATCCCTCGGGTCCGATAGTACTGGTTGCGGTTACTGAATCGGCGCGCCGCCCGTCTCCGGCGGAGCCGTGCCGTCAGCCGTAAAGAAGATCGTGCCCGCCGTCGCTGTCGAGAACCGGCGCACGCCCGTCTGGCCGCCCGTGATCGGGTCGGCGGTCGCGAAGTAGCCGCTGCGGCTCATGGTGGTGTTGCAGTCAGGCACGACGTCCGCCGGGGCGGTGCCGGTATCCCCGAGAGTAACCGTGTATCCGCTCTTGAGCGAGGGATCACTCGCCAGATCCGGCGAGATGAAGCCCTGTCCGCCGTTGCAGCCAGTCGCCAGGGTGGCGAGCAGGATGGCGTAGCCGCCGCTGGCCGCCGCCGACGAGTAGGCCACTTCCGCGCTGTTGACTGCGCGCAGCGAACCGATTGCCGAGGACTCGTTACCGGACATGCGGGCGCGGAGCAAGCCGGGGACCGCGATGGCCGCGATGATACCGATGATCGCCACGACGATCAGCAGCTCGATCAGCGTGAAACCTTTCTGGTTACGAACCTTCATTGTCTCTCTCCTCAAGTAATTGAACTGTTGGCCGTTGGAAACCGATGTCGGGTCCCGACTGGGGGTGTCCAGCGGCCGACGCCAGCCATTCAGCAACGGCAATGCCACGGCTCAGCCGCTTGCGCGCCTCATCCGTAACTAACTGTATGTCTGCTAGTTAGAGACGACTGCCAGGGCTTCACGGACGGAAAAAATGCTGTCAATTTTTGGCCGCCTGACAATTAGCGTCACCTGTGGTTGTCAGAAAGTGTCGGATCTTCAATGAAAGCCGTGCCGTGGCTCGCTACTCGCGGTTCGCGGTTCGAGGCCGCGAGCGGCGAACAGCGAGCCGCGAGCCGCGAGCTCATTTCAGATCGTACTTCTTCATGTAATACCGGAAGGACCGGAACGACATCCCCAGTAGCTCGGCAGCCTTGACCTTGACGCCGCCAGCGCGGCGCAAGGCCTCCGCGATGTACTCGCGCTCGATATGCTGCACGTGCTGCTCGAGGTCGAAGCCGGCTTCGGGGAAGCGCTCCGATGCGGCAACGCTGGGCGCGCCGGTTGGTGGGCCGCCACGTAACTGCTCCGGCAGGCTGTCGACCAGAATCGACGGTGTCCGCTCCAGCGCGACGGCGCGCTCGATGGCGTTCTCGAGCTCCCGGATGTTTCCAGGCCAGTTGTACGACTGCAGGCAGGCCATCGCCGCACCGGAAATCCCTGTGATCGACTTCCCCATCTGCTGCGCGAAGCGGGCCACGAAGTGCTCCGCCAGCAAAGGAATGTCCTCGACGCGCTCACGCAGCGCGGGCAGACGAATCGGGATGACGTTGATGCGATAGAAGAGATCCTCGCGGAAATTGCCTTCAGCCACCATCTTCGCCAGATCGCGATTGGTCGCCGCGATGACGCGAATATCCGCCTCGACTTCTTCCGTTCCTCCGAGGCGTCGGTACTTGCGCTCCTGGAGCACGCGCAGCAACTTGACCTGAACGAGCGGCGTCATCTCCCCGATTTCGTCGAGGAAAATCGACCCTTTCTCGGCCACCTCGATCAAGCCTTTCTTGTTCGTGTCGGCGCCCGTGAACGATCCTTTCATGTGGCCGAAGAGCTCCGAGTCGAGCAAGGTCTCCGACAGCGCCCCGCAATTGAGCGCGACAAACGGCCGCTCCTTGCGCAGCGAGTTGAAGTGAATCGCCCTGGCGACGAGCTCCTTGCCTGTACCTGACTCGCCGGTGATCAACACGGTGCTGCCAGTTGGCGCGATGGTCTCGACCAACTGGAACACGGACAGCATCGCGTCGCTGCGCCCGATGATGTTCGAGAACCTGTGCGAGCTTTGCAGGGCACGCTTGAGCAGCACGTTCTCGCGCTGCAGCTGTTTCCGCTCGAGCTCCTTGCGGACGCGAAGGCGCAGCTCGTTTGCCGCGCTCGGCGACTTGTGGACGTAATCCGCCGCGCCAAGTCGCAGCGCTTCGACCGCGGTATCAGTCGATGCGAACGCGGTCATGACGATGCTGATGATCTCCGGATCGATGCGTTTGGCTTCGCGAAGCACGTCGACGCCGCTCATCTGCGGCATGCGAATGTCCGTTATCAGGATGTCGACGCGCTGCTTCTTCAGCAACTCGATGGCCCGGGCGCCGTCCTCAGCGACCAGCACCTCATGACCGTCGCGCTTCAGCACAATCGACAGCAGCTCCCTCATCGAGCGCTCATCGTCAACGACAAGCACGCGCGTTGGGGTGTCCGTGGTGGTTTCGGTCAGTGTGTCGGTGCTCATGATCTGTTAGCTTCCAGCTGTCAGCTTCCCGCTTCCAGCGGCGGCGGGTTGCTGGTCTTCAGCGGCAGGCAGCTTGACCGTGACCGTCGTCCCGGTGCCGCGCTGCGACGTCACGGACAACTCACCGCCGTAATCGCTCACGATGCGGTGGACGATGGACAAGCCGAGCCCGGTGCCGCGGGCAAATCCGCCATGAAAGGGTTGCAGGATTCCGTCGAGGTCCTTGGGATCGATGCCGATGCCCTGATCGCTCACGGCGATCCTGACAACTCGCGATGGCCCCTCAGACGCGGGGATGGAACCCGTCGCGTATGACGCCGCCAGCGTCAGCCTGCCACCGTCGGGCATTGCGCGAAGACCGTTGGTCGCAAGGTTCCACACGATCTGGCGAATCTGCGCTTCGTCGGCCAGGCACCAGACTGGCTCCGCCGGGACCTCACACGTCACTTCGTGCGTTTCGATGAGCTCCGGGCTGTTCTGCAGCAGCGTCCCCGCGTCGGTAATCACCTGACGCACGTCGAGCCGCGTCAACGCATTCCGCTGAGGCTTCGCATACGCGAGAAAGCTCCTGATGGTGTCGTTGAGGCGATCCGACTCCCTCAGCACGATGTCCATCAGCTGCGATTGCTCATCGCTCAGCGGCAGCTCCTGACGAAGAATCTGGAGGGATCCCGACATCGAGGCGAGCGGGTTGCGAATTTCGTGCGCGATGCCGGCGGCCATCTCACCGACCGCCGCTAAGCGCTGCTGGATCCGCGACTCGCGTTCCTGCTTCCGCGCTTCGGTGACGTCCTGGAACGTGAACACGAACCCGACCTCGCCGCGCGGCGTGTGAAGGATTGCCGTGCTGATGCCAAGCTCGATGGTGCGGCCGTCCGAGCAACGAAAGTCGTACTCGACGCGGGGCAGTTTGCGGGTTTGGCGCTCGCCGAACATCTCGTTGAATTCGGATGGCAGCTGCAGCACGTCTGACGCACGTCGATCGATCGCAGAGATCACCGACACACCGGTGATTGCCGCTGCCGCGCGATTGAAGCTCAGGATCCGTCCCTCGATATCTGTCGTGGCGAGACCGGCCGTCAAGCTGCTGATGACGTGCTCGCTGAACGCCTGCAGATCTTCCAGCTGATTCGACGTCTGCTCGAGCGCGGCGCGCGTGCGCCGCAGGCGCTCGGCCAGATAGCCGCTCAGCACCGCCACCGCCATGAAGCCGAAGATGTTCAGCCCGGCAATGAAGAAGCCGACGTGCCGCGGCGGCAGCAACTCGGTCCCGACCACGATCGGAGTGGCGGGCGTACCCGAGTACTGAGCCGAGACGATGCCCGCATACATCAGCGAGCTGAGCACGCCCAAGAGCATGCCGCTCCGCTGCGATTGGATCGTGCTCGCCGCAATGATCGGCAGCGCGTAGAGCGAGGTGAAGTAGCTCGCCACGCCGTTGGTCATGTGGACGAGCGCTGAAATGATGATCGCGTCGATCGCCAGCTGAACGTCGATCAGCCAGCGATGCTGCTCCGCGTGTTTCAGGAGCAGCACGTAGACGACCGTCAGCGCATACGTCAGGCCGATCAGAAAGAAGAACGGGTCGATCGGCAGACGGCCTGGCGCGTTGATCTGAATCAGAACTGCCGAGCCAAGCAGCAGCGTCACGGCGGCCGCCCGGCCGCCGATGAGCCACAACATTCGGCTACGGAAGTTCGCAGTCATTATTTCCCGGGGGACGTTGTCCCCCGGAGCCCCTTACACGCTCGCTCGCGGGGGCCCCGACGCCCCGCTCCGCTCACGTGGCTCGCTCGCATTGCTCGCTCGCGCTGAGCATGACGCTGAAACCCGACGATTGATGGCCGACAGTGTTTCCGCCTCATCCGGTCAGCTTGCTGATCAAGTCGAAGATCGGCATGTACATCGCAATGACGATGCCGCCGACGACGACACCCAAGAACGCGATCATGACAGGTTCGAGGAGCGTGAGGAGGCCGGCGACGGCCGCGTCGACTTCGTCCTCGTAGAAGTCCGCGATCTTCGACAACATCGTGTCCAGCGCGCCCGTTGTTTCACCGACGTTGATCATCTGGACGACCATTGACGGGAAGACGTTGGTTTCCCTCAGCGGACCCGAGACGGTTTCACCGCGCTCAATGCCGGTGCGCGTCCTGAGAATCGCTTTTTCAATGATCGCGTTGCCCGAGGTCCTGGCCGTAATCTCCAGCCCGTCCAGAATCGGCACGCCCGACGAGAGCAGGGTGGACAGCGTGCGGCAGAACCGCGCGACGGCAACCTTGCGCAGGATGTCGCCCAGAATCGGTGTTTTCAGCATCACCGCATCGATCGTGTGGCGCCCGCCCTCGGTGCCGTAGTACTGGCGTATCGCGTAGCCGAGCACGCCAAGCGCAATCAGGAACAACCAGCCCCAGGCGACGACGATGTTGCTGGCTTGAATGACGACGCGGGTGGGCAACGGCAGCTGTGCGCCGAGGCCCTCGAACAGCGTGGCGAACGTCGGGATGACTTTCCAGAGAATCGCCCCGACCACGAGGGCGGCAATCACGATGACGGCGATCGGGTAAATCATCGCCGACTTGACTTCGCTCTTCAGCTTGACGTTCTTCTCGATGTAAACCGCCAGCCGCTTGAGGATCGTGTCGAGAATACCGCCCGCCTCGCCGGCCGCAATCATGTTCGAGTACAGCGCGTCGAACGTCTTCGGGTGCTTCTTCATGCTGTCGGCCAGCGCCGCACCCGACTCGACGTCTTCACGAACTTTCAGGATGACGGCCGAGAAGTTCTTGTGCGGTTCCTGGCGGCCGAGGATGTCGAGACACTGCACGAGCGGCAGGCCGGCGTCGATCATGACCGAAAACTGACGCGTGAAGATGGCGAGGTTCTTGGCCGGCACCGACTTTCCCGGCTTTGGCGCGTTCGGCTTCGCCTCTTTCGCCACAGCCGCCGGCCTCGCCGCATCGATCTTCGTGACCTGAATCCGCGACCGGCGCAGCGCGTTGACGGCTGCGTCCATCGTGTCCGCGACCTGCTCGCCCGTCACCATCTGTCCAGCTGCATTGCGCCCCGAGTATGCGAATGTCGGCATATGTAGTCAGCTCCCAGCTTCCAGCTCCCAGCTTCCAGCTCCCAGCTCTCACCTTCTTGCTTCCATCTCCGGTCGCCGAGCTCCTGCTCGAAAGCCGGGAGCTGGCAACTCGAAGCTGGAAGCTTCACCTGACCGGCGTCCTCGGCGGCACCCCTGTGCGATGCATGCCGGCGCCCGGCACCACACCGGCCCCGCGCGCGATCATTTGTTCCAGTTCGTCCTTCTGCGACGACGCGGACATCGCGGTTTCCAGCGTGATGAGCCGCATCTGATACAGCGTCGCCAGGTTCTGATTCATCGTTTGCATGCCGAACTTTTCCTGGCCGGCCTGCATCGTGGCGTAGATCTGATGCACCTTGTCGTCGCGGATCAGGTTTCGAATCGCAGGGGTGGGCACCATGATTTCGAGTGAGACCACGCGGCCCGTGCCGTCCGCCCGCGGCAGCAGCGTCTGACAGACGATGCCTTCGAGCACGAGCGAGAGCTGAGTGCGAATCTGACCCTGCTGATGCGCCGGAAACACGTCGATGATTCGGTTGATCGTCTGCGCCGCCGAGTTCGTGTGCAGCGTCGCAAATGTCAAGTGGCCGGTTTCCGCGATCCGCAGCGCGGACTCGATCGTCTCGAGATCGCGCATTTCGCCGATGAGAACGATGTCGGGATCTTCGCGGAGCGCAGCGCGAAGCGCGGCGGCGAACCCGAGCGTGTCGGCGTGCACCTCGCGCTGATTGACGAGACATCCTTTGTGCTGATGGATGTACTCGATTGGATCTTCGATGGTGATGATGTGTTCGCGCCGCTCGGTGTTGATCTTGTCGATCATCGACGCAAGCGTTGTCGACTTGCCGCTGCCGGTCGGACCGGTCACGAGCACCAGGCCGCGCGGACGTTCTGACAGGCTCGCGATGACTGCCGGCAGTCCGAGGTCGGCGAATGTCTTAATCTGTTCAGGGATGACGCGGTAGACTGCGGCCACCGCGCCGCGCTGATTGAATACGTTGCAGCGGAATCGGGCCACGCCGCGGATGCCGAACGAAAAATCCAGTTCCAGCGTTTCCTCGAACCGCTTCTTCTGCGCGTCGGTCAGCACGCTGTAGGCCAGCGTCTTGGTATCGGCGGCCCCGAGCGGCGGCAGATCGAGCACGCGCAGCTTGCCGTGCACCCGAATCTGCGGCGGCGTCTGCGTCGTGAGGTGCAGGTCCGAGCCGTTGTGGTCGACCAGAGTCTTGAGTAGTTCGGGTAGTGTCGCCATAGTTGTCGAAACGTGTCGCTGTCCGCTGCTCGCTGCTCGCTGTCCGCAATCGTTCTTGCCGTTGTTGTTGACGGTTGGCGGACCGCGAACCGCGGACCGCGAATCGCGATTACTTCATCGTCTCCCTCGCGACCTCTTCGATCGTCGTGACCCCTTCCATCACCTTTCTCAGGCCGCTGCGGCGGAGCGTGATCATGCCTTCCTCCACCGCCTTGCGCTTCAGTTCGAGGCCTGACGCGCCGACGAGAATCAGCTCGCGCAGCTCCTCGCTGACTTCCATCACTTCGTACAAACCAACCCGCCCCTTGTAGCCCGTCTGATTGCAGAGGTCACATCCCGTCCCGCGCTTGGGGACGACGTGCTGTGCTTCCTCGGGAGTGAAGCCGGCGTCGACGAGCGCCTGCGGCGGCGTCGGGTGATCCTCCTTGCACTGCGTACACACACGACGGACGAGACGCTGCGCGCAAATCAAGTTGACCGAGCTCGCGACCAGGAACGGCTCGATGCCCATGTTCATCAACCGGTTGATCGTGCTCGGCGCGTCGTTGGTGTGCAGCGTCGAGAGCACGAGGTGGCCGGTGAGCGCGGCCTTGACGGCAATTTCCGCGGTTTCGAAGTCGCGGATTTCACCGACGAGAATGATGTTGGGGTCCTGACGCAGGAACGACCGAAGAGCGGCTGCGAAGTTCAAGCCGATGTTCTCGCGCACCTGGACCTGGTTCACGCCGACGAGGTTGAATTCGACCGGGTCCTCGGCGGTCATGATGTTGGTTTCGGTGGTGTTGACTTTGGAGATCGAGGAGTAGAGCGTGTTGGTCTTGCCGCTGCCCGTCGGACCGGTCACGAGCACCATGCCCCAGGGTTTGGCAATCGCGACCTCGAGCTTGGTCAACGACTCGGCTTCGAAGCCAAGCTTGGTCATGTCGAGCATCAGCTTGTCTTTGTCGAGGAGCCGCAGAACGATCTTCTCGCCGAACAACGTGGGGAGACACGACACGCGGAAGTCGATCTCCTTGGTCGCGCCATCCACGGCAAAACGAATCTTGATGCGTCCGTCCTGCGGCAGACGCTTCTCGGCGATGTCGAGCTTCGCCATGATCTTGATGCGTGACGTGATCGCGTCGCGGAACTTCATCGGCGGCGCCATCACGTTGTAGAGGATGCCGTCGATACGGAACCGGACGCGGAACTCCTTCTCGTACGGTTCGATGTGGATGTCGCTCGCGGCTTTCTGAATCGCGGACATCATCATCAGGTTCACGAGCCGAATGACCGGCGCCTCGCCGCCCTGCCGTTCGAGCGACGCGACATCTATCTGCTCCAGCTCCTCCAGGAGCTCGACGTCGTCATCAACGATCTCGGCAGTGGTCTCCTCGAGGGCCTTCGTGACCATCTCGAGGGTGGCCGCATTGTTCAGGTTTGCTTGCTGCGTCGGTCTGGGCTTGGGCTTTTCAACTTTCTTGGCCGCCACGGTTGCCGACGGCTGCATCGAGACCTTGGGCGCGGCCGTGGTGCCGGCGTTAGGGTAATAGCGCTTGATTGCTTCGGTCACCGCGGTTTCCGACGCAACCACGGGCTCGACGTTGTAGCCCGTCATGAACTTGATGTCGTCCATGGCGAACACGTTCGTCGGGTCCGTGATCGCGATCGTCAGCGTCGCGCCGGAACGACTCAGCGGGATGATCTGGTATTTCTGCGCGGTGTCAGCGGGAATGAGCTTGATGACGGACGGATCGATTTCGAACTGCGTGAGGTTGATCGACGGGACTCCATACTGCTTGCTGAGGAGCGACGTGATCTCTTCATCGGTGACAAACCCGAGCTTGACGAGGTTCAAGCCGAGCTTGCCGCCGTTGTTCTTCTGGTAGTTCAGCGCGTCCTGCAACTGAGCAGGTGTGATGCGCTTTTCCTTCAGGAGCAGGTCACCGATCCGGACCGCCATTGAGTTCCAACCAGAAAGCGAAATTGTTGGCTGCTGCAGACCGCGGCCGTGGCCAGACGATCGGCGTCAGGGCAAGGGAGTGCTTGCTAGGGGAGACTGCTAGTGTAGAGCATTGACACTTTTTGTCAAGATAATAAGACAAATTGGGCATCTGGCTGACACGAGCGACAATCGGTGGGCAGCTGAGCAGATTCTGGCCGAAATCAACGTTGAGGCAGGGAGGACGCGCCGCATACAGATCTGATCCGGATCGCGAACCCCGGATCCCGGACCCCGGACCCCGGACCCCGGGTTTAATACACCAACCGGGCCGCGACGCCCCAGCCACGGTCGGCGGCTTCGGCGCCCATCGTGACCTGTGTGTCGACGAGGAGCGACCGGAACGTCGCGACGGTTCCACCAAGCGAGAACGCGGTCGCGCTCCCGCCGGGTTCATCGGACAGCGTATTCAGCCGAATGCCGGTGCGGACCGCGACGCGTCGAATGACTTGCGCTTCGGCACCGGCGGCGAAATTCCGCACGTCGCCGAGCGTTCCCTGGACACGTTCGAGATCGAAGTCGGCCGCGATAATGACCCCCTGGAGGCCGCGGTACGAGATCCCGGCGCGCGTCTGACGATCGAGCGTCAACGGCGAGCCGTTGCTTGTTTCGAAGTCGGGCGACGTCGCGTTGCGGACGGTGAGCCCCGCTCGCATTGTCCCGAACGTGGCCATCACGCCAATATCCGCATCGAATGACGTCGTGGCGCGATCGGGTAAATCCGGCCCTCTATCGAGCAAATCGTCGCGATTTGCCCCGAGCACCACGCCGGACGCGGCAATGCCGCGAACGAATTTCAGCGTGGCGGCAACGGCGACGGATTGGGTGAGCGACTGCACCAGCGTGACGCCTGCGTGGTGCGTAGTCAGCCGATCCAACCGGGTTGCGGGATCGGCGGTAAACGTCGGCAGCGGCCTGAGCTTCATGGACTCGAGCCGGTAATACGAGAGCCCGAGCGGCGGCGTGCTCAACGCGATGAGCTGGGCGTTCCCGCGACCGGCATTCGGCGTGTTGTCGGGTTCCGATTTGCCGAACGAGCCGTCAATCACGAGTCCCAAATACGATCCACCCATGACCAGCCCGGCCGGATTCCAGTAAACGGCCGAGGCATCGTCAGCGACCCCCACGAACGCGCCCCCCATCCCGGCCGCCCGCGTTCCTGCCGCCTCGAATGTCTGCCCGGCCGCCGGCACGGCGGAACTGGCAATGACGACCCAGAGCAAGACGATTCTCAGAAGGCGGCGCATAGCGGGAGCTTATCGTACCGGGCGGACGACCGAATCCCGACGCCCGTCCCTAAGCGCCAGAGGGGATTGGATTTCGGGGACCGAACCTCGAGCCGGCGAGTAACGTATTTCCGCAGTACAATCAATGTTGTCCGCGTCTGGTCAACAACTGTCCCCGGCTGCGGACCCCCACGCCTATGGCCAATAACGTAGCGGAATCCGGGGCGACGCCTGCCTCTCAGGGCTCGCTGTCGCTCGTGTCGCGCTTCATCGGCATCGTCACCTCTCCAAAGGCGACGTTTCAAGCGGTTGTGGCCCATCCCACGTGGTTTGGGATGCTGGTGCTGGTCACCCTCATAGTCGCGGTCGGCGTCACCATGCCGCTGACGACCGAGGCGGGCCGGCGCGCCCAACTCGACCAGCAAGTGGACGCCATGGAGAACTTCGGCGTCCAGGTGACCGACGAAATGTACACACGAATGGAGCAGGGCTCGCGCCGAGCGCCCATCACGACCTTCATCTCGATCCTCGTGGTCGGGCCGATCATGTCGCTGATCATCGGCGGGATCCTGTTCGGCGTGTTCACGATCTTCATGGGCGGCCAGGCGTCGTTCAAGACATTCTTCGCGGTTTACGTGCACTCGACCGTCGTCACCGCAGCGCCGCAGTTCCTGCTGGGGCCGTTCAACTACTTCCGCGGTTCGATGACGAGCGCGACGAACCTTGCGGTGCTGCTGCCCATGCTCGACGAGCGATCGTTCATCGGCCGCCTGTTCGGCATGATCGACTTGTTCTGGATCTGGTGGCTCATCGTGCTGGCGATCGGTCTCGGCGTGCTCTATCGGCGCCGGACACAGGGCATCGCCTTCGCGCTCTTCGGGGTGTACGCGGTGTGTATCGTGGCCATTGCAGCAGTCATGAGTATGTTCGGGAGATCCTAATTGACGCGAAACAAGAAGATCATGATTGGCGCCGGGGTAGCCGTGCTCCTCGGCGGGATTGCGTACGCCAACATCGCTTTCAAGCGAACCGAAGGCGTGACGGTCAACACCGAGGCCATCCAGAAGCGGAACCTCGAGGCGATCGTGTCGGCGTCTGGCAAGATTCAGCCGAAGCGTTTCGTCAACATCAGCGCGGACACCGTGGGCCGCATCACCGAGCTCCGTGTGAACGAGGGAGATCGCGTGAAGACAGGCCAGTTCCTGATCGAGATCGATCCGCGAAACCTCCGTAGCGCCGTTACGCGGACCGAGGCGTCGCTGCAGGCCGCGCGGTCTCAGGTCTCGCAGCTCACGGCCTCGATCGAGAGCGCGCGGGCGTCCCTCAAGCTGGCACAGGACAACTTCACGCGCCAGCAACAGCTCTGGAAGGGCGGACTCACGACGCGCGAACAGCTGGAGCGTGCCGAGAACGAGCTGAAGGTGCGGCAGGCCGATTTGCGCGCGCAGGAGCAGCAGATCGAGACGCAACGGCTGCGCATTCAGCAGGAACAGGCAACGCTCGAGACCGACCGCTACAACCTGAGCAAGGTACGAATCGAATCGCCGATCAACGGCATCGTCACGCGGCGCAACATCGAAATCGGCGAGATGGTGATGATCGGCACGATGAACAACGCCGGGACGGTGCTGCTGACGATTGCCGACATGTCCGTGATCGAAGCTGAGGTCGAAGTCGACGAAACCGACATCCCGACGCTCCAGCTCGGGCAGAAGGCGAAGATCACGATCGACGCGATTCCCGAGAAGAGCTTCACTGGCCGCGTGACCGAAATCGGTAATAGCCCGATTCAGAGCGGCACCGGCCAGGCCACATCGAGCGCCCAGGCCACGAACTTCAAGGTCGTCGTGCAGCTCGATACGGAGATTGGCGACGTGCGGCCGGGCTTCACCTGCACCGCGGAGATCACCACCGCCACGCGCGCGGACGTCATCGCGCTGCCCATCCAGGCCACGACGGTGCGCGAGATGGTCGTGAACGAGAAGGGCGAGATCGTCCGCGAGCCTTCGACGACGGAAGGCCGCCGTCCTCGTCCTGGCGGCGTGCAGGCCCAGGAGCTCAAGCCCGGTCAGACACGCAAGGAACTCGAGGGCGTGTTCGTCGTGCGCGACGGGAAGGCACTGTTCGTCCCTGTCACCACGGGCATCGCTGGCGAGAAGTTCTTCGAGGCTCTTTCCGGCGTCAAGGAAGGCGACAGCGTCATCGTCGGGCCGTTCAGCTCGGTTCGGGAGCTGGGCGATGGTGCGCTGGTGAAGGTCGAACAGGCGGCAGCCACGCGGCGGCCATGAATCAGTTCTTCGAATCCGCGCTGATCGCGCTGTCATCGATTTGGGCGAACAAGCTACGGTCGTTCCTGACCGTGCTTGGCAACATCGTCGCCGTCACGTCGATCATCGCGGTCGTGTCGCTCGTGCAGGGCATGAACGAGTATGTGGCCGAGGCGATTATCTCGGACGTCGGGGCCGACAACTTCACCATCCAGCGCATGCCGATCGTGCGCAGCGCCGAGGACGAGGAGCGCGTGCGCAACAACCCGCGCATCACGCTCGCCGACCTCGACGCGGTCAGGCGCTACCGCGACAACATCTTCGCCGTGGCTGCGCAAGCACAGGCCAATGGCACGGTTGCGTACGGCGAGCAATCGCTCAACAACGTCACCATCCAGGGCGTCTCGCGCGACTATCTCTTTTTCTCGACCTTCAACGCCGAGCGCGGCCGCCTGATCAGCCAATCGGAGATCGATCGCAATCATCCGGTGGTTGTCCTCGGGTGGGAGGTGGCGGACAAGGTGTTCGGCCAGCGTGACCCCCTCGATCGCATTGTCAAGATCCGCGGCGTGCATTTCCGCGTGATCGGCGTGAGCGAGAAGAAAGGATCGGTCTTCGGTCAGTCGCAGGACGAGTTCGCGGTCGTGCCGCTTGGCTCGTTCTACAAGCTGTTCGGATCTCGTCCCGGGTTGCAGCTAATCGTCAAGCCGCGGACGCCCGAAGTCGTGCAGGCCGCGATGGACGAAGCGACGCTGGCCTTGCGAATCGAGCGCCGGCTGCGACCGAAAGAGCGGGACAACTTCGGGATGTTCACGTCGGACACGCTGCTTGGCTTGTACCGCTCGGCGACGGCCGGACTCTTCGCCGTGCTCATCGGCGTCGTCGCCCTGTCGCTGGTTGTCGGCGGCATCGTGATTATGAACATCATGCTGATGGTGGTGAGCGAGCGCACGCGTGAGATCGGCCTGCGCAAGGCGCTCGGCGCGCGGCGGCGCGACATCATCTCGCAGATCCTCACGGAATCAGTCATCCTGTCCACCTTCGGCGGCGTGGTCGGCGTCATGCTGGGCTACATCGCGGCGACGCTCGTCACCAAGTTCACGCCGCTGCCGGCATCTGTTCAGCTGTGGTCGGTCATGATCGGCATCTTCATCACTGCCGTCGTCGGCCTGTTCTTCGGTCTGTATCCGGCAATCCGCGCCGCGAAACTCGACCCTATTGAAGCCTTGAGGCGCGAGTAAATCATGGCGAAGATGCGGACCGCTCTCCTTGGCGAAATCGTCACCATGGCGTTCGACTCGCTGCGCACCAGCAAGATGCGCTCGGCGTTGACCGTGCTCGGCGTCGTGATTGGCATCACGTCGATCGTCGGCATGACGTCGCTCATCCGCGGTTTCGACGAGTCGTTGCGCGATCTCTTTCGCGAGCTCGGTCCGAACACCATCATCGTGCAGAAGTTCGGCCTGATCAGTGCCTCGTCTGGCAAGACGTTCCTGGAGATCGCGCGCCGGCCGAACCTGTCAATCGAAGACGCGCGGGCCATCGCGCGGGAGTGTCCGGCGGTCGCCATCATCGACGTGTGGCTCGGCGGCGGTCCAGGCGTCCCGCCGCAGCGGCTGTTCTACGGCAGCGAGCGAACGAAGCCGATCGGCATTCTCGGGGCCACCGAGAATTTCGCAGCGGTGAACTTCGTCAAGCTCGAGATGGGTCGGTTCTTCCTGCCCACCGAAGTCGATCACCGCCGTCAGGTGGTCGTGCTCGGCCAGACACCGTATCAATCGCTCTTTCCCAACATCGATCCGCTCGGCAAGAAAGTCCGCATCGGTATCAACGAGTTCACTGTCATTGGCGTGCTCGGTAAGCGTCCGAGCCCTGGCGGCTTCAATATCGGCGTCGACGACTTCGCCGTCATTCCGTACTCGGTCCACGAAAAGTTCTACGGCAAGGTCATCAAGGGATCAGCGCGCGTGTCGGCTGGCAACATCACGCCGGCAATGTTCAGGTCGGCGATGATCGCCATCGTACCGCGTGATGATGCGGGCCGCGATCAGGCGATGGCGGAAGTCGAAGCCCTGATGCGCGCGCGGCACAACCTCCGCCTCGATCAACCAAACGATTTCGATCTCGCCACGCAGGATGCGGCGCTGAAGATTTGGGATCAGTTCAGCCAGGCCACGTTCCTC
>Ga0209382_10004463_pt1 | contig 18709 bp, 12 predicted proteins | sample SoiMetdeltSBSDD5_FD_187599 | JGI IMG/M metagenome (GOLD analysis project Ga0209382, IMG submission 187599) | Bulk soil microbial communities from a Populus tree surrounding site in Tennessee, USA - Soil MetaG P. deltoides SBSDD5 (SPAdes) (version 2) | ecosystem: Environmental > Terrestrial >...
TCGGAAACCGCCAGGGAGGGGTGGGCAAGTCCACGGTGACGATGATGCTGGCGCACGCACTCGCCGGCCTCGGCAGGAAGCGGGTGCTCGTCATCGATCTCGATACGCAATGCAACTCCTCGTTCGCCATGGTCGGCAACGCGCGCCTGCGCAAGGCACTCGAGGAGAAATCGACGCTCTCGGACTACATGGGGGGCGTGCTGCGCAGCCGGCCGATGCGCCCGGTGGATTTCATCATCGAGAACGTCGGTGACGTGAGCCCCGGCAAATCGGGCAACGGCTCCGGCACAGGCATCGACCTCATCCCTTCGAGCGTCGACCTGGACGAGGACATCCAGGACGCGATCGCCGAAACGCATCTCGCCAACGTGTTCAACTCCATGAACCTGTACGTCCGCAGGCTGCTCGAGGCGCTCGACGGCCGCTACGACTTCATCCTGATGGACTGTCCGCCGGGATTGTCGCCGCTCGTCAACGCCGCCGTGGGGCTCGGCGACAGGGTGATCGTGCCGTTCCGTCCCGACTTTATTTCTCAGTACGCCCTGGACCGCATGGCCGACAAGGCACAGGGGACCGACAAGAGGAGCCTCACCCGAAAGAAGCTGGCGAGCGTCCCCCACGAGCAGCGGCGCTACGTGTCGGTCGTGAACCTGCACGGCGGGACCGCCACGGAGAAGCGCATCCTGGACGACTTCGAGGGGGTGCATCCGAGGCTCAGGACGCAGCTCAAGCGGCACCCCGACGTCTCGGAGGCGTTCTACTGGCAGGAGGAGCCGCGCACGCTGAAGGAGAAGTACGGCAAGGCCGAGCCGCAGGTGAAGCAGCTGTACAACGACTTCCTGGAGTGGTTAGAGACGACCAATCCCGGCGTCTCGCCGCCGCCCGGCAGGAGCGGCGCCGGCGCCGGGCGCGAGGTTGCCGCACGCACCTGAGGCCCTGACCCATGTCCGACAAGCGCGCCGTGCCATCGAGGCCGCAGGAGCAGCCACGTTCGCAGATCTCGGGACGCCGCAAGGACGAGTTCATCCGCCGCGTGCTGCAGGAGGTGCCCGATCTCGACGAGGAGACGGCGGCCGAGGTCGCCCGGCACCTCGGCGCCGCGATCGCGACCGTCAAGACGGACCGCACGCTGATCGAGCGCTACCAGAAGCCGGCGTTCGATCCCAACGCCTTCAGCCTGATGAAGGTGTACCGCACCTCCGGCGAGCGGGGCTTGCGGGAGCGGCTGCGCGGGATCGAGGAGAGCCGGCATCTCCAGGCTCTCGCCAAGGCCCAGCAGATCGGCTTGCCGCGCGGCCTGCGCAGCGGCGCCGCCGATGCGGCGGTGCTGAAGGAGGCGATCGTAAAGGGCGTGGTGAGCCGCCACGAGGACTGGCTGGCGGCGTCTTAGGTGCACCATCACCCGTCATCCCGGAAGCCGAGCCGCAGGCGAGGCTATCCGGGACCTCGTGAAGCGAGTCGCAGCCCGCCTCGGGAGGTCCCGGATCGGAGCGCGGCTCGCCTTCGGCTCGCAGCTCTCCGTCCGGGATGACGGGTGCTAAAACTCCAGGCGGTTGACGCGGACGACGTGGGGCAGGGCGCGGATGCGGGCCAGCACCTCGTCGGACGCCGGCTCGTCGATGGCGACCATACAGATGGCGTCGCCGCCGGGCTTGTCGCGGCCCAGATTCAGCGTGGCGATGTTGAGACCCGCCTCGCCCATCAGGGTGCCGAAGCGACCGATGAAGCCCGGCTTGTCCTGGTTGCGGATGAACAGCATGCGCGGGGCGCACTCGAACTCCATGCCGATGTCGCGCACCTGGACGATGCGCGGCCGGCCGTCGGAGAACACCGTGCCGGCTACCGAGCGCTCGAACTTGTCGGCCTTCACGGTGAAGCGGACGTAGCTCTCGAAGGCGCCCTCCTGGCCGCGCGTCACCTCCTCGACCTGCATGCCCCGCTCGCGGGCGCTGATGGCCGCGGAGACCATATTCACGTCGGCGAGCAGCGGGCGCAGCACGCCGGCCAGCGCCGCCGCCGTGAGCGGCTTGGTGTTGAGGAGCGCCACCTCGCCCGAATACTCGATGCGCACGCCCTTGATGGGGGTCTCGGTGAGCTGGCCGGCGAAGGAGCCCAGCTGCTCGGCGAGCTTCACCCAGGGTTTGAGGCGCGGCGCCTCCTCGGCGGTGATGTCGGGGAAGTTGACGGCGTTGGAGATGGCGCCGCGCAGCAGGTAGTCGGACATCTGCTCGGCCACCTGCAGGGCCACGTTCTCCTGCGCCTCGCCGGTGGCGGCACCCAGATGCGGCGTGCAGATGACATTGCGGCGACCGAACAGGACGCTGTCCTTGGCGGGCTCGACCTCGAACACGTCGAAGGCAGCACCGGCCACCTGCCCGGACTCGAGTGCGTCGGCCAGGGCGCGCTCGTCGACGAGGCCGCCGCGGGCACAGTTGACGATGCGTACGCCCTTTTTCGTCTTGGCCAGCGCCGTGGCGTCGATGATGTTGCGGGTCTTGTCGGTGAGCGGTGTGTGCAGGGTGATGAAGTCTGCCCGGCGCAGGAGATGGTCGAGCTCGACCTTGGCGACCCCCAGCTCCAGCGCCCGCTCCTCGGAGAGGAATGGATCGAAGGCCAGCACCTTCATCTTGAGGCCGATGGCGCGGTCGGCGACGATCGAGCCGATGTTGCCGCAGCCGATCACGCCGAGCGTCTTGCCGAAGACCTCGACGCCCATGAAGCGCGACTTCTCCCACTTGCCCGCCTGGGTGGAACGGTCGGCCTCCGGGATCTGACGCGCCAGGGCCATCATGAGCGAGACGGCATGCTCAGCGGTGGTGATGGAGTTGCCGAACGGCGTGTTCATGACGATCACGCCCTTGGCGGTGGCGGCCTTCACGTCGATGTTGTCGACGCCGATGCCGGCGCGCCCGACCACCTTGAGCCGGGTGGCCGCAGCCAGCACCTTCCCGGTGACCTTGGTGGCGGAGCGGACGGCGAGACCGTCGTAGGCCGGGATGGTCTTCTCCAGCTCCTCCTTGGAGAGGCCGACGTTCACGTCGGTCTCGATGCCGTGCTGCTCGAAGATGGCGACGGCGGCGGGGGAGAGCTGGTCGGCGATGAGCACGCGGGGCATGGGATTCTCCTACCCGTCATCCCGGACGAAGCGACGCGAGCCAAAGGCGAGCGGCGCTCCGATCCGGGACCTCGTGAGATTCAGGTGACGACTCGTTGCCCGAGGTCCCGGATAGCCTCGCCCCGGATCAAGTCCGGGGCTCGGCTTCCGGGACGACGGGTGCAGTCAGGCGGCTTTGGCGAGGCCGGCTTTGACCTCGGCGAAGGCCCAGTCCAGCCAACCCGTGAGGATCCCCAGGTCGGACGCCTCGATAGTGCAGCCGGACCAGATCCTGAGGTGCGGAGGGGCATCGCGGTGGCCGGCAATGTCGTGCGCCGCGTCCTCCTTGTCGAGGATGGCTTCGATCTGCTTCACGAAGGCGCGCTGGGCGTCGACCGGCAGCCTGGCGACGCCGGGGTCCACGACCTTGAGGCACACCGAGGTGTTGGAGCGCGTCGCCTCCTCCACGGGCAGCGGCTCGAGCCACGGCGTTCTCGCAGCCCAGTCATAGAGGACCTTGGCGTTGGCGTCGGCGCGGGCCTGCAGAGCGGACAGCCCGCCGATGCTCCTGGCCCAGGCGAGGGCATCGAGCCAGTCCTCCACGCACAGCATGGAGGGCGTGTTGACGGTCTCGCCTTCGAACACCGCGGCCATCAGCTTGCCGCCCTTGACGAGACGGAACACCTTGGGCAGCGGCCAGGGCGGCGTGTAGCTCTCGAGGCGGGCGACGGCGCGGGGCGAGAGGACCAGCATGCCGTGCGCCGCCTCGCTGCCGAGGGCCTTCTGCCAGGAGAAGGTGGCGACATCGACCTTGTCCCAGGGGATCGGCTGGGCAAACACCGCGGAGGTGGCGTCGACGAAGGTGAGGCCGGCGCGGTCGGCGGCGATCCAGTCGCCGTCGGGGACCCGCACGCCGCCGGTGGTACCGTTCCAGGTGAAGAGCACGTCGCGGCTGAAATCGACCTGCGCGAGGTCGGGGAGCCTGCCGTACTCGGCGCGCAGCAGGCGCAGGTCTTTCAGCTTCAGCTGCCTGGACACATCGGTGACCCAGCCCTCGCCGAAGCTCTCCCACGCCAGCGCATCGACGCCGCGCTCGCCAAGCATGGACCACATGGCCATCTCGAAGGCGCCGGTATCGGAGGCGGGGACGATGGCGCAGATATGGCCGGACGGCAGGCCCAAGAGCGCCTTGGTCTCCTCGATGGCGCGCTTGAGGCGCGCCTTGCCTTCCCTGGCCCGGTGCGAGCGGCCGAGAAACGCCTTGTCGAGGGTTTGGAGGGACCAGCCGGGGCGCTTGGCGCAGGGGCCGGAGGAGAAGTTGCAATTGACCGGCCGCGCGGCCGGCTTGGAGGCAATGGTCATGGCGATCTACCCTTCCAGATAGGCGCCCCTCGTTGGGGAGGGGTGTCCCGCCGGGGGTTGTGGCGCTGGAGCGGGGGGAAGTCAAGACACACCCGTCATCTCCCGCCGGACCCCGGATCAAGTCCGGGAGCCGCAGGCGAGCAGCGCTCCGAGTGGGGACCTCGTGAGATTGAGGCTCTACTCGTTCGGCGAGGTCCCGGACAGCTTCGGCCCCGGCTCGCTGGCCGGGGCCTCAGCTTCCGGGATGACGGGTGCCTTACAGAGGGTCTGACGCCATGCGGACGGCCTCGGCGATGTCGGAGACGACCTGGCGCACGATGCGCTCGTCGTCGCCCTCGGCCATCACGCGGATCAGGGGCTCGGTGCCCGAGGGGCGAACGAGGAGCCGGCCACCCGAGCCCAGCCGCGCCTTGGCGAGGTCGATGGCGCTCCGCACACGGTCGTTGTCGAGCGGGGTGCCGTCGGCGCCGTTGGTGTAGCGCACGTTCTCGAGCAGCTGCGGCACCGGATCGAAGCGCTTGCACACCTCGCTCACCGGCCTGCCCGTGCCCACCACCACCGAGAGCACCTGCAACGCCGCCACGAGGCCGTCGCCGGTGGTGGTGAAGTCGGAGAGCACGATGTGGCCCGACTGCTCGCCGCCCACGTTGTAGCCGTGGCGGCGCATATGCTCCACGACGTAGCGGTCGCCCACCGGCGTGCGCACCAGCGCCAGGCCCAGGCCCTCGAGGTAACGCTCGAGTCCCAGGTTGGACATGACGGTGGCGACGACGCCGCCGGCGGTGAGCGTCTTGCGCCGGTGCCAGCTCCAGGCGATCAGCGCCATGATCTGGTCGCCGTCGACGATGCGGCCCTTCTCGTCGACCAGCACCACGCGGTCGGCGTCGCCGTCGAGCGCGATGCCGATGTCGGCGCGCATCTCGCGCACCTTGGCGCACAGGGCCTCCGGGTCGGTGGTGCCGCAGGCATCGTTGATGTTGCGGCCGTTGGGCTCGACCCCGATCTTGATCACCTCGGCGCCCAGCTCCCACAGCACCTCCGGCGCCACCTGGTAGGAGGCGCCGTTGGCGCAGTCGATCACCACACGCAGGCCGTTGAGGCGGATGTCGCGCGGCAGGGTGCGCTTGGCGAACTCGATGTAGCGCTCCTGGGCGCTGTCGATGCGCTTGGCGCGGCCGATCTGACCGGACGGGACCAGCAGCTTCTCAGGGCTGGCATCCATCAGCGCCTCGATCTCGGCCTCCGCCTCGTCGGAGAGCTTGTAGCCCTCCGGATCGAACAGCTTGATGCCGTTGTCGGCGAAAGGATTGTGGGAGGCAGAGATCATGACGCCGAGGTCGGCCCTGAGCGAGCGCGTGAGCATGGCCACCGCCGGCGTCGGCATCGGGCCCAGCAGGAACACGTCCATGCCGACGGCGGTGAAGCCCGACATCAGGGCGGACTCGATCATGTAGCCGGAGAGGCGCGTATCCTTGCCGATCACCACGCGGTGCGGGCGCCCGCCGCCGTTGGAGAACAGCTTGCCGGCCGCCATGCCGACGCGCAGCGCCACCTCCGAGGTCATGGGCGACCGGTTGGCGAGGCCGCGGATGCCGTCGGTGCCGAAGTACTTGCGCGCCATGGGAGGTCTCGCTGGGGCTCGGGTCACATCGTCAGGATGCCTCGTTCGGCGGCAAAAGCAAAGCCGGACGTTGCATCATGCCGCCTCTGCACGCCGCGGCGTATCAAAATGCATAAGCGCAGGTTACAGGCAGGAGGCCGCCTCCCAGACGGCCAGCGCCTGGCGCGTGGCGGCGACATCGTGCACACGCAGGATGTGCACGCCCTGGGCCGCGCCGAGGAGGGCGGCGGCCAGCGAGCCCGGCATCCTCCGGTCCAGGCTCTGAACCGGGCCCGGCCCCGGCCCCAGCCCCTGAGCCGGTATGCCGCCGCCGGTGAGCCGGCCGATGAAGCTCTTGCGCGAGGCGCCGAGCAGGATGGAGCATCCGAGCCCGTGAAAAATGCCGAGCGAGGCAAGGAGCGCCAGATTGTGCGCCAGCGTCTTGCCGAAGCCGATACCGGGATCGACGATGAGCCGCGCACGGGGAATGCCGGCGGCCTCGCAGACGGAAATACGGGCCTCCAGCCAGTCGTAGACATCGAGCACCACGTCGTCGTAGCGCGGATCGAGCTGCATGGTGCGCGGGTCTCCCTGAGCGTGCATGAGCACCACCGGTAGCCCCAGATCGGCGGCGACCCGCAAGCTGTTGGGGTCGTGGGCGAGCGCCGCGACATCGTTAACGATACGGGCGCCGGCCTTGGCGGCGCGGCGCATCACCTCGGCATTGCGGGTGTCGATGGAGATCGGCGCCTGCGCTTTGCGGGCGAGCGCCTCGATCACCGGCAGCACGCGCGCCAGCTCCTCCTCCACGCCGACCGGCGCGGCGCCGGGCCGGGTCGATTCCCCGCCGATGTCGAGGATGTCGGCGCCCTCGGCCTCCAGCTGGAGCGCATGCGCAACCGCGGCCTCGGGGTCGAGCCAGCGGCCGCCGTCGGAGAAGCTGTCGGGCGTGACATTGACGACGCCCATGAGGCGTGGCCTCTCGGGCCCGAGGCCGGCGATGGGCGCGCGCGGGGCGCCCAGCCGCTGCAGCAGGGCTGCCAGGTCGCCGCCGGCGGGGCTCCGGGCCACATCGGCCGCCCTGGCCAGCCGACGCCGCACCGCCGCGCCCTCGCGCTCGACGATCTCGGCAGCCGCAAATAGGAGGTCGACCCGCCCGGCCACGGCCAAGGCCTCCGCGCGCGCGCCGGCAGCGGCAGCCGGGGGGAGGCGGCCAACGGGGCGGAGGTAGAGGCGAGCCGTCATGCGCAGCGTCCAAGCAGGTCCGGGGCCGCCGGGTCAAGCCCCGGTCAAGCCCGGGTCAAGCCTCTGGGACCCCCGGAGCACGCTCCTCCGGCGGCTTCAGATGCGCGAACGCCCACAGCAGCGCACCGTCGTAGAGCAGTTTGAGAACCCCGCAGATGACCAGCGGCCAGGCCAGCAGACCGGCGTCGAGGAGGGCGCCGGCGAGCGCAGGGCTCGCCGCCGACGCCAGGCTGCGGGGGACGGAGGTGACGCTCGCCGCTGCCGGCCGCTCGGGCGGCGTCACCACCGCCATCACGTAGGAGGAGCGCGTCGGCACGTCCATCTGCGACAGGGCGGAACGGACGAGCAGCAGCGCAAGGGCCAGCTCCAGCGTCGGCGCCACCGCCGCCAGCACCAGGCAGACGTTGGAGGGGATATGCGTCCAAACCATGGTGTTGACGAGGCCGATACGCTTGGCGAGCCACGCCGCCACCGGAAACGAGAAGGCCGCGAGCACCCCTGACCAGAAGAAGAACAGCCCGGCGGCGGCGAGCGAGAGCCCGAACTTGCTGAACAGCCAGAGCGCCATCAGCGACTGGACGGCGAACCCGCCGGCAAAGGCGTCGATGCTGAACAGGGCGGCCAGCTTGTAGACGATGCCGCGTGAGGGGCCCAGGACCGCGGCCGGGGGCGCCTCGGCCGGAGGTGCCTCGGACCTCGGAATGCGCGCATAGGCGAGACCGCCGGCCACCCCGAGCAGGGCATAGACCACGAACATGGCCCGCAGCGCACCCAGGCGCGACCAGCCCAGCGCGGCGAGCGCATCGGGCGTCGCGGCGGCAAAGGCCCCGACCGCGGCGGCGAGCGCGCCGATCAGGCCGTAGCGCGCGAACATGCGGGTCCGCTCGGCGTCCGGCACGGCCCGCGACAGCACGGCATGCTCCAGCGGCACGAACACGCTCACGCTGCCCGACGAGGGGTTGACAGTGCCCACGAGCGCGATCAGCAGCACGACGGCTACGGCGCTCGAAGCGGCAAACGCCAGCCCGGTGGCCGCCATCAGGCAGGAGGCAGCCAGCAGGAGCGTGCGCTGGTCGGCACGCGCACCGGCGAGGCCGGTACCCAGCGTCATGAGCGCCGAGCCGGCGAGCGCCAGCGTGGCCGCGACGCCGATCTCGAGCGCGCCGAACCCCAGCGCCGCCAGGTAGACAGGGAGAAGAACCGCGACGAAGCCGTCGCCGAAGTCGCGCAGGGCCCTGGCCAGGTAGATGCACGTCACCGGGTCGCGCAGGGCGACATCGAGCGAACGCAGCGACCGACGGGGGATGGGTAGATGCTTCACGTGTGCCAAATGCCCCATGGGGCTCCGAAGGAGCACCGGTTGGAGCAGAGCTTGGACGCGCGGCCCGCGTCTTTGTGGCACCGGGGAGCCTGCCTGTCCCCGTCGTCGCCGGCAACGCTAGCAGCCGGGCGCGGGCAGCGCAATCGCGCCCTTTTGCGTCCCCGGCCGGAGCGCACGGGCTTGATCGAAGATCATCCCGGAAGTCGACCCCGGCGAAGGCCGGGGAAGGCTATCCGGGACCAGGGCGCGCAGAGCCGGGGTCTTCACCCGCCGCTTGAAGATCCCGGATAACCTCGGCCCCCCGCCCTGAAGGCCGAGGGCCGAGGTTTCCGGGAACGCAGGCGCGTCCGGGAAAGGGGTCGCCCGCTTCAGGGTTTGCACTGATTTTCGCCCGCACCTGCCCGCTGCAAAAGCATGACCGAAGGAAGGGCACCCGCTTTCCACGTTGCCCCGAGGAGCCGCGCCGCCCGGCGCTCGTCCCACGGAAAGGAGCCGCGATGCCGACCGTTCTCGAGAGGTACCTGCCGATCCTCGCCCTCGCTGCGGCGCTGGGCTTTGCGTTGCCGCAGCCGGGCGCGCTCGCCCAGGGCCAGGCCCCCTCCAGCGTGCTGCCGACCGGCGGCGGCCAGGGGCTCATCGACCCCAGCGACACCGTCTTCCTCCTGCTCGACCACCAGTCGGGGCTGTTCCAGACGGTGAAGGATGTCCCCATCACCGATCTGCGCAACAACACCATGATGCTGGCGAAGCTCGCGACCCTCATGAAGATCCCCGTCATCACCACCGCGTCCGAGCCCAAGGGCCCGAACGGGCCGCTGATTCCCGAGATCCACCAGTACGCGCCGCACGCGATCTACGTGGGGCGCAAGGGCGAGGTGAACGCCTGGGACAACGAGGACTTCGTGCGAGCGGTGCGCGCGACCGGCAGGAAGACCCTGGTCATGGCCGGCGTATGGACCAGCGTGTGCGTGATGTTCCCGGCGCTCGATGCCAGGCTCGCCGGCTTCAAGGTCTACGCCGTGATGGACGCCTCTGGCGACCCGAGCGACATGGCCTCGCGCGCCACGCTCGCCCGTTTCATCCAGGCCGGGGTGATCCCGACCTCCACCAACGCCGTGCTCTCCGAGGTGCACCGCACCTGGAGCCGCGCCGAGGCGGCCGAGCTCGCCAGGCTCTACGCGCTGGTGGCACCCAACTACCAGGCCGTGATCGAGAGCTTCAACAAGGCCCAGGAGGTCGGGCGGGGGCAGAAGGGGCTGGGGCTGCAGTAGGGGCGTGTGCTCAATTGCGTGCGTGTCCGGTTGAGGGTGCTGAACGGCCGCTTTGTGCTCAAGCAGTGCTCTACCGCCTTTGTGACCCCATCCAGGCAATGCAGGTTGCACTGCGGTGGCGGTAACCGGGTTCGCGGGCACCCAGAACAGCTCCCCAATTCGGGTGAGACGGGAAAGCCGCTTGCCTGAGCAATTCTCGACGGGTTGAAATGAATGCACCTTGGAGGATGTGACCGACTGATATAGGATTTTCATTCGGGAAGTGCTGAAATCAGAATGGTGTCGTCCAGTTGGATTGATGACAGACCAATTCAGATTTGGTTGAGTGCGGAGAATTATTGTGCGTAAGTGTCGGTGGCTTGCCGCCTTTTTTCTCCTTGTCGGCTTGATTGCAAGCCCTGGCAGCAGCCCTGCCGGTACTTTAAGTGTGGTCACGCAAGGGCCGGCGTTGTCGCTGGATGAGTCGCCCCTTGTTTTCGTGTCGTCCCTAGCTGTGCGGCAGTGCATCGTTCGCGAGTGCGGACGCATTTATGACACTTGCGTCAGGCGCCAGAACCCGAATCGACAACCAGCGGACTGGATCAGGCGACATTGTCAAAGCCAGGTTTCATTCTGCCACGGCCAGTGCCGAAGGCAATTCAGCGGACCCAGCGGACCTCCTGGAGGACCACCTCTCCAGCCTCCCCCTGATCTGCGACGTCGTCCCGATCCGCCTCGGTATGGCAACTGCTACTGGGATGGCAGCCGGCCGTTCTGCGCCGGTAGGTGCAGGCCAGGGTTCGTTGCCTTGAAGAGGGAGGGGTGTACGACCGGCTCGCGGGTCTATTGCTGCGAGCCGATGGGCTCTACCTCGCGGTACTAACAGGGCCAGCACGGGCACTGACTGCAACCACAAGGAATTTCGCATGCAGAGAATGTTGGCACTTTTCACCGTCGTCGCGCTGTGTCTGTTCGCAGCGGTGCCGGCCTCCACTCAGGGACGATGTCCGCCAGGAAAACAGCTTTGTGGCAACGGCTGCATGCCTCAGGGGGCCATGTGCTGCAACAACGGCGGGTGGTGCGCGCCGGGACATGTCTGCAGTTGGGAGGGGACGTGCCTCCGCCGGGGCGGTGTCGGCGATCCACGGGTATGCGCGAACGGGAACATATGCGCTGTGGGCGAGAGATGCGTTAACGGCAGGTGTTATAGGAGCCGTGACGACAGGGCATGCGACAACGGCAACTACTGCAATCCGGGCGAGGTCTGCAAAGGAAACCGGTGCTATCGCGCACGGTCGAACTGGTGAGCGTCGAATCCCATTGCGCCACTTAGTACCGCGCCCGATCTGGCGCGCAACGGGCGGTTGATCGCCCCCGGTGTTCGGGCGGAGAGTTGTCCGCCCTTTTGGGCCGCGCTCGGCTTGGCGCGGCCCTCGGGCGAGTGTGTAAAGCCGTTGAAACTCATGCTGTGGTGGTCGCTCCTCCTGGCTCGTTCGTACCGAGGCATGCTACACGTTGGCTAAATCTTTGCGTGATTTTTCCGAGTGCCCGGGGATAGTGGTGGTTCCGGGCGGCGAGTTGATTTGCAGACTTCGCCAGGTCCGTGGAGATCGATCGGTGATGCAGTTTTTGGTGTATTTGCTCGTCGATGCGCTGATCTACGCGGCAGGTAGACGCTGGCAGGTGCTTATCACTGTGGTGATGATCCTGCTGGTGATTTGGGTTCTACTTCTCCCGGAGCGTCAGTCGTCGGCTGCGCCGTAGTGTGCGCAGCGGGACGGTTTGGCTGCCGACCAGGGTCGATGAGGGCAAACTGCAGGCAGCGTTGCCGGCGGGCTGACTAGGCATGACTCAGTTTGCGCCGAGAGTGCCGCAAAGCTGTAACCCGTGAACGAAGCGTGCTGCATGGGTCAGGTCCCGGCACGAAGTCACCGTTCGCTGCACGGCAGAGAGTCGTTCAGCTGTAAAAGGTAATTTCTGCCGCGCCCAACTGAGTACAGGCGCTAGTCACTACCACCCGTCATCCCGGCCGGCGCGATGGGAGCGGCACGCGAGCAGCGCGCCGAGCCGGGACCTCGGCGGAGCGGGTCGGCTCTGCGCGCCGCACGCGCGCTCATGCCGCGTATACCTTGCCGAGCAAACGCAGCTCGCTGGCGACCGCGAGCGAATTGGCGGCGACCATTGCCATGATGCCGATCTCGTCCAGCGGGCGCTGCCCAAGCAGCTCCCGGGCCAGGACCGCAAAGCCCTCCCAGTCGCGGTTGCCAGGCCGGTGCTTGAGACCGAGAGACGTCCAGGCCGCGATCTCCGCCCAGTAGCGGCGGCGGGACTGGAGCCGTCCGGCGAGCAAAGCCGCAAGTGCCTGACCCCGCCGCGCTCGGCCTGCTCCGAGCCCCTTGCCCACGTCGTCCTCGAACCATGTGGCAAGCATCGGATGCTCGTCGATCCAGTCGGCGCTGTCCCGCATCGCCTTCGCGACCGCCTCTTTGGACAGCCGAGCCCCGTCCATCGCATCGCACAGGCTGCCGACCAGTCTCTCGACCGGCCACGGGTCGGGATTCAATTCGCCGAGCCCGACCGCCTCCGCAAAGTCCAGTAGGCCGAACGGCGGCATCGTGCCGGATGCGCCGTTGATCGCGAGGAAATGACCCGCGACGATCCGGGCGTGCTCGATCGTGGAGGGCGCGATCCCAAGCTCTCCCTTGACCTCCTGGAAGAGGCCGCGCAGCTCGGTCTTCGTCAGCTGGCGGCGTACCCACGCGTCACGCACGCCGATGCCCTGCTTTACCAGCAGCGCCGCGAGCGCCGCCTTGCTGCCGGCATGCCTCGCGATGACGAGGACGGTCTGGGCGCCCGATCCATCCACGCCGGAGGCCATCACCTCCAGGGTCCGGGGTTGCGGACACGGTGCACACGCGACGCCCCGACGCCGACAGGCCTCGATGGCCTTGTCGAGCGCGGGCTGGTCGGCCGGCGGCACCCAGTTGCGCATTGCGATCAGGCGCCGCATCATGGCCGGGCTGACGAGACCGCGGGAAGCGGCAGGCTCCGTCTGCTCCGCCAGCTGCATGCGTACCCGGCTCGACCCGTTGAGAAGGAAGCCCAGCGCCGCTTCACGCATCGCGGGCTCCTCTTCGCCCAGGACATCGACGACCAACTGCGCGCGCATGGTCTCGGGGAGCGCCTCGGCGCTCTGGTCCAGATGGGCATGGATGGCAAAAGGATCGTGGTTGAGCATCTTTGCGATGCTCGCGGGACTGCCTGTGTCCTCGCCAACCCCCAAAGCGTCCAGGGCATCGAGGTTGTTCGCCATCACGCGGGCCATCAGCGCCTGCAGGGCATCGCCGACATCGAGCTTCGCGGCGGCGAACTGGCTGAGGACGAGCAGCAGCATCGGCGCTCCAATTCTGCCGGCTTCGCACTGGTCCACGAGACTCGCGCGCAGCCGCTCCACGAGAGCGATGCTGCCTGCGTCTTTGCGCTCGACCCCGAAGCGGAGGCTCTCCAAGGCGTGCGCCAGGAGGACCGCATAAGCCGCGATCAAGTCGGCGCTTGGCCGCTTCTTGCGACCCTCCTTGGCAATCAGCTCGACGAGGTCGAACACGCACTCCGGTGTATTCTCCAGAGACCGCAGAGCGACTTGCGTCGCCCGGCTCGATCCATTCGACGCCATGTCGGATGCCACCGCCTTCGCAAGGCCGCTCAGCGTGGAATGAGCCATCTCGGTCGACGCCTCCCGTGCGTATCCGCTCACGCCGCGCAGCTACGCGACGCCGCCGGCTCATCCGGCACGATTCTACGGGGCAGCGCACCTGGCCGATGCGCGGCGTCCCCAGCCGGAACGCGCCACACCGCTTCGTGCAGGATTTTCGGGAGAACGGTGGCCCGGAAACGCCACGGACGGCCCATCCCGGCCCGAGGCCGGGCTGGGCGGGCTTCCGGACCGACGGGAAGCGTTAGGCGTTACGTCTGCGGGTAGGGCTCCAGCCCGCCGCGGCCGGGCTCGCCGCGGGGCGGGCGCGACTTGCCGGCGGCGGGAACGGCGGGACCCGCGGGGCCCTTGCTGTCCTCGTCGTCGGACGCCCGCACGATGGGCTCGCCCCTCAGCACCTTGTCGACCTCCTCGCCCGAGAGCGTCTCGTGCTCCAGCAGCGCCTTGGCCAGCGTGTGCAGATCGTCGACGCGCTCGGTCAGGATGCGCCGCGCCGTCTGCTCGCCCTCCTCCACCAAGCTGCGGATCTCGTCGTCGATCAGCTTGGCCGTCTCCTCGGACATGTTGTTCGTCTGCGTGACCGAGTGGCCGAGGAACACCTCCTGCTCGTTGCCGTGGTAGCGCACGCGGCCGAGCTTCTCCGACATGCCCCACTCCATCACCATGGCGCGGGCGAGGCGGGTGGCCTGCTGGATGTCGCCGGTGGCGCCGTTGGTGACGTTGTCGGGCCCGAAGATCAGCATCTCCGCCTCGCGCCCGCCGAACACCGAGGCGAGCCGCGATATGCAGAACTGGCGCGTGTAGCTGAGGCGATCGCGCTCCGGCAGGTTCATGGTGACGCCGAGCGCGCGCCCGCGCGGGATGATGGTGACCTTGTGCAGCGGGTCGTGCTGCGGTACGTGCAGGCCGACGATGGCGTGCCCCGCCTCGTGGTAGGCGGTGAGCCGCTTCTCCTCCTCGGTCATGAGCATGGAGCGGCGCTCGGCCCCCATCATCACCTTGTCCTTGGAGTCCTCGAACTCCTGCTGGGTCACGAGCCGCTTGTTGCGCCGCGCCGCCAGCAGGGCCGCCTCGTTGACGAGGTTGGCGAGATCGGCGCCCGAGAAGCCGGGCGTGCCGCGCGCGATGATCTTGGGGTCGACGTCGGGCGCCAGCGGCACCTTGCGCATGTGCACCTTGAGGATCTTCTCGCGCCCGCCCACGTCGGGATTGGGCACCACGATCTGGCGGTCGAAGCGGCCGGGACGCAGCAGCGCCGGGTCGAGCACGTCGGGCCGGTTGGTGGCGGCGATGATGATGATGCCCTCGTTGGCCTCGAAGCCGTCCATCTCCACCAGCAGCTGGTTCAAGGTCTGCTCGCGCTCGTCGTTGCCGCCGCCGAGGCCGGCGCCGCGGTGCCGGCCGACGGCGTCGATCTCGTCGATGAAGATGATGCAGGGCGCGTTCTTCTTGGCCTGCTCGAACATGTCGCGCACGCGGGAGGCGCCGACGCCCACGAACATCTCGACGAAGTCGGAGCCGGAGATCGTGAAGAACGGCACGTTGGCCTCGCCCGCCACCGCGCGCGCGATCAGCGTCTTGCCGGTGCCGGGCGGCCCGACCAGCAGGCAGCCGCGCGGGATGCGCCCGCCGAGCCGCTGGAACTTCTGCGGATCGCGCAGAAACTCCACGATCTCCTGCAGGTCGGCCTTGGCCTCGTCCACGCCCGCCACGTCGTCGAAGGTGACGCGGCCCTGGCGTTCAGTCAGCAGCTTGGCCTTGGACTTGCCGAAGCCCATGGCGCGCCCGCCGCCCGACTGCATCTGGCGCATGAAGAAGATCCACACGCCGATCAGCAGGAGCATGGGGAACCAGCTCGCCAGCAGGTTGAGGATCGAGGGCACCTCGTCGTCGGGCGGCCGCACGGTGATCTTGACGTTCTTCTTGCTCAGCCGCTCGATGAGGCCGGGATCCTCGGGAGGCGTAAAGGTCGTGAAGCGGCCGCCCTTGTCGCGGTAGCTGCCCTCCACGCGATGCTTCTGGATGGTCACGTCGGCGACATTGCCGCTTTCGACGGCCGCCAGGAAATCCGAGTAGCTGATGGGGTCGCCGCGGCCTCGCCCGGCACTTCCTTGGAACAGGTTGAAGAGCGCCACCAGGACCAGCACGATGACGACCCAGATGGCGAGGTTCCGGAAGTTCGAGTTCATTGGGATTCCTTATGTGCCCCCGGCTCGGCGCGCGAACCCAGCATGCCAGCTCAGCATGCATGAGCGGCCGCCCGCCCCAAGGTGTCTGCCGACCGGCGCGCCGCTTCCGGTCCAAGCCGTTGTAACATAGGTGTGTGCAGGGTCTTTGCCAAGTTTGGCCCCTCCGGGCGCAGGGGTCGGACGTTGGCGCCAGAGGCAAAATCGCCTCGCTCGTTGCTCCTGACGAGGACTTATCGCCCGCTTTGGGTTAAGTCCTGGTTGGGTTAACATCTGTTAACGCCCCGCGCTGCCCTCCAGGCCTGCAGTCTTGCTGTGCAGGCCCGCGAAAGTTGCTGCGAGATCGCGTTCCCCATGCGGCGCGGCCCAGAAGCCCAGAGGCGGCGCCGCCAGGAGCCTGTCCCCCAGCCAGAACGACGGCACCAGGGCCGCCGCCTGCGCCGGCACGTCGCCGGCAGTCTCGCCGCGCCGCCGCAGGCTGCGCGCGTTCGCCTCGCCCAAAGCTTGCACCTGCACCGGTCCGCCCGCGAAGCCGGGCGCAACGCGCACCCTGAACCGGCCGTCCCACAACGCGTCGTCTCCGGGCCTCAGGACGAGCTCCGGCAGCGGCTCCCGCCCCGGCTCGCGCTCGATGCGCACGCGAGCGTCCGCCTCCGTGACGAGGGCACGCGCCAGCGTCCACCGCCGGCCGGACGCGCCACGGCCCGTGCGCAGGGACGCCGCGATCCGCTCGAGCTTCCCCAGCGCAACCGGCCCGCCGGCGCCGCCCGCGGCCGCGATGGCCCGGTCCATGAGGCGCAGCGCAATCTCCTCGCCGGCCTCCGCGAGCCCCGCGCGATCGATGGCGATCACCCCCCACGCATCGACGCGAACCACCCCCGCGGCCGGCTTGCACAGCCGATCGACGATGCCATCGAGCGCGCGGCGCACCCTGCCGAGGCGTGCCGCGCTCAGCGCCAGCATGGCCGGCGTCAACCCCAGCGCATCGAGCTCGGTCCTGGCCGCGCGCAACCGCCCCCGCTCGAACTCGAGCGCGGCGTTGCCGGGGTCCTCGATCCAGCCGAGGCCGCGGGCCTCGAGCGTGGCGCGCAGTCTCGCCTTGGCGACATCCAGGAGCGGGCGCCCGATGCAGATGGGGCCCCAGCCGTCCTCGCCGCCCTCCGGGCTCCGCTCCAGGGGGGAGAGCGGCGCCATCGCGCAAAGCCCGTCGAGGCCGCTGCCGCGCGCGAGGCGCATGAGCACGGTCTCGGCCTGGTCATCCTTCGTATGGGCGGTGAGCAGGAGCCCCAGCCCATGGGCGTGCGTGGCACCGCCCAGCAGGCGATAGCGCGCGAGCCGCGCAGCGGCCTGGATGCCGGTCTGCGGCTTGGGGCCGTGCCACACCAGCGTGGCATGGCGGTAGCCCAGCGCGTGCGCGGCCGCCGCCACGGCGCGCGCCTCGGCCGCGGACTCCGCCCGCAGGCCGTGATCGACCGTCAGAGCCGGATAGGCCGCCGGGTCCTGCCCCGTGCGGCGCAGCCAGTCGGCGAGGAGCACCATGAGCGCGGTGCTGTCGCTGCCGCCCGAGACCGCCAGCGCGCAGGGCATCCGCCCCGCGAACGGCGCAAACAGCGCCTCGGTCTCCTCCGGCCGGATCGGATCGCCAGCATCTTCCATCGCGGGTTGCGAAGCTCGCAATCGTGAGATGGTGAGTGGTGAGATGGTGAGTTTCGGGTGGTGCGCGCGTTGAGGGCGGGGGCTGAACGTGAGGCGGCCCATCTCTCGTTCAGCCCCCTCGCTGGTCCAGCGCTCGCCCGCCACTCACCATCTCACCACCTCACCATCTCACCATCTCACCTAAACGATCAGCGCCATCGTGAGATGTGGGTGGTGAGGTTCGCGTGGTGCGCGGGTTGGGGGCGGGGGCTGAACGTGAGGCGGCCCACCTCTTGTTCAGCCCCCTCACTGGCCCAGCATTCGCCCGCCACTCACCATCTCACCACTCACCATCTCACCTAAACGATCAGCACCATCGTGAGATGTGAGTGGTGAGGTTCGGGTGGTGCGCGCGTTGGGGGGCGGGGGTTGAACGTGAGGCAGCCCACCTCTCGTTCAGCGCCCTCGCCGGCCCGGCGCTCGCCCGCCACTCACCATCTCACCACTCACCATCTCACCCCAATTAAAAAAGCCGCCCGCCGTTGGGCACCTGACGCTCCGGCACGATCAGCACCACCTCGCCGTCGGCGTCGGGAAAGCCGAGGGTGAGGACCTCCGACATGGTCTTGCCGATCTGGCGCGGCGGGAAGTTCACCACGGCGGCGACCTGGCGCCCGATCAGCGTCTCGGGCCGATAGTGGCGCGTGATCTGCGCCGAGCTCTTCTTCACCCCGATGCCGGGCCCGAAGTCGATCTCCAGCCGGATCGCCGGCTTGCGCGCCCCGCTCAGCGGCTCGGCCGCCACCACGGTGCCGACGCGGATCTCGACCTTGAGGAAGTCCTCGAAGGCGATGCGCGGCGCGGGCCTGGAATCTGCCCCGGTCTCTGCCCCCGAATCTACCATGGTGCAGGCCTCATCGAGTCCGTTGTCCCAGCCTCACACGCCGCCCGCCTCGCGGCCCGGACCGCCGTCCGGCTTGCCGCCTCCGCGCAGGATGCTGCGCATGAGGCCGGGCGCGTCGGTGACGAGCCGGTGCAGGATGGAGCCCACGTCCTCCACGTTGCGCAACGTACGCTCGGCGCGCCGCAGCCGCCGGTCGAGCGCGGCCATGGTGCCGGCGAGGCCCGGATCGTCGTCCTGGAGCCAGGTGCGGAACACCGAGGCATAGACGGTGGCAAGCCCGGTGATGCGCAGGCTTCCCGTTGCCCCGTCGGTGGAGATGCCCGCGGCCTCCAGCATCCAGTGCATGGAGGAGAGGAGCGGGCGGGCGAGCGACAGGTCTGCCGGGCCGGAGGCGTGGATG
>Ga0209382_10004464_pt1 | contig 18708 bp, 17 predicted proteins | sample SoiMetdeltSBSDD5_FD_187599 | JGI IMG/M metagenome (GOLD analysis project Ga0209382, IMG submission 187599) | Bulk soil microbial communities from a Populus tree surrounding site in Tennessee, USA - Soil MetaG P. deltoides SBSDD5 (SPAdes) (version 2) | ecosystem: Environmental > Terrestrial >...
GCTGCGTCCAGTCGGTCGCGTAGCGGAAGGCGTCCTGCGAGTCCAGGAACGCGGCGGGACTCTGCGACGCGAGCGCTTTGCTCAGTTGCCCGGCGAAGCGCTGCTGTGCGGCGGCGATGCGCCCCTGGTAGATGCCTGTCAGTTGCGCGTCGATGCCCTCGTTTGCCGCGGTTCCCTTGGTTACGTCCTTCACGCTACGCGCATCCCAGCCGGCGCTCTTTCGCGCGCACCAGCGCGGTCACGGCCTCGTTGACCGGCGCGGCAACGCCGACTTCACGGCCGGCGCGCGGGATCGAACCGTTGATCACGTCGATCTCGGACTTGCGTCCGGCCAGCAGGTCGAGCAGCACCGACGGACGGGCGTGCGGGATCTTCGAACCGAAGTCGCGCACGTAGGCGACCGGGTCATCGAACCCGAGCCTGACACCCTTGGCGCGCGCTACCTGGAACGCTTCGGTCGCGCAGGCTGCAGAAACGCTCGACAGGTCCGCATCCTCCATCACTTCGCCCGTCGTCCGTTCGCTGACGCCGCAGGGGCCGGAGTAGGCGCAGTTGCAGATCAGCTTCTCCCACACGAGCTGGTCGATATCGTCGAACACCTTTACGCGAAAGCCGGCGCCGCGCCACACTTCTTCGACCCGTTTCAGGCGCTCGGTAATCGGACCGCCGAATTCGCCCAGCCGCACCAGCTCCCAGCCGTTGTGATGCGCGTGCCCGGGCGCCTTCATCGACGCACCGAAGCCGCCGACCACACCGACCATCACCCTCTCGCGACCAAGCACGTGCGCTGCCGCGTCAGGCCCGCCAAGGCCGTTCTGGATCGAAAGCACCGGCGTGTCCTTGCCGAGCAGCGATTTCGCCGCCTCGGCGGCGGTAGTAACGTGCATCGCTTTCGTAGCCAGGATCACCAGGTCGCAGGGACCGGCTGTGCGCGCGTCGGTGGTCGCGTTCAGCTTTACGGTGCGGTCGCCGGATGCGCCTTCGACGCGCAGGCCGCTGGCCCGAATCGCGTCGATGTGCTCGCGCCAGCGGTCGATCGCCCAGACTTCGTGGCCGGCGGACGCGAGCAGGCCCGCGTACACCGAGCCCATCGCGCCCGTGCCGACGATCGCGATTTTCACTGCTGGATCTTGATGCCCGCGTTCTTGATGATGATTGCGTAGCGCTCCTGCTCGCGCACCATGTACGCAGCCATCTCGTCGGGCGTGCTGGAAGCCTGGTCGAGGCCGAGCGCGACGTAGCGTTCGCGCATCTCGGGGCCGCGCATCGCCTTCTGGATTTCCTCCGACAGCCGCGCGACGATCTCGCGCGGCGTGCCGGCCGGCGCCGAGTAGCCGATCCATGCTGCTGCGTCGAATCCCGGCAGGTCGGCCGCCTCGGCGAGCGTCGGCACGTCGGGCAGGGAAGCGGTGCGCTGCGCGGTCGTCACGCCGAAGACTTTCAGGCGCCCGGCCTTGACGTGTCCGACCACCGACGCCACGGTCTCCACCGCGTAGTGGATCTGGCCGCCGATCAGATCGGTCATCGCCGGCGCGCTGCCTTTGTAGGGCACATGCACTGCCTTGAGCTTTGCCGCCGAATTGAACAGCTCGGCGAACAAATGCGCGGTCGCCCCGGTGCCGGACGAGGAAAACGTGTACTTGCCCGGATTGGCCCGTACCTGCGCGACGAACTCGCGCGCGTTCGTGGCTGGAAACGACGGATGTGCGATCAGCGCGAACGGCGCCTTCGCCGTCAGGCTCACCGGCGTGAGGTCCTTCAGCGGGTCGTAGGATATTTTCTGCAGGTTCGGCATGATCGACAGCGGGCCGCTCGACGATGCGAGCAGCGTGTATCCGTCGGGCGCCGCTTTGACGACCGCCTCGGAGCCGATCTGGCCGCCCGCGCCCGGCCGGTTGTCGATCACGAAGGTCTGACCGAGCTGCTGCCCGATCTTTTCGGCAACGATGCGCGCGGCGAGATCGGTGGCCTGCCCGGGCGGCCAGGGAACGATCACCCGGACCGGCTTGTTCGGGTACTGTTGCCCGAGCACCGGTCCCGCGGCGAACGCGAGCGCGAGCGCTGCAAGTACGGCGGTTCTCGCGCGCTTCCTCATACGACCTCGAACAGCCCGGCCGCGCCCATCCCGCCGCCGATGCACATCGTGACCACGACGTACTTGACGCCGCGGCGCTTGCCTTCGATCAGCGCGTGGCCGATCAGCCGCGATCCGGTGACGCCGTATGGATGCCCGACCGCGATCGAGCCGCCGTCGACGTTCAGGCGCTCGTCCGGGATGCGCAAACGGTCGCGGCAATAGATCACCTGCACCGCGAACGCTTCGTTCAATTCCCACAGGCCGATATCGGCGACCTTGAGGCCGGCGCGGTCGAGCAGCTTCGGCACCGCGAACACCGGGCCGATGCCCATCTCGTTCGGCTCGCACCCGGCGACTGCAAAGCCGCGGAATACGCCCATCGGCTTGATGCCTCGCTTCGCGGCGACCTTGTCGCTCATGATGACCTGGGCCGAGGCGCCGTCGGAGAACTGGCTCGCGTTGCCGGCGGCGATGACGCCGCCTTCGATCGCCGGCTTGATCTGCGAGACGCCTTCGTACGTCGTATCGGCGCGGATTCCCTCGTCGTGCTCGCTCGTGACCTCGCGGATCGACTCGGCCTTGGTGTTCTTGTCGACCACCTTCATCTTCGTCGTGATCGGCACGATCTCGTCCTTGAACTTGCCTTCAGCGCGGCCCTTCGCCGCGCGCTGCTGGCTCAGCACGCCGTAGTGGTCCTGCGCTTCGCGCGGAATTTCGTATTTTCTCGACACGTACTCGGCGGTCTGCAGCATCGGCCAGTAGATCTCCGGCTTGTGGCGATGCAGCCATTCGTCCTGGAAATGGTGCTTGTTCGCCTCGTTCTGCACCAGCGAGATCGACTCGACGCCGCCGGCGATGTAGATCTCGCCTTCGCCGGCGAGGACGCGCTGGCACGCAAGCGCCACCGTCTGCAGGCCGGACGAGCAGAAGCGGTTCACGGTCATCCCCGACACCGAGGTCGGCAGCCCGGCGCGGATCGCGATCTGGCGCGCGATGTTGCCGCCGGTCGCGCCCTCCGGGGTCGCGCATCCCATGATGACGTCCTCGATTTCCTGCGGCTCTACCTTCGCGCGCTCGAGGGCCGCATGCACCACGTGGCCGCCCATCTTCGCGCCGTGCGTCATATTGAGTGCGCCGCGCCAGCTCTTGCAGAGCGGCGTGCGCGCGGTGGAAACGATCACTGCTTCGGTCATCTTTGATCTCCTCCAGGTTTCAGGTTGCCTTTAAGGAACGCGCTGATGTCGGCAAAGGCCTGCGACTTCGCACTCGAGTTCGCGCCGACAGTAGCCCCGAGACGCATGCATTCACGTCTTGCGATCTGCATGCTGGCGGACACATTCTTAGGATCGATCACCGTACCGGCACGGCTGACGTAGCGGCCGTCGTCTTCTATGAAGAATTCGCAGTCGCGGAAGTTCTGCGCTGTCGACACCCAGAAAGTGCGGTGAGTCGACGTATCTCCGTCGAAACCGTGAGACGCACCGCGATAAGTCTTGAATTCGACCTTGCCACCGGCGGCGCGGATCCTATCGACATATGCGGAGCATGATTTCACGCCCGTATAGTCGTCCTCTTCGCCGATGAGCATCAGCACCGGCGCCGTCATCTTGGGATTTCGGTATTGCGTCGAGCAGCCCGGGTAGAGCGGAACATGGGCTGCAAAGATCCCCGCGCCCATTCGCTTGCGCGCGGATGCCTGCTCTCGAGGATCGGCAGCCTGGAGCGCGACGGAGCCGCCCTTCGACATTCCCATGACCGCGACCTGTCGCGGATCGACCAGCGGATGCTTGGCAAGGTACGCAAGCCCGGCAAACGCATCGCGCACCATCTGGCCGGTGGTCACCCGCGCCTGATCCTCTGCCGTGCTCGCAACGCCGCGCGGCGAAAAGGCGTCGATCACCAGAACCACGAATCCGGCGGCAGAAAGCCCCCTTCCGTAGTCGCCTTCCCGAGTATCGCGTGCTCCTGCGGAGCCATGCACGACGATGACGCCGCCGTATTTCCTTTCGGCGGTCGCGCCCGGCGGAACATACAGGTAACCAAACACCGACTCTGGATTCAGCGAACCATTCAACGATTCGAAATCCACACGCGTGCCGCCGTTGGGCGCCGCCGATTGAGCGTGTGCCGCTTCGGCGAGGAAACCAGCAAGGAGAAATGCGACGATCAACTTGAAAATTGATCCCTCCTTGCCGGCTTGTATTTCATGCAATGAAGGCTATCCGTTGAACTTCTTGCCTTCCTTGGCGAGCTTTACCAGCAGCGGCGCGGGCTTCCAGACCTCGCCCATGTATCCGTGCTGGAATTTCTCGATCGCTGAGAGCACCTTGGGCAATCCGACGGTATCGGCGTAGAACATCGGCCCGCCGCGATACGGCGGGAAGCCGTATCCGGTCAGATACACCATGTCGATGTCGGAGGCCCGCAGCGCGATGCCTTCTTCGAGGATGTACGCACCCTCGTTGACGAGCGCGTAGATCAGCCGCTCGACGATCTCGTCGTCGGAGATTTGCCGCGTCTTGACGCCGGTTTCCTTGCGGTAGTCGGCGATGATGTGCTCGACCTCCGGATCCGGAATCGGCTTGCGGCTGCCCGGCTCGTACAGGTACCACCCCTTGCCGGTCTTCTGGCCGAAGCGGCCGCGCTCGGCGATCTTGTCGGCGACCTTCGAGTACTTGAAGTTCGGCCGCTCGACGTAACGGCGCTTGCGGATTTCCCAGCCGATGTCGAGCCCCGCCATGTCGCCCATCGCGAGCGGCCCCATCGCGAGCCCCCATTTCTGCGCCGCCGCGTCGACCTGCTGCGGCGAGCAGCCCTCGTCGATCAGGAACAGCGATTGCTGGCCGTACTTCTCGATCATCCGGTTGCCGATGAAGCCGTCACAGACGCCCGAGACGACCGGCACCTTCTTGATCGCCTTGCCGAGCTTCATCGTCGTCGCCAGCACGTCCTTGCCGGTCTGCTTGCCGCGCACCACCTCGAGCAGGCGCATCACGTTCGCCGGAGAGAAGAAATGCGTGCCGATCACGTCCTGCGGACGCTTCGTCACCGCCGCGATCTGGTCTACATCGAGTGTCGAGGTGTTGGACGCGAGAATTGCGCCGGGCCTGGCGATCGCGTCGAGCTTGCGGAAGATCTCCTGCTTGACGTCCATGCGTTCGAACACCGCCTCGATGATGATGTCGGCGTCCCTGGCGGCGCCGAGGTCGAGCGACGGCGTGACCAGGCTCATGCGCCGGTCCATCTCCTCCTGCTTGAGGCGGCCCCTCGACACGGTCCCCGCGTAGTTCATGCGGATCGTCGCCAGGCCGCGGTCGAGCGCCTCCTGCTTCATCTCGATGATCGTCGTCGGAATGCCTGCGTTGACGAGGCTCATCGTGATGCCGCCGCCCATCGTGCCGGCACCGATCACTGCGGCGTTCTTCACTTCGCGCGTCGGCGTATCCTCGGGCACGTCGGGGATCTTCGTGGTCTGGCGCTCGGCGAAGAACATGTGGCGCAGCGCCTTCGACTCGGGCGTCTCGACGAGCACCGCGAAGCGCTCGCGCTCGAACTTCCTTCCCTCGTCGAACGGAACCGTGCACGCGGCTTCAGCGCACGCGACGATCTCGAGCGGCGCCGGATAGCCGCGCGAGGCCTTGCCGACCTCGTCGCGCACCTTCGCGAAGAAGGCTTTCACGTCGCCGTCGACCTTGGCGGTCAGGTCGCGGATGCGCCGCGGTCCTTTGCCTTCCGCGACGAGCTTCTTTGCGAATGCGATTGCCGATTCGAGCAGGTCGCCGGTCGCGATCTCGTCGATCAGGCCGAGCCGCTTTCCTTCCTCGGCCGGGATCGGGTTGCCGGTGGTCATCATCTCGACCGCCTTGGCGACCGGGATGATGCGCGGCAGGCGCTGCGTGCCGCCGGAGCCGGGCAGGATGCCGAGCTTGACCTCCGGCAGCGCGAGCTGCGCCTTCGGCGCCGCGACGCGATAGTGGCAACCGAGCGCGAGCTCGAGGCCGCCGCCCATCGCGAATCCGCCGATCGCCGCGACGAGGGGCTTCTTCATCTCGTCCTGCGCCGCGTTGATTTCCGGCAGCGATGGCGGCTCGAACGACTTCGGCGTGTTGAATTCGCGGATGTCGGCGCCGCCCGAGAACACCTTGGGGGAGCCCCAGATCACTGCTGCCTGTACGGCGGGATCGGCTTCGGCTTTGCGGAGGCTTTCCATGATGCCGGGGCGGAGCCTGCTGCCGAGGCCGTTGACCGGCGGGTTGTTCATCGTGATGACGGCGACGCCGTCGCGGACGGAATAGGTAACCGCTTCGCTCATTTCGGGACTCTCCAGGGGGGATGGCCATTCTAGCAAGGCCGAGTGCGGGCGGGGAGGGCGCCCGCCGCTGTCAGTCGACTTGCGCGCCCCGATGCCCGCACGACGGGCGACCACTTCGCGGGATAATTGCCATAGGAGGATTCCACAATGAAGAACTTCATTCGCAAGTGGGCCACCATCGCGATCGCCGCAGCGGCCATGGCCGCCGGCATGCAGGCCGCGATGGCCCAGGCGCCGAAGCAGATCCGCTTCGGCCTGCTGCCGGCCGAGGATCCAAGCAACATGGTGCAGATGTTCCAGGGCATTGCCGAGCACGTGAGCAAGGCGATGAGTCTGCCTGTTACCGTGCGCGTCTCCGAGAGCTACAACGCCCTGATCGAGGCAATGCGCGCCGGGCACCTCGAGGTGGTGTACGTCGGTGGCAGCCAGTACGTGAAGATGCTCGACCTGAAGATGGACGTGGTGCCGGTAGTGCTCAACAAGGACACCGAAAACCGCACGTACTACAAGTCCTGCGTCATCTCGCGCTCCGACAGCGGCATCAGGACCTGGAACGATCTCAAGGGCAAGACCTTCGCCTTCGTGAGTCCGACCTCGACCTCCGGCGGCGTGGCGCCGGCGTACCTGCTGCTCAGGAATGGCGTCAATCCCGACAAGGACTTCAAGAACAAGATGTACTCAAGCAAGCACGACGCATCGTTCCTGGCGGTCAAGAACAAGAAGGTGGATGCGGCTGCGGTCGGCGACATGTATTTCTGGCGCTGGGCCGAGCGCAACATCCTGCAGATGGAAAAGTACGACGAGCCCAATGACAAGCTCGTCAACTCGGAGTTGCACATCGTCGGTTGCATCAAGGTACCGAACACGCCGATGGTCACGCTGAAGACGTACGGCGACAAGTTCGTAGAGGACCTTCGCCGGGCCTTCGAGACGCTTCCGCCGAGCGTTGCAGGCGTCTACAAGGTCTGGCCGAGCACGGGGTTCGTGCGCACCACGCACAAGGACTTCGTCGATCTCATCGAGATGGACCGCATGGCCGAGGCTGCGAAAAAGCAGGGCAACTGAAAGTGGTCGACGCCGGGCAGAACATGGTCGAGGTCCGCAACCTTACCAAGTCCTACGGCAACGACCGGCCTGCCATCCGAGACATCTCCCTCACGCTGAAGCGCGGGGAGTTCGTGGTGCTGCTGGGACCGAGCGGCGTCGGCAAGTCGACCTTGCTGCGCACGCTCAATTTTCTCGTCCGGCCGTCGTCCGGCAGCGTCATGGTCGACGGCCAGGACCTGGGAAAAATGTCGGGCAAGGAACTGCTGCGGGCCCGCCAGCACATTGGCATGATCTTCCAGGAGTTCAACCTGGTGAACCGCATGTCGGTGCTGACCAACGTGCTGTGCGGTCGGCTGGGCGCGCTCGGATTCTGGCGGGCGCTCACCTACTCGTTTCCACGGCAGGACCAGGAACGCGCGGTGCGAGCGCTCGCTCGCGCCGGCCTCGAGGATCCGGAAATGTACATGCGTCGCGCCGACATGCTGAGCGGCGGGCAGCGCCAGCGAGTGGGCATCGCGCGCGCGCTGGTCCAGGAGCCCAAGCTCATCCTGGCCGACGAGCCCATCGCCAGCCTGGACGTAATCATGCGCGAGCAGATCATGGAGCTGATTGCGGACATCGCCAAACGCGACGGCATCACCGTGGTGATGAGCCTTCATCAGCTCGACGCCGCGCGCAAATATGCCGATCGCATCATCGCGCTCTCCGCCGGTGTGATCACTTTCGACGGGCCGCCGGCGGACCTCGACGCCGCGGTGGTTGAGCGCATCTTCCGCAAGGAGGGGGACGCTCGCGATCCGGGCGACGAAGGGGCGGCGGCAGGGATGGCGCGCGCCAATGGCTAGCGCCGCTACGCTCGATCGCACTCTCGGATTCGTAGTCGCTCGCCGGAAGGCGACCTGGCGCCAGTTCCTGGTCGTGGGCGCGGTACTGGTCGGCCTCGCGATCTGGGCAGCTCGCGGCACCGAATTCGATATCCCCAAGCTCATCGAGGGCCTTCCCAAGTTCTGGGAGCTGCTGGGCCGGATGATGCCGCCGGACCTGAGCGTGCTGAACAAGCTGATGAAGCCGCTGCTCGAGACGCTCGAAATGGCGCTCCTCGGCACGACGATCCCGATCTTCCTCGCGCTGCCGCTCGCCTTTCTCGCCGCGGTGAACGTGTCGCCTCACCCTGCCGTGAGCGCCGTTGCGCGAATCCTGATCGGCGGCCTGCGCACGGTTCCCGAGTTGGTCTGGGCCATGATCCTGGTCACCGCCGTGGGCTTGGGGCCGTTCCCCGGGGTGCTGGCGCTCACGCTGCACACCATAGGCGGACTGGGCAAGTTCTACTATGAGGCGATCGAGGCGAGCTCGCCCGGCCTTATCGAGGCGATGCAGGCCACGGGCGCGAGCCGCTTCAAGGTGATCTGGTTCGGCGTCCTTCCCGACATCCTGCCGGTCATGATGTCGAGCACGCTCTTCTACTGGGAGTACAACAATCGCGCCTCCACCGTGCTGGGTCTCGTCGGCGCCGGCGGCATCGGGCTCGCGCTCACGCACGCGATGTCCGACTTCCGCTACCCGGAAGCCGTCACCTGTCTGATACTCATCGTGTTGATCCTGGTCGTGATCGACCGGATCAGCGCGTACCTGCGCTCGAAGATCATCTGATGGTGGCGACACCGAGGCCCGTGCCGGGATTGCCGCCCACCTCGGCGATTTCCCGCCTGGGTCCCACGCAGATGATCGTGGCGGGAATCGTCGCTCTCCTGTACTGGAAGTCGCTCAATGACACCAACGTCAGCTTCGCGGAGCTCGTCAGGGGCGTGCCGGCGATCATCGAGCTGCTGCGCCAGATGTTCCCCCCGGATTGGAAGTACGGCCTGACGCTCGGCAAGGCCGTAGTCGAGACGCTGCAGATCGGCATCATCGCGACCCTCGTCGCTGCGGTGCTGGCGCTGCCCCTAGCTTTCCTCGCGGCGAAGAATGTTTCTCCGCATCCGGTCATTTACTACCCTGTCCGGCTGGTGCTCACGATCTTCCGCGGCGTCTCCGAGCTCATCTGGGCACTGCTCGTCGTGGTCGCCGTGGGACTCGGGCCCTTCGCAGGAGTGATCGCGCTCGTGATCTACTGCGTGGGCGTCATCGCCAAACTGCTCGCCGAGGCGATCGAGGCGGTCGATCCCGGCCCGCTGGAGGCGATGACCGCCGCCGGTGCGAGCCGCTGGAAAGTATTCCTGTACGGCGCCTGGCCGCAGGTGATGCCGCTGTTTCTCTCCTACTGCCTCTATTATTGGGACCACAACACGCGCTCGGCTGTCGTACTCGGATTCGTGGGAGCCGGCGGCATTGGCTACACGCTTTTCTTCGACATCAGCGCCTACCACTTCGAGAAGGCGACGATGGCGATGATCATCCTGATCGCCATGATCGTGATCATCGACCGGATATGCCTGTACCTGCGCAAGAAAGTGATCTAGCCAATAACGCGGAGTGAGCCAATGGGACGTTACCGAGGCAGCATCAAGCTTGTCATTCTCGACATCGCCGGCACCGTCTGCGACGGTCCCCAGGACCTGAGGCACATCTATCCGAACGACGACGGGCTTGCGGTGAAGGGGCCGGTGATCGTGTTCGAGCGCATGTTCACCAGGTTCAAGATGGATCTGGACTGGGCGACGATCCGCAAGCCGATGGGCAAGTTCAAGAAGGAGCACCTCGAGGACATCCTCGCGTTTCCCCACGTGCGCGAGAAATTCCGCAAGGCGCACGGGCGCGACTGGACCGCGGAGGACGTGACCGAAATGTTCGACCTGTTCCGGCCCGAGATGGCGAAGGTCGCGGTGACCGAGGATCTGATTCGGCCGTTCGAAGGCGTGAAGCGTTGCGTCGACCGGTTGCGCGCGGCGGGAATCAAGGTGGGATGCGACACGGGCTACCCGGTCGAGGCATGCAATGCCATCTACGAGACGCTCGACAGGAGGCACGGCATCCGCTTCGACGTCGTGGCGGACTCGGAAAACACGCGCGGACGCCCCACGCCATTCCTGGTGTACGACTGCATGTACAAGGCGAACGCCTATCCGCCCGCGGCGGTCGTGAAGGCCGACGATATCACCGCCGGCGTGCAGGAAGGGGCGAACTCGGGCGCGTGGACGGTGGGACTCTATGCAACCGGCGCGCACGACTATGACACCCTCAAGGCCGCGGGCGCCGATTACCTGTTGCCGGGGTCTGCCGAGCTTGCAGACCTCGTCTTCTGCGAGATTCAGCCGCGCGTCACTCGCGGCGAGATGCCGGGACAGTACGCTTGAGCGAGCTTTTTCGCCTAACCGCGCGCGAAGCGGTGCGTCTGTTGCGCTCGGGCGCAGTCTCTCCGGTCGACCTGGTGCAAGCGTCGCTCGCGCGCATCGAGGCGACCGATGGAGTGCTCAACGCCGTGCCCACGCGCTGCGCCGAGCGCGCGCTGGCGCACGCGAGCAGGCTGGCGGACGCAAAACCCGCGGAAGGACACGAACACGCCTGGCTCGGCGGCCTGCCGATCGCCGTCAAGGACCTCAACGACGTCGAGGGGGTGCGCACCACCTATGGCTCACCCTTGTTCGCAGACCACGTTCCAGACGGCAGCGATGCCATGGTGCAGACGCTCGAGGCAAACGGCGCAATCGTGGTGGGCAAGGCCAACACGCCCGAGTTCGGCCACGGGGCGAACACGTTCAACGAGGTGTTCGGCAAGACGCGCAATCCTTGGAACACAGCGATGACCTGCGGGGGCTCTTCGGGCGGATCGGCCGTTGCGGTCGCCACAGGGCAGGCGTGGCTCGCGACGGGCTCCGATCTTGGCTGCAGCCTGCGCATTCCCGCGGCATTCTGCTCGGTCGTGGGATTACGTCCTTCGCCAGGGCGCGTGGCGCGGAGCCGCGTCCGTCTTCCCTTCGACAACCTCTGGGTGCAAGGGCCGATGGCCCGCAACGTCGGTGATGTCGCGCTGATGCTGGACGCCATGGCCGGCGCCCGCCCCGAAGACCCCATCGCGATACCGGAACCCTCCACGCCTTTCGTCGATGCGGTGGATCGGCCCATTGCGCCGCGGCGCGTGGCCTACAGTCGCGACCTGAACGGCCTCACTCCGGTGGCGCGGGAAGTGGCCGAGATCTGCGCCGCCGCCGTGGCGCGTTTCTCGGAAATTGGCGCGGTGGTGGAGGAGGGCTGCCCCGATCTTCGCGATGCGCGCCCGATCTTCAGAGTGCTGCGCGCCAACCAGTTCGTCGGCGACCTCGGGCCGATCGTCGACGCCAACCGCGAGCGCGTGCGGCGCGAGGTGATCTGGAACATGGACCTCGGCAAGAAGGTGACCGCCGAGGAGCTCGCCGACGCCGAGCGCAGGCGCGGACAGCTCTACCGCCGCGCCGCGGCGTTCTTCGACCACTACGACCTGCTGGTGACGCCCGCGGCGATCGTCGCGCCTTTTGCTGTCGACATCCGCGCGCTCGACGAGGTCGAGGGCGTGAAGCTTGACAACTACTACGAGTGGTACTCGATCGCCTACGCGATCACGCTCACCTCGCTGCCCGCCATTTCCCTGCCGTGCGGGTTCACGACGACCGGGCTTCCCGTCGGCTTGCAGCTGGTGGGGCCGCCGCGCGGAGAGGCCCGTCTGCTCGGCGCCGCGCGAATGATGGAACAGGTCTTCGGCATCGCCCCGCGCCTGCCCATCGATCCGATGCCGCCAAGACCATGATTCGGTAGATTGTTGACAATCAGCAATTTGACGCACTAGACTGGCCGCCATGGCCCGTGCTCCTGCGTCTCCCAGCCCGAGCCCGCACGGTGCCGCGCTTGACCTCTTGCGTGAGCAGTCGCTCACCAGCCTGGTGCAGCGCGAGCTCGAGCGCCAGATCGAGTCCGGCCAGCTCGCGCCCGGCGCGAAGCTGAATGAGGCCGACGTCGCGGCGGACCTGCGTGTGTCGCGCGGGCCGGTGCGCGAGGCGTTCCGCGCACTCGACCAGATCGGGCTGGTGCGCACCGAGAAGAACCGCGGCGTATTCGTGCGCGAGGTCTCGCTGCCCGAGGCGAGTGAGATCTACGAGGTGCGGGCGGCGCTCGAAGCGATGATCGGGCGCCTTGCTGCGCGGCGCGCTCTGCCGGCCCAGCTGACCGGCCTGCGCTCGCTCGTCAAGCGCATGCAGGCGGTGGCGCGCTCGCGCGACGCCGACGCGTATTTTCCGCTCAACCTGGAATTCCACGACACGCTCGCGCAGGCGGCGGGCAATGCCGCGCTGCTCGCGAACTACCGGCGCGTCATCAAGGAGCTGAACCTCTACCGGCGCGCGACGCTGGTCCGCACCATCGATCACATCCCGATCGCGACCCGCGACCATGAGGCGATCGTCGCCGCGGTGGCGAAAGGCGACGAGAAGCTCGCCGAGCGCCTGCTCTACGAGCACGTGATCAGCAGCCGGGAGCGCCTGCAGCGCGCGCTGAAGCCTTCGGGAGCGAATCCGAAGGGCGTGCGCGAGGCGGCGTAGCAATTCCGCAAACGTTCATCGACAAGGATTGGCGAATCGCATGACTTCAAAAGGCAGCAGGCCGATGGTCGAAGCCAACGGCATCCAGTACGCGTGGCCGCGCAAGCCGGTGGTCGTCGTCTGCATCGACGGCGGAGATCCGGCCTACTTCCGGCAGTTCCTCGCCGACGGCTCGATCCCGAACATCGCGCGGTTCATGCAGCGCGGCTTCAGCGTCGTCGCCGACGGCACCGTGCCGAGCTTCACCTGCCCGAACAACATGTCGATCATCACCGGCACGCCCGCGTCGAAGCACGGTATCTCGGGCAACTACTACCTCGACGTGAAAACCGGCGAGGCGGTGGTGATGACCGGCCCGGACCTGCTGCGCGGCGACACGATCCTCGCGCAGTTCGCCAAGGCCGGCGCCCGGGTCGTCTCGATCACCGCCAAGGACAAGCTGCGCAAGCAATTGGGCAAGAACCTCGACATCGCCAAGGGCAACATCAACTTTTCCTCCGAGTGCGCGGGCAAATGCACGCTCGCCGAGCACGGCATCGAGAACGTGCTCGAGTTCGTCGGCATGCCGCAGCCGGACATCTATTCGATGGAGCTCTCCTGGTTCGTCCTCGAGGCCGGCGTCCAGCTGCTGAAGAGGAATCGCCCCGACCTGCTGTACCTCTCGCTGACCGACTACGTGCAGCACAAATACGCGCCGGAAGAGGCCGAGGCGAAGCGCTTCTACCAACGCCTCGACCAGTATTTCGGCCGGCTCGCGGACCTCGGCGCGATCGTCGCGCTGACGGCCGACCACGGCATGAACGACAAATCGAACGCGCAGGGCAAGCCGAACGTGATCTGGCTGCAGGACATCCTCGATGCGAAGTTCGGCAAGGGCGACACGCGCGTGATCTGCCCGATCACCGATGCGTTCGTCGGCCACCACGGCGCACTGGGCGGATTCGTGCGCGTCTGGTGCACGGGCAAGGCGACGCCGGCGCAGGTCATGGACGTGATCCGCGGGCTCGACGGCGTCGAATCGGTGCTCGACAAAGAAACGGCGTGCAAGATCCACGAGCTGCCGATCGACCGCGAGGCCGACGTGGTGGTGATCTCGACTGCGAACGTCTGCATCGGCGGCGCGGAGAGCGCGCACGACCTGAAGGGACTGGAAGGGCACCGCCTGCGCACGCACGGCGGCGTGTCGGAAGCCAAGGTGCCGTTCATCCTCAGCGTGCCGCTGAACGACGAGTACAAGCTGAAAGCGGGCGCCACGACGCTGAAGAGCTACCAGATCTTCGAGTACGCGATCAACGGGACGCAGGCCTGATGGTCACGAGCGGAAGACTCGCGGTCTACGACGCGCCGGGGAAGCCGTTCGAGATTCGCTCGCTGCCGATCCGCGCGCCGAAGCCGGGCGAGGTGCTGGTGAAGATCCGGATGTCGACGATCTGCCGCTCGGACATCCATTCGTACCTCGGCCACCGGCCGAACCCGTGCCCCGGCGTGCTCGGGCACGAAATCATCGGCACCATCGTCACGCTCGGCGCGGACGTGACGAAGGACATGCGCGGCGATGCGCTCGCGGTGGGCGATCGCATCACCTGGAGCGAGTATTTCATCCCGGGCGACAACTACTACACCGAGGTGCTCGACCTGCCGCAAAAATCCCCCGGCGTCGACAAGTACGGTCACATGGCGGTCACGACCGAGCCCTACCATCACGGCGGATTCGGCGAGTACTGCTACATCCTGCCGCGCTCTTGGATCCTCAAGCTGCCGTCGGAGCTGAGCGATGAGGAAGCGACGCCGATCAACTGCGGCGTCGCAACCGTCGTCTGCGTCACCGAGCAGGCGGAGATCGCGATGGGCGATGCGGTCGTGGTGCAGGGCCTGGGGCTGCTCGGCCTCTACGGCTGCGCGCTCGCCAAGAGCCGCGGTGCCCGCCTCGTGATCGGGCTGGACAACGTTGCCGCGCGCCGCGACCTGGCACTGCGCTTCGGCGCCGATCAGGTGTTCGATCCATCGGCGCTCAGCGAAGCGGATCTCGTCAAGCAAGTGAAGGCGCTTTGCAAGCCGGAAGGGGCGGATGCGGTGATCGAGCTGTGCGGCTATCCCGAAGTGATCCCGTCCGGCATCCAGATGCTGCGTACCGGAGGCCGCTACGTGCTGGGCGGCCTCGTCAACCCGGAGGCGTTCGTGCGCATCGACGCGAACCAGATCCTGCGCAAGCTGCTGACGCTGCGCGGCGTGCACAACTACCACCCGCGGCACCTGATCCAGGCGCTCGATTTCGTGCTGGTGAATCGCAAGCGCTTCCCGTTTCACGACCTGGTCGACGGCAAGTACAAGCTGGAGCAGGTCGGGCAGGCGATGAAGGACGCGGCCGAGCGCAAGGTGCTGCGCGCCGCGATCGTTCCATGAGCGCGACCATGAAGATCGAAGAACCGGATCTCGGCTACCAGCCGAGGGGTTTGTATTACGGCGGGCGCTGGGTCGAGGCGACGAGCGGCCGCAGCTTCCCCTCGATCAACCCATCGACAGGCTCGAAGCTCGGCGACGTGCCGTACGCGGATGCGAAGGACGTCGACCTTGCGGTCAAGGCGGCGGCGAAGGGCTTCGAGGAATGGCGCAAGGTCGGCATCCAGGAGCGCGCGCAGTGCCTCGAAGCGTGGGCGAAGCGCGTGCGCGAGCAGGCGAAGCGCCTGGCGATGATCGACGCCGTCGATGCGGGCAACGCGGTAAAGGGCATGGAAGGCGACATGCACTGGACCGCCGACAGCCTCGAGTACTTCGCCGGCCTGATCACCGAGGTCAAGGGAACGACGAGCTCCTACGGCCCGCGCCATATGAACTTCACGCGCCGCCAGCCCTATGGAGTCGTTGCGAAGCTGAACCCGTTCAACCATCCGTTCCGCTTCTGCGTCGAGAAGGCCGCTGCGCCGCTCGCCGCCGGGAACACGGTCGTCATCAAGAGCTCGGAGCAGGCGCCGCTTTCGAGTTTCGACGTTGCGCTGCTCTCCGAAGGCCTGTTCCCGCCGGGTGTGGTGAACGTCGTCGCGGGCGATGGCGCCACGGGTGCGGAGCTCGTCAGCCACCCGATGGTGGATCGGATCGGGTTCGTCGGCTCCGTCGAGACCGGCCGGCTCGTCGCGAAGGGCGCGGCCGACCGCCTGAAGCGCGTGACGCTCGAGCTCGGCGGCAAGAACCCGATCATCATTTTCCCCGACGCGGATCCGAAGCAGGCCGCCAGCGCCGCGATCAAGGGAATGAACATGAACCGGCAGGGGCAGTCCTGCAGCTCGACTTCGCGCGTGTTCGTGCACGAGTCGCTGCACCGCGCGGTGCTCGACGAGATCGTGCGCCTTGCGAATGCGCTGCCGGTCGGTTTTCCGTGGATCGAATCGAACGAGCTCGGTCCGATCGTCTCCGAGCGCCAGTTCAACCGCGTGATGGGCTTCATCGACGCCGGCCGCAAGGACGGCGCGCAGCTCGTTGCTGGCGGCGACAAGCCGAAGGACGCGCTGCTCGCGAACGGATTCTTTCTCCGCCCGACCGTGTTCGACGGCGTGCGGCAGGAGATGCGCATTGCGCGCGAAGAGATTTTCGGGCCGGTGATGTCGGTGCTGCCTTGGTCCGATAGCGCGGACATGCTCGCGAACGTGAACAGCGTTCAGTACGGGCTCACCGCGGCGATCGTCACCAACCGGCTCGACCTCGCGATGCAGACTGCCGAGCAGGTCGACGCAGGCTATGTCTGGATCAACTCGAACGGCCGCTACCTCGGCGAGCCCTACGGCGGCTGGAAGCAGAGCGGCCTTGGCGTCGAGGAATGCTTCGAGGAATTGCTGAGCTATACACGTGTGAAGAACGTGAACATGCGCTGGTAGGTCGCCTGACAACTGGAGGAGGACGAAATGAAGAGCTTTATATCCGCAAGACGAATTTTTCTGGCACTCGCCGCGGCGCTGCTGGTTGCTCCCGCCTGGGGGCAGGGCACGGCGAAACCCGGCGTGCTGACCATCGGCTTCATTCCCGCGGAAGACTCGCGCGCGATGGTGCGCCAGTCGCAGGCGATTCTCGACATCGTCGCCAAGCATACGGGCATGAAAATCGATGCATTCGTAGGATCCGACTACAACGCGACGATCGAGGCGTTGCGCGCCGGCCATATCGACGTTGCGCTGCTGGGGCCGTTCTCCTATGTGCTCGCCACCACGGTGGCGCCGGTCGAGGCGTTCGCGGTGACGGTGATCGCGCGCACGATGCAACCGAGCTACAAGGCGATCATCATCGCGGGCAAGGACAGCAACATCAATTCGCTCGCCGACCTGAAGGGCAAGACCTTCGCGTTCGTCGATCCGGGCTCGACCTCGGGGTTCATGGTGCCGTCGGCGGCGTTCATCAAGGCCGGCATCACGCCCGAAAAGGACTTCAAGCAGGTGATGTACTCGGGCGGGCACGACGCCACGATCGTCTCGGTGGGATCGGGCAAGGTGGACGCGGGCTGCGTCGCCGACCGGATTTACGAGCGCGGCTGTGCCAAGGGCCTCGCCGACTGCAACAAGCTGAAGGTGGTCTGGAGTTCCCCTGCCATTCCCAATGATCCGCTGCTCTATCGGAAGAACCTGTCCGAAGACATGAAAGCCAAGATCCGCGAGGCATTCTTCAGCGTCAAGAACCTCGCCTTCGGCGAGATGGGAACTGTAGCGCGCTTCGACCCCGCGACCGACAAGGACTACGATCCGATTCGCGAGATCGCTTCGGCGTTGAAGCTCGATTTGCGGAAGATGAAGTAGGCGCGTGAGCGCAGCAGCACCCACCGCGTCGATCGACCGGCTGCTGGCGGAGCACGCCGAGCGCAAGCGCTGGCGCCTGTCGCACATCGCACTCGCCGCCGCGCTGATCGCATTCCTCGTCTGGTGCGCGGACGCGGTGAACCTGCGTCCGAAGGCGCTCGTCGAGGCGGTACCCGTGATCGGCGAATACTTCTACCGCATGGCGCCGCCGAAGTGGGAATTCGCCGAGGTGCTGTGGAAACCGGCCGCTGAGACGCTCTACATCGCACTGTGGGGCAATGTGATCGCACTGCTGATCGGTCTGCCGCTCGGCGTGCTGGCGGCAGGTAACGTCACGAGCTCGCCGATCCTGCGGAACAGCGCGAAGGCGGCGCTGAACCTGCTGCGCAGCATCTCGGAGCTGATCTGGGCGGTGTTCTTCGTCGCCGCGGTCGGCCTCGGACCATTCCCCGGCGCGCTCGCACTGGGCGTGAACTTCGGCGGCATTCTCGGCCGGCTCTACGCCGAGGCGCTGGAGAACATAGATCCCGGGCCGGTCGAAGCGCTGCAGGCGAGCGGTGCAAGCCGGCTGCAGGTCATCGTCTACGCGATGCTGCCGCAGGCACTGCCGCAGTTCGTGACCTACAACCTGTACTGGTTCGAAGTCGGCGTGCGCTCGGCGACCGTGCTCGGCATGGTCGGCGCAGGCGGCATCGGTTTCGAGCTGGTGACGACGATCCGCCTGTTCGAATGGCGCGAGACCGGTGTGGTGCTGCTGCTGATCCTCGCCATGGTCACGGTCATCGACCTGGCCTCCACCTACATCCGCGGCCGGATTTACGGCCCGGCGTCGTGAGCATGAACGCACCGCTGATCGAAGTGAAGCCGATGATCTCCATCCGCGGTCTGTCCAAGACCTACGCCGGAGGCGTGAGGGCGCTCAACAACGTCAGCATCGATGTCGCGCCGGGCGAGTTCCTGGTGATTCTCGGTCCCAGCGGCGCCGGC
>Ga0209382_10004466_pt1 | contig 18703 bp, 22 predicted proteins | sample SoiMetdeltSBSDD5_FD_187599 | JGI IMG/M metagenome (GOLD analysis project Ga0209382, IMG submission 187599) | Bulk soil microbial communities from a Populus tree surrounding site in Tennessee, USA - Soil MetaG P. deltoides SBSDD5 (SPAdes) (version 2) | ecosystem: Environmental > Terrestrial >...
TCGCCGCTCGATGACGCAGCTGATCGCGAGCGGGCGTGTCTCCTACGCTTTCGTGGGTATCGAGACCGAGGATCTGATTCCGTCGATCGCGAAGCAGCTCGGCTACCCGGTCTCGCACGGCGCCGTCGTCACACACGTGAATCCGCATACACCCGGCGCCGCGGCAGGCCTGCGAGCGGGAAACGATCGCCGCGACCTGCTGGGCGAGCAGTTCATCCGCGGTGGGGACGTGATCGTGGCGATCAACGGGCAGCCGGTCGGGAGTGCGGCCGACGTTGTCCGGATCGTCACCGAGCAGTTGTCGCCGGGTCAGTCGGTCCCGATCACCTACATCCGCGCGGGCGGGCGCCACCGCGTGATCGTCAAACTTGCCGAGCGCCCCGCCAACCCGGGCTAGGCCCGAGGTTAGTCCGGGCTATCCACAGGGAAAGAGCTAGACGAGTGGACCCCCACGACCGCTTCGTCCGGCTGAGCATCCCGGCGAAGGCCGAATACATCACTCTCGGCCGGCTGGCGCTGACGGCGATCGCCCGTGTGCGGCCGTTGTCCGCGGAAACGCTCAGTGACCTGAAGCTCGCCCTCACCGAGGCGTGCACGAATTCCGTGCGCCACGCCTACCGCGAAGGGCGCTCCGGCACCGTCGAGATCGTCTACCAGATCGAACCCGACCGACTGGTCGTCGAGGTCACGGACGAAGGCGCGGGGTTCCGGCCCGAGGAGAGCGCCCGCGACGGAAACGGCGACCTGAGCGAGGGCGGCCTCGGGATCGCCATCATCCGGGCCGTCGCCGACGAAGTCGAGATCGGTGAGCGGGAAGCGGGAGGATCGCGGCTTCGCTTCGTGAAGTTCCTGGGCGACTAGCGTCTATTCTCAGCGCCTTCGCGTAATCCGACCCCCTCGGACCAGTGCTCCAGCTCATCAACGTCGGCAACAAGTCCCTGCTCGACTACGGGACGATCGCGACGCGCGGCTTGATGGAGGAGATCCGGAGGCTCGCGGCTCAGGTCGAGGGCAAGCGGGTCCTGCACCTCTCCGCGACGGCCTTCGGCGGCGGCGTGGCCGAGATCCTCTACGCGCTCGTGCCACTGATGCGCGACGCCGGCTTGGAAGCCGAGTGGCGGATCATCCAGGGCGCCGACGAGTTCTTCGGTGCGACGAAGACGATTCACAACGCCCTCCAGGGCGCGCCGCAAGGGCTCACGCCCGAGCAGGAGGAGGTCTACCGCCGGTACAACGAGACGAACGCCGAGCAGTTCGAGGACGAGTACGACTTCGTGATCGTCCACGATCCCCAGCCGGCCTACGTAATCGAGCACTTCCCTTCGTCGCAGGCGCGCTGGATCTGGCGCTGCCACATCGATCTCTCGACGCCGAACCAGAGCGTCCTCAACTTTCTGCTGCCGGCGCTCGCGCGGTACGACGCTGCGATTTTCCACATGAACGAGTACGTCCCCGCCGCGCCGGGCCTGCCGCCCGCGTACATCTGGCCGCCGGCGATCGACCCGCTCACGCCGAAGAACATGGCCCTTTCGACGGAAGACGCCGCCTACATCGTCGACCAGTTCGGGATCGACGTCGAGCGGCCGCTGTTGACGCAGGTCTCGCGCTTCGACCCCTGGAAGGACCCGCTCGGCGTGATCGACGCCTATCGCAAGGTCAAGGAGCGCTTTCCGGCCGTCCAGCTGGCCCTCGTCGGCTCGATGGCGCACGACGACCCGGAGGGCTGGGACTACTACAACCAGACGGTCGCCTACGCGCAGGGCGATCCCGACATCTACATCCTCTCGAACCTCAACAACATCGGCGGCGTCGAGGTCAACGCCTTCCAGGTTCACTCCCACGCCGTCTTGCAGAAGTCGATTCGAGAGGGGTTCGGCCTCACGATCACGGAGGCGCTCTGGAAGACGCGCCCCGTCGTCGCCGGCCGGGTCGGCGGGATCGTGCGCCAGATCCAGGACGGCGAGACCGGCTGGCTCGTCGAGTCGGCCGCGGAGTGCGCGGACGCGTGCATCGAGATCCTGCGCGATCCCGCCGAGGCGCGCCTGCGTGCGTTGAAGGGAAAGGAGTTCGTTCGGCGCAACTTCCTGATGCCGCGCCTGCTCCGCGACTGGCTCGTGCTCTTCAATCGGCTGCTTGGGAACGACACGGCGGGCGCTGAGCTCGCGGTCGTCGGCGCCGCCGAGTCGTAGGCCGGCACCTCGCGGTTAGGGTGTCCGTTCCATGCCGGAGCGGCGCAAGCTGATCGTCGTCTCGAACCGCGGTCCGGTTTCGTACGGGCGGGAGCACGGCGAGCGGGTCGCGAGGCGCGGCGGCGGCGGCCTAGTCACGGCCCTGCGCGGCCTGATCTCGCATCACGACGTCACCTGGATCGCCAGCGCGATCAGCGACGAGGACCGGATCGCCTCCGCGGAGCCGATCGAGGAAACCGCGCGGGACGGCTCGCAGTTCCGACTCCGACTGGTCGCTCACGACGAGAACGAGTACGACTGGTTCTACAACGTCATCGCGAACCCGATCCTCTGGTTTCTCCAGCACTACCTTTGGGAGCTCGCATACACGCCGGCGATCGACCACGCGGTGCGGCACGCGTGGGAGCAGGGGTACGTTCGCGTCAACCAGGGCTTCGCCGAAGCCGTGCTCGAGGAGCTCGAGGCCGAGCCGGACGCGGCCGTTCTCTTCCACGACTACCACCTCTACCTGGCGCCTCGGTTCGTTCGGGAGGCGGCGCCCGACGCGATGCTGTCCCACTTCGTGCACATCCCGTGGCCGCAGCCGGACTACTGGCGGATCCTGCCGGCGGACATGCGGCTCGCGATCCACGACGGGCTGCTCGCCAACGACGTGGTCGGCTTCCACGCGAACCGCTGGCGGCTCGCCTTCCTGCGCTGCGCGGTCGACATGGTCGGCGCCGAGGGGAACTTCGGGCTCTGGACGGCCGAGTACCTGGAGCGACGGACCCGCGTCGTCGCCACGCCGATCTCGATCGACCCCGAGGAGTTCGACGAGCTTGCGGTCAGCGAGCCCGTGCTCGAGGCCGAGCGGGAGATCGTCGAGCGGCGCACTGAGCGGCTGATCGTCAGGGTCGACCGGACCGACCCGTCGAAGAACATCGTCCGCGGCTTCCGCGCCTTCGAGCTCTACCTGGAGGCGCACCCCGAGATGCACGGCCGGGTCTCCCTGCTCGCGCTGCTCGACCCCTCGCGTCAGGACATCCCGGAATACTCCGAGTACCTCGGCGCGATCCAGCGCGAGGCACGCCGCGTCAACGACCGCTTCCAGAGCGACGGTTGGCTTCCCATCGACCTCCAGATCGAGGACGACTTCCCGCGCTCCGTCGCCGCCTACAAGCAGTTCGACGTGCTGTTCGTGAACGCGATCTTCGACGGCCTCAACCTGGTCTCCAAGGAGGCCCCCCTCGTCAACGCTCGCGACGGTGTCGTTGTCCTGTCTGAAAACAGCGGCGCGGCCGAGGAGCTCTCCGACTGGGCCACGATGATCAATCCCTTCGACGTTGCCGCGCAGGCAGAGGCGCTGCACGAGGCGCTCGAACTTTCGCTCGAGGAGCGGCGGGCGCGCCTCGAGGCGATTCGAGCCCACGTGCGCGACCACGACGTCGCGCGCTGGCTTGCCGCGCAGCTCGACGAGCTCGACCGCGCGTCGGCGCGGGTTCCGTAGGGTTCGCGCTATGAGCGAGCTCTCGCACGTCGACGAAACGGGCGCCGTGCGAATGGTCGACGTTGGCGGCAAGGAGGTCTCTCGGCGCCGCGCGGCCGCTCGGGCGGAGGTGCGCATGGCACCCGAGAGTGCGCGGCGGCTGAGGGAGCTGCCGAAGGGCGACGCGCTCGCGACGGCGCAAGTGGCCGGGATCATGGCCGCCAAGCGGACGGCGGAGTTGATCCCGCTCTGCCACCCCCTGCCGTTGTCCAACATCGAGGTGACGCTCGATGTCGGGGAGGCGGGGGTTGAGATCTCCGCCGCTGTCGAGACCACCGCCCAGACAGGTGTGGAGATGGAAGCCCTGACGGCCGTTTCCGTGGCTGCGCTCACGGTCTACGACATGGCGAAGGCGATCGACAAGGAGATGGAGATCAGCGAGATTCGCCTGCTCGAGAAGACGAAGGAAACATTGTGAGGGCCGCGGTCTTGACCGTCTCCGACGGTGTCGCGGCCGGCGAGCGGGAGGACGGCAGCGGCGACGTCCTGGCGGAGTTGCTCGCCGGAGAGGGGTACGAGGTCGAGCGGCGCATCGTCCCCGACGACCGCGAGGCGATCGCCGATGCGATCGTGGAGCTCGCGGAGGAAGCCGTTCTCGTCCTGACGACCGGCGGCACCGGTCTCGGCCCGCGTGACGTGACGCCCGAGGCGACCGCCGAGGTGCTGGAACGCCCGGCGCCGGGGATCTCCGAGGCGATTCGCGCAGATTCGATCGCGAAGACGCCGCACGGCTTGCTCTCGCGCGGCGTCGCGGGCGTTCGCGACAGGACGCTCATCGTCAACCTTCCGGGGTCGACGGGGGGTTGCCGGGACGGCTTCGCGGTCTTGCAGCCGGCCCTGCGGCATGCGCTCGAGCTGCTCGCGGGCGAGCAGACCGCGCACCGGCAGACATGAACGCGACCGTAGCGTCGTACCCGCAGCGCTTCGCGTCTCTCGTCAAGATCGAGCACACCGTCTTTGCGCTGCCGTTCGCCTACGTCGGCGCGCTGCTGTGCGAGCAGAAGATTCCTTCTGCGCACGACGTCCTCTGGATCACCCTCGCGATGGTCGGCGCGCGGTCGCTCGCGATGGGGCTGAACCGGCTGATCGACGCCGCCATCGACGCACGCAATCCGCGGACGGCTTCACGCGAGCTGCCTAGCGGGCTCCTTAACCGCGCCCAGGTCGTCGTGTTCTGCGCCGCCTCGCTGGCACTTTTCCTCGTGGCGGTGTTCCAGCTCGACCCGATCGTGCGCTGGCTGTGGCCGATCCCCGTCGTCGCCTTCGTCGTCTACCCGTACCTGAAGCGCTGGACCTGGCTTTCGCACTTCTGGCTCGGCGCCGTCGACGGGCTCGCGCCGGTCGGCGCGTGGGTCGCGATCACGGGCAAGCTGCCGTGGGCTGCCTGGGCCCTCGGCGCGGCGGTCGCGCTGTGGGTGGCGGGATTCGACCTCTTCTACTCGCTCTTCGACGTCGAGATCGACCGTGCGCAGGGGCTGCACTCGTTCGCAACGCGGTTTGGCGAAACCGGCGTGTTTTGGGGGGCGCGGGTCGCCCACGCGGCGACCGTCGCCTTGCTCGCGGCCGTGGGCGCGGACCTGCATGTCGGCGTTTTCTATTGGCTCGGCGTGGCTGCGGTCGCTGCGCTCCTAGCCTACGAGCACCTGCTCGTGCGTCCCGGCGACCTGCGGCGGCTCGACGCCGCGTTCTTCACGATGAACGGGATCATCAGCGTCGTCTTCTTCCTCTTCGTGCTCGCGGAGGTCGGAGCGTGATTCGTGCCAGCCGGGCGGCGCGACGCTTCGGCGACAAGCGCGCCCTCGAGCCGGTCGACTTCGAGCTCGAGCGAGGGGGTTTCCTCGTCGTCACCGGCCCGAACGGCTCCGGCAAGACGACGCTGCTGCGGTTGTGCGCCGGCCTGCTCGTGCCGACCTCCGGTGAGCTGGAGGTCGACGCCTTCCGCGGGCAAGTCGGCTACCTCGCGCACGAGCCGCTCGTCTACCGCGAGCTGACCGCACTCGAGAATCTCGACCTCTACGGCCGGCTCTACCGCGTCCCGGAACGGCGAGAGCGGATCGGGATGCTGCTAGAGCGGTTCGGCCTCTGGGAGGCGCGCCACGAGCGGGCCGGCTCGTACTCGCGCGGGATGCTGCAGCGGCTCGCGCTCTGCCGGACGCTCCTGCACGAGCCCGAGCTGCTGATCCTCGACGAGCCTGCGAACGCGCTCGACGCCGAAGGCGAGGCCTTGCTCGAGCGCGAGCTCGACGAGCTGCGGCGCGAGCGGACGCTGCTGGTTGCCAGCCACGCGCCGGAGCGCCTCGACGGGTTTGCGACCGGAAGGCTGGCGTTGGCTTGAGGCGTTACCTCGCGGACTCGGCGGCTCTCGCCCGCAAGGACCTGCTGCTCGAGCTGCGTGCTCGGGACACGCTCCCGGCGATGCTGCTCTTCGTCATCTCTGTGCTGGTCGTCTTCCACTTCGCGCTGCCACGGAGCGCGTCCGAGCGTGCTTCGCTCGGGCTGCTCTGGGTAGCGATCCTCTTCACCGCGCTGCTGGGCCTCGGGCGCTCATTTGTCGCCGAGCGTGAACAGGGCGTGCTGGACGCGCTCGTTCTCGCGCCGTCCGACCGAAGCGCGATCTGGGTGGGCAAGGTCGTGTCGACGCTCGCCTTCCTGGTCGTCGCCGAACTGGTAGCACTGCCGGCCTTCGCGCTCTTCTTCACGTCGATCGACGGCGCAACGGTCGCCGGTGTCGCTCTCGCGGACGTCGGCATCTGCGCTGTCGGCACGATCCTCGCGGCGATGGCAGCCGCCGGCCGCGCGCGTGAGTTGCTGCTGCCGCTGCTCTTCCTGCCGCTCGCGATCCCGATCGTCGTGGGCGGCGTCGGCGCGAGCCTAGCCGCCTCGAGCGGCAAGTATCTCGGCTTCCTGGCGCTCTACGACGCGATCTTCGCGCTCGTCGCCTGGGCGGCGTTCGAGTACGTCGTCACGGAGTGACGAGCCTAGGGCAAGCGTTCCTGGTGGTACCTCTCCTTGTCCTCCTCACGCCACTTCGCCTCGTAAGCCTCCGCCTCCGCGAACTCCTGCTCCGTTAGCGCTTTTTCTTGCGCGTCCTCGCTCGCGGGATGCTCGCCGGCGACCGTCCGGCGACGTGCGACCACGAAACCCACAACGGCCAAGGGTACGACGACCAGGGCAAAGATGAGCCAAGGGATCACGCGGCCAGCGTACCTCGCACGTCGTTGTCGGTTCCAGGCCGGCTACGTCACGGGGTGGCGGGCGCCACGCCGGGTTCCGTACGGTCTGCAAGTCGACGCTGCTCCCGAGCGTCTGGCCAGAGCGTGATCACTGAGCCGATCAGGAAGACGAACCCGGCGAGCCAGATCAGGTTGACCAGTGGCTTTACGAGCACCTTCAGGTAGACGGAGTCAACCGCGTTTCCCTTGCCGAACTTGAACTCGTCGCCGATCACGAACAGGTCCTGCGCTCGCAGCCAGTCGTGCTTGATTGCGACCTCGTTCGACGTCTGCTGCTCGGCGAAGTAACGGTTCTTCCCGGCCATGATCGTCCCGATCTGCTTCCCGTTCTCGGTCACCGCGATCCTGGCGCGGAGCTCCTGGTGGTTCGCGGCGCGTCGCTGGACGCTGTCGAGGTAGGTGACCGTGTAGCCGCGGATCCGCATCGTGTCGCCCGGCCGGAACTGCCGGATCTTCGTGGCGCCGTAGGCGCTCGAGCCGGCGATGCCGATCGCGAGCAGGACGATCGCAAAGTGGACGACGTAGCCGCCGTAGCGACGGCGGTTCCGGGCGACGAGGCTTGAGAACGCCGACCACCAGTTCGCCGCTCCGAGGGCCTTCCTCGCCCGTGTCCCGCGCGCGAATTCCAGGACGATCGCCGCCAGGGCGAATGCCGAGAAGGTGTAGGCGAGCAGCCCGGCCGGACTCGAGCCCGCGCCGGCCGCGATCAGCAGCATCCCCACCACGAGCGCCGCGATCGACGGCCAGAGCACGCTCTGGCCGAGGCCGCGGAGGGAGGTTCGGCGCCAGGCAACCAGCGGGCCGATCCCCATCAGCAGCAGGAGCGGCAGCCCGAACACCTTCAGGAAGAAATCGTAGTACGGCGGCCCGACCGTGACCGCCTCGCCGCGCACCGCTTCCGAGAGGAGGGGGAATGCGACGCCCCAGAGCACGGTCAGGGTGAAGGCGACGAGCAGCAGGTTGTTGTAGAGGAAGGCCGCTTCCCGTGAAGCGAGCGACTCGAGCCTCGTCCGGGCGCGCAGTTGGGGGAGTCGCCAGATGATCAGTGCGGTCGAGAACGCGGCCGCGACGCCGATGAAACCGAGAAACCAGGCCCCGATCGGCGACTGGGCGAACGAGTGGATCGAGTTGATCAGCCCGCTGCGTGTCAGGAAAGTGCCGAAGATCGAGAGACAGAACGCGCCGGTGACGAGCACGGCGTTCCAGACGCGGAGCATGTTCTTCTTCTCCTGCACCATCACCGAGTGCAGGAAAGCGGTCGCGGCGAGCCACGGCATCAGCGCCGCGTTCTCGACGGGGTCCCACGCGTAGTAGCCGCCCCAGCCGACCTCCTCGTAGGCCCACTTCGCGCCGAGCAGGATCCCCACGCCGAGCGCCGTCCACGCGAGGATCGTCCAGCGCCGCGTGGCAACGATCCAGCGCTCGTCGAAGCGGCCCGAGAGGAGTGCCGCCGAGGCGAACGCGAACGGGATCGTCAGCCCGACGTAGCCGAGGTAGAGAAGCGGCGGGTGGATCATCATGTACGGGTTCTGCAGGCTCGGGTTCAGCCCGGCGCCGTCGGTCGGCGCGACCTGCGTCGTGAACGGGCTGACGACGAAGACGAGCAGCACCGCGAAGAAGCTCGCCACGGCGCCGAGGACGGGCACCGTCCACGGCAGCACCTCGGTGACGAGGCGTCGGTTGAACACGACCGCGGCCGAGCCCAGGGCGGTCAGGACGAGGAGCCAGAGCAGGAGCGAGCCCGCTTGGCCGCCCCAAAAGGCCGTGTAGACGTACGGGAACGGCAGCGCCTTGCTCGAATGCTCGGCGACATAGGCGAAGGAGAAGTCGCGCGTCCGGAAGGCATTCAGGAGGACGATCGCCGCGACCGCGGTGGCGCCGAACGCGGCGTAGAGCGCGTTCCGCGCGGAGTCGACCAGGCGCCGCCGCCGGGTGTACGCGCCGAGGCCCCCACCGATCGCCGCGTACAGAGCGAGCGCGAACGCCAGTGCGAGCGCGGCCCTGCCTAGGTCCTGCATTGGTGCATTAGCTCTTGGCCGGCGAGTACTTCGAAGGGCACTTCGTCGTGATCGACGTCGCGGCGACGCTCGCGCCGTTGTAGTTGCCGACGACGTAGACGTGACGACCTGCCCGGAACAGGTCCGGCTCGGACCCGTGGAAGACGACGGGGACCTGGACGTTCTTGTGAGGCCCGTCGATGTCGCGGAGCCGGAAGCGGAGGCCGTGGGAAGCATGCGGATCGCCGGCGACCGGCCCGAGCACATAGCCGCTGACGCTCACCTTGCCGCGATGACCGGCGAGCTGGCTCGGCTTGAGCGACGGCGTCGCGCCGCCCGCGATCGCGTTGTAGACGAGGAAGATCGCGAGCGCGGCCGCTACCGAGAGCGCAACCACAAGCCGCACCGGGTTCCCACGCCGCTGCACGTGAACGAGTCTAGCCAGGCTCTCGCTTCTGCGAAGATGCAGGCGTTTCCGTGGGGCTTCGAACGAGGGAGAATCCGCTTGCAGCCTTGGCCGCGCTCTCAGCGCTGCTTGTCGCTGCGGCGATCGCGCTGATCTTTTTCTACGTGCCGACCGACGCCGACCAGGGCTTCTCCCAGCGGATCTTCTACATCCACGTCCCGGTCGCGCTGACGGCCTACGCCTGCTTCGGCTGGGGAGCGTGGAAGGCGTTGCGCCACCTCTGGAAGCGCGAGCCCGGCGCCGACCTCGAAAGCTACGTCGCCATCCACCAGGGCGTGATCTTCGGCTCGCTGACGCTGCTGACCGGCTCGCTCTGGGCGAAGATCTCGTGGGGCCACTGGTGGCTCTGGAGTGAGAGCCAGCTCGTGCTCTTCCTCGTGCTCTTCCTCTTCTACGGCGCCTACTTCATGCTCCGCTACTCGGTCGAGCCCGGGCCGGCGCGCGCGAACATGTGCGCGGTGTACGCGCTCTTCGGCGTCGTCCTGATCCCGATCAGCTTTCTGGCGATCCGACTCGCGAACCAGTTGATCCACCCGGTCGTGTTCACGCTTCAGGGCCCGCAGATGTCCGGCTCGATGTTTCTGACGTTTTGCGTCTCGCTCGCGGCGATGTTGACCCTGGCGGCGACGCTCTTCCACATCGAGCTCGCCGGGAAGCGGATCGATTCACGGCTGCGCGAGCTGCGGGAGCTGCTCGCGTGATCCTCGGCATCACCGCCGCAGAGAAGTACGTCGCCGCCGCGTACGGTGTCGTCTTCATCGTCGTGCTCGTCTACGTGCTGATCATCGGGCTCAAGCTCGGGCGGCTGGAGCGCGAGCTCGACGAGCTGACCGGGCGCGTGCGCGAGCGGCGCGAGACCGAGGCGGAGCGCCACGAGGAGGTTCCCGTTGGCTGAGCTCGCGCTCGTCGGCATCTCCCACCACGGAGCGACGCTCGAGGTTCGCGAGCGAGTCGCGCTCGATCCGGACGAGGCGGCCGACCTCGCGCGGGAGCTCGCCGGAGACGAGGGGGAGGCGGTCTGTCTCTCGACCTGCAACCGCACCGAGCTCTACGTTTCTGGCCCGGGGCTCGAGGAGCGGGCCACCCAGGCATTGGGCGAGGCCGAGGGCGCCCTTTATCGCCGCAGCGACGACGAGGCGGCGCGCCACCTCTTCAGGGTCGCGGCGGGGCTCGACTCCCGAGTGCGCGGTGAGACGGAGATTCTCGGCCAAGTCCGGGCCGCATATGCCCTCGGGACGCCGGGGCCGCTGCTCGATCGGCTCTTCCGAGAGGCGCTGCGGGTGGGCCGGAAGGTCCGCGCCCAAGCGCCGGTCGGCGATCCGGCCGCGTCGGCCGCGTCGGCTGCGGCCGTGCTGGCGGAGCGCGTGCTCGGCGACCTGACCGGCCGGCAGGTGTTGCTGATCGGAGCCGGCGAGATCGGCGAGGCGACCGCCGCCAGGCTGGTCGCACGCGGCGCCGAGATCGCCTTCGTCGCCAACCGCGGCGAGGAGCGCCGGGCGCGCGTGGCGAACCGGCTGGAGGCGGAGCCACTCCCGCTCGCTGAGGTCAGGAACGCGTTGGCTGAGGCAGACGTCGTCGTCGCCTCCACGAACTCCCGTAGCTTCCTCGTCTCGCGGGATGATGTCGAAGCCGCCCTCGCGACTCGCGAGCGCCGGCCGCTGCTCCTGATCGACCTCGCCGTCCCGCGCGACCTGGACCCTGAGATCGGGACGCTTCCCTATGCCTTTCTTTACGACGTCGACGACCTGGACGAGGCGGTCGGGACCGGTAGCGCCGAGGGTGTGGCCGCACGCGCCGAGGCGATCGTCGCCGAGGAGGCCGAGCGGTTTCGCGCCTGGCAGGCCTCGCGCGGCGTCGTTCCAGCGATCGCGTCCTTGCGGGCGCGGGCCGAGGAGATCCGCGTGCGCGAGCTCGGCCGCGCCGGACGCCGGCTCGCCGATCTGTCGCCGGAGGAGCGGCGCGCCGTCGAGGCCGTCACCGTTCAGATCGTCAACAAGCTGCTGCACGATCCGACCGTGCGCCTGAAAGAGGCTGCGGCCGGCGCAGACGGCGCCGCTTACGCCGACGCAGTCCGACACCTGTTCGGATTGAGCGAGCCTGGTGAAACGTAGTCTGTGCCGTCGGGCCGCGGTGCTCCCCGACGACGAGCGACGTTCCATCAGGCCCGCTCGATGCTCCTGAGGATCGGCAGCCGGGGCAGCCGCCTCGCGCTGACGCAGGCCGAGCTCGCGGCGGAGCAGCTGCGCCGGGACGGAGTCGAGATCGCGCTGGTGCCGATCACCACCGCGGGTGACAAGGATCGGACGAAGCCGTTCGGCGAGATCGGCTCGCGCGGGGTCTTCGTCAAGGAGATCGAGGAAGCACTGCTCGCCGGGCGGATCGACGTCGCCGTCCACTCGGCGAAGGACATGACCTCGTCGGACACTGAGGGCCTGGTCGTCGGCGCCTACCTGCCGCGAGAGGACCCGCGGGACGCGCTCTGCGGAGCCTCTGAGCTACGCCCGGGAATGCGGGTCGGCACCGCGTCGATCCGGCGCAAGGCGCAGCTGCTCGCTCTGGAACACGAGCTGTCGATCGAGCCGCTGCGCGGCAACATCGACACACGGCTGCGCAAGCGCGGCGAGCGCGGGCTCGACGCAGTCGTCCTCGCAGCAGCCGGTCTCGACCGGCTCGGGCTCGGGAGTGAGATCGGCCTGCGGTTCGATCCCGCCGAGTTGCTGCCCGAGGCCGGCCAGGGCGCGCTCGCGCTGCAGGTCCGCTCCGGCGAGGAGGAGCTCGTTGCCGCTGCCGACGAGGCCGAGACCCGCTGCCGCGTCGAAGCGGAGCGCGCCTGCGTCTTCGCCATCGGAGGCGGTTGTCTCGCGCCCGTGGCCGCGCACCACGACGGCGAGAAGCTGACCGCACTCGTGGCAGCGGAGGACGGCAGCTGGGTCGAGCGGCGCGCCGGCGACGATCCGGCTGCCCTCGCCGCAGAGCTCGTGGCGTTCGCGTGAGAATCATCGTGACGCGCCCGCGCGAGCAGGCGGGTGCGCTCGTCGAGCGACTCGAGGAGCTCGGCCACGAGGTCGCCGTGTGTCCTCTGATCGCGATCGAGCCGGCCGGGCCCGAGGAGATCGACGTTTCGGGCTATGACTGGGTCGTCGTCACGAGCGCGAACGGGGCGCGCGAGCTCGCTCGCCGGACGCGCGGCAGGCCTGCGCGCACCGCCGCGATCGGCCCGGCAACCGCGGCGGCGCTCCCGTTCGACCCGGACCTCGTCCCGAAGGTCTCGACGCAAGAGGGTTTGCTCGCCGAGCTGCCGCGTCCCGCCGGGCGCGTGCTCTTCGCCGGCGCGGAGGGTGCACGGCGCCTTCTTGTCGACGAGCTCGGCGCGGACTTCGTCCCGCTCTACCGCACCGATGAGCTGCACCCGAACGCGTTTCCGAACGGGGACCTCGTCGTGCTCGCGTCCGCCTCGGCGGCTCGAGCCTACGCGGCGTTGGGCCGAACGATTCCCGTTGTGTCGATCGGCCCGGAGACGACCGCGGAAGCGGAGCGGGCGGGGCTACGCATTGCTGCCGAAGCCCGGATGCACGACCTCGAGGGACTTGTCCACGCAGTCGGAGAGGCAACGCGTTGAGGCGTCGCTCGCGATGCCGCCAAGAGGTGGTGGCGGCTTTGCCGCTGCGACCGGCTAATCCCGGTTGAAGGTCAGCGAGTGGCGCGAGGCCGGCAGACGGTCGCCGTTAAGCTCGCGCTCCGTGTTCGTCACCTTCCTGACCGACTTCGGGCTCCAGGACGACTTCGTCGGGACGTGTCACGGCGTCATCAAGACGATCGCGCCCGATGTGCAGATCATCGACGTCACGCACGGGATCGCGCCGCAGCACGTGCTTCAGGGGGCGCTGGTGCTGGCGAACACGACCCCGTACATGCCGATGGGCGTGCACCTCGCGGTCGTCGACCCGGGTGTCGGCAGCGCCCGGCGCCCGCTGGCGCTTCGGAGCGGCGACGGCCGGCTGTTCGTCGGTCCCGACAACGGGCTGCTGGTGCCGGCGGCCGAGCGGCTTGGCGGCATTGCAGCCGCGCACGAGCTCGCTAACGCCCAGTACGCGCTCGACAGCGTCTCTCGAACCTTCCACGGCCGCGATTTGTTCGCGCCCGCCGCGGCGCATCTCGCGGCAGGAGTTCCGCTGGAAGAGCTCGGGCCGCCGCTCGCCGCCGACGCGCTGGCGCGGCTGGATCTCCCGGAGCCGGACGTCGGTGAGAACAGGATCCGCGCGACGGTGCTCTACATCGACCGCTTCGGCAACGTTCAGCTCAACCTGACACGAGAGCACCTCCAGAAAGCCGAGGTGCTTCCGGGCACGGTGATCGAGGTCGAGCTTTCGCTTGATCGCTACTACGCGGTCGCCGCGCGAACGTTCGGGGACGCGCGCAAGGGCGACGTGATCCTCTACGAGGACTCGTATCGCAACATCGCACTCGCGATCAGCGGCGGGAACGCCGCCGAGCTCTTCGGCGCGGCGCCCGGACAGGAGGTTCGAATCCGGCTACGGGTGCCGTGAGCGATACGACGCTGACGCAACGTTTCTGTCGCCTGACGACCGACCTCGTCGTCCGTCAGCCGCGGCTCTGGTCTCTCGTCCGTTTGCCGATGCGCGTCATCTTCGACCGCCTCGCGCCGCAATGGGACGAGCTCCGCTCGTCCGCGGACGCTTACGCGCCGTACGAGGCAGCGCTCGAGCGTGTCGAGCCGCCGCCGAAGCGGGCGCTCGACCTCGGCACCGGCACGGGCGGCGCCGCGTTCCTGATCGCGCGCCGGTTCCCGGATGCCGAGGTTGTCGGCGCCGATCTCGCCGAGCGGATGATCGAGCAGGCGCAGCAGAACACTCCGGAGGACCTGCGCGCACGGATTCGGTTCGAGACGGCCGACGCTTCGAGACTGCCCTACGACGACGGATCGTTCGGCCTCGTAGGGCTGAGCAACATGATCCCATTCTTCGACGAGCTCGACCGCGTGTTGGCGCCGGGCGGATCGTTGATCGTGGCGTTCTCGGGCGGCGCTGGGACCCCGATCTACGTCAGACCGGAGCGGCTGCGTGCAGAGCTCACGCGGCGCGGCTTCTCGGATTTTGCGGACTTTTCCACGGACCCCGGAACGGCGCTCCTTGCCCGCAAGCGCACAGAGGCATAATCTCGTCACGAAAGGACGTTCGCTGGCGCGGTAACACCGGCCCGGACGCCCCCACTTAGCGGGCCGCGAAAGCGGCCCGCTCAGTTGCACGGGGGAAACCCGGTTTCCCCCGTGGGCCCCCTCGTTGGGGTCCACAAGGGGTAGCGAGGCCGGCAAAGCCGGCCTCTCTTAATAGGCTCGCCTGGTGCGGGTTCGGTCGCTCGAGCAGGCTGCTTCCTTCGTTGATCGGGTGGGCATCGCACTCGCCTGGGGGAAGGCGGATCTCGTCCTACCCTCGCTCTGGGAGGGGATTGCCGGCTTCGACGCTGACTGGGCGATCCGGGATGAGGCTGGGAAGCCGACCGGCTTCACGCCGGAGTTCGACCGGTTCTGGCGGTGGAAGGACGAGCTCGCCGAGCGGAGGCTCGTCTGTGCCGGACGGCACTTCGGTAATGCGGCGTTCCTGATCTCACCGCGGTTGCTGGGCGCCGCCTACGCGCTGACCGGGCGTCCCGGGAGGGCCGAGGACTTTCGCGGTGCGGAGCTCGAGACGCTCGATCTCGAGGTCGCCGAGGCCGTGCTCGAGAACGGGCCGTTGACCGGCCCGGAGATGCGGCGGGTGGTGGGAACCACCGACCGCAAGGCCGTCGATCGGGCCGTGGTGCGGCTTCAGCGAGGCTTCGTGCTCACGAACGCCGGTGCAGTCGAGCAGAGCCAGGGCTGGCGGGCGATCCGGCAGGACGTCTTCGCCCGCCGCTGGAAGCGCTCGCTTCGGCGGCTGCCGGCCGAGGACGAGGCTCGCCGCGCGCTGGCCATGGCGGTGCTCGAGGGAGCCGGTGAGATCTCGGCGGCCGATCTTGGGGGCGCGCTCGGCTGGCGCCGCAAGCAGGCCCAGTCGGTTCTCACCGAGCTGGTCGACACGGGCCGCGCCGGCCCTCGTGACGAGGACGGACTAGCCCTCTGGAGACCCAAAAAGGATCGTGGCTAAACTCGACGATTCGAGGCGAGGTAGCTCAGTTGGTAGAGCACACGGCTGAAAACCGTGGTGTCGCCGGTTCGATTCCGGCCCTCGCCATCGCTCATCGCCACTTGAAGTGCAGCAGGAGGAAATCGACGACGATGCGTGTCGGCCGGCCCGCCGTATCGAAGCCGGCGTAGACGGGATAGCTGCCGTCCCCGAGCCCTGACGTGAAGAGCGCCAGATTGAACTGCCGGTCGAGCGCGAAGTTCGTGACCTTGTAGTCGTGCGCAGTCAGCGAGTCGAACATCCGGTCCCAGACGCCGTCCCAGCGGGCCTGGTCGCGCCTGAGCCGCGCCTCGAGGACGTGAGCGCCTTCCGGTGATGTGACCGCTGCAGTGCCGCCGTCCACGGCGACGCCGCCGACGAGCCGCCACCGCACGGTCGGCTTACGGCTGAGGACGAGCGTTGCGAACGCAACATCATCGGAGCTCCCGGACCGATATCGCGCGAGCGTCGCATGGACGGGATATGCGCGCGGCACCACGCGCACCTTCAGCGGACGCGGATCGACGAAGAGCTCGTCGACGACGATCCGCCCGGAGGGCAGCACCAGATCTCCGGCAAAGACGTCGTCGGTCATGAGGTAACCGCGCGCATCGACAAGCTTCACTCCCGGCGGGAGGGTGCCGGGCTGGCGCTCGAAGGCGTGGGCACGGTCCCGCTGGGTCGGCACGTGCAACTCGACGTCGGTGGCGTCCGAGCGCGCCGTCGCTCTCAGAGCCCGTTCGTAGCGGGCGGTGACGGCCTTGAACCGGAGCCCCTCCGGCATCTGGAGGAGCTCTGAGGAACGCCAGCTTCTCGCCGGCTGTGCGGCGACCCAGGTCCGCAGAGCGGTGTCGGCGAGCAGCCGGTCGTAGAGCTCGCCGGGGCTCGGCGCCTCCGCGTCGGTAGGACCGCGCTCGACCACGCTCGACGCAGGCGTCTCCACGCGGAGGTTCCGTCCCCGGCGCGCGGCCTCCGCCTCGCCCGTCATGAAGATGTCGAGGTACTGAGGCCGCGCACGGTTGCGCGCCTCGACGATCTCGGCCCGTACGACGCTGTGGGCCGAGCCGACCGCATGGATTGCCTCCGCGGACGAGAACGGCAGCTCCCACCGCTCGTCGATCGAGCCGCCCGCGCCGAGCTCGAGAGGTCGCTCCGGGCGTTCGCAGGGAGGCGGCTCGGAGGATCTCTCGTCGAGCCGCCGAGGGGCGAAGCGGTCGGGATCCTGGCGCAGTCGCTGGTCGGTGAGGATGTACTTCTTCACCGCGCGCAGCGATCCGCTCCACCTCCGTCCTCTGGGCTCGAAGCGGGTCCGTGCAAGGACGACCTCCGTGACCCGCCCGCACTGATCGGGCTCGAGCCGGACGGGCCTACTGCGCCGGTTCTCGACGCGGGTGTGGACGATCAGGGAGCCGCTCGTCGCGCTGACCTTCATTCGCAGCACCAGGCCGCGGCGCTCCCCGGCCGCGTCGACGACGCTGCCACGTGCATCGTCGTGCCGGCTCGTCCAGACGAGCGCAGCGGCCGCGACGAGCCCAGCTCCGGCGAGCAGGGCGATCAGCCGGCGAGACATGCTTCGATTGTCGGCGCTTGAACGCTCGTCACGAAGCGCTCGGCCGGGCAATCAGTTTTGCGACCGGGAGCCTGCGAGCCTCTCGACCAGCGTGTCAACGAGCTCGCTCTTCAGCAGGACACCGTCGGCGCCCGCGTCCTTGACGGCCTCGAGCAGTTTCGGCGCGTCGTCCGCGGTCAGCGCGATGAGGCACAGCGACGGGTGCTGGTTCCTCAGGTGGGCAACCGCCGTCACGCCGTCGACGAGCGGCATGTGGACGTCGATCACGACCGCGTCGGGGGCAAGGACGTCCGCCTGCTCGATCGCCTCGAGGCCGTTCTCTGCGACTCCGACCACGCCCAGCTCGGGTTGCCGGTCGATCAGCTCGCGCAACGCGTCCAGGAACTCGGGGTCGTCGTCCGCGAGCAGGACGCGGATCTCCTGGCGCTCGGCCTCTGCCATCTCAAGCAAAGGTAATTTCCGCGTCGTGTCCATGCAAACGGACGGACGGCCTGTCGCCTTGATCGGCGCGAGCCTCGACCTCGGCGCCGGCCGGCGAGGGGTAGACATGGGACCTTCCGCAATCAGGTATGCGGGCCTCGATGCGCGGATCGAACGGCTGGGCAGGGCCGTCTACGACTGGGGCAACGTCGAGGGAGCGGTGCCTGAGGCGACGGAGATGGGCAGCGAGCGGGTGCGCTTCCTCAAGCCGATCAAGCAGGCCTGCGAGCGGGTCGCACACCTCGTCGCAAGGGCGGTGGAGGAAGGACTGCAACCGCTCGTGCTCGGCGGCGACCACTCGGTCTCGATCGGGACGCTCGGCGGCCTCGCACGCGGGGACGGCCCCGGCGGCGTCCTTTGGCTCGACGCCCACGGCGACCTCAACCGGCCTGAGACCTCCCCGACAGGAAACGTCCACGGGATGCCGCTCGCGGCGGCGCTCGGGCTCGCGGGGCCGGAGTTCGAGAGCGACGCCTGGCGGCTTCCCGCCGTCGCCGCGGACCGCGTTACGCTCGTCGGCGTTCGCTCGCTCGACCCCGCGGAGGCGGAGCTGATCGCGGAGACCGGCGTCTCGGTCTACACCATGAGCGACGTCGACCGGCTCGGGCTCGAGCGGGTCGTGCGCGAGGCGCTTGCGAAGATCTCCGGACCCGGCTTCGTGCACGTGAGCCTCGACATGGACGCGCTCGAGCCCGACATCGCGCCGGGGGTCGGCACGCCGGTTCGCGGCGGCCTGTCCTATCGCGAGGCGCACCTTGCGATGGAGCTCGTCGCCGAGTCGGGGCTCGCCGGCTCGCTCGAGGTCGTCGAGGTGAACCCGATTCTCGACCGCGAGAACGAGACCGCGAAGCTCGCCGTCGAGCTCGTCGCGAGCGCGCTCGGGGCGCGGATTCTCTAGAGGCCGCCCCGTAGCGCCTCCACGACGCGCGGCAGGGTTGCGCGCCAATCGCCGGCGACGGCGACGTCGGCCGGGCCGCGCACGGGCGCGTCGGAGGATTTGAGGACGAGGATCACGTCGGCCTTGACCGATGCGGCCGTATGTTCGAAGTCCCCCGAGGTCTCGACGGCGATGTAGAGGCGTG
>Ga0209382_10004468_pt1 | contig 18691 bp, 13 predicted proteins | sample SoiMetdeltSBSDD5_FD_187599 | JGI IMG/M metagenome (GOLD analysis project Ga0209382, IMG submission 187599) | Bulk soil microbial communities from a Populus tree surrounding site in Tennessee, USA - Soil MetaG P. deltoides SBSDD5 (SPAdes) (version 2) | ecosystem: Environmental > Terrestrial >...
GTGACAGCTTTGGACTCAGATTTATTCCCCTGCGCAGATGGTCGCGAGGTCCGGCCCCCCTCTCTCCCCGGCGAGGGGAGAGAGGGGCGGGGGGAGTGAGGGGTGGCAGACCAACCCAGCGGGAGGTGGGGGACGGCAGCGCGCTACGCGCGCGGGGGTGGGCTAGTCGAGAAGGACCAGAGGCGGCTTGTCGGGCTTTTCGGGCAGGTCGAGGAAGTCGGGGTCGAGCAGGAAATCACCGGTGATCGCCTCGCGCACGCCGAGCTCCGGCCTCGGCTCCCCGCCCTCCACCGGCTGGACCTCGTAGGAGAGGTCCTCCGACGAGTAGGCGAGCCGGCGCCCGGCCGGATCGGCGAGGTCGCGCGGCGAGAGCAGCCTGAGCGCGACGAGCTCCTGCAGGCCGTCCGGATAGCGACCCTCGAGGAGGAAATACGTGCGCGCCGCGCGGTCGACCTGCAGGTAGAGGGCGTTGCGCTGGTTGCGCTCGAGGCCCGCTCGCGTCGGCTCCTGCCAGGGAAACGGGAGCAGGAGGTGCCGCGGGCCGATCCACGGCGAGGCGAAGAGCAGCGCCGCGCCGGCGAGCGCGGCGAGCCGCGGCACGAGCACCGAGACGAGGCTCGGATCGCGGGGCGCCTCGGGTTGCACGAGGACGATCCGCCGGCCGCGCGGGCCGGGACCCGGAGGGCGAGCTGGCGGGTGCGCCGGCCCGACCGCGGGCAGCTCCTCGGCGCGCTCCGCGCGTCCGCGCCCAGCGGGGACCGCGACAGGGCGCGACACCGCTGCCGGCCCCGCCGCCCGTTGCGGGGAGCCGGCGGCGGCTCGCGGGGCGGGCGCCGGTGCCGCCGCGACCGCGGGCGGAGCGGCATGTCGCGGCGCCGCCCGCACCGCCCCGGCGCGGAGCAGCTTGTAGAGCGTGAAGAGCGCGCGGTAGTGGCCGACGCCGGTCTCGTCGGCCAGCACGCCGACCGCCGTTCGCCCGTCGAGCCGCTCGACGAGGGGCCGGTCCTCGGCCGCGACCCAGACTCCCGATCCCTCGCCCGGTCCCGCACCCTCCTGGGCGCCGAAACGGATCTGCGGCCCCCCCGGGACGCGCTCGTAGGCCACCGTGAGGTCCGGAGGTCCACCGACCTGGCCATCCTCGCCGAGGTCCGAGAGCGAGCGGATCAGGAGCTCCTCGACGGAGATGGCGTAGAAGCCCTCTTCGTAGGCCACCTCTTCGCCCGAGTAGAACTTGAACTCGCCCTGGTCCCAGCGCAGCAGCTGCAGCAGGAGACGATAGGTCTGCAGGCGCAACGCCTCGAGCAGCTGGCCGCGCTCGACGAGGCCGCGCTCGAGCAACAGGTCGAGCAGCCGCTTGCCGCCGCCGTCGTGCTCGGCCGAGACCGACGAGAAGTCGCGCGGGCTCACCAGCCCCTGGCTGGCGAGGATCTGCCCGAGGCCCTCCTCCACCGTCTGATTGAGGGCGTCCGCGGCGACCACGTGGCCATCCTTGAAGGAGATGGCGACGATGTCGCTCTCGCCCTGAACGGTCAGGATCCCGGTTTTCCGCTGCGCGGAGATCATCTGCAGGATCTCGGGCAGCTGGAAGGTCTCGAGGGTCCCTTCGATCGCCATAGAGGAAGGGCGCAACTCTAGCAGGCACCGAGCCAAGCACGCCTTGCCGCTTCTCCTGCCGGTTCGCTACGATGGCGAACTGGTGAGCAAGGACCTCAAGGTCACCGACAAGCGGATCTTCACTCCCGAGGGTGAGCTGCGCGACGAGTTCCAGCACCTGCGGGACCGGCCGGCGGCCGAGCCCGAGGCACCGCGCGCAACCGAGCCCGAGCCCGCGCCGGCGCCGCCTCCGCCCGAAGCGAGACAGCCGCCGCCGTCGAGCGACCCCCGCGCCGCCCCTCGCGGCGCCGAGCCGACGAGGTCGGACGAGGGCCCTGCCCCTCGTCTCGAGCTCCCGGGCACGCCGCCGGGTTTCGGGGCGCCGAGCTTCTACGACCTCGTGGCGGTGCTCGCCGAGCCGGTGAGCCTCTACCTCGGGGACATCCAGCTCCCCGACGGCCAGAGCGCCGAGAACCTCGAGATGGCGCGCCTGCACATCGACCTGCTCGACGTGCTGCGACAGAAGACGGCCGGAAACCTTGGGGCCCAGGAGTCGGCGGTGCTGGAGGACGTGCTCTACCGGCTACGCCTGCGCTATGTGCAGAAGCGCGGGTGAGCGCCGGCCCGGCGCTCCCGGCGCGGCGGCGCGGCCGCGTCGCCGCGCGCGTCTCGCGACGGTGCTGCTCGTGGCGGGCATGCTGGCGGCGGCGGGGGCGCGACCTGCCGGCCCGCCCCCCTCGGGCTTCGAGCTCTCGCGCGGCGTGAGCCACAGCCTGCTGCACCTGCAGGAGGTGTGGCTGCAGTGGATCAGCGCCTTCTACCAGGGCGATCGCGCCGATGCGGCGGCGCAGGTCACGGAGCTGCGCAGCTCGCTCTCGAGGCTCGGCTTCAAGCGACTCCCCGAGCTCAGCATGGGCGCCACCGTGCGCGCCATCGAAGTGGCGCGCCAGGGGGACCTCAAGCGCGCGGAGTGGGCGCTCGACGACGCGGAGATCCTCGACCCCGGCCGCCCGGAGACCGCTTTCGGGCGCGCGCTCGCCGCGTGGGAGGGGCACCGCTATCCGCGCGCCGTGTGGCAGCAGATGATCGGCTACGCCCGCCTCTTCTCGTTCCAGCCGAACCAGGAGCTGGCGTCGCAGAACCTCGTGCTGGCGGCGCTCGCCGTCGCCCTCCTCGCCGGCGGCGGCTTCGTCCTCGTGCAGCTCGCCACCAAGGGGAGCCGGCTCTACTGGGCGATCTCGAGCCGCCTCCGCATGCTGCCGGCGCCGATCTGCCACGCCGTGACGATCGCGCTGTTGCTCTGGCCCCTGGCCCTGCCGAGCGGGCTGCTCTGGGCGCTCCTCTACTGGTCCGTCCTCCTCTGGGGCTTCGGCTCGATCTCCGAGCGCGTGGTGACGGTGATGCTCTGGGTGCTGCTCGGGGCGACGCCGTTCGCCATCGCCGCCCAGCACGAGAAGGTCGCGGCGCTGCTCACTCCGCCGGTGCGCGCCATCGCCGCGCTCGACGAGGGACGCCTCTACGGCGCGCTGTTCACGGACCTCGCCTTGCTGCCGACGATGCTCCCCGAGAACATCGCGGTGCGGCAGATGCTCGGCGACCTGCACAGACTCCTGGGGCAGTGGGACGAGGCCCGCATCTACTACGGGCAGGTGCTCGAGAAGGAACCGCAGAACGTCAACGTCCTCCTCGACCTCGGGGCGTACCACTTCCTGACCGGCGACCACGGCGGCGCTCTGCAGTACTTCCAGCGCGCGGCGGCCGCTGACCCGACCAGCGCGGCGGCCTACTACAACCTGAGCCAGGCCTACTCCGACGCCTACCAGTTCGGCGAGCAGCGCGAGGCACTGGCAAGGGCCCGCAACCTCGACGAGGGGCGCGTCAACCGCTGGATCCGGGAGTCGGGAGCCGATCGCGTCGTGACCTTCAACGGCGGGCTCTCGCGCCGTGCCGAGGTGCTGCGCAACCTGAAGCGCACGATGCAGCCCCCGTCGTCGCAGCCCAAGATGGTGCAGAACGTCCGGCGCTGGCTGCCGGTCGGGCTCGTCGTGACGGCGCTCGTGCTCGCCCTGGCGTTGCAGCGCGTCCTGCCGCGCGGCGATGCGCCGCCACCACCGCGGCTGGTCAACCGTCCCGGGCCGCTCGCCACGGTGATGCGAGTCGCCCTTCCCGGAATCCCCTCGGCCGAGGACGGCAACGGCGGGCGTGCCTACCTCGCCCTGCTGGTGGTGGCGCTGGCCCTGGTGCTCCTCGGCGGCAGCCGGCTCCTGTACCCGCTGCCGCTGGGGACGCAGGCGGGGGCGGTGGCGCCGGCGGCGCTGGCGGTGGCGATGCTCGTGGTGTTCTTCGGCAGCCGGGTCTGGGCCGACCTGCACTGACCCCCCCGCGGGCGAAGCCCGCTGCCGCCCCCCGCCCGACCCCCGCCCCTGGGTTGGTCTGCCACCCCTCACACCCCAACCCCTCTCTCCCCTCGCCGGGGAGAGAGGGGCTCAGAGGAAGAGCTTGTGGGTACGGCGCGCGGACGCGGCGCGCGCGTTCGGTGGAACTTGTCGGGCCCCGCGCGCACAGCGCGCTGCCGCCATCCACCCGACCCCCTCCCCTGGGTTGGTCTGCCACCCCGCTCTCCCCAACCCCTCTCTCCCCTCGCCGGGGAGAGAGGGGCTCAGAGGGACTCAGAGGGACTCAGAGGGAGAGCTTGTGGTCACTGCGCGCGGGCTTGTGGCCGCGGCGCGCGCGTTCGGCGGAACCTGTTGGTGTGACCGTACGTTCTCCCTCCATGAAATCTCGCAGCCTCCCGCTTCTGTTCCTCTTGTTGGCTCTCTCGTCGGTGATCGTCGGCGGTGCCGGCGCGCAGTCCTCGGCCGACGTTCCCGCAGCGCCGGCGTCGCTCGCGCTGGTCGGGGCTCGGATCTATCCGGGGCCGGACGCGCTGCCGATATTCGACGGCACGGTGGTGGTTGCCGGCGGCAAGATCGTGGCGGTCGGCAAGCGCGAGGAGGTGGAGGTGCCGGGCGGGGCGGTCGTTCTCGACTGCGCCGGCCTCGTCGTCACCGCGGGCTTCCAGAACAGCCACGTCCACTTCACCGAGGAGAAGTGGCTCGACGCCGCGCACCAGCCGGCGGCTCGGCTCGCGGAGCAGCTCTCGTCGATGCTGCTCCGTCACGGGTTCACCACCGTCGTCGACACCGCGTCGTTCCTCGACAACACCGTCGCGCTCCGCGACCGCATCGAGAGCGGCGAGGTCGCGGGCCCGCGCATCCTCACCGCCGGCGCCCCGCTCTACCCGCCGCGGGGCGTTCCCTTCTACCTCAGGGGAACGCTCCCCGCCGAGGTGCTCGCGGGGCTGCCGCAACCCGCGACCGCGGATGAGGCCACCGCGGTCGTCGCGCGCAACGTCGCGGGCGGCGCGGACATCGCCAAGCTCTTCACCGGCTCCTGGGTCGAACGCGGCAGGGTGCTGCCGATGCCGGCGGAGATCGCCGCGGCGGGTGTGAGGGCGGCCCATGGGGCCGGCAAGCTGGTCTTCAGCCACGCGTCGAACGTCGCCGGCCTCGAGGTGGCGATCGATGCCGGCGTCGACGTGCTCGCCCACGCCATCGACGACACGCGCGGGCTCACGCCGGCGCACCTCGAGCGCATGAAGGCGCGGAACATGGCGCTCGTGCCGACGCTCAAGCTCTTCGGCGGCGACCGCTGGCTGTTCGAGATCCAGGACTTCGTCCGCGAGTACGCGCGCGCCGGCGGCCAGATCCTCTTCGGCACCGACGTCGGCTACCTCACCGACTACGACCCCGCCGACGAGCTGGTGCTGATGGCGACCGCGGGCCTGTCGTGGCGGGAGGTCCTGGTCTCCCTCACCACCGCCCCGGCGGCACGCTTTGGCGAGTCGGCGCGGCGCGGGCGCGTGGCCGCGGGCATGGACGCCGACCTCGTCGTGCTCGGGCGCGATCCGGTCCTCGACCCGCGGGCGTTTGCCGACGTGCGTTACACGGTGAGAGCCGGTCGCGTCGTTCACTCGGCCGCCGCCGCACGTTGAGCGGCCGCGCCGATCACCCGGCGCTCTTGGCTTCCTGCCAGAGCGCCTCGAGGTCGTCGAGGGAGACTTCGCCGAGCTTGCGGCCGGTCTCGGCGAGGCGGCGTTCGAGGTGCGCGAAGCGGCGGCGGAACTTGGAGTTGGTCCCGGCGAGCGCACGTTCGGGATCGATGCCGGCGTGGCGTGCGAGGTTGGCGACGGCGAAGAGCAGGTCGCCGAGCTCCCCTTCGAGCTCATCCGTCGCGCTCTTGCCGCCCTCGGCCCCCGGCAGCTCGCTCTCCACCTCGGCGAGCTCTTCACGCACCTTGGCGAGCACCGCCGCCACGTCGGGCCAGTCGAATCCGACGCCCGCGGCCTTCTGCGACAGGCGGTAGGCGCCGACGAGCGCGGGCAGCGACGCCGGCACTCCCGCGAGCATCGACGTACCGCCCGGCGTCGCGGCGGCCTTGCGCAGCTCCCACGCCTTGCGCACCTGCTCCGCGTCGGCGGCGCGCTCCTCGCCGAAGACGTGCGGGTGCCGCGCCACCATCTTGTCGTGCACGCCGGCGATCACACGTTCGGCATCGAGGGCCGCCGCCTCCTCGCCGAGGCGGAGGACGAACGCCACCTGAAAGAGTAGGTCGCCGAGCTCGGCGGCGATCGCCGGCCACGACGCCTCGTCGATGGCGGCCGCCGCCTCGTGCGCCTCCTCGAGCAGGTAGGCGCGCACGTCCGCGAGACGCTGCTCGCGGTCCCAGGGGCAGCCATCGGGGGCGCGCAGGCGCGCGACGAGCGCGAGGAGGTCGCGCAGGGTCGAGGCGGTGCCCTCCGCTCCCGCTGTCGTCGCCCGGTCGTCGCGCCGTTCCGCCATGCCGGGAGTCTACGGGACGGCGGTCGCTACAATTCGCGCGTGAGGCACGGAACGCAACGACCGCGGCGACGGCGAGCGGCGGAGCTCGCGATCGCCGCGACGCTCGCGGGGATGGTCGCGCTCGCCTGCGGCGGCGACGTCGCCACGACGGCGCCGGAAGGCACCGAACGAGCGGCGACGACGACCTCGCCGGCCGCACCGGCGACGCGGGAGGTTCCCGCGCCGGCGCCGGCCGCGGCTGCCTCGCCGTCTCCGCCGCTCACGCTGGCGAACCGCGCGACGACCGGGTCGCCCGCCACGCCGGCAAGACCGCCGCTCGTCGTCTTCCTCGGCGACAGCCTCACCGCCGGGCTCGGGCTCGCCAGCGACGAGGCGTGGCCTGCGCTCGTCGCCGCACGTCTCGCCCAGAACGGCACGCCGATCCGTCCGGTCAACGCCGGCGTCTCGGGTGACACCAGCGCCGGCGGGCTGCGCCGGCTCGCGTGGCTGCTCAAGCAGAAGCCCGACGTCGTCGTGGTCGAGCTCGGCGCCAACGACGGCATGCGCGGCCAGCCGATCGCCGGCGTCGAAGCCAACCTGCGCGCCATCCTCGAGCGATCGCGCGCCGCGGGCGCACGCGTGCTCCTCGTCGGCCTGCGAGTGCCGCCGAGCATCGGCGGCGACTACGCGCGCGACTTCGCCGCCGTCTACCCGCGCCTCGCGCACGAGCTCGGGGTGCCGCTCGTCCCGTTCCTCCTCGAAGGCGTTGCCGGCGACCCGGAGCTCAACCTGCCCGACGGCATCCACCCCAACGCCAAGGGGCAGCGGCGGGTGGCGGACCTCATGCTCCCCCACCTCGAGCGCGTCGTGCGGGAGCAACCTGCGCCCCGCGCGGCAGCGCGCTAGATCCCCGCGCCCACGAGCACACAGGCGACGCGCTTCGCACCGCCCGGGTAAACCTGGCGATCCCGCTGCGTATCAGAAGTGTGCGTGACGAGAACACTCCACCAGGCATCCCCGCGCCGCCCGCGCGCCACGGGATGCGACTGCTAAGCTCGATCCCGATGCAGCCGCCGCGCATCGAGGTCCGCGGGCTCACGCGGCGGCTCCCCTCCGGCGATCGGCTGCTGACGGTCCTCGACGACGTCGATCTGACCATTCCTGCCGGCGAGATGGTGGCCGTGCTCGGACCCTCCGGGAGCGGCAAGTCGACGCTCCTCGCCCTCATGGCTGGTCTCGACCGCCCCACCGCCGGCGAGGTGCGCATCGACGGCGAGCCGCTCTCGGGCCTCTCCGAGGACCGCCTCGCCCTCCTCCGCCGGCACAAGATCGGGTTCGTCTTCCAGTCGTTCCAGCTCCTCGGCCACCTGACCGCCCTCGACAACGTCGCCCTGCCGCTCGAGCTGCTCGGCAGGCCGGCTCCGCGACAGCGCGCCGCGGAGCTGCTCGGGCGCGTCGGGCTCGGCGAGCGCGGCCACCACTATCCCGTGCAGCTCTCCGGCGGCGAGCAGCAGCGCGTGGCGCTGGCGCGAGCCTTCGCGGCGCGGCCGCCGGTGCTCCTCGCCGACGAGCCCACCGGCAACCTCGACCGCGCCACCGGCGAGCGCGTCCTCGCCGTCCTCCGCGAGCTGCACGACGAGGCGGGCACCACATCGGTGCTCGTCACGCACGACCCCGAGGTCGCGGCGCTCGCCGACCGGCGCATCTACCTGCGCGACGGCCGCGTGCTGCGCGTCGACGAGGGCTACGAGGACTCGGCCGCCCCGGTCGCGGCCGGCGTCGGCCGGCCCGACGAGCCGTAGGCGAGATCAAATGAAAACCGAGCCGTAGGCGAGATCGAATGAAAACCCAGCCGTAGGCGGGCGCCGGGAGAACACCGTGTCGCCCCGCCTCTACCTCACCTGGCTGGTTCGGGACTCGCGCGGGGCGCGTGGCCGGCTGGCCTTCTTCGTCGTCTGCCTGGCGGTGGGCGTCGCCGCGGTGGTCGCCGTGGCTGCGCTCGCCGACAACCTCGACCAGGGCCTGCGCAAGGAGGCCAAGCAGCTCCTCGGCGCCGACGTGGCGATCACCGGCCGCCGGCCGCCGCCGTCCGCCGTGGTCGCCGCAGCGACGGCGTTGCCAGGCACGCGAGCCTGTCTCCTGCGCGAGCTCGACACGATGGCGGCGGCCGCCAACGTACCGGCCGGCAAGCTGCCGCCGAGCACGCTCGTGGAGCTCAAGGCCGTCTGCTCGGCGTATCCCCTCGTCGGCCGCCTCACGACCGAGCCGGCGGCGCCGCTCGACCGGCTGCTCGGTGCCGACGGGGCCATCGCCGCGCCCGAGCTCTTCGAACGCCTCCGCGTGCGCGTCGGCGATCGCATCCGCGTCGGCGAAGGAACCTTCGTGCTGCGCGCGGTGGTGCGCGCCGAACCGGACCGCGCCATCACCCCGTTCACCTTCGGGCCGCGGCTGCTGCTCGGCGAGGCCGGCTTCGCGCGCACGCGGCTCGAGACGTTCGGCAGCCGCATCGGCTACCGGCAGCTCGTGCAGCTCCCCGGCAACGCCAGCCGGCAGCAGGTGGCGGCCGCCGCCGAGCGCCTGCGCGCGGTGCTCGGCGACTCGCCCTGGTGGCGGCTCCAGACCTGGTCGGAGGCGCAGCCGGAGCTTCGACAGGGCCTCTCCCGCGTCGAACGTTACCTCGGCCTCGTCGCACTGCTGTCGCTGCTCGTCGGCGGCATCGGCGTGGCGCAGAGCGTGCGCGCCTTCCTCGCCAGTCGCCTCGACGCGGTGGCCGTGCTCAAGTGCCTGGGCGTGCGGCCGCGCGAGGCGTTCGCCCTCTACCTCGGACAGTGCCTCTTGCTCGGCCTCGCCGGCGGCGTGGCCGGAGGCCTCGTCGGGCTCGTCGTGCAGCAGAACGCGCCGAAGCTGCTCGGCGACCTGCTGCCGGCGCAGCAGATCGCGTTCTGGCAGCCCTGGGCGCTCCTGCGTGGGCTCTCGCTCGGCATCGCCGCGAGCCTCCTGTTCGCGATGCCGCCGCTGGTGGACGTGCTCCGCGTGCCGCCGCTGCGCGCGCTGCGGCGCAGCGCCGAGACGCTGCCGGCGAGCCGGCTCGCGCGTGCCGCGAGCGGCCTCCTGCTCGTCCTCGGCACCTACCTTCTCGCCCTGGCGCAGGCCGAAGATGCAGGCCTCGCGCTGCGCTTCACCGGCGCTCTGCTCGTGGCCGTCGCCGTGCTCGCGCTCGCGGGCTGGGGGCTCCGCGCCGCCGCGGGACGGCTCTCCCGCCTGCCACGGCCGCTCACGCTGCGTCACGGGGCGGCGCTGCTCGCGCGCCCCGCGGGGGACGCTCTGCCGGCGCTCGTGGCGGTCGGCCTCGGAGTGCTCGTCGTGCTCGTCGCCGCGCTCGTCGAGCGCCACCTGACGGCCTCGCTCGACGCCGAGCTGCCCAAAGGGTCGCCCTCGACGTTCCTCGTCGACGTCCAGCCGGACCAGTGGCCGGCGGTCTCGGCGCTGCTCGCCCGCGAAGGGGCGACGGAGGTCGAGTCGGTGCCGGTGGTGATGGCGCGCATCGCCGAGATCGACGGCGTGCCGGTAGAGAAGCTCGCCGGCGACGACGACGAGACCGAAGATGCCGATGCCAACGCCAGCGCCGAGCCGCGACGGGGCGAGAATCAGTCGGGCGAACGGCGGGGCGGCGAGGGCCGCTCGCGCGAGAGGCAGGATCGCGAACGGCGCTGGGCGCTCACCCGCGAGCAGCGGCTCACCTACGGCCCCGACCTGCCGCGCGACAACCGGCTCGTCGCCGGCAAGATGTGGAGCAACTCCAAGGTCCGCGAGGTGAGCCTCGAGGAGGAGTACGCCCGCGAGCTCGGCGCCCGCATCGGCTCGCGTCTCGTCTTCGACGTCCAGGGAGTGCCCGTGGAGCTCGTCGTCACCAGCCTGCGGGCCGTCGACTGGCGCACCTTCCGCATCAACTTCTTCGTCGTCGTCGAGCCGGGCGTGCTCGAGGACGCGCCACAGACCCGCCTCGCCGCCGCCCGCCTGCCGTCCGGCCGCGAGGGCCGCGTGCAGGACCTCCTCGCGCAGGGATTCCCGAACGTGACGCTCGTCGACGTGCGGCAGGTGCTGGCGAAGGTCGCCGAGGTCTTCCGCCGTCTCGGCCTCGGCGTGCGTTTCCTCGGCGGCTTCACCGCCATCGCCGGCGTCGCCATCCTCTTCGGCGCCGTCGCCGCGGGCGCCGTGCGGCGTGGCCGCGAGGTGGCTCTCCTCAAGACTCTCGGCTTCACCCGCCGCGGTGTTGCGTCGCTCTTCGCCGTGGAGCATGCGCTCACGGGTCTCGTCGCTGGGATCCTCGGCGTCGCCGGCGGCGCGGTGATCGCACGACAGGTGGTCGTCGAGCAGCTCGAGCTGACGTGGCGCCCCTTCGCCGGCACGCTCGGCGGCGCCCTCGGCCTCGCCGTCGCGCTCACCCTCGTCGCCGGGCTCGGCGCCTCGGCGCGCGCGCTGCGGCAGCGGCCGATCGAGGCGCTGCGCGAAGAGCGCGAGTGACCGGCGCGGGCGTCCCGGTCGCTAGGCGACGCCCAGGATCCAGCCTTCGAGCTGCGCGCGCTTCTGCTCGGGCTCGGAGAGCGGCGGCTGGAAGTAGGGGCGCAGGAGGTCGAGGCGGTCGCGGTCCTGGAGCCACGCGCAGATGGCGAACGCTTCCGCCTCCTGGCGCTCGAGGCCCTCGCGGGAGTAGCGATATTTGAGCCGCGCCGGCCGCACCTCGGTGACCACCGATTTCCCTTCGGGCACCGCGAAGCCGTCGAAGGGCCAGAAGTGCACGCGGTCTCCCGCGCGGCGCAGGTAGGAGAGCCACGGCAGCCCGGCGTGAGTCGCCCGCGCGCCGTTGTCCTGCAGGTCGAACTGGAACACGCTGCGCGGGAACGCCGTCCAGCGACCGGTGAGTCGCTGCTCGTCGGCGTCGCCCAGCCTCGTGAGGCCGGGAAGGAGGTCCTTGACCGACATCCGGTGCGTCGGCCAATGCTCCTCGAAGTCGCGCAGGAACGCCTCCCACGTCTCGAGACCGTGCCGGTGCATGTAGCTCTGCGGGAAGGAGAACGCATGGTCGAGGCCGACGATGACGCGCTCCTCTTCGAGGAGCTTGCCGAGCAGCCACTCGGACAGCTCCTGCCGGCTGAAGCGGCCCTCGGCGTCGTCGCGGTAGAGCTCGCGATAGGGCTCGTGGTCGCCGCGGGCGGCAAAGACGACCAGGTCGTCGATGCGTTCTTTGGGGGCTTTGCGACCGGAGTAACGAATGCCTACGTAGAAGTCGAAGGAGGGCATCGGGCGGGATTCTATCGATTGCTGGGCGGAGCGGAACGGAACGGAGGGGAGCGGAACGGAGGGAGCGGACGGAGCGGAGGGAGCGGAGCGTTGGCGGTTGGTCAGTGGCGGTGACCACCCGGCCGGCGTCTGCCCCGGGTCCGGGGGGCGCCATGGCGGGACACGGCGCGCCACATTGACGACGGGGGGATGGGCGCGCCTCCGCGTCGAGACGCCGGGACGACCGTGACCGCTGCTGCGCGTACTAGGCGCCCCGACGAGGGTCCCGCCATGGCGCCCCCCGGACCCGAACGGGCACACGCCTTCATCTATGGTTGGCTGATGACCGGGTGGCGAGCGCGCTGCGTTGCCGTGGTGACTTCGACGAGTTACCTCGCGCTCTCCGGTCGCTGAAGCACTGACTCTGTCGTGCCGCTCGGGTGCCGGGATGCGCGCCGGCGACTGTCCTGTGGCAACTCGCGACGCCATGGTGGTCGTCGGAATCGGTCGGCATTGCCTGGGGTGAGAGTTCCAGAGTGGCTACTAGGGTGAGGTGGCTGCCCAGCCCCAGGCGAGGCCGCTCTCGAAGCTGCTGCGGAAGATGAGGGCGGCGCTCAGCCGGGCAAGACACACGCCGTCGTCGGCGGGGAGCCCGCAACGGGAGCCGAGGGCTGCGGCTCGGCCGCCCGAGAGCGTGAGGGCGGTGCCGGCGTCGTCCGAGGTCGCGGAGTCGGGCTCGCAGTCGAAGTCGCGGGCGCCTGCGGAGCCGAAGTCCGTGTCGAGGGCGCCGTTCGCCAGGAGACGGACGACCCGGACGACGCCCGCAACGAGTCTCATCGGCCACGGCGGTTGTCCAGGCGCGAAAGCGAGGAGGTCGAGGGCGGCCATGTAGGATCCCGCGAGACCGACCGTGTCCCCCTCTCCAGCTGACCGTGCCGCGTTGTTGCTGGCCGCCGCCCTCGCGGCGGCGCCGGTGGTGGCCGATCCCGGCGTCGTGGTCGACAGCGTCCGGCCCGGGACTTCCGCTGCAGCCGCCGGGATGGAGCCGGCGGATCGCATCCTCACGCTCGACGGCACCCCGGTCGCCGACGCCCTGGCCTGGCTCGAGGTCCGATGGGAGCGGGCGCCTCGTGGTGGTGCCCAGCTCACGGGCCTCCGGGGCGATTCCCCGCGGACGTGGACGATCGCGCCCGGCCCCTGGGGACTCGACATCTTCGCCCTCGACGGATCGGACGCCCTCGGCGCCCGCTACCTCGCCGCGGTGGCGGATCTCGCGGCCGGGAGCGGCGAACGCGCGGCGGTCGCGGTCTCCGACGTCGCCGGCGAGCTCGATGCGGCGGGCCAACCGCGCCGGGCCGCCGCCGTGCGCCTCGACTTCGCGCGCCGGCTCGGCGCGGCGCGCTCGTTCGACGCGGCGGACCGCATGGGCGTCGAGGCCGTTGCGAAACTGACCGCCACGGGCAGAGCCCTCGAGGCGGCGTTCGCGCGGCTCGAGCTGGGCGTGCGCCGGCAGGCGCGCGAAGACTGGGCCGCGGCGGCGGTCCCGCTCGGCGAGGCGGAATCGGCGTTCCGCGCCCTGGCTCCCCGCTCGCTCCGGCTGGGGCGGACGATCTACATGATCGGCGTTTCGGCCGCAAGGCTGGGCGACTTCGCAGTCGCCTCGGCTCGGTACGGCGAAGCGGAGCGTCAGTACCAGGAGCTCGCGCCGGACAGTCTGGAGCTGGCTGACATCTACTACTCGCAAGGGGTCCTGGCCTCGATCGAGGAGCGGTTCGACGATGCTCGCGAGCGCTATTCGAAGGCGCTCGCCATCCAGCTTCGACTCGACCACGAGGGCCGGCGTGTCGCGACGACACATGCGACGATGGGCGGCCTCTACACCAGCTTGGGCCGCTTCGCGGACGCGGAAGTGAGCTACGGGAGCGGGCTGGCGATCGCCCAACGGCTCGCGCCCGATGGGCTTCTCACCGCAACGCTGCTCCACAACCTCTCGCTCGTCGCCACGGAGCGAGGGGATCTGGCGCGCGCCGAGGAGTTGCTCCGGCAGTCGCTCGCGATCGACGAACGACTCGACCCGAACGGCGATCGGGTCGCGCGCACCTGCTCGGACCTGGCGTGGGTGGCGCTGCGCCGCGGCGACCCCGAAAGCGCTGCCCTCTGGGGGGCGCGAGTCGATCCCAAGGTCTTTGCCGATCCGCACGACCTGTGGGCGGTCCAGAACCTGCTCGGAGCGATCGCGGAGCAGCAGGGAAGGCTCGAAGCCGCGGTCGGGTACTACCGGGCCGCCGCGGCGATCGCCGAGAGGGGTTTCCCCGCCACGTTGCTGCTCGCCGCGCCGCTGCACGACCTGGGGAGGATGGAGCGCAAGCGCGGCGATCTCGTTGCCGCCGAGGCGAGCTACCGTGCCGCGCTCGCGATCCGCCTCGCGCAGGCTCCTGGAGGAATCGACGAAGCGGGCAGCCGCCAGGCGCTGGGCGAGCTGGCGCTCGACCGGCGCGATCCGGCGACGGCAGAGGCCGAGCTCACCCGTGCGGTGGAGATCCACGCCCTGGTCGCTCCGGGCACCCAGCTTCACGCCACGAGCCTGCATTCGCTCGCCCGCGCGGTCGCCGCGCAGGGGCGGGCCGCCGAAGCGGGCGAGCTCCACTGCCGCGCCGTCGACGCCCTCGACGCGCAGCGCGACCGGGTGGGTGGCGAGGAGCTGGCGCGCGCCCGCTTCGCGGAGCGCTTCTCGGCCATCTACCGCGACTGCGCCGAGGCGCGCCTCGGTCGTGAAGGACCCGAGGTTGGTCCCGAAGGCGCCCTGGCGCTCGCCGAGCGCTTCCGGGCCCGCGTCTTCCGCGAGATGCTCGCGCAGCGCGACTTCGAGCACCCGGTTCCGACCGTGCCACCGGACGTAGCCGCCGCGCGCGCCGCGCTGCCGCCGCGAACGCTCGCGCTCGCCTACTGGATCGGCGACCACGAGAGCTGGCTCTTCGTCGTCCGGCGCGATCGGGCCGTGCGGCTCGTGCGCCTGCCAGTCACCGCGGCGGAGCTCGCCCGTGCCGTCGACCGATTGCGCGCCTCGATCGCAGCCACCGACGCCGAGGCGCACGGCAGGTTCGGGCGCGAATCGGCCGCACTCTACGCGCGGCTGATCGCACCGGTCGAATCCGAGCTCGCGGCGAGCGACGAGCTGCTGTTGATCGCCGACGGTCCACTGCTGCGGCTGCCGTTCGCCGCGCTCCGCAGCCGTGATGGCCGCTTCCTGGTCGAGCGACTGCCGCTGAGCACGGCCCTTTCGCTCGCCGTCCACGCCGAGCTGCGCGCGATTCCGCCGGCAGCCGCATCCGCGCCGAGGATCGCCTTCGGCGCTCCGGCGGGGGCCGAGCGCGAGGTCGGCTCCGGCAGCGGTCGCAGGAGCCTCGCTCCACTCCCCGCGAGCGAGCGCGAGGCGCGCTCGGTGGCCCGCCTCTGGGGTGCGCCTGCGCGCGCCCTCCTCGGCCGCAACGCCACGGAGGCCCAGGTGAAGTCGGTCGTGCCGAGGAGCGGCCTCGCACACTTCGCCGTGCACGCCCTGGTCGACGACCACCGGCCGCTCGATTCGGCGCTCGTCCTCGCCCTTCCCGATCCGGGCGAAGACGGGATGCTGCGGGCATGGGAGATCGTCGAGTCGCTCCCCGTTCCGGGCGCACTCGTGGTGCTGTCGGCGTGCGACACGGCGCTCGGCGCCGCGGTCGAAGGCGAAGGGCTGATGGGACTCACTCGCGCCTTCCATCTCGCGGGCGCGCGCACGGTGGTCGCCACGTTGTGGGGCGTCGGCGACAGCTCGACCGCCGACCTCATGGAACGCTTCCATCGTCACCTGAGCGCTGGCGACCCGCCGGCCCGCGCGCTACGCGCGGCGCAGCTCGAGATCCTGCACGGCGCCTCGGGCGGCGCCGGGGTCGCGCGCGGCGTCGGCGGGCTCGCGCCGGCGGCCCGCGCAGATACGAGCCCTCCGCCCGCGAGCTGGGCAGGCTTCGTCGTCAGCGGCGCGTCTGACGGCGGCGCCGAGCCGCGGCGCTGAGCGTGAATGAGCCTCAGGGCGAGCTGCCTGCCCAGCCCCAGCCGACGCCGCTCTCGAATCCGCTACGGAAGATCAGTGCGCCGGCCAGCCGGGCCAGGCAGACGCCGTCGACGGCGGCACCCCCGCCACGTGTGCCGAGCCCGACGGGCCGGCCGCCCGAGAGCGTCAGGGCCGCACCACCGTCGTCGGACGTGGCAGCGCCCGGCTCGCAGTCGAAATCGCGAATGGCGCCGCTCCCGAACGTGTTGTCGACGGCGCTGTTCGCCTGGAGACGGATGACGCGGACGTCGAAGCCCGGGTCGGAGCTGCCGATCGCCAGCACCTTGCCGTCGGACTGCGCGGTCAGCGCGCTGAAGTGGAGGAACCCGGTGATGACGCAAAACGGGAACGGCGACGTGGTGCAAGTGGTCGGGTCGGCGGCGCCGTTCGGCTGCAGCCAACGGAATCCCGTGAAGAGGTCCCCCTGGACGCCGAGGACGTAGCGACCGTCCTCGAGACGGTCGAGGTCGGCAGCCCAGACCGGGTCCTCCCAGTCGTAGTGGCCGATGCCGTCTCCTCCGAAGGTGGTGTCGAGGGTGTAGCTCGGCGTGAGGCGCATCACCACCACCTCGGTCACGTTGAAGGCCAGCGCTCCTACGACCATCTTGCCATCCGGCTCGAGCAGCAGCCCGATGGCAGCCTCGTCCTGCGACGGATAGAGATCGACCGCGGCGAACCCTGCCGTCACGCCGGACGGCGTGAACTCGACCACCGACGACACACTGTCGTTCACCGTGTCATCGTATTTGCCGGCGACCACCATGTTGCCGTTCGGCCGTAGCGCGAGCTCGTCGAAGCGGTGGTTCTGCCCGGTCGGCGCCAGGACCAGGATGCCGTCACCGTCGAGCGTCGAGTCGAGGGCGCCGTTGGGCATCAGGCGTACCAACGCCCCGGCGTAGCTCGTCGAGGCTGCGTCCCGGGCGTACCCGGCGACGACGATCCGGCCGTCGGGCAGCAGTGCCACGTCCCTCGCGAAGTTGCGCGTCGCTCCGCCGAAGGTGAAGCCGACGGCACGGATCCCGTCGCCGTCGAAGGTCGGGTCGAGCTGGCCGTCCGGCGTGAAGCGGGCGACGACGAACACCGAGCTCGCCGATCCACCGGGGGGCGAGAAGGCGACGACCAGGTTGCCGGCGCCGTCGCTCGCCACGGCGGCAGCGAGATCGAGGAGAGCTGTCTCGACGTACGCGACGCCGGCATCGCCGAAGCTCGGATCGAGGTCGCCGTCGGCGGCGCGGATTCCGGCGGGAACGAAGAGGAGGAGCGCGAGGGTCAGGGTTTTCACCGGTTCCTCCTCAGAACGACCAGGCCGATTTGTTCCCGGACTCGAAGCCGTCGCGGAAGACGAGCTCGGTCTGCAGGCGGACGATCCCGGCCACCTGCACCGTCCCACTGTCGACGGTTCCCACCACCACCGGCCGGCCGCCGGAGAGCGCAACGGCGTAGCTCAGGTCGCCGTCGTCGTTCACACCGGGGCTGAAGTCGACGGTTCTCGCGTAGAAACCGTCTGAGCCACCCAGCGGCGATTCCCGCCGGATCAGGAAGTTGCCCTCGTCGGCGGCACCGACGTTCGGCAGCCGAGCGGCCGTAACGATGAGCCCGTCTGACTGCAGCGCCAACCCCTCGATCGCGCAGTCGGTCAGCCCTTCGAACCAGCCCGCGGCGACGAACGTGCCGGCCGGACTGCGGCGGCCGACAAAGCAGTGCGGCACCTCCGCGACAGGCCCCACGCGCCCGCCCACGACGACGTCGCCGTTCTGCGCCAGGTCGATCGCGTACAGCACCTCCTCGGCATCGGGGAATGGGCCGCCGCTCTCGAAGGAGACCTCGCCGCCCGTGCCGTACGCGCCGTCCGGCGAGCCGTTGGCGAGCACGCGGAAGAGCGCGAAGTCGTTGTCGGAGATCGACGTCCCCGAGGCGCCCGCGACCCAGATCGTGCCGTTGGGTGCGAGCCGGAGCGCGTGCCCCTCGTTGGTTCCCGGTCCCTGGGAGTACCAGAAGCCCGGCACGAGCGAGATGAAGGTCGTGTCGAGGTCGCCGTCGGTCTCGAGGCGGGCGACGAAGGCGTCGTGATAACCGTCCGGCGGGTCATCGAGCACGGCCGTGCCGGCGACGAGGATCTTGCCGTCGGGTTGGAGCGCGAGCGCGACGCATCGCGTCTCGTCGGCCGTCTCGGTGGGGTCGCCCGGGTCGGTCGTGAAAGCGAAGGTGACCCGGCCATCGCCGCCGAAGGTCGGGTCGAGGTCGCCGTCCGTCTCGAGCCGCACGACGCCGCAGACGACCGGCGGCCCGCCCGCGGGACCGGTCACCGGCCCGGCGGCGACGACTCTGCCGTCGGGGAGGATCGCCACGCCCTCGGCGCCGTCGAAGTTGAACGGCTGGAGGTCGAAGGGCACGACCACCCGGCCGTCGCCACCGAAGCTGGCGTCGAGCGCGCCGCTCGGCAGCAACCGTCCGATTGCGAAGTCGCTGTTGAGAGCGCCGATCGCGGTGTTGCCGGCGAAGACGATCCGGCCACCGCCCTCGGCCGCGACCGCCTTCGCCCCGGCTCCCTGACCGAGAAAGTCGACCGTCACCGGCTGGCCGCCGTGGAACGTCGGATCGAGGGCGCCGTCGGCGGCGAGCGCCGGCGCGGTGAGCGTCACGAGCAGCAAATACGGCAGGGCAGAGAGCTTCATCGGGTGGATCTCCGCTCGAGTGGTACCGCGGCCGCCCGCCGACGGGCGCCCGCTCCACGACGTCGGGGCTTGCCGAGGGCTCGCCCCACTGGTTCACCCTGGACAAACGCCGCCGCCCGGCGAAGCGCACGCGGCCGTGCGCTCGTCACCCTCGGCTCGGCTCGGCTCAGCTCGGATTGACGAGCTCGAGACGGATC
>Ga0209382_10004469_pt1 | contig 18686 bp, 15 predicted proteins | sample SoiMetdeltSBSDD5_FD_187599 | JGI IMG/M metagenome (GOLD analysis project Ga0209382, IMG submission 187599) | Bulk soil microbial communities from a Populus tree surrounding site in Tennessee, USA - Soil MetaG P. deltoides SBSDD5 (SPAdes) (version 2) | ecosystem: Environmental > Terrestrial >...
TCGGCCAGGAGCACCACGGGGAACTGCCACACGTCGCGGTCCAGCCCCGCAGCCGTCAGCTCTTGGCGCGCAATGAGATCGGCGGCCCGCAGCACCTGGAGGCGCTCCGCGGTGACCGTGCCGATGATGCGGATGGCAAGACCGGGGCCGGGGAACGGGTGCCGCCACACCATCGCCTCCGGCAGGCCGAGCGTGGCGCCCAGCGCCCGGACCTCGTCCTTGAAGAGCGTGCGCAGCGGCTCGACCAGCTCGAACTGCATGTCGGAGGGGAGGCCGCCCACGTTGTGGTGACTCTTGATGTTGGCCGTGCCCGAGCCGCCGCCCGACTCGACCACGTCGGGGTAGAGCGTGCCCTGCACCAGGAAGCGGGTGTCGGACGGGACGGCCGACTCGAAGGTACGGATGAACTCGCGCCCGATTATCTTGCGCTTCTCCTCCGGGTCGGTGACACCGGCGAGGGCGTTGAGGAACTGGTCGGCGGCGTCGACCACCTTGAGCTTGATGCCGGTGGCCGCGACGTAGTCCCGCTCCACCTGCTCCGCCTCGCCAGCGCGCAACAGGCCGTGGTCGACGAAGACGCACGTGAGCTGGTCACCGATCGCCCTGTGCACGAGCGCCGCGGCGACCGCCGAGTCGACCCCGCCTGACAGGCCGCAGACCACGGCGCCGTCGCCGACCTGTGCCTTGATCGCGGCGACCTGATCATCGATGATGTTGCCCATGGTCCAGGTGGGCTCGATGCCCGCCACGTCGTAGAGGAAGCGCTCGAGCATCCGCTGGCCGTTCGGGGTGTGCGCCACCTCCGGGTGGAACTGGACGCCCGAGAAACCGTGCGCCACGTTTTCGAAAGCGGCGACGGGCGCGCCGGCCGACGCGGCGGTGACGGTGAACCCGGCCGGGGCGGCGGTCACGCAGTCGCCGTGGCTCATCCAGACGTTCTGCTCGGCGGGCAGGTCCTTGAGGAGGACGCCCGGCGATTTCGTGGACAGCGGTGTGCCGCCGAACTCGCGGGAGCCGGTGTGCTCGACCGTGCCGCCCAGCGCCTGTGCCATCGCCTGGAAGCCGTAGCAGATGCCGAAGACGGGGACCCCGGCGTCGAACAGCTTGGGGTCGACCTGCGGGGCACCCGGCTCGTAGACGCTCGACGGCCCGCCGGAAAGGATGATCGCCGCGGGGTTCTTGGCGATGATTTCATCGACCGGCATCGAATGCGGGACGATCTCGGAGTAGACGCGCGCCTCGCGCACCCGGCGCGCGATCAGCTGGGCGTACTGGGCTCCGAAGTCCATCACCAGGACAGGGCGAGGAGTCGTCATGCGCCAAGGGTATATGCAGGGCCGCTCGTCGCTTTAGCGCGAGCGAAGAAACTCATGTGACGTAGTTGATCTCGTCTGGGTACGGATAGGGATTGAAGACACACCCGTTCAGGCCGCGCGACTGCGGCAGCATGATCGGGGCGGTCCTGCCGGTCCCGGGGCAGGCGACGTGGCCGAAGCCCAGCGAGTGGCCGACCTCGTGGTTGACGACCATCACACGGTATGCGGGCAGGTCGCCATTGGCGTGCACCACGCCGATCTTCCACCGCGTCAGGTTGATGTGCACCGCCCGGTTGTTGAAGCACGACCACTGGCCCAGGGTCTGGGCGGCGCTGGCGCAGTTGCGGTCGACGGTTGCGGGCGTCGCCAGGTTGACCCTCAGGCGGGCATTTTCACAGGTGGGTATCCGCTGGAAGCGCCACCGCCTGGCCGCGATCCAGCTGCGGGAGTCGGCTAGAGCGGCGTCGACGACGGCGGCGAACTCGTTGGGGCTGAAGGAGTTTATGCCGTCCTCGACCCGCACGCAGTAGGTGATGAGCGAGCCCGCGGCCCCCACGATGCCCGTGCCGCCGTCGGCGACCTGGTTGAAGGTGCCCAGCCCCCTGTCGGGCGAATCCCTGCCGGGTGTGGTGGACGGTGACGGCGTCGCGATCGGTGCCGAGGGTGCAAAGGACGCCGGCGCTTCGGGGGAGGAGGTCGCCCTGCGCCGATGGGCGAACTCATCCGGTTTGTCACAGCCGGAGGCCAGAAGGCAAATAAGTGTGACCGTCATCCATCCCCGCACGCCAAGAGGCTACAAGGTCACCCCATGTTGCCGGTGATAGCCGAGCGCCCACTCTTTGTCCACCCCTTCGGCGTATGGACCACCCGGAGGGTCGACCACCCACACGTGCATCATCTCCGCGATGGTGATCTGCACCGAGAGGGATGGGCAGCCGCCGTAGGGGGTGACGATGCCGATCCCGGGCGGCATGAGCGACACGCAGAGGTTGTGCGCATGCCAGCGGGTGATCGGGCCGCCAGGCGCGTAACCCGGGTCGCCCGCCCGCTCCATGACGAACACGACGCCGAGGAGTGTGGCCTTGCCGCCCTCGATGGCGTAGACGAGCATCTCGGGACGTTCGGGGTCAAGGATCCGGCCGTCCTTCTTGAACTCCGGGTGCTCCATATGGACGTCCATGCCCTCACGGTTTCCCAGTGGGTACCGGTAACCGGCCGCGATGGCGTCGGAAAGGTGCTTGTAACGGGTACCCGCCGAAGCCGTCGCTTGAGCAAGCGCAACGGCGGCCGCCGTTTCCGCCGGGCTCGCCCCCCGGTTTTCTCCCAGGGGCCGCATGATGACGCCGGCCTGCGCGCGAGCGAGATGCTCATGCTGATCGCCGTGGTGGTGACCGACCGCGGGCGAGGAAGCGTTGGTGGCCTGATGTGCCACGAACGAGGCGATCCACATGACGGCGCCGGAGAGCAGCACGGCAAGGACGGTGGCGATGCCGCAAAGGACCCGCTTGTGGGACAGGGCAAGGCCGAAGGCGGTCAGCTCGACCAGGACGGTGAGGATGCCGACCTGGTCGATCTCGCCGCCCCAGATTAGGTAGGCGACAACCGTTGCGGGGCAAAGGATCGCCGTGCCGAGGCGCCACCGCTTGCCGTGATGCGCGCCGAAGGCGAGGACTCCGAAAGCCAAGGCGCTCAAGAGGTACGGGACCATCATCCCGCCGGAGTGGCCGAACGGCAGGAACAGGTGGACGGCGGCGGCGAAGCCGAGCAGCGCCGCGGCCCAGCGGTCCACGTGGTCACGGGAGCCCCCTTTCACGAAGGGGACCACGATGAGTGTGAGCAGGCCCGCGATGAGGGCGGCCGCGTGCTCAGGCGCGATGCCGCTTAAGAAGGTGTCCACAGTAGACAATCACCACAATCGGCAGGACGACCCCGGTGACCACGCCGGTCAGGGTCGGGCTGAAGTCGATCTGGGGCAGCACCCCGGCGAACGCGCTCAAGGCGAAGCCGACGAGCGAAACCCCTTCCAGTGCAATGGTCCCGATGGTCGCGCCGCGATGCTCGCGCAGGATCAGGGCGGCGAAGGCAAGCGTCAGGATGACGCGCACGAGCGGGGCAATGGCGTAGAACGGCAGGCCGGCCATGAACAGCAGCTCGCCCAGCATGGCGAGCAGGATCGCACCCGACTGCACCAGCAGCAGAACGAAAACGACCCGCCTCATGGACAGTTAGATTACGGGCCTTGTGTCAGGATCGCCTTTACGTGGCCAGAACGAGAACGCGCGCTCGGCCTGCGCCGTTATCGTCAGCGACGGGTTCACGCCCAGGTTGGCGCTGACCGCGGCTCCGTCAACGACGTGTAAATTCTTGTGGCCGAACAAGCGGTGGTATTTGTCGATCACGCCGGTTTCGGGTGACTCGCCGATGACGGCGCCGCCGAGAATGTGGGCGGTCATGGGGATGTCGAACATCTCGGTCATGGTCCCGCCCGGGACGCCGTCGATCTCCTCGGCGAGCAGGCGCACCGCCTCGTAGCCCTCCGGGATCCAGGTCGGGTTGGGCGCGCCGTGCCCGAGCACCGCCCGCAGCTTGCCCTTGCGATAGCGCACCGTCAGCGAATTGTCGTGCGACTGCATGACGAGCGCGATGATGGTGCGCTGCGACCAGCGGCGCACCGGGATGGCTCGGATGTAGACGAACGGCCAGCTGAACAGGGTCTTGAAGAAGCGACCGAAGCGGCCGGGGCCGCCCTCGGTGGGCGGAGACTGCAAGAGCCCCATGGAGTTCGAGCCCTTGCCGTAGTGGACCGGTTCGATGTGTGTGCGCTCGTCCGGGTGGAACGAGCTGGTGATCGCCACACCGTCGGTGAAGTCGAGGCCGCGCTTGCGTGCCTGCTTGTGCAGGACGGTGGCGCCGAGCAGCGACTCAGAGTTGGTGCGGGTGAGGTAGCCGAGACGGTCGGAGATGCCCGGCAGGATTCCTTTGGCCTTCATGGCGTGAAGGAGTTTCTGCGTGCCGAGGGTTCCCGCGGCGAAGACCACGTGCTCGGCCTCGAACGTGCCGTTGATCAGGTAGCCGGTCTCGGTGGACCGGACCTCCTTGACCGTGGTACGCGGGAAGATTCTGGCGCCCTTGCGCTCGGCGAGGTAGAGGTAGTTCTTGACGAGCGTGTTCTTGGCGCCGTGGCGGCAGCCGGTCATGCACTCGCCGCAGTGCGTGCAGCCGGTGCGGGCCGGGCCCTCACCGCCGAAGTAGGGGTCGGGGACCTCTTTTCCAGGCATGCCAAGGAAAACGCCGACCGGCGTCTTATGGAAGGTGTGGCCCACGCCCATCTTTTCGGCCACCTTCTTCATCGCCGCGTCGGCCGCGGTCATCCGCTCGTAGGTGACCACGCCCAGCATGCGTTCGGCGGTGTCGTAGTGCGGTTCGAGTTCCGCCTTCCAGTCGGCGATGTCCCTCCACTGTGGATCGTTGTAGAACGCGTCGAGCGGGCGGTAGAGGGTGTTGGCGTAGTTGAGCGAGCCGCCGCCCACCCCGGCGCCGGCCAGGACGAGCACGCCCGCGCCCTTCTCGTCGCCGCGCAGCAGTGTGATCCGCTGGATGCCATAGCAGCCGAGCGCGGGAGCCCACAGGAACTTGCGCAGCCGCCAGCTCGTCTTGGGGAAGTCCTTGTCCTCGAAGCGCCTGCCCGCCTCGAGCACGGCGACGGAGTAGCCCTTCTCGGTGAGGCGCAGCGCGGCGACGCTCCCGCCGAACCCGGAACCTATTACCACCACGTCAAACTTCATACCGCGGATTATTACCAGCAAGTAACGGGCGCGCAATGTTTGCCCTTGCGCGTGATGCATTCAAGTGTTTGCATGTCACAACGACTCGCCTAACCATAGGGAGGCTTCTATGCGACGACAGGTCGCTGTGCTACTGGGCGCGCTGGCCATCGGGGCGGCATTCGTGCTTGGCGCGCCCGCCACGGGATCAACCGAGCTCGATGCCGGGCTCGACACGGTCGAGGAGTACCGCGTGACCGGGCCGAAGACGTTCGCCGACCGCAACGCCGTGGCCCGTACCGGCGCCACGATCGACTTCTTCGAGCACGGCAAGCTCTATGTGCACGCCACGAGCTCGGAGGCCAAGCGGATCCGGGCCCTCGGCTTCACCATCGAGGTGCTGCCGCCGCCCGCGTCCGGCGGCGGGGACATGGGGACCTTCGACTTCCCGCCGGCCGACTCCGCCTACCACAACTACGCCGAGATGGTGACGGAGATCAACAACGTCGCCGCCGCGTACCCCAACCTGGTGCGCGTGAGCGCCGTCGGCCGGTCCTACCAGGGCCGTGACATCCACGCCATCAAGATCTCGGATAACGTCGCGACGGACGAGAACGAGCCGGAGATCCTGTTCAACGCGCACCTGCACGCGCGCGAACACCTCACCGTCGAGATGGCGCTCAACCTGCTCAACATGTTCACCGGGCAGTACGCCAGCGATAGCCGCGTGCGCAACGTGGTGGACAGCCGTGAGATCTGGATCCTGCCCGACCTCAACCCCGACGGCGGCGAGTACGACATCGCCACCGGCTCCTACCGGTCGTGGCGCAAGAACCGCCAGCCGAACTCGGGTTCCTCATACGTGGGAACGGATCTGAACCGCAACTTCGGCTACAAGTGGGGCTGCTGCGGCGGATCCAGCGGGAGCCCGTCGTCGGACACCTATCGCGGCGCGTCGGCCTTCTCCGCCCCGGAGACGGCGGTCGTGCGGGACTTCGTGCTGTCGCGGCGCGTCGGCGGCGTGCAGCAGATCAAGGCCAACATCGACTTCCACACCTACTCGGAGCTGGTGCTGTGGCCGTTCGGCTACACGACGGCGGACACGGTCAACCCGGGGATGACCGTTGACGAGAACGCGGTATTCAAGAAGATCGGTCAGGAGATGGCCGCCACCAACGGGTACACCCCGGAGCAGGGCAGCGATCTCTACATCACCGACGGCGACATCACCGACTGGCTCTGGGGCGACCAGCGCATCTGGACCTACACCTTCGAGATGTACCCGGGTTCGTTCGGTGGCGGCGGCTTCTACCCGCCCGACGAGGTCATCCCCGCGCAGACCTCCCGCAACCGGACCGCCGTGCTGATCCTTTCCGAGTACGCCGACTGTCCATACCGGTCGATCGGCAAGCAGCAGCAGTACTGTGGCGTGCCCGGCGCGCCCACGGTCGCCAACCCTGGCAACCAGGTGAGCACGGTCGGCACCGCCGTCACGCTCAACAGCAGCGCCTCCGGCGGCACCACGCCCTACACCTGGTCGGCGGCGGGCCTGCCGCCCGGCTTGTCGATCAGCTCCGGCACGGGCACCGTCTCCGGCACCCCATCGGCGGCGGGGACATACAGCGTGAGCGTCACCGCGACGGGCGCTGACGGCCTGTCCGGGTCGGCGGGCTTCACCTGGACGGTCAACCCGGTCGGCGGCTCGTGCTCCGGCACCAACCCCAACGATGTAACGATCCCCGATCTGTCCACAGTGGAGTCATCGATCGTGATCTCCGGCTGCAACCGGAACGCGTCGGCGGCGTCGACGGCGGAGGTCCACATCGTCCACACCTACCGCGGTGACCTTGTCGTCTCCCTGGTGGCGCCGGACGGTTCGGTCTACACCCTGCTCAACCGCAGCGGCGGCAGCGCCGACAACGTCGACCAGACCTTCACCGTGAACCTGTCCACCGAGGCGGCCAATGGCACGTGGCGGCTGAGGGTGCAGGATGCCGCATCCATCGACACCGGCTACATCAACTCCTGGACCCTGACCCTCTAGCGCACCCGCGCGGCCGAGATCGGGCGTGCGGAGATGGGATAGGTGAATTCCGATCCGCTGTTGACGCTCCAGCGGTACCGGGAAAACTCGCCCGTGCTGTCGGAAGCGTAGAACATCATGTGTCCTATCCCGACACCTTGATATTCGGTGGCGCCGTCCACGATCCGGGTGTCGGGGTAGGGCGCGTAGCTGGCGAGACCGTACACACCATGCGCCTGGGAGGTGCTGTCCATGATCTCGACGGCGTACTGGGTCTCGCCGGCGAAGTTCATCGACCCTGTATATACGCCCTTGACCTGGCGCACCATAACGATGTGACCGGTGGGATCGGTCGAGCGGTAGTTGACGGCGATCAGATCGCCCGGCTTCAGGTCGGCCACCTTCCTGATCCGGGTGAAGTGAGGCCCGCCTGTCCCGTTCTGGAACGCCTGCTGGTAGTTGGCCGCCTGAGGGCTCGTGTCGCCGGCGAAGTTTGTGCGGAAGTAATCGTCGGTCGCCCACGGGTACGAGCGCTTGAGCACGGCCGTGGTGAACGAGTTGCAGCGGGAGTGCGCAATCCAGGTGGACAGGTCGCCGGGCTGGCCCCAGATCACCGACGTGCTGTTGGTATATACGTTGTTCTGCCGCGCCGTCCTGCCGCTGAGAATGGCTATCTCCGCGGCGGCCAGGGCCCGGCTGTAGGCGCGCACATCGTCGATGGCGCCCTTGAACCGGTTGACCGGCACGCCGTCGAACTTGGCCCGCCCGATGTTGAAGCCATCGCCTGCGGCCCAGGCGATGGTGGTGCTAGCGCTGCCTTCGAGCCCCCCATCGACGTAGATATGAATCTGGCCATTGCCGTAGATACCGGTGAGGTGGACCCATTTGCCCAGCACGGCGGGCGTCGCCGCGACCGCGGAGACCTTGACCGCCTGATCCTCGCTGCGCACCTTGAACACCCAGCCGCCGTCGTATTGCAGAAGGAAGCGGCTTGTCGCGCCGTCCTGGCTCACCGCCGTGTACATGTTGGCCGGATTGGCGCTCTCCGAGAGCCGCACCCAGGCGGAGACGGTGAACGGTGCGGTGGTGTCGATGACGGGCGCCGTCGCGGCAAACGCCCCCGACGTGCCGTCGAAGCTCAGCTCTCCACCAGCGCGAAGGCTGGTCCAGGTCGCGCCCAAGCCGAGAGTGACCGGCCGGTCAAAGCCGGAGCGGTCGGCGCCGGTGCCGTCCAGCGCCCAGTGGCCCACCAACCCGTCGGTGACATGACCGGCGGCGAGCATCCGCTGATACTGCACCACCTGCTCGGCCTGCATGAGATGTGGCGTCGTGACGGATGAGAACGGAGTCGCCAAGGTCTCGGCCGGCGCCGTTTCGGCTCGCGCGGGCTCGGGCGATCCGGCCGTCCCGGCGAGCACCCCCGCTCCGGCGGCGGCCGCACCTCCCAGTAGTCCCCGCCTGCTGACCGTTTCCTCCCCCTCCAGATTGAAGCAGGGGAAGTCTTACATATCTGCAGACGCTATGGGCGGCCCTTCTTGAACAGCCATGCGTCGAAGAGGTCGTCGAGTTGCTCGCCCGAGACGCGCTCAGACAGGGCGATGAACTCCTCGCTGGTGGCAAGGCCGTCGCGCTGCTCCTTGGCCCAGGCCTTGAGGATCTCGAAGAACTTGTCGTCGCCCACCTTCTTGCGCAGGGCGTGCAGGGCCATGCCGCCACGCTGGTACACGCTCGGTGAGAAGATCTTGTCGCGGCCCGGCTTGCCCGGCGGCACGTCCCACAGAAGGCTCTGCGCATCGGAGTAACGCACGTCGAACTCGCGCTGCACCGTCGACAGGCCGGCGTGCTCGGCCCACAGCCACTGCGCATAGGTGGCGAAGCCCTCGTTGAGCCAGATGTGCTCCCAGCTGTCGACCGACACACTGTCCCCGAACCATTGGTGCGCAAGCTCATGCGCCACCACGGTGGTGTTGGAGCCGCGCGACCAGAAACTGTCCGAGTAGATCGGCCGGGTCTGCGTCTCGAGCGCGAACCTGATCCGGTCATCGTCGATCACGATGCCGCCGTAGGCGTCGAAAGGGTACCCCCCAAATCTGGCGGCCAGAAAGTCGCAGATCTCCGCCGTCCGGGCGAGGTCGGTGTCGATGACGCCGCGCGGGATCGAGTTGGCGACGGCGGTGTAGACCGGCTTGCCGTCGTGGGTGCTCTCGACCACCCTGTAGTCGCCGATGGCCAGCGTCGCCAGATACGGCGCCATCGGGGAGTTGACCCGCCACTTCCAGGTGGTGAAACCGCCGTCGGGGGTCTTGCCCTCGAGCACGCCGTTGCTAACGGCCACAAGGTTTTGTGGCACGGTCAGAGCGATGGAGTACAGCGCCTTGTCGCGTGGATGATCGTTGACCGGGAACCAGGTCGTCGCCGACTGCGGCTCGCCCATGGCAAAGGCACCGTCGCGTGTGGACATGAACCCGGTGCTGCCCAGTCCGGGGCTGGAAACTGGGGCGGGGACACCGTCGTAATCCACCACGGTCGAGAAGCTGGACCTGGCCGGGATCGCCACCGGCGGCACGATGATCAGCTCGTCGCCGTCGCGGGAGAACTCGGCGGCCTTGCCGTCGATGGTGACCCGGCTGAGCTGCAGGCCGTGGAAGTCAAGGTGGAAGCGGGAAAGCAGCGCGGTGGCGCGTGCCGTGATCGTCGCCTTGCCGGTCAGCTTCTTCGACGCCGGTTCGTACTTGACGGCGAGGTCATAGCGCTCGACGTCGTAACCCGAGTTGCCGAAGGTCGGAAAGTACGGATCGCCGATGCCGCCCAGGTCGGCCGGGGCCGCGCTGGCCGCCGGCGCCTCCGCCGTGGCCTCGGTGAACAGCGGCTTGGTCGGCCGCTGGACGCAGCCGGCGGCAAGCGCCACCGACACGAGCAGGACGATCCACTTCTTCATGGGGGGACGGTACCTCAGCGGTCCAGCATCAGCCCAACCCGTTGGAACTCCTTGAGGTCGCGATAGCCGCACTTGGCCATCGCCCGCTTCAGCCCGCCGAACAGGTTGAGGCTGCCCGAGGCGTCGTCGGACGGGCCGAACAGGACGGTCTCGAGCGACACCGACCCGGCGTCCTCGATCGAGCCCACGTGCCCGCGCGGCAGCTTGGGGTGGCTGGCCGACGGGTGCCACCACAACCCGCCCGCCGGGCTGCCGGTCGCGACGGTCAGCGGCATGCCCAGCATCACCGCGTCGGCACCGCAGGCAAGCGCCTTGGCCACGTCGCCGGAGGTGTGCACGTCGCCGTCGGCGATCAGGTGCACGTAACGCCCGCCGGTCTCGTCGAGATAGTCCCGGCGCGCGGCGGCGGCGTCGGCGATGGCGGTGGCCATCGGCACCCGGATGCCCAGCACGCTGTCTGTGCTGGAGAGGAAGTCGGCGCCGATCCCGACGATCACCCCGGCGGCTCCGGTGCGCATGAGGTGCAGCGCCGTCTGGTAGTTGGTGCAGCCGCCGACGATCACCGGCAGGTCGAGGTCGGCGATGAACTCCTTCAGGTTGAGCGGTTCGTCCACAGTGGACACATGCTCGGCCGAGACCAGCGTGCCCTGGATGACAAGCAGGTCAACGCCGGCGTCAAGGATGACCGGGGCCAGCTTGAGGGTGTGCTGCGGCGAGACCCGCACGGCCACGGTCACCCCGCCCGCCCGCATCTCGCGCACCCGCTCCGCGATCAGCTCCGGCTTGATCGGCTCAGCGTAGATCTCCTGAAGGGTGGAGGTCGGGTGCTCACTGCCCTTAAGCGACAGAAGCAGCTTTGTCGGGTCCTCATAACGGGTCCACAGGCCCTCGACGTTGAGCACGCCAAGACCGCCCAGCTTGCCCAGCGCGATGGCGGTGGCCGGGCTCATGGTCGCGTCGCTCGGATGGGCGACGCACGGGATGCCGAAGCGGTACGCATCCAGCTGCCACACCGTCGACACGTCATCGACATCACGGGTGCGACGGCTCGGCACTATCGCGATGTCATCCAAGTGGTAGCCGCGCTGCGCGGACTTGCCCAGCCCGATCTCGACAACGTCACGCACGCACGGCTCCTACCTCGACGAGTAATAGTTTGGGGCTTCGACGGTCATCTGGATGTCATGCGGGTGGCTCTCCTTGAGGCCGGCCGCGGTGATCCGCACCAGCTTGCCACGCCGCTGCAACTCAGCGATCGTCTCCGCGCCACTGTAGAACAACGCCTGCCGCAGCCCGCCCACCAGTTGGTAGGCGACGGTGGCCACGGGGCCACGATACGGTACCTGTCCCTCGATGCCCTCGGGGATCAGCTTGTCGGCCTGGGTCACGTCGGCCTGGAAGTAGCGGTCCTTGGAGTAGCTCTGCGCCGCCGGGCCGCGGGCGGTCATCGCGCCCAGGGAACCCATGCCCCTGTACACCTTGAACTGCTTGCCGTTGTGGAAGACCAGGTCGCCCGGGGACTCCTCGCACCCGGCCAGCAGCCCGCCGAGCATCACGGTGTCGGCACCGGCCACGATCGCCTTGGCTATGTCTCCCGAATACTGGATGCCGCCGTCGGCGATGACCGGCACACCGGCCGGGCGGCAGGCCCGCGCCGCCTCCATCACCGCGCTGATCTGCGGCATTCCTACGCCCGCGACCACGCGCGTGGTGCAGATCGCGCCCGGACCGACGCCCACCTTTACCGCGTCGGCGCCCGCCTCGACCAGCGCCCGTGCGCCCTCATGGGTGACGACGTTGCCGCCGACGACATCGACGCTTGAGAACTCCTTCTTGAGCCGGGCCACCAGCTCGAGCACGGCGGTGCTGTGGCCGTGCGCCACGTCCACCATGATCACGTCGACGCCCGCGTCGACGAGCGCGCCCGCGCGCTTGTAGCCCTCCTCGCCCACGCCCACCGCGGCGGCGACCATGAGGCGGCCCGCACTGTCCTTGGCCGCCTGCGGGAACTGCTCGCTCTTGGTGAAATCCTTGACGGTGATGAGGCCCTTGAGCACGCCGGCGTCGTCCACAATGGGCAGCTTCTCCACCTTGTGCCTGCGCAAGAGGTCCAGAGCCTCCGCTTTGGACACCCCGACCCGGGCCGTCACCAGCGGCATCGGCGTCATCACCTCGCGCACCTTGACCGACATGTCGGTGACCCAGCGCATGTCACGGTTGGTCACGATGCCGACCAGTGACCCATCGGCGTCGACGACCGGGACGCCGGAGATGCGATAGCGGGCGCAAAGTGCGTCGACATCGCGCAGCGTGTCCTCGGGCGAGCAGGTGATCGGATTGGTGATCATCCCGGACTCGGAGCGCTTCACCAGGTCGACATGCGTGGCCTGCTCCTCCACCGGAAGGTTGCGGTGCAGGGTGCCGATGCCGCCCTGGCGCGCGAGGGCGATTGCCATGCGCGCCTCGGTCACCGTGTCCATGGCGCTGGAGACCAGAGGGATGTTGAGGCTCAGGTTGCGAGTGAGGCGGGTGGATGTGGTGATCTGGCCGGGGACGAGGTCCGCCGCGGCCGGGACCAGGAGCACGTCATCGAAAGTCAAGCCGAGCGGAATACTGTCCATCTTCCGAATCCTACCCAGGTGGCCGAGAGGAAAGGCGTATTGGGTACTAACGTGAAGGGGTGCACGACGAGCCGATTGACCCTTTCCAGGGTGATCCCGCCGACCCGACCGCCGACCTCGACGATCTGGACGGCGACGCCTACGGCGAGCTCAGCAGCCAAGAGCGCGCGGACCTGCTGGCGGACCTCTCCGAGCTGGAGGTCTACCAGGTCCTGTTGACCCCGAAAGGAGTGCGGGGGCTCGTCGTCGACTGCGAGGACTGTCGCGAGCCACACTACTTCGACTGGGATCTGCTGCGCGGCAACCTGAAACACCTTCTCGACTCCGGCCGCCCGCGCGTGCACGAGCCCGCCTTCGACCCCGACCCCGATCACTACGTCACGTGGGAGTATGCGCGGGGTTACGCCGACGCCGTCGATGACATGGCCGAAGACGAAGAATGAGACCACCCGTGCGCGCGTTGCCTTGCACGCGCAGAAATTTCAGTCAACTGACCAGTCCGGCCCTGAAGCCCGCGGCGACGGCGTGAGCGCGATCGCGGGCGCCAAGCTTCCGGAACAGGCGGCGGGCATGGGTTTTGACCGTGTCCTCCGAGACGAAAAGCTCCCGGCCGATCTCTGCGTTACTTCGACCGTCGGCCATGCCCCTTAGGACCTGTAATTCGCGCTCTGTGAGCGCCACCGAGCGGGTGGGCCTGCCGACGACGCTGACCCTGGCGGGCAGCAGCGCCGGGACGTCCATCCGCTGGGCCGGGACCACGGTTGGCACCGCGGCGGAGACCGGCTGGGCCGCGACCTGGCCGGGGGGCCTGCCCGGTCCCCTGGCAGCCGCCACCGCGGCCAGGGTCGGGGAAGGCTGCATCATCGAGCGCGCCACGAGCAGCAGCGCCTTCGCGGCGGCGCCGGCCGGGTCCGGTTCGTTGCCCCCGATGAGCCCGCGGGCGCCCGCTTTGATCGCGGCCTGAGCCACGGCCGGTTCCTCGGGCCCGAAGAGCACGAGTTGGGCCTGCGGCGCGGTGGCCAGAACCTTGCGGGTGAACCCCACGGTGTCGGGCTTGGTCAGCGCGGTATCGGCGAACACGATGGATGCCGGGAACGCGCCGAGCTGAGCAACCGCTTCCGCGGCGCTCGTGGCAGTGCGGACGCCTGCGCCCACACCTAGCCGATCAGCACACGATGCGATCGTCGCCGCGCTCTGTGCGGTGCGAACGCAAACGAGGACGGTCTGCACGGTGATCCCCCTCTCTCCTGCGAAGAAGACCACGAGTTAGCCAGATCATTACGCACTTTCAGGGAATGTGTACGAAAACTTGGGTGACTACTACCTGATCATCCAACGGATGACGACAACTGGACGTACGCGGAGTAACGTGCGTACGTTGCGCAAAACAAGACGCAAAACAGCCTCCCATCCCCCAAGGAGGTCAGGTGGCTCACTTCCATAGACTTCCCGGTCCGATAGCCGACATTTGGGCCTGGCAGCACAGAGGCGCGTGTCGTGACCGCGACAGTGGCCAGTTCTTCCATCCCGACGGCGAGCGTGGTGCGTCCCGCGGACGCCGCGAGCGGGAGGCGAAGAAGGTCTGCCAGCGATGTCCGGTGCGGATCCAGTGCGCGGCCTATGCGCTCGCGACTCGGGAGCCTTATGGCGTGTGGGGCGGCTTTACCGAGCACGAGCGTTTGCGACTGCTCAAGGAAGGTTGGACCGGCGACATCGACATCCGCCGCCTTGAGGCACGCCTGGTTACTGCACAGTCACGCTGATGGTGTGCCAGCCCTCGGCGCCATCGGGAAATATCGGGACCTCGTTGCCCGACTGCACGGCTCCGGTCGCATCGGCGGCGCGGACAGAGATGGTGTGCTTTCCGGCAGCGGCCGGCCAGCGGTAGACCCACTGCCGCCACGTGTCAGCGGAGACCGTGGCGGCAAGCTCCACCGGCTGCCAGGCCCCGCCGTCCACCCGCACCTCCACCACGCTGATCCCCCGGTGCTGTGCCCATGCCACCCCGGCGATGGTGACCTCGCCCCCGCTCACGCGAGCGTTGTTGCGGGGCACGTCGATGCGTGACTGCGTCTTGATCGGGCCCTGCTCGGCCCAGCCCCGCCTAATCCAGTACGCATCGAAATCGGCGAAGGTGGTCAGCTCCATCTCAGTGATCCATTTGCAGGCGCTGACATAGCCGTACAGGCCGGGGGTCACCATGCGCGCCGGGAAGCCGTGCTCGACCGGCAGGGGTTCGCCGTTCATCGCCACGGCGATGAGCGCGTCACGGCCGTCTTTCAAAACCATTGTGGGGGTACCGCAGCTCCAGCCATCAGCGCTGCGAGAGACGACCTGATCCGCCGCCGGATCCGGCTGCACCATTTCGAGCAGGCTCGCCACCGGCACGCCCAGCCACTTGGCGTTGCCGATCAGGTCGCCGCCGACCTCGTTGGAGACGCAGGCCAGCGTGATATAACGCTCGACCATCGGCATGGACAGCAGCTCGTCGAAGGTGAGTGTGAGCGGCTTGGCGACCCGGCCGTGGATCTTCAGGCGCCAGGTGGCGGGGTCGACCTGAGGCGCGACCAGGGCGGTGTCGATGCGGTAGAACTCGGGGTTGGCGGTCACGTAGCGGGTGAGATCCTGCACTGGCGGGTCGGCGGGCGCCGCTGGCGCGGCGCTGGCCGGGGAGGGCAGGCTGACCTGCGAGCGCGCCTGCTCCACACCGCGCGAGGAGCCCCAGACGCGGCCGGCGGCACCCGCCAGGGCCGCACCGCCGAAGGCGGCGACGGTCCACTTGAGAAAGTCCCGGCGCCCGTCCTCGTCCTGCGCCGGTGCCTTCTCCAGGAGTCCGAACAGGACGATCAGCGCGAGGGCGCTGCCGACGAGCGTTGGCAGGATCGACAGCGGGTTGGCGCCCGGGCGGCTCAGCGCGGCGGCCAGGCCGATCAGGGCGAACAGACCGATGCCGGCGTAACCGATCCAGCGCCGGCGGGCCGCCCCGATGCCAATGAACGCGGCGACGACGGCGAGCACCGCTGCGGTACCCACCAACAAAGCAATCTTGTCGTAGACGCCGAAGAGCGTTATCGCGAAATCTTTCAGCGGCTCCGGGACCGAGTCCACGATCACGCCGCCCACCGCGACGAGGGGTGCGGACTCGGGTCCGGTCCACACCGCGATCAGCTCGGCCACGCCGAGGGCGATCGCCGCCGCGGCGATGCCCGCCAACGCGGCACGGGTTTTCGACACCATGCGCCAAGTCTGCGCCGCCGAGGGCCCTGAACGCAGCAGGTAGTTCTTACGGACCTCTTACCCCGCGGTATCAGGTCAGGGCAATGTCGATCGAGATGTCCCGCGGCCCGTCGAAACCGCTTCCGAAGATGGTGGTGAACGCGAGGGTCACCTTCTTTGTGTCCGCGCCGAGCAGGCCATCGAAGGCAATCGTTCCATTGCGCTCACCCCCGTTGGACGCGACGTCGCCATTACCCCACGAGCCGACGAAGTGATCCGGCTCGAGTGTCGGCTTGCCGGGCACCGCCAGCTGGCAGGAACCGCGGGTGAGGGTGAGATTGGTGCCGCCGTTGTTTCGGGCGGTGAGGTTGATGACGGTGCCACAGTCGTTCACCTGGACCGAGTTCACGGTAACGGTGAGCACGCCGTTCTTCTTGGACACCGGCGCGGCGAGGCGCTCCTGCCCCGGCTTGACCTTGCACTCACCGGTCACATTCTCGATCAGAGCCGTGACCTTGCCGGCGGCCCACTGGGCGCCGTAGGTGATCGCCAGCCCTCCCCCACCACACAGCAGCAGGATCATCACCAGCGCGGCCGCTAGGGAGGTCCGGCCCGCTCGCTGGGCCGACGAGGGAGCGGCATCCTGCCCGGGGTCCCGGGCGTGATCGATGAGGACGCCTACCATCACCACGCCGAGCCCGACACCGGTGGAGATCAGCGCTCCCTGCAGCGGGGTGATGTCAAGCGAGGTCAGGTAGTTGGTCAGCTGCGTGCCCAGGACGGTGATGAAGTAGCTGACGGCGGCCCAGAACATGGACCATCCCAGCCGCTTCCTGCGCACGCTCGCCATGGCGCGTGAGCCTAGCTGCCCGGCGCCGGAACGACTAGAGCCCCAACGGGTTACGTCAGGGCTCTCGTCTGTCGGATCTGGAACTGTCGGAGCTTAGAAGCCGGGGCCGTGCTGGTGGCCGTGGCCGTGGCCATGACCGTGCGCGGCGGGCTCCTCCTTCTTGGGCTTCTCCACGACGAGCGACTCGGTGGTCAGCAGCAGGCCCGCGATGGACGCGGCGTTGAGCACCGCGTTGCGCGTCACCTTCACCGGGTCCACGATGCCGGCCTTGGACAGGTCGACGAACTCGCCGGCGGCGGCGTCAAGGCCGTGGCCCCAGTCGGAGCCGGCGACCTTCTGCACGACGACGTAGCCGTCGTGGCCCGCGTTCTGCGCGATCCAGCGCAGCGGCTCGACCAGAGCCTTGCGCACGATCGACACACCCACCTTCTCGTCGCCGGTAAGGCCCAGGTCACCGTCGAGCGCAGGGGCAACCTGTGCCAGCGCGGCGCCGCCGCCGGGCACGATGCCCTCCTCGACCGCGGCCTTGGTGGCGGAGATCGCGTCCTCGATGCGGTGCTTGCGCTCCTTCATCTCGACCTCGGTCGCAGCGCCCACCTTGATCACGGCGACGCCGCCGGAGAGCTTGGCCAGCCGCTCCTGCAGCTTCTCGCGGTCCCAGTCCGAGTCGGTCGACTCGATCTCCTTGCGGATCTGGACGACGCGCGCCTGGACCTCGGCGGCCGAGCCCGCGCCCTCGACGATGGTGGTGTAGTCCTTGGTCACGACGACGCGCCGGACCTGGCCCAGCACCTCGATGCCGACCGAGTCCAGCTTGTAGCCCAGCTCGGGCGCCACAAGCTCGGCGCCGGTCAGGATCGCCATGTCCTGAAGCATCGCCTTGCGGCGGTCACCGAAACCTGGCGCCTTCACCGCGCAGACCTTGACGGTCTTGCGGATGGAGTTGACCACGAGCGTCGACAGCGCCTGGCCCTCCACGTCCTCGGCGACGATGAGCAGCGGCTTGTTGGACTGGAGCACCTTCTCCAGCAGCGGCAGCAGCTCCTCGATCGAGGAGATCTTCTGCGTGGTGATCAAGATGTAAGCGTCCTCGAGCACCGCCTCGCCCGACTCGGGATCGGTGATGAAGTGCGGCGAGATGAAGCCCTTGTCGAACTGCAGACCCTCGGTCACCTCAAGGTCGGTGAGAAGAGTGGAGCCCTCTTCGACGGTGATGACACCGTCGCGGCCTACCTTCTCCATCGCCTCGGCGATCAGCTCGCCGATCGTCGAGTCCTGCGCGGAGATCGTGGCGACGTGCGCGATGTCGGACTTGTCCGCCACCTCGACCGCCTTCTCCAGCAGTGCCTCGCTGACCTTGGCGGCGGCGGCGTCGATGCCGCGCTTGAGGCCGGCCGGGTTGGTGCCGGCCGTCACGTTGCGCAGGCCCTCGCGCACCATCGCCTGGGCGAGCACGGTGGCGGTGGTGGTGCCATCCCCGGCCACGTCGTTGGTCTTGGTGGCGACCTCCTTGACCAGCTGCGCACCCAGGTTCTCGTACGGGTTGGACAGGTCGATCTCCTTGGCGATGGTCACACCATCGTTGGTGATCGTCGGGGCGCCGAACTTCTTGTCCAGCACGACATTGCGGCCACGCGGGCCGAGTGTCACCTTGACCACGTCGGCCAGCGCGTTGACGCCGTGCTCGAGCAGGTGGCGGGCGTCATCGGAGAAGCTGAGGATTTTAGGCATGTAACGAATCCCTTCTTAACATCACAGTGGCCCCGGCCCTACGAAGGCCGGGGCCGCTTGTGAGGTCACTTCTCGATGACCGCGAGCACGTCACGGGCGGAGAGCACCAGGTACTCCTCGCCGGCGTACTTGATTTCGGTGCCGCCGTACTTGGAGTAGATGACCGTGTCACCCACCTTGACATCGATCGGGACGCGGTTGCCCTTGTCGTCGATCCGGCCCGGGCC
>Ga0209382_10004470_pt1 | contig 18685 bp, 10 predicted proteins | sample SoiMetdeltSBSDD5_FD_187599 | JGI IMG/M metagenome (GOLD analysis project Ga0209382, IMG submission 187599) | Bulk soil microbial communities from a Populus tree surrounding site in Tennessee, USA - Soil MetaG P. deltoides SBSDD5 (SPAdes) (version 2) | ecosystem: Environmental > Terrestrial >...
GCGCGACCAGCGTTCGGGCGAACAGGCGAAGCGCATGGCTGACGGGATCGCGCGCCGCGTCGTCGAGTGGTCGAACGCGCCCCGGCCCACGTCACTCCGTCACGACGCGGCCGAAGCAATCCTCATCGGCCTTTGGGGGGTGATCGACGCCGGCTGGCTCCCGGCCGTGCCGCCCGCGTTAGGCCTGAGCGTCCTGCCGAAGCGGAAGCCGTAGCCGGGCGCGTGCGCCGGTTCGATCCTCCCGGTTGCCGAGCGTGAGCGTCCCCCCGTGCGCTTCTGCGATCTGCCTGCTGAGCGCCAACCCGATCCCTGTCCCTTTCGGCTTGGTCGTGAAGAACGGGACGAACAGGTTCGCCGTGTCGCTCAAGCCTGGCCCCTCATCCTCGACTGACACGACGACCGACGCCTCGTCGCTCGTCCACGACACGCGAACGCTGCCGCCCATATCGGACGCGGCGTCCACAGCGTTGCGCACGATGTTGATGAGAAGCTGATCGAGCTGATCGCGATCCGCGTGGACGCTCGTTGGCGGACCGGGGCACACCACGACCGGCATGCGCTCCTCCAGCTCGACGACTCTGCGCACCCACTCTTCCACGTCGACCGAACGAAGTACCGGCTTCGGCAGTTGTGCGAGGCGCGCGTACGCTTGAAGGAACCGACTCAACGATCCCGAACGTCCTTCGATCACGTCGAGGCCGTGCAGTGCCTCCTGCTCCCAATCGGGTGCCCGCGGCTCGCGCTTGAGCACTCGCTGCAGGCTGCGCGCGATGGACTTGATCGGGGCGAGCGAGTTGTTGATCTCGTGGCTCAGCACGCGCACGATGCGCTGCCACGCGAGGCGCTCCTCTTCGCGAAGCACGTGGCTCACGTCGGTGAGCACGAGCAGCTGATGCGGGAGCCCATCCTCTCGGAACTCGCGCCGCCTTACCTCCCATCGCGCCATGCGGCCATCGCGAGAGAGATCGAGGGTGCGTGGGGCGTCCTCGCGCAGGTAGAGCCCCAGGCCTAACGTGTCGGCACCGCGCCCGAGCAATCGCTCGAGTGGCTGGGCGAGAAGTCGCTCGCCTTCGCGATTCACGAGCCGGAGCTTCCCCTCGCTGTCGAACGCGAAGATTGCGGCGTCGATCTCGGCGATCACGGTTCGGAGCAGTGCCGTTGCTTCCAGCGCGCCCAGGCGCTGCGCCTGGAGCGTGTTACCTAACGCGTTGATCTCGGTGATCGCGATGCCGCGCGCGTCGTCCTCGTTGGCCCCGGCTCCGCGCACGGAGTAATCGCCTTCGCGGAGACCCGAGAGCAGGTTCGAGAGGGTCTGAATCGGCCGAATGACGCGCTCGCGCGCGATCGCTGCCGCGGCGAGCCATGCACCCACCACGACAACGCTGAGCGTCCACCGCACTTCAATGCCGTGCTCGCCTGTCCAGAGCCACACCAGCGAGATGATAACGCCCGGCAGCCCTCCGAGAAGGACGATAACCGGAACACGAGACTCTACCGCCAGCCGCACACGCGATGATCCCGAACCACGCCGAGTCCCCAGTCCCCAGTCCCCGGTCCCCGCTTCTCGGTCCCCAGTCCCCGGTTCAGAGCCCATGCTGCTGTATCCGCCGGTACAGCGCGCTCCGGCTCATGCCTAACGCCTCAGCGGCCTGCACGACGTTGCCCCCGTGCCGCGCCAGCGCCTGCTGGATGATGTACTTCTCGGCATCGTCCATCGTCATGCCCGAGAGGTCGGCTGCGCTTCCGGGTGCGCTCGCACGGAGCCCGAGGTCGTCGCTCGTGATGTATCCCGTGCGCGCCATCAGCACCGCGCGCTCGACCGCGTGCTGCAGCTCGCGGACATTGCCCGGCCAGCCGTGCGCCTGCATGGCCGCGGTCGCGTCGTCGTCGAAGCCGTGGAGCGTCTTGCGGTAGCGCGCCGAGTATTCGCCGAGGAAGTGCGTCGCGAGGCGCGGGATGTCGTCGCGGCGGTCGCGGAGCGGCGGAAGCCGAATCTCCACGGTGTTCAGGCGATACAACAGGTCTTCGCGAAAGCGTCCTCCGGCGATCTCGCCCTTGATGTCGGCGTTCGTGGCAGCGAGCACACGCACGTCCGCACGCAGCGTACGCGACGACCCGACGCGCTGAAACTCCCCAGTCTGCAGCACGCGCAGGAGCTTCGCCTGCAGCTTGGCCGCCATGTTCGCGATCTCGTCGAGGAACAGCGTGCCACCATCGGCGAGCTCGAAGCACCCGACGCGGTCGGTCTTCGCGTCCGTGAACGCGCCTTTCACATGGCCGAACAATTCACTCTCCGCGACGCCCTCCGAAAGGCCGCCGGCGTTGACGGTGATGAGCGGCCGGGAGGCGCGGTTCGATGCGGTGTGCAGACGCTGCGCGACGACTTCCTTGCCGGTCCCGTGCTCGCCGGTGATGAGGACATTGGCGTCGGACGCCGCGACGCGGTCGATGAGCTCGAGCACCGGCTGCATCGCACGCGAGCCCGCCACCAGTGCAGGCACGTTAGGCGAGAGACGCTTGTTCTCAGTGGCGAGCCGCTCGTTCGCTCGTCGCGCGCGCGCGAGCTCCATCTGCGTGCGGAGGATCGCCGCGAGCCGCTCGTCATCCCACGGCTTCTCGATGTAATCGGCCGCGCCGCGCCGCATGGCTTCGACCGCGCCCTGGACGCTGCCGTACGCGGTCATGACGACGATTGGCAGCGTCGCGTCGAGCGCGCGCACGCGGGCGAGCACGTCGAGCCCTTCCTTTCCCGACGTCGTGTCGCGCGCGTAGTTGAGATCCATCACCACCGCGTCGAGTGTGTGCGACTCCACTGCCTTGAGAATCTCGACCGGGCGAGCCGCCGTGACGACGCGCCACCCTTCTTCCTTCAGAAGCAGTCGAAGGGCGTCGAGAACAGCAGGTTGGTCGTCGGCAATCAGGACGTGTGGCGCCGCGGGGTGGCTCGTGGACATGAGCTAGTGTACGTCAGTTTTCGCGCGAGCGTCCAGAGAATAAACCGCGGAGGTCAATTCATTTATTCGCCGCGCAACGCCCCAAGCAAGTCGGTGCGAGCCGCACGCCGCGCCGGAATCCAGCTCGCAAGCACTGCCACTGACAGCAGTATCGCCGACACGGCAATCAAGGTGGGTACATGTATGGCAGTTATGCCATACAGCATGCTTCGAATGCCCCGGCCGACCAGGATCGCACCCACGAGGCCAATCAGCACACCCATCAACGTCAACCGCACGCCCTGCCCGACCACCAGTCGCCGCACATCCTGCCCCTGCGCACCGAGCGCGAGCCGAATCCCGATCTCGTGCTGGCGCTCGGCGACCGAATATGCGATCAAGCCGTACACACCGACCGTCGCCAGGACGAGCGCCATCAGCGCGAACACGCCGATCATCGAGCCGCTGAGTCGCTGCGCCAGGATCGAGCGCGACACCTGCTCCTGCATCGTCGATACATCGTACACAGGAATCGTCGCGTCCACGGCGCCAACCGCACCACGCACCGCGCTCGTCATCGCGGCCGCATCGCCTGACGAGCGAACGACCAGCGTCATGCCACCGTCGGGCGCCTGGGCGTACGGAAAGTACATCGTAGGCTTCACCGGCTCGTCGAGCCCATCGCTTCGCACGTCGCCGACCACGCCAACGATTGTCGACTGCTTCTCGGATCCGCCGGACCCTATGAGCTTGCCCACGACGTTTGGCTCACCAGGAAAGAACGTTCGCGCCCACGACTCCGTCACGATGAGCACCGGTGGCGCATCCACCTTGTCGCGAGTCTCGAACTCGCGCCCCGACTTGAGTGGAATCCCGAGCGCGCGGAAGTATTCCGGTGTCACTCGCTCCCACCGCGACGTCGGCCCCTGACCGTCGGCAGGCTCGGGTCGCCCCGGAATGTGAAAGTTCGACGTGTTCGCCGATCCGCTGAGCGGCAACGCACCGGCTGCACCCGCGGCGTCGACACCCGGCGTCTCACGCAATCGGTTCAGCACGTTGTCGTAGAACTGCGCCATGGCTGCACGGTCCTGATACCGCGGGCCAGCGAGCGTTAGGCGCGCGGCGAGCACGCCGTCGGGAGAGAAGCCGGGGGACACCGACTGCAGCCGCGCGAGGCTCGCGAGCAGCAGCCCCGCGCCCGCCAGGAGGACGACCGCCAGCGCGACCTCCGCGACAACGAGACTCCGCTGCGTCCGGCTCCGCCCCATCGAGCCCGAGCCTCGAACACCCGTCGCAAGCGACTCCCGCACGCCACCGCGCGCCAGCTTGAGCGCCGGGACGATGCCGGCGATTACTCCGGTCACGACAGCCAGCACCACTGTGAACGCCAGCGCCCGTCCGCTCACCTCGATCGAGAGCCACGGCGGAAGCGGAACCGGCACCACGGACTTGAGCAGACGAACTTCCCATAACGACAGCAGAACGCCGACCGTCGCACCTCCCGCCGCCAGCACGATGCTCTCCGTGAGCAGTTGCCGCGTCAGGACCCAGCTCGATGCGCCGAGCGCCTTGCGCACTGCAACCTCGCGTGCTCGACCAGATGCGCGTGCGAGCAGCAGGTTGGCGACGTTGGCGCAGGCGATGAGCAGCACGAACCCCACGGCGCCCAGGAACGTGTACAGGATCGCCGGCGCTCGACCGACCATGACGTCCTGAATGGGCCGCGCGGTCGCTCGCCACCCCGTGTTCGACTCCGGATACGTTTGCTCGAGTCGCTTCGCAATGGCGTTGAGCTCCGTCGTACCTTGTTGAAGGGTCGCATTGGCCGACAGCCGCCCCACACCGCGAATGAACCGGCTACCGCGATGCATCGCCTGCGAGTCCGCCGCGAACGGCGACCACGCCTCGGCGTTTGGCGGATACGCGAATCCCTTCGGCATCACGCCCACGACGGTGTACTGCCACCCGTTGATCAGGAGCTGCTGCCCAATGACCGCCGGGGAGGCCGCGAACCGGCGGCGCCGCCAGTACGCGTCGCTCAGCACGATCACGCGCTCCCTGCCTAACGTTTCCTCCTCCGGCAGGAACGTACGCCCCAGCTGTGGCCTTACGCCGAATACCCGGAAATAGTTTGCTGACACACGCGCGCCGCTCGCACGCTCGGCCCGGTCGTCGCCCGCGACGTTGAACGTCTGATTGCGGTAGATCGCGATCTCGTCGAAGGCGCGAGCATCCTTGCGCCAGTCGAGCACGTCGGGGTACGCGACGCTCGAGCCCTGGAGGCCCTGTGCCTTGTTCTCGCCTTCGATCGCGACGATCCGCTCCGGAGCGTCGAACGGCGGCGGCGTGAGCAGCACCGAGTCGATGACGCTGAAGATCGCTGTGTTTACGCTGATCCCGAGCGCCAGTGTGGCGAGCGCCGTGATCGTGAACGTGCGGCTCCGCGTGAGCGCGCGGACGGCAAAGCGAATGTCGTTGATCAGCATCGAGCTCGGAGAGGAAACCGTTGCGTCACTGGTCCGCGCGCAGCGCGATCGCTGGATCGACGCTCGCGGCCCGCCGAGCGGGCAGATAGCACGCGATCACCGCAACGAGCGCCAGGAGAAGCGGGACACCGGTGAATGTCACGGGATCTCGCGCGGTCACACCGAACAGCAGCCCGGCGAGCAGCTTCGCCCCGGCGAGCGACCCGACCAGGCCCAGGGCGATGCCGATGAGCGTTAGGCGCACCCCCTGGCCGAGCACGAGCCGGAGCACCGCGGTCCGCTGCGCGCCGAGCGCTATCCGCACGCCGATCTCACGCGTCCGCTGCGCGACCGCATACGACACGACGCCGTACACGCCCACCGCAGCGAGCACCAGCGCTATGATCGCGAACGTGCCAACGAGAAGCGCCTGCAGCTTTGGCTGCCAGATCGACCGCGCGAGTGTTCGCGGCATCGACTCCACACCGAACACCGCAAGCTCGGGGTCCAGGCCTTGGATGATCCTCCTCGCCGGAGTTGCGACCGCAGTCGGCTCGCCCGCAACACGAATCGCTATCGTCGCCGTCCTCGGCGGCGATTGAGCAAAAGGCAGGTAGATGCCCTCGACCGTACCCTCGCGGACGCCGAACTGCTTGATGTCGCGCGCCACCCCGACGATCGTGATCCAATCGCCCTTCGAGTCCGCCTGCCCGAGCTTGAACCGCCGGCCCACGGCGCTCTGGTTCGGCCACCGATCGCGCGCAAGCGCGTCGGTGACGATCGCGACGGGTGGCGCCGATGCGTCATCGGCGGTTGTGAAGGCACGCCCTGTCAGGATCGGGATGCGCAGCACCGGGAAATAGCCCGGCGTGACGGCCTGCCTGTGTGCGTGCATCGCCTGCCCGGGTGGTGCCGGTTGTCCTTCGATCGTGATCGCGGTGAAGATGTTCTCGTCGCTGAGCGGCGGCGTGAGGACGCTCGCGGTAGACGCCACACCTGGCAGCGCGAGCAGTTTGGCGGTCAGCTGCGTGTGGAACTGCGTGATGGACGAGTCGCTCGGATAGCGCGACTCAGGCAGCGAAATCCGGAACGTCAACACTCCCTTCGCATCGAAGCCGGGGTCGGCGCGCGCCATCCGGGCGAAGCTGCGGGTCAGCAGCAGTGCCCCAACGAGCAGCGCGAGCGACACGGCGATCTCTCCCACGACCAGGGCACGCCGCGAACGCGCACGGCTCGCCCCTGACCCGGTGCGGTTTCCATCGCGCAATGAATCCGCCAGCGACCGATCGGCAATGCGGGCGCCGGTGGAGAGACCCAACACGACGGCGAGAACGGCCGAGATACCTACGGCAAATGCGATCGTCCGGAACCCGACGCCGAGATGGATCCATGACGGGATTTCGACGGGCACGACGACGCGCACAAGCCGGGCACCCCACAGTGCGGTGAGTATTCCGGATGCCGCGCCCGCGGCGGTAAGGATGACACTTTCGGCCAGAAGCTGCCGTGCAACCTGGCGTCGGCTGCCGCCTAACGCGATGCGCACCGCCAGCTCTCGGCGACGCGCGTTCGTGCGCGCCAGCATGAGGTTCGCGACATTCGCACACGTGATCAGCAGCACGAGCACGACCGTCGCGGCCAGCAGATAGAGTCCTGACCGGAAGTCCGCGGCGAGGTCGCCGTGCAGCGAGACGATGCGCGCCTGCCAGCCGGCGTTGGTGGCCGGATACGCACGTTCGAGCCGAGCGTTGAAGGCGTCGAGCTGCGCTTGCGCGACGCGAATCGATACACCGTCGCCAAGCCGGGCCACTGCTCCCAGCGCTCGCTCCTCTCGCGTCGCGACGTCTGGCGGAAACGTGAACGGTGCCCAGACCTCCACGTCGGGGAAATCGAACCCTGGCGGCATCACGCCAGTGATCTCGTAGCGCTCGCCGTCGATGGTCGCGGCGCGCCCAACGATTCCCTGGTCGGCGCCGAATCGGCGGCGCCAGAGCGCGTCACTCAGGATCGCGGCCTTCGGCCCCCCTGGTTTCCATTCGCCGCCGCGAAACGCCCGGCCTAACGATGGCCCCACACCCATCACGCGGAAGAAGTCCTCCGACACGAGCGCCGCACGGACCCGCTCCGCCTCTCCCGAGCCGGTGAGCGAGACGTTTGACCCGAGGTAGGCAAAGATGCCGTCGAACGCGGGAAGCTTGGCGCGCCAGTCGTTGAGGTCGGGGAACGACGCGCCGCCGCGCCGAACGCCGCGAGACGGCTGCGTGGCGTAGATGACCGCCAGGCGATCAGCCGCCGGGTAGGGCAGTGGCCGGATGAGTATCGCGTCGACGACGCTGAACACGGTTGCCGCCGCGCCGATGCCGAGCGCCAGCACGCCGACCGCCGCAATCGCAAACCCTCGCGCGCGCCTCAATGAACGACCAGCCAATCGAAGCTCGGAGATCACGCCGTTTCCCCCGTCTCCCGTCTCCCCCTTCCCGTCAGTTCACGAATCGCGGAGAGCAACGACGGGATCTACCGCCGCCGCTCGCCGCGCCGGGAACCAGCTCCCGAGCACCGCTACCGCCGCGAGCATCGCCGCCACCGCCACGAACGTCAGCGGATCCGTCGGACTCACCTCGTGTAGCAGGGTTGCCATTCCACGCGCCATCGCGAATGACCCTAACGTCCCGATCGCGATGCCGAGCGTGGCCAACACCAGCCCCTGACGCAGCACGCGCCTGATCACGTCCGCGCGCTGCGCACCGAGGGCCATACGGATTCCGATCTCGTGCCTGCGCTGGTTTACGGAGTACGATATGACCCCGTAAATGCCGATCACCGCCAGCAACATCGCGATACCGGCAAAAACGCTCAGCATCCCGGCCGTGATGCGCTGCGGCGACAATGACGACGACAGCATCCGCTCGAGCGTCTGCACGTTACCGGGCGCCAGCGTCTGATCGAGCGACCCGATCACCCGCTGCACGTCCGCGGTCATCGCGAGCGGGCTCGCGGCCGTTCGCACGATGAGCGTCATCGTGTCCCATGGGCCCTGAGCACCCGGGACGTACACGACCGGCGCGAGCAATGCTCGCCCGGTGTTTGGGTTGTGCCGCACATCAGCGACGACGCCAACCACAGTCGTCAGATGCATCGAGTCCGCGAGCATCGAGAATCGCTTGCCCAGCGCGTCCTGACCCGGCCAGTACTTGCGGGCGAACGCCTCGCTGATGATCGCCACCGGGGGGTTCGCTTTGTCATCGTGACGATCGAAGTCACGGCCGCGCCTAACGGGGATGTCCATTGCCGCGAAATACCCATCCCAGACCACGTGCATGCGCTCCTGATGCGCCGGGTCGCCGCGCTGCGGTTTCGGCTCACCCTCGAGGATGAACCGCGAGGAGATGTCGTTCCACGATGGCGGGAGCTCGTTGATCAGGCTGGCCGCGCGAACCCCGGGCACCTCTCGCACCCGATCGACGAGGTTCGTGTAGAACCGGGCCATGTCGTCCTCGGCCTTGTATCGCGCGTTAGGCAGCGTGAGCTGCATCGTCAACGCCTTCTCGACGGTGTATCCCTGGTCCGTCTGGATCAGACCAATGAAGCTGCGCACCATGAGGCCAGTCCCGAACAGCAGCATCAGCGCGAGCGCGACCTCCCCGACGACGAGCACGCTCCGAAGGCGGTGACGCCCGCCGGTGCCGCTTGCCGTCCGCCCACTCTCCTTCAGCGCCTGCTGTGGATCGGCACGAGACGCGATGAGCGCCGGGACGAGACCCACCACCACTGCGGTCGCGATCGACACGGCCAAGGTGAAGAGGAGCGCATGTCCGTTGATTGTTATCCGGGTCCACCCCGGGTTGAAGCGCACCAGCTCAGCCGGCAGCGTGTCCCGCATGAGCCTCACGCCCCACAGCGCCAGCAGCGCACCCAGCGCGCCCCCGATGAGCGCGATGACCGTGCTCTCGGCGAGCATCTGCCGGACAAGATCGCTGCGCCGCGCACCTAACGCGACGCGGACCGCGAGCTCCCGCCCGCGCGTCGTGGCGCGCGCCAGCAGCAGGTTCGCAACGTTCGCACAGCCGATCAGGAGCACCAGGGCCACCGACGCCAGCATCACGACCGTGTACGGTTTCGGATGCCGTCCGTAGAACACCTGCGCGGGCTCGACCTTCATTCCCCATTTGGCGTTCATGTCGGGATATTGCAGCTCGAGCCGGCGAGCGATGGCGCGCGCCTCCGCGCGAGCTTCCGCGAGCGTGGACGTAGGCCGCAACCGCGCGATCGCGTTCACCCAGCGCCCGTCGCGGTCGGCCGCCGTCGCACCCTGGAGCGCAAACGCCTTCCACAGCTCGGCCCCGGGCGGGAAGATGAAGTCCTCTCCCATGACGCCGACGATCGTGTGCTTCACGCCGTTGAGCTGCACCGTGCGGCCAATGATGCCGGGATCACCGCCGAATCGCCGCATCCACAGCGGATGGCTGAGAATGACGCGGTCGGTGTTCCCCTCGTGCCCTTCCTCGTCCGTGAACGCGCGCCCGAGCACGGGCCGCTCGCCGAGCGTGCGAAAGAACTCCGGTGTCACACGAAACCCGGTGACCCGCTCGGGTTCGTTGATGCCCGTGATGTTCACGTCCCACCACGCGAACGCCGCAATGTGCTCGAGCGTGCGCGTCTGCTGCATCCAGTCGATGAGATTCGCCGGCGCGAGCTGATCGAAATCGAAATTGTCCGGGTCCCGCGGTAGCACCTCGGAAATCATCACAAGTCGGTCGCTGTTGGGCGTTGGGACCGGCTCGATGGCGATCGCCCGCATGGCCGTGTACACGGTCGTGTTTGCGCCAATGCCGATCGCGAGACACGCAACAGCGGCAATTGTCCACGCCGGATTTTTTGCGAGTGTTCGGAGCGCGTACCGGAACATCGGGAATCGGGAATCGGGAATCGGGAATCGGGAATCGGGAATCGGGAATCGGGAATCGGGAATCGTGCGCGACCGGCATGCGTAGCGAGCCCGGTGCCATCGGGCGATCGCCGCCTAACGGCTAGCAGGCGCGCGAGTTACGTTCTCGACTTGGTAGCCGATACCTCCCGGGAATTCCCAACGGCGGGATACTCACCATCCCGAATACGGGACTCTACCGTCGCTCGTCGCTCGTCGCTCGTCGCTCGTCGCCAGCCGCCCGCCGCCCGCCGCCCGCCGCCCGCCGCCCGCCGCCAGCCGCCAGCCGCCAGCCGCTAAGGCAAAAACCGGTAGCCGGTCTTCCAGACGGTGGTGATGTGCCTGGGCGACGCAGGGTTGGGCTCGAGCTTTCGGCGAAGCTCGGCGATGTGCGTGTCGATCGTCCGGCTCACGACGGATGCATGGTATCCCCACACCGTCTTGAGCAGCTCCGCGCGCGAGATGACCTGCCCCGGACGCTGCACGAGCGCAAGCAGGAGCTCGTACTCCTTCGGTGACAGCTCCACCGGCCTGCCGTTCTTCCTCACGACGCGCGCGACCGGCTGGATCTCGATGTCACCGAACCGCGACGCGTCCGCCGATGGCACTTTGGGACCCGCCGAGGCCGACGCGCGCCGCAGAACCGCTTCCACCCGTGCGACGAGCTCGAGAACACCGAACGGCTTCGTCACATAGTCGTCGGCGCCAAGCCGGAACCCCGTGACCTTGTCGGCTTCTTCACCCCGCGCCGTCAGGATCAGCACCGGGACCTGCGATCCGCCCTCGCGAACCGCGCGCAGCACACGGTAGCCGTCCATGCCCGGCAACATGAGGTCGAGGATGATGAGATCGGGCGAGACCGTTCGCGCCTCGCGCAATCCCGCCGGCCCGTCGTTCGCAACCACCACCTCGTACGACGCGATCTCGAGACTGTTGCGAAGGCCGAACGCCAGGTCGGCATTGTCCTCGACGATGAGAATCCGCTTCATGACAGCGAGTGCTCGCGGTGTGGCCGCGCCGCGAGTGTCTCGGACTCGTTAGGCTTGATCCCTGAACGCGCTCGGGAGGACGCCTCTGTCGCGGCCTGCAGCGTTACCACGAAGCTCGCGCCTCCACCTGCCGCGTCGTGCACCGTCACCGTCCCGCCCTGTGCGGTCACCAGCTCGCGCACGACGGCGAGTCCGATCCCGTTACCCGAGATCCCAGCCTCCACGGCGTGGTCCAGGCGGCGGAACGGCTCCCAGATGCGCGCCTTGTCGCGCGCCGGGATGCCTGTTCCCTGGTCGTCCACCCAGATCTGGACGCGCCCGTCATCGAGGACCCGCGTTCCGGCCGTGACCGTCTGGCCCGCAGGGCCATACTTCACCGCATTGTCCAGGAGGTTGAGCAGGACCTGCCGCAGCGAGTCCCGGTCTGCGAGCCCTACGCCGTGGCCCGAGTGGGTCGTACGAACGGTCACGCCGCACGAGCGCGCGAGCGGCGCGAAGCCGTCCACGACCTCATCCACCAGCGCGGCCAGCTCCAGCGATTCGAGCGACACACGCGTCGCCGACCGCTCGGCTCTCGAGAACTGCAGAATGTTTTCGACGAGATGCGCCAGCCGACGCGCCTCCTGGTCGATGATGGCGACCGACCGCTGTCGCTCATCGTCGCTCCGCACCCAGCCGAGCCGCAGCATCTCGGCGAACATTCGGATCTGCGCCAGCGGCGTCCGGAGCTCATGCGAAACGCCTGACACGAGCTCGCTCTTCACCCGCGCGAGCTGGCGCTCGCGGTGCAGCTGCAGCAGTGACACGATCACGAGCCCGGCACTCAGCGTGATGAAGCCGAGAACGAACTGCGACCGGTTCCATGTCCAGTTGCCCACCGCCACCCGGGACGCGAACGCGGGACGCATCGCAACCCGCACCGCGAACCCCTCGAAGGCGCCACTCATGCCTAACGTCGCCACCGGACGGAGCCCGCGGGTTGCCGCCGACCGGAAGACGATGCGTTCGTCCGGCCCGGTCACCGCGAGCGTGAGCGCAGAGTCTGCGGGGATCGCCGCCGGCCCTACCGGCGGAAGGAGTGCCCGTGATGCCAGCACCGCGGGGAACACCGTGCGCCCCGCGGATCCCACATCGAAGGCATAACCATAGGCGGTGTATGGCTTGCTGCTCCGGTCGGCGCTCGTTTGACCAGCGAGCATGTACGCGATCGCGATCGTGCCGTTGCTCGGCAGCCGAGCAATGACCGGGTCGCCCGTCACGGCTCCCGCGGCAATACCGGCTCGAACCGTCCGGATCACTCCCGACTCGATGTCGCCGCTCGGGGTCTCGGGCATTTCCTCGCCCACCGCTCCGACGACGACGTCGCCGCGCGAGAGATCGATCGCGAACGTGAACCGAACGTCCGGCACGGCGACACACGCACAGCGACGCGCGGCCCGGATGCCCTCCGCCACGAGCACTGATGGAGCTGACGCCGCACCGCGCTCCGCCGCAAGCGCCACCGTAGGCGCCAGCACACGCCGCGCGGCCCGCTCGAGCTCCGCGTTGGCCTCGCGCGTGAACGTCCACGCAGCAAACCGCGCGTGCGACAACAACGCGCGCTGCGTTGCCGACTCCTGCGCGCACACGGCGTTGTAGACCTGATAGGCGGCGACCGACGCGGCGGTGAATGTGCACACCACCACAGCGATGGTCGCCCGCGACCGGCGCATCCCTGCCAGCACGGACCGAGTGGTTGAAGTCGTCCGCCCCCCGACTGGGCGAGGGGCTACACCTGTCAATTTACAGCACCACCCGCGTCGAAGCCTCATCGGCCCCGAGGTCTGCTCTGTCAGAAAACTGTGGAGCCAGAGGGGCGGCCGACTCGGAATCAGCCCCACGCGCCGACTTACATGCGCACTCGGTGGAGCGGGATGGCGTCGCGCGGCACGGCCACCATGGAGCCTACCGGGGTAATTGGCGGCGGCTGGTCGGCGATAATCGGGGCGTTTGCGGGAAGCGTGAGCGTGAAGATCGACCCCCGGCCTACCTCGCTGCGAGCGGTCAGGTCGCCCATCATCGCCCGGGCGAGGTGCCGGCTGATGGCGAGGCCAAGCCCGGTTCCCTCCGTCGTCCGCGTGAGATCCATCTCCAGCCGGGTGAACGGCTCGAAGATCGAATCGAGCTTTTCGCGCGGTATGCCGTGGCCGGTATCGCTGACGCGAATCTCCACCCGTCCGGCGTGGAGGCCGCTGGAAAGCCCCACGCGGCCACCCGGCGCCGTGTACTTGATGGCGTTCGACAGCAGGTTGAGCACGATCTGCTCGACGCGCGCCCGGTTCCCGTACGCGATGAGGCCGCCGTCGGTCGGACTGTAGTTGTAAATGTAGGTCAGGTTTCTCGCCTTGAGCTGCGGCGCGATGAGCGGCTCGAGGTTACCTAACGTGTCGTGCACCGGCACCGGCCCGAGCTCGATGTCCGCAGGCATTCCGTGCTCGAGCCGTGAGAGGTCCAGCAGGTCCTCGATGATCCCCAGGAGATGGCGCTGGCTCCGCCGAATGCGGCCGAGCTGCTCTCGCTGCATGTCGCTCACCGGTCCGCTGATGCCAAGCTCCATCAGCTCGGCGTACCCCGCGATGGCGTTGAGGGGAGTCCTGAGCTCGTGCGACATCATCGCCAGAAACTCCGTCTTGGCGCGGTTCGCTGCCTCCGCGTCCGCCCTGGCGGATTGCTCGGCCGCGAAAAGTCGCGCCCGCTCGAGCGCCTGCGCGCACTGCTGCCCAAGCGCCCGCGTGAACGTGACATCGTTCTCGTCGAACGCCCGGGGCCCGGCGAAGCTGAAGCTCAACGAGCCGAGCGGCCTCCCGTCGACGATCATCGGCGTCACAATCATCGCCCGGACGTTCACCCGGTCGAGCACCGGCGCGAGGTCCGCATAGCGACGCGCGATTTCGTCCGGCGTGTCGAGCAGCACCGGCTCGGTCGTGCGTACCGCGTCTGCCAGCGGCACGCGGCTGGTCACCGGAAAGCGGCGCCACGCGTCGGCGACCTCGGCCGGCAGTCCGCTCACCGCCATGAGATCGAGCGCGTTGCCGTCCGCCGTGAGCACGGCAACCTCGCTGGCCGTGGCACTGAGCGCGGGCAAGCCTTCGGAGACGATCACGCGCGCAACCGCGATCGGCGTGAGCGCGCCCGAGAGTGCTTCGGCCGTCCGCCGGAGCCGGTTCGTGCGGTCCGCCGCTCGCTCCGCAACCGACCGCGCTGACTCGGCTCGAAGGATCATCTCGTCACGCTGCAGATCGGCTTTCCGAACGACCACCGCGGCACGCATGACGACAACGAGAAAGGTGATCACGACTGCGCCAACGAACGCGCTCACGGCGCTCTCTCGCGTCACCCAGTTCGCGTCTTGGGCCAGAAGCCATAGCGCCCCGAGCCCAACCGGCACGATGAGCGACGCGGGAATGAGACGCCGGACCATCGCCGCACCGGGGTCCGCGGCAGCGACCAGCGACGCGACGCCCTCTTCCGGGCGGGCGAACTGGATGCCGAGGCTCAGCGCGGATAAGGTGATCGCCGTGAGCAGCGCCATGCCGGTCCGCGGGCCAAAGCTGTACAGCCCGCGAACGCCGTACATGTAGCCGGTGATCGCGGTGAACGTGATGAGCACGGCGAGACCGCTGAGCAGCTCCGCCGGACGCCTTCCGCGGTCAGTCCGGCTGTCGATGGCCAGCAGAGCGGCGCCGTCGAGCGCCATCACCAGGGCGGAGTTGATGGCCGGCCGGCCCGGTTGCCACCCCGTTACGCGTACCGCATCGCCGAACAACAGGAGGTCGATGCCGAAATCGATGTCCGCCGCCCGCTCGATGAAGAACAGCGCGCCTAACGTGGTAAGCACGACCGCCAACCCGCGCGTGACGGGAACGAGCCGTGCGTCACGCTCCTCGTGGATGGCCGACATGAGGGCGAGGCCGCCGATGATGAACGCGACCGCCGTGTTCGGAATGGTCGGAACGAGTCCCGGAATGATCCTTTGGAGCGCGTCGATGCCGCGCCACCAGCCGAGCAGCACCAGCACGCCAACCAGCGCCGAGAACCCGCCGGCGATCGTCGGAATCCACTCGAACGCGGCAACCGCCCGCAACGGGCGGTTTGCTGTGGCTGGGATCATTTCCGGTCGCGGGCTTCGAGCGCGAAAGGCACGATACGGATTTCTTGCGCACCAACAGTCGTCACGACGACGGTTGGAGCACACCGTAGACTGACAGCCCCGTAGGTTGCGAAACTAATGGCCGGCCGGAGTGTGACACAACGCACATCCGGCAAAGGAAATGGGTGAACGCGAGCGAACAATCCGGTGTTCGCCGGCATCCTATCGACAGCGGCCCACCGGGCCGCCTTCACCCCACCCTCGATGCGAACCATGCACGCATTCTTCCGGGTCGGCCTGTTCAGCGCGGTTCCTGGGACTGTCTTCGCTGCTGTGCTCGCGTGCTCGAAGAAAGAAATAGTCCCGGCTAATGTAGTAGGACTCAAGATTGAGACGGTCGTCACAAACCTTGTTACGCCGTGGGACATGGCGTGGGGACCGGACGGCCAGCTGTGGGTGAGTGAACGCGGAGGACGGATCTCGCGCGTGAATACGGCAACCGGTCAGCGCACTACCGCTGGCCAGGTCCCGCAAGTGGCCGAGTCGGGCGAAAGCGGACTCATGGGTATTGCCTTTCATCCCGACTTCGCTTCGCAGCCGTACGTGTATGCGGCGCACTCGTACCTCCAGAATGGCGCGCTCCGGAATCGGCTCGTTCGCATGCGGTGGGATGGCCAGTCGTTAGGCGCGCCGGAAGTGTTGCTCTCGAACATCCCGGCGAGCGGCATTCACGACGGCTCGCGCCTCGTGATCGGCCCCGACCGGTTCCTGTACATGACGACGGGAGATGCATCGAACGGCGACCTGGCCCAGGACAAGGGCACCCTGGCTGGCAAGGTGCTCCGCCTGACGCTCGACGGCGCGCCGGCACCGGGCAACCCATTTGGCACAGCGATCTACTCGTTCGGCCACCGGAATCCACAGGGGCTCGTGTTCCACCCGACAACCGGCGCCCTTTACTCCACCGAGCATGGCCCGAGCGACAACGACGAGGTGAACAGGATCCTCGCCGGTCGGAATTACGGCTGGCCAACGGTTCACGGCGCCTGCGACGACGACGTCGGGAGCGAGCGTCCTTTCTGCCAGGCGAACGACGTTGCCGAACCTCTCGCGACGTGGACACCAACGATCGCTCCGGCCGGGGCGGACTTCTACGTCGCCGATCTCATTCCTCAGTGGAAGGGAAGCCTGCTCTTCACATCGCTCAAGGGCGCAGCACTCTATCGACTTACGCTCTCGCCCGACGGGCAACGCGTGACTGCGAAGGAGACCTTGTTCGAAGAGCAGTACGGCCGTCTTCGCGACGTGCTCGTCGCCCCCGACGGCAGCGTCTATCTCGCCACGAGCAACCGCGATGGCCGCGGGAACCCGGCCGCCGACGACGATCGAATCGTTCGCATCCGCCCCGCGGGATAGGTCGTTCGACCCACGCGAGTCCATCGGCTGACTGCGATCTTCGGCTCGGAGGCTTGGAGGTTCGACACTCCTCGCGCCATTTCGCCGCACGAACACCATCGCGTACTGCGCTTCGCTGCTGACGCGCGGTTCGCACGGGCCGAGTCACGTTCTAGAGTCGTCGGACGCCAACGGAGCAAGTCATGAGCTACGCCCATTCCACCAGCGCGCGCGGACTCTCGCGCGGCGGGATCGCGGTCGCAGTCGTCGCCTGTCTCGCACTTCCGGTCCACAACGTCTCCGCCCAGCTGGGTGGGTTCGTGAAGAAAGCGAAAGACAAGGTCGTCCAACAGCAGGTCGAAAAGCAGGTCGAAAAGCAGGTCGAAAAGCACGTCAACCCGGGCGCATCCGACCCGGGTGCGCCTCCGACGTTCGACGACGCGACCGTCGAGCTCACGAACGATCGCATCTCGCAGATCATCACCGGCCTGTCGGCCGGTCGCGCAGTGCTCGACGGTGCAAACGGCTCGCCGAGTCGCGCCACGCTCGTCGGGCGCCGAGACCAGGCAGCGCACCAGAGTGCGGAGCTCTCACAGCAGAATTCCAACGCGTTCGACGCATACTACCAGAAGCGCGACGCGAGCCAGCGCTGCCGCAACGACGCCATCCATGCGTCCCGAGAAAAGCGCGACGCGGCGAACGACCAGCGGAATAAGGAGCTTCAGGCGAAGGCGATGTCCGACCCGGCCTTCCGCGAGAAGATCATGGCAATCACGCAGAAGATGGCCGTCGCGCAGCAGAAGGGTGACACCGCGGAAGTTCATCGCCTGATGATTGAGCTGAATGGCGGCTCACCCGAGAGCGCGAACGCCGATTCTCTCGCCGCCGACAAGGCGTGCGGCAGCATCCCACCGCAGCCCGCTGCGATGGTGCAAGCCGACAAGCTCAACGCGCAGGCGAACATGTTGAGCGAGGAGATCCGGCTGCTGGAGGAGAAGGCCGCGGAGACCGAGGTGAAGGAGAGCAAGTTGAACCAGCGCCAGTACCAGATGGCGCGCGAGCGGATCGAGGCGTACCTGTCTGCGATGAAGTACAAGTCGCAGCCGCGCGGCTTCAGCGGCGCCGAGCTGGACGCGTTAGGCGCGCGGCGCGCCGACCTCGAGAAGGTGATGTGATGCCCATCGGGGCGCTCGCTCGAGCTGCCCGCGTTGCGGCGATCGCCCTCGTTGCGATCGCCGCAACGCCGCTCCGCCCCGCGACGTCCCGCGAGCCGTCGCGTGTCGCGCTTCCGCCGTCGTCCCTCGCTGTGTGGACGGGCAAGGCGTGGCGCGAATGGTGGCGCTCCGATGCCGCCCCGGATCACTGGCGTGCCCCGCATAACGCGGTCGCCGACGCCGTCACGTGGCGCCGGGCCGGCGAAGGCGTCGAGTGGGGTGAGCTGCGGCTCGCCGGAACCGGGGAAGCCCGTCGGCTTCGCGCGGTGGTCGTTCGCATCGACCCGCGGCTCGTGCGGCTGCGGCTCGACACGGCATTCACCATGGGCGGCGAGCGCGCCGCGTGGACCGTGGACGACGCGCGTGCGGATGCGATCGTCGCCGTGAACGTCGGGCAGTTCGTCAGGACGCTCCCGTGGGGCTGGGTCGTCCTCGACGGCCATCAGTTCCTCGCACCGGGCTCGGGGCCGTTGGCCACCGCCGTCGCGGTCGACTCGTCAGGCGCGGTTCGCTGGATCGGCCCCGATAGCCTCACGGACCCCAACGTGAGGCGTGGCGCCGTCGCGGCGTTCCAGTCGTACCCCACGCTGCTGACCGTTGAGGGAGAGATCCCACCCCCGCTGCGCAACCCTGGTC